>JACCDG010712949.1_pt1 | contig 351068 bp, 454 predicted proteins | sample 7442471 | NCBI WGS metagenome assembly JACCDG01 (sample SAMN15323444, study PRJNA562643) | freshwater metagenome | isolation source: river surface water | place: USA:Blue River Watershed | collected 2017-08-17
TAACTCATGTGCCTTTGGAGCCTTGACCGCCCGAATCTCACGGGTTTCTCATAGGCCAAGACTCGCGGATCCTTTTCAGCTTTTGACATACTTCGGACCTACTATCTTAGTTTCTTTGCGAAACGTAGTAATATATAGCTCAACTTGTCCAAACTGTGTGTAAAATGTGGTGTTATTGATCATTTTTATCAACAATAATTTGAAATAGGTCTTGAAAAACTCCTTTTCTTACCTTCGGTCGACGAATGACATTGGCATTGTCATTGATATTACCGATAGGTTTTTTACACATCAACGATTCATATTGTTCGATAAGTTTTGTCTCCATTGCCACTACTTCATCCCAAGGTGTCATTGTTTCGAAGGGATAGTGAGTGGCATCCCAAATTCTAATGGTTACATCTTTCATATCAATTTTAATACCATAGAGGCGATAGAAATCATCTTCAACGATTCTCCAATCTGCACCACTGGATCCACTGATACGTTTATCTCCCCAACTTTCTGCGTGAGCTATCTGTCTATATAGACGCTCTCCATAGTTCTTGGAATTATCTGCACTCATTCCAAACTTTAGACAGATGCCTTTGTAGTTGATTTGATAGACATAATAATCTATCTTATAAATCTCAAAATACCTGCAGATATCGTATGGGCTTTGTAGATCTGCCACTTCTATCACGTGCCTAGGTAATAGGCTAAAATCAATCTCTGTTTTGATAGTCATCTTATCTCCTCATCTTTGCGATATCGATCGCTTCTTCATCTGAAAAAATTGGCACAGCATTGCTCTTGTGCATAGTACCAATACCTTTGATCTTGTCGCCTGTATAGACTTTCTGTTCAGGCTTCGTACAGGGTCCGGCTGTGAAAGGGAGGCTTTCAATTCTTGGACCAGTATCGCGAATAAATGCTTTTGTGACTACAGGACTCTTAGCAGAATCTAACTTACGATTTGTAGCAATAGGCTTGGCAGTAGACGCCCACTTCTTTTGAAGTGCTTCCCAAGCTTCAGCCTGTTCGCGGGCTTTGCGAGCGTGTTCGGCTGACGCAAATTTTTTCTTGCCTTTTTTCTTGCCAGTGGTAGATAACCACGGACCTTCTAAATGCATACTCATCGTTACCTCCTTAATACAGTTATTGTACTATAGGCGACAACTGATGTCAAGCGATTAGAAATCTTGGTTAGCGAGTTTTTTGGCTAAACTTTTTTGGATTTTGATATTGGCAGCGTTACCAGTGCCCGATTCTTTGTGAGAGAACAGGCCATAGATGTCTAAGACAGCAGGGTTACCGTGAAGTCTATATACCACGCTGACATCCTGACTCAGATGTGCGTGTTTAATTTTGAGTCCTAGTCTGCCGATTGGACCATCTGAAATGAAATGAGTATCTGAACTGCCAAATTGAGCAGTAGGATTCTCATTTTTGGTTCTAATAAATTCTGCTACACGTTCTGCTAACCCTTGATGATTCTTAAGGGTTTCTGTGTAGAGATTACATATCCTTACGCTTACTGGCATCTTTTTCTTTGTTATTGTTTATGCCCAAAGTAAGTGCGATAGCTTGTTCTGCACTCATAGGTTTGGACCAGGCTGTATCGCCTTGGATAGCAATATCTAATACTGCGTCGAGATCTTTTTCCTCGTAGAGTTCTTCTTGAGGCTGACGGAATTCATTGACTCGCATATTAAGTCCTTAAGTTACAGAAGTATTTATATTACTATCATTCCAAAAAATAGTCAAAGAAAAACCCGCCGAAGCGGGTTTGAATTTAGAGAAACTATGTATTAGCGGTTAGCGATATACATAGTGATCTCAAAACCGTAACGCATTTCAGTCGCTTCTGGCTTTGTCCACATAATGTTCTCCTTGTTTACATGCATACTGCACATCAGTATGTATGCAAATATTACTGGAAAAATGCCATAAACTACATACTTAAAATCATTAAAATTATCTAGTGATTTTAATTACTCAATACCTTGGATACACTTGTTATGACTGCCGCTATGCGTCCGATGTCCCGGAGTTGTTCTGTTGTGTAACCCTCTTGTTTCAAAGTATCGTAATGCGCCTTGACACAGAAATGACATTTACCAACAATGCTGGCTGCTAGACTATAGGCTTCGAATCTAGCCTTGGTCGTACCACCGTGGCTGGCGATAGCGTTCATTCTCAATTGAGCTGGAAGCCCTTTGAGTTGTTCATCGTCTGCCATTTCGACAAATGGATACCAAACATTGTTTTGCGCCATGATACTGGCTGCTGTCAATGCTGCGTCTGCTTCTTTTCTGTCTGCAATCTGTGAGTGTACCCAGGTCCATAGTTTGCTATTACCTGTGGCAAAAGCCGCTGCTAGGGCAACAGCTTCCGCTTCTTCTACAGGTAGAGTACTACGCTTGATAACAGCATCAAGATTTAATTTAGTATCCTTGGCATACTCCGGAATACTTTGGTCTTTAAGTGCATCTACCCAAGCAGTCATTATAGTGTCTCTCCGCCTACTGCACGGTTACATGCACATAGTTCACCAGTTTGTAGCGCATCAAGAACACGAAGTGTTTCTTCTGGTGAGCGACCAACGTTCAAGTTGTTGACTGTAACGTGCTGGATAACGTTATCTGGGTCAACAATGAATGTTGCGCGAAGTGCGGCGCCTGCTGGTGCGTAGAATACACCTAGTTGATTGATCAAGCTCAACTCGCCACGCTGTGTGTCAGCGAACTGAACGTGTTTGATATTCTTAAGATCGCTGTGAGCATTTTGCCAAGAAATCTTACAGAATTCGTTATCTGTTGAACCAGTTAATAGAACAGCATCGCGATCTTCAAAATCTTTAGCTAATTTATCATAGGCAACAATTTCTGTAGGACATACAAATGTAAAGTCCTTTGGATAGTAAACGATTACTTTCCATTTGCCTTCATACGACTTTTCTGTAATATCGAAGAAAGCATCTTGTGGTTGACCGGGCTTAACACCGACCAACGCAAACGATTCTAATTTATGACCGACTGTTTTCATTTAAATCTCCTTAGTGTGTGTTGAAAACTAAAAACAACTGTGTTGTGGATATATTATATATCCTATTAAAATAGCAAATCAATAGATTTTGTTAATAATTATTTCTATTACTATCATTGAAAAAACCAATATCAAAATGCTCTTGTATATTGAAGACGCCACGCATCAGTCTTGCTGTCTCCGTAGCTCTGTGTATAACGAACACCTACTGAATCCTTAGATGTTAGTTTGAGTTTACCTTCTACACCATAACGATTAGTTTGAAAATTATTATCTGTATCAAATGCATTTCGATAACGATAGGTAACATCAACATCAACAGATTTAGTAATTGGTGTCGTAAGTCCTAAATCAAATGCATAGTAAGAGAATTTATTATTACTTTGAATTTCTTCTCCTAGACGTACCTGAGTCCAGGGTCTAAAACCCAAGCCAGTAATTGGATTATAATTGTAGCGAACTCGACCTTCTAGAGTATTAGTAATAGTTCCATTACCTAATTCGGCCTGACTAAATGCAGCGCGACCCGAATATTGCCATTGTCCTACTTTGGTTCCTAGAACAACTTCCGGAGCGATACTATCAGCACCTGTTGTTCGATTTTCTTGCCAGCTATTAGCCACTTGAAAATAAGGATCGGCAGCAAATGCTGTGCCGAGACTGATTGTAAGTAAAAAAGATAAAATTAGTTTTTTCATTGTTTTCCTGTAAAAAAATCACGGCCTAGGCCGTGATAATAGTTATGCCTGTGTGTGACTGTGTCAAAAATTATTCTTCAATTCTCGCCCTGGTGAGATCAAACAATTCAAACAATTCTGGTCCAGAAACATCCTTGAAATTATTCAGGACATGAACCTGCATTTTGCGTTTGAAATAGACTAAGATATCTCCACCTTCAGCAATTCTATCCCAGTTTCTATTTTGAAATGCGCCTGTGTAATATAGGCGCCGATAGGTTTCATGTATCTTTTCTTTCATTTCCGGACTAGGCCATAGACCAATCAATTCTAATCCTACGCATAGAGCAGCACTGTAAGGCATCTGGATACCATTCCAAAAAGTGATATATTCACCGTGCTGTTTTAGGTATAGATGAATAGGCTTGGGGGTCAGCAGACTCCAGCTGAGTTCAGAACGCATTGTTGTAATCTTCCTGCATATTAAAGTTCCACTTGGATTCCGAATTCTCAACTATCTGTTTACACAAATCAGGATCTGGAATATACCCATAGCAGACATATTTGGTATATCGTTTTACGGCATCTGCCTGGAGAGGCATTTTCATCCTGAGTTTTTTAGTGCGAATATCTTCAATGGTATGCGGACCCATGATATATTCATTACCAGCCGTGGCTACCTGACATACACTGATATCAAAACTGTTGATTACATCCTGAATAGACTTGAATGTTCTACGTTTGATTATCTGTATGCGCCAGGATTTATAATCTGAACGTCTATTATAGTCAAATGTTTCAGCATTGTCACTGGACCATTTCTTAGTATGATCTCGACTGTAAAAGTCGTTGAGCAGATCCTGTATCTGTTGTTCCGAACTACAGAACACATCAATGTCACTGTGTAATACAGGACGTCCTTGATACCATTGTAGCGCAGCACCACCGGCTATCCAAGGACCATCTTTTAGATCGGGACCGATGATAGTGACTGGTTCGTGATCATCAGGATGCACAGTGGCAAACTTTTGTATCGCCACTGTGTCCTTAGAAAACTGAACTGTGTCCGTATTAGACACAATCTCTAGATTTTCAAAAAGCATCGTAGTGCCAGCTCTTTTCTTTGATCTTTGTCAATACCAGTCGATTACCGATATCATTCATAAAAACGAACTTACTGGTCACAGGATCGACTTGTTTGAGATCGTTGGTTGTGAAACGCACATTGTTCCAATCCCAAATAGCATCGCCATCGTCGTCGGTACCTTCGATTTTTTTGTAGTCGATGCTGACGCCTTTAGTCAGTGGATTACCGTGCCATTCACGAGTCTCAACAACTTCATCTTTGAGATCAATGCCGTCGACTTGCAGTTCAACTTTGTACTTAGACTCATCGCTGAACTCAGGTTTAGCATTTAGCAGCTTAAGAACTTCTTGCGGTGTTTCACCGTAGCGATTCATTTCTTCAACCATTGCTTTCAGCATATCAAAGTTAAATTGGCTGAACAGGCTAGCGATACGGCAAATGGTTTCAATATGCTGTTTGGCTTCGAGATTGTCTAGGCAGTATTCTTTGATAAAATCAATGTCAAGACCTTTGAAGTCAATCATGTAAAAAATACGGCCCGGACGATTACGCATATGCTGATCCACACGCCACTTGTCATTACAGGTCAACAGGAACAGTTTTTTGCTAGGATATACACCATCCAGCAAAGTCAACATCTTTTCCTGATCGTCACGATCATAGACCTTTTCAAACTCATCGAACAGTACGATAGTAGGCTGATCGATCATCTGCATAAATGCGTTAAAGCCTTCACCGCACCAGGGTTGATTGATAACGATAGTGGGAATGCCTTGCTTGGCAGAATTAATCGAAATCTGTTTGGTTAGCAGGGTCTTGCCAGATCCTTTTTCACCAGTGAGCATAACACCAGTGCTGGCTGTGCGATCCTTAAAAGTACGGATGATACGATCTGCGTGTCGCGTAGTATCGCCGTATAGTTTACCTTTGATTTCAAATGAATCGATCTGTTCAAGATAGAACTGTCCAGTCATTTTATCGAAACCAACAGTGTAGGTTCCCACAGGCAAATGATCGTGTAGATCCATTGCTTCTTTGGTGCTGACTTTGAACGTGTTGCCTGATTTAAGAAAGTAAGACATATGATCTTTCAAAAAGGGGTTAAAAATGTGTTTAGGAGTTAAGTGTATGATAATTCTAAAGAACTGTCAATAAAAATGGCTACCGAAGTAGCCATTTCTGCTATTTTGGGTAACAAGGCATAACTGCCCCGGAGTTGCCTATTAGGCTGCTTGTAGCATTTCGTCGTTAGCAGCGAAATTAACGCTTTTAACTACGAATAACTCTTGTGATGTAAATGCGTTTGCGTTTACTTGTTTTGCTTGATTTACGGTCATCGCCTACCGTGTTGCCGTCTCCATTATCTCACCCTGTCGAAACCATGGCAGGCCCATCATAAAAAAACTATTGAGCGATACAGGCGCCAACTAACTGTTGCTTGTTCTCCTTGGCTGACTGTCTTCTTTCTTCTAACGCTTTTAAACACTCTTGCTTGGTTGCAAATTTTCCGCCATTACTGTGAATCGTATTAGGAGTACCCAACACACTCAATGACAGAACCCAAACAACTGCGGTGTTCATAGTTTCCTTATGGTGGACCTGGCGGGAGTCGAACCCGCGTCCAGAATGCCTTCACTTTGAAGGGATTACAACAATATTAATATCATTACCACAACAATTATAGCAAAACCTATTAGAAATCTTGTTAAATCGTCGTTCATTACTTACGCTTTCTAAGAACCCTACGAGCCGTAGCACGAACGGAATTTTTATGATGTGCTCTCCATTTTCTGGCCATGATTATTTACTCTTTGCTCGTTTAGTATCTTTTTGGCGCTGAGCTTTTTTTGTCTTAGCTGCACGTTGTCTCACTAACCGTCCCATAATAAATCCTTTCAGTGTTAAACTTATTTAACTATCTTTCGTAGTCAATTGCAAGAGCTTTGCGTTCAAAACAAAGTTTTCTGTAACTAATTTTGTAATGGTCGAAAGCATAATTAATCGATCTTCATCGGTTACAATGTCTTTGTCAAATTGTTCTAGGATACTAGAACCTATCATTCTCATTGCCTGTTCTCTGCCGTCTGCAAAAACTCCCCAATCGATCGGATCACCTTCTTCTGCTGCGAAAGCGATGTCTGTTAATTGTTCTAGTGTTATTTTAGCCAACCTATTTTCTCCCCTGCTGATTTTCTGCGATCATGTTCTTCTACAGAGCTAGGAAATCTCCAAGCCCAAACAGCTACAAGAGCCATAAAGATCGCGGTTGATACTATACCAATTGGCTTTACGCCGCCCGTCCACATCAATATTAGACTGAGACTCATCATTGCTAACATAAAGTATTTCATTTTTTGTGGAAATACTCTTTTGGTATTCCAATTAGTTAAGAATGGTCCGAATATCTTGTGGTTGTATATCCATCTATGCATGCGTTCTGAACCTTTGCTGAAGCAATAGGCTGAGAACACTATAAATGGGCTATAGGGAATGCCCGGAGTTACTAGTCCTATATAGGCCATTCCTAAACTTAAAAATCCTAAAATGTTCCAAAATAATTTTTTCATTGTAATGCTGTCCCTGATAAATCTTGTAGACCACGTGCATACACTCGATCATTTAAAAAAGTCAGTACCTGGCTGCGATTGCTGGTTTTATTAAAACTAATGTGTATCCAAGGCAGTCCTGTGCCTGTGGTCTTATATTCTAGTAATAGTTGATCATACGGTACGAGGTCACGTATGACTTTGGCTATTTCAAAATAATCCTTTTTAGTAACTCCCCTGAACTGTAGATCAGCTGCTTGTCCTCTAGGGTGTTGACTAGTCGGAGAACCAATACCCGATGGCCGAAATGTATTAGTAATGAACATATTAGGAAATCTCGTTCTAATAGGAATAAGACAGTTCACTGCCAATAGTTTGAGATTACATGCCACATCTTCTACACTCAATCCCAATGAAGGTCCACGCAACGGATGATCAAATGTGACGTTTGGTCGTCTTGTTAATTTACCTATAGTATAACCGCCACCCAAAGGGACTGTGTCGATAGCATCACCGGTTGGTCTCACAGCCGGTGGTATAGGATTGAATATGAGATGTATGTCTGCACAATCATTGTTTGTTGTAGTTGGATTACTAGGTGGTGCAGAGTCTGTGGCGCCGACAACCGGAGTGCTGGCTTTGGTTAATTCTTTAGGGCTTACCTTACCTTCCGCTACCTGTCTTTCGATATAAACCTGTCCTCTACTTGTGGGAGCAGGCTGTCCTGGTGCAGGCGGATCGGGTTCATATAGGTCTTCTTCGTCGCCTTCGTTAATTGCTCGTGTTTCAATTGTATCCTGATCAATGTCATCACCCACGAACACATTATCGCTGCCACCGATGCGAAATGCTCCGTCTGCATCTGCGTTGTCGGTATAATTGAAAGGCTTTTCATTGATAAAAACACTGTTGCTGCCGTTAGCGGTCACTGTGTTTCCGGGAAAATAATCTACTGTACTAGTATTAACTGATGACAAAAGATTATTAGAATAAACAGATGTGTTGCCGTCAGCATCGACTATAGTGCCATTGGCATCATTCTTGTCTGTTACTCTTTGTGCTGGACGGCCTGCCATTTTAGGTCAATGCTATTCCTGTGGTGCCTTCTATATATTGATTGGCAAAATCTTTATCAGTAGGCGATACAACTGTGACCTGCGTTTTATTAATAAAAATTTCTTTAGCAGGATTGACGGTAAACAGATAGGGAATCATTCCCACGCCCTTTGGACCCATGCTCAGTACCAAGGGTTTTACAATCTTATAACTGGTTACGTTTTCTTCTACAAGTTTAGCAATCACTTCTTCACCAGAAGCTAATTTTAACGTGATAACTTCACCTGCTGTAATACCTTTATCAATTAGCATGTTGTTCCTTCTGTAGATGTGTTCTTAATTCGTTGAACCCGCCTATTAATTTATCGTCTAAAAATATCTGAGGTACAGTTCTGGCAGTGGGCACAGCTTCAAGAAGATCTTCTTTAGAGAATCCGTCTCCTATTTTACGTTCTTCAAATTGGATGCCTTTCTGTGTCAGTAGTGCTTTGGCCTGATCACAGAAGGGGCAATTATACTTGCTCCATACGATAGCTTTCATTTTATTTCCTTTGGAATTCCGATTAGATTAGCGGTTGGGTATTGTGCTTTGGCTAGTTTTTTAGCCATGTCTACGTTGGCCGCGAATACAGTTGTTTTTATCAAACGACTGTATCCTGGCTCCTTAACTCTGATAGTAATCAGATAAAGTTTCTGCTGATTGACTAGCTCTTTCCATTTCATAGTAAACTATTTATAGGGCAGGTAGCTCGTCATAGTCAATGACGTCACTCATTACGCCAATGACATAGTTAGTTGATTCGTTTTCTTGTAGGGCTGTCTGTTTTTTACTAGTGTCGCTGTGCTTGTTGAACCAAGGAATAGGTGTGCTCTTAGAAGCGGGATTCCAATATTTGATTCCAATATCTTTGAGGGCTCCTACTGCCGTGTAATCAACAAAGTCTTTTAGAATATTGGCATTCAAACCAATTACAGGACCTTTCTTAAATAGGTAATCTGCCCAGCCCTTTTCTTCTGCAATAACATCACGATAGATCTGTAAGACTTCTTCTTGACATTCTTGTGCAGCACGAGCAAAACGCTGATCTTCTTTAACAACTTGATTGATCAAGAAAGCAGTCCAACCTTTGTGTAGCAGCTCGTCTTGTAGAATCAAACTGATAATGTTACCATTACCAATAAAGATCTTGTTCTCAACCATTGCTAGGCTTGTAGCAAATGATACCATGAAGCGGAAAGCTTCTAGAGCATAACTGGCGTGTAATGCTAGATAGATTGCTTTGATATGTTCGAATTCGTCAACGTGGAATCCTGCTTCCTTGTTGCAATTCAAAACGTGTAGCTTATCATAGTAATTGCCTACACTTGATGCCATGTCCACAATCTCTTTAGTGTCGTGAATAGTGTTGAACACTTCCTTGGGCACGTTGTAGATATTACGGATGATGTGACTATATGAACGACTATGAATATTTGTTTCAAAGAATGTCCAATTATAGACCAAAGCTTCTAGCTCTGGTAGGCTTACGACCGGAGTAAAGATTTGACTTGGGCCGCGACCTTGCAGACTGTCAAGAGCAGTTTGCCTAAGCAGATTACTAGTGAAGATATGCTTGACCGCATCGCTGGCCTCCTTGAAATCCTGTGCGTCTTTAGTAAGGCTGATTTCTTCAGGCACCCAGAAGAAACCTCTAGCAGTCTTTTCAAAATCTGCTATCTTGTTATATTTTACTTCTTCAAATCTTTGAATGGTGACAGGACCTGCAGGATCTAAAAACATCTTGCGCTGTAGATAATCTGTCTTTGTATTTAGGTTATATTGTTGTTTGCTCATGTTTCTAGTTTTCAATGTGTTATAATTTACAAGCCTCGCAGTCATCTTCAATGTCAACGCTGTATCCGTTGGCTTCTAATTCTGCAATATGGTGGCCATTCAGTTTTGGTTCTGGATCCTGTTGCTTTGATCCAGCCTTATTAATCAAACTGTAATAGAAAGTCTTGATTCCCCAATAGTGTGCCAACATTAGATTCTTAGCAATCAGTGTAGTTGGAACTTTACGATCTGGATAGTGTGCTGGATTATAGAATGTATTAGTAGAAATACTCTGATCAACATAGGCAGCTAAAACTGCCGCAGTCTTTAGATAACCTTGACAATCTCTCTGTTCCCACATCAACTGATATTTGTTTTTCAGTCGTTGGTAATCAGGAACAACCTGTGTAAATGAACCGGCCTTTGACTCTTTAGTAGAGATAAGGCTCATAGGCATCTCTATTCCATTTGTAGAATTAATAACAACGCTACTAGACTCAACTGGAGCAATAGCCATAAGAGTAGCATTTCGTACACCATGTTCTAACATCTCCTTGCGTAGGGGTTCCCAATCTAATTCGGGAGTGAAGTCTGTGAGTTCATTAACTCCTTGAGCACGATGCTCCCAAGGAAACTGTCCACGTCCATATCTTGTGATATCGCTGTGTAGACACTTGCCACGTTCTTTGGCTAGTTCTACTGTGGCTTCTGTGAGGTAGTAGGCCTGATGTTCCATCCAGCTTTTAACATCTGCTAATGCATCTTTGTCGCCATATTTCATCCCACGCTTGGCGTGCCAATAGGCTAGATTGGTAACACCAATACCTAATGGTTGTATTTCATCATTCGATAACTTGCTCTGTATGCTTAGGAAGTCTTGATAATCAAGAATATTACACAGAGAACGCTGTAGTATGCGGCAAGCACGACGCATATCTTCTGGATTCCTGAAAGCTCCCCAGTTGATACTACCAAGTGTACACAGAGCAATGCGGCCACTATCGTCATCGAGACGCTTAAAAGATCTAGTAGGTAATAGAATTTCACAGCAAAGATTACTTTGATAAATGGTGTGATACTCTGGATCAAAAGGACCTTGGTTCATAACATTGTCAATGAACACAAGATAGATACGTCCGGTATCTGTTCTTTCTTTAAGAATACCACTCTTAAAGACTTCTTCAGCATTCATGGTTTTCTTGCGTAGACCAGACTGCTTTTCATATTTCACATATAGCTTTTCAAATAATTCTGTGTTTTGGTAGAAGGCTTCGTATAGATCAGGCACTTCGTTAGGATCAAAGAAAGTAATATCTTCTTTGTTTTTAAAACGGCGCCAAAAGAACGCTGATAATACCACTCCGTAGTCCATGTGTCTAACGCGAGTTTCTTCAGTTCCCTGATTGTTTTTAAGAACAATGAGATCGTCAAACTGATGATGCCAAATAGGATAAAAGACTGTAGCACTAGCGTTTCTAATACCACCTTGTGAGCAACTCCTTAAATCTCCAAACCATTTCTTAAGAAATGGAATCATGCCAGTATGCATGATTTCGCCTCCGCGAATGGGGCTACCTAGGGGGCGCAGACGTCCAATTTCTAGACCAATACCGGCACGTTTGCTGGCATACTTGGCCATCATTTCGCCACTAGCAAAAATGCTATCAAGGTCATCATCGCTGCGAATGAGAACACAGGATGAGAACTGCTTAGTGGGAGTACCAAGGCCTGCCAACACAGGAGTAGCCAAAGTAAAAAGGCCGTCACTTGCCGCATTGTAATATTCCTTGATATATTTCATACGAGCACTGTTCGGTTCTTCCTTGTGGAACACGGTCGCTGCTGCGATCATGTATCGCACCTGTGGAGTTTCGTATATTTCTTTAGTAGCACGATTGCGTACTAGATATTTTTCAATCAGCTGTTCAATAGCTGCATAACTGTATTCTTCATCTCGAGAATGATCCAACATATCGTTCATTCTATTCCAGTCATCTTCTGAATACCATTCTAGAAGTTCTGGTGTGTAAAGACCTACAGAAACATTCTTCTTTACGATTGCATATAGGTGGGGAGGATCGTAGTCACCATATACATCTTTCCGCAGCATGCTGAGACGCTGTTTGCCTGCAACATACTGATAATTGGTATTTCCCACGTCTGGATTGTGTTCAACATCGATTAGATCTACAATGGCTCTTAGTGTAATTTCATCGATTTCTTTTGTAGTGATGCCATCATAGAAATGAGGTTGTGCTTTGATTTCAATCATTGATTGACTGACATCAGCAATACCCTTACATACTTTTGCTACCTGTGTCTGCCACTTCTCTAGTGTAAGTGATTCTTTCTTTCCGCTTCTTTTAATTACTGTAATGTTCGTCATGTGTTCTCGTTTTTTATTATAATCGATATTTATGGTAAATCTGTGCCTGACCAAATTATAGTGGAAGTCTCGCTGTCAAGAGCGGACAATGGGGAGCACTTGCCATAATCTAAGTTAAGCACAAAGCTCTTGTCCACTAACAAAAAATAACTAGGATCTCTTTCGTTGGAGGACATAGACATATGTATCTCACATTCGCTCCGAATAAACCGCTGTGTTAATTTTATAGTATACAGCATTCCGAGAGCAATTGCAAGATTATCGAACTTGCCGTCGATAATCAGCTGCCAAGGATCTGGCCAGCTTTTAGGATTGCAGGGGTCAAGATAGCGATTAACGAAAGGACAATGACTCCAGAACTCCGCAACATCATCAAATGGTGTTGCACTGATTTCTAGCTGTTGTCTGAAGTCTTTCCACGCTCGTATCCTATCATCTTTGTGTAGATCAAACACCGTATGATACAAAAAAGTCTATTGTACCGGTGGCTCCTGTGGCTAAGGGATTTCTGTAGGTTAGAACAAGAGTTTCGGCACTCCCTGATTGATCGTTGTTACGGATTTCATATCCAAAATCAAAATTTGTCATAGTCGCGGCTCCTGTTCCTGCTGTTCGCATTAGTGTTGATGGTACGGTCTGTGAAATGTCAACGGAATACGTACCTACTCCGCCTGCACCCGTGAGAATGGCAGCAATCCTAGTACCGCCCTGAACACCTTCTCCTACGATCACATCATTTACGCTGATTGATCCGTTAGTGATGTCGGTGACAGTCAATGTACCTCCCACGATTGCACCTGTAAAATTTGCCTGTGTGGTTGTGTATTGATAATGATCCGAAATGGATGCAGCTACTAGATCGGATTGTATAGCGATAGATAATTGTCCTTGTCTGACAAAGCTTCCTAATTTCAGTACATAATTTAAATTGATTTTTCTATTCAAAGAACTGAATACAGCCATCGGCCTAAAACTGTCACTGCGCACAATATTGCTCTGTATTTGATTTCCAATCTTGACCTCACCGGCACCTAGTACTTCTGGTATCGATCTTGTGAGATTTGAATTGACAATGGTATAGGCCTGAGCTCTATCAAACCAACAGTCAATCACCTGATTGTTCACTGACTGCGCAAAGTAAACCATTGGAAATTGCGGATTAGTCGGACCACCAGTACCACCGTTACCTACTAATCTAAATGTGGAATTAAGAATTTTAGTTCCTACACCGTTAGTAGAATATAATCCAGAATCGGTAATGGTATCAAACAAACAATTTTCAATCTTCCATCTATAGACTTGATTGGCTAGCCCTGCTATATAGATACCGTTGTAGTTCACATAGAACTTACAGTTTTTGATTGTGACACCAGTTTCTAATGAAGTGGTACTGAGAGCATATATACCGATCGGTACGGATTCAAACTGACATCTATCAAAAACGATTTCATCGGCTTTGGTAGCTTCTAACGAATTTTCCCAACTGACTGCTGCTGATCCTGAGCTGCTGCCAATTACATATTCGCCTTGAAACTTGACATTATAGATATAGGCTTTCTTTACACCTGTCAACACGAGCTGTCCGGAAGAACGTCTCACGGTAAGATTAGAAATCGTAATGTTTTCTGGTCTATCGACCGAAGTAAAAAGGCCCAAAGGAGTACCACTGGCTGTGCTAGTAACAATACTGTTGGTATCAAAATTTAATACCACTGACTCAACCGACTCGCCTTCGATTACTGCATTAGAAGGAACTCTTAGGTTAGTTAAAAAGTTATACTGTCCAGGTGGTACAAATAGTTTTTTCTTTGTGTTGTTACTGGCCCCGACATAAAGATCATTTAGAGCTCTTTGAAATGCCTGTGTTGAGTCTGTGCTGACATCGGGCACAGCACCATAATCTGCTACGTTTACGAAGTCGTCTAATTTAGATTGTAGGCTTCTGCCCACGCTAGAAGTAATACTAGGATTACCTTCTTCAAATCTGTATGCTCTAGATAAATCAAGGATATTATCATATTCAGTAAGTATTTTGGTATTACCTACTGCTGGAGCACCTTCTGATACAGGACCATTACCAATGAATAATTCTTGCGTATCTACAGCCCACGCAAATTCTCCGCCCGATAGCTGCGGAATTCCTGTCTTTAGTTTTTCGCCCTTGCGAACCTGGATTTTCGATATTTGAACAACTGCCATAGATATTTTCCCGTTATAGGGTATTTATCTGCTAGCATAGTATTGCTCAACCCTGGCTAACCACTTGTCCTGATACTCATTCCAACGATTTGGCAGCAGATCAAACTGCTGATACTCTAGATCCCTAGAACACATCAAAACGTGTCCTTCGCGAATATCCGTTCCATGCATCTCGTTATGTGCCATTGCATAGGCTACTAACTGTAGATAGTAGTCTTCAACCCATTCTTCTTTTTTGGGCTTGTTAGTCTGCTTGAAGTCAATGATTGCAGGATTTCCATTGAACACTCCTACACCATCTGTAGTTCCTGCATACAGACCGGGATAATAAAGGCTTACTTCACTGCCCCAGATTTCATTTACTTGGCTAAGTCCTTTGGCGATCACTACTTCTGCCATTTTGTAGCCTTGCTGATGTACAAGGTTGGTTCCAGCTTTATAAGGCTCACCTTTTACATACTTCTCAAGGTAGCCGTGCATGCTGGTACCTACTCCGGCAGCTTCTTTGGTAATCTGAGCGGCTTTTTCTTCTCCGACACGTTTCCTCCAGGCTATCAAAAAAGTCTTATCTTTAGTAGAATCTAGTATGGTAGTAACGCTAGGTACCGGATCTAGTCCTTCTGAGACATAATGTCTTTTGCCGTTAATGGTCTCGCGTGTGGTGGCGGGATATTTGTATTTGTCTACTATAAGTGTCATAAAGTTATTTAATTTCTAAACAGTGTAGCATCAAGCGTTGGCTTGTTTCAACTGTTTATCGGCGACTTTTGCGGCCATTTGGTTAACCGCGTTTTGACTGTCCTGCCCTGGTTCAAGTTCTGGATTATCGTTTTCGATGCCAGGAACTTCTAGTTCGATATAATCTCTATTAAAGTCTTTGATCTTAGCCTGTATATCTGGAGGCAGACTGTCGTGAAGCTTCTTGAATGTTTCGTAGTCTCCTGCCATTTCGAACCCGTACTTCTTCATTAAGTTGGAAAAGCCCTTCCAGGTAAACTTCATAGGAAGTCCCTGTTCATTATCTTTGAGTGCAGAAGTATTGATATAGTTGTTAATAGCATTAACAAACTGATCACCAGATACTGCACCTGCTTCAAATATAGGAGCGAATTCTCGGAATCTCATTTTAGGCCTGTGGTCTTCTTAAAATCATCTAATGCTTTCTGTAACTGTTGCATTTGAAGCTGTTGCTGTTGTGTAGTTTGATTGATAGCCTGTTCTCTATCATCAAGCTCTTTTTCTTTTTTATCTAGTTCGTTGGAACCACCGCCACCTACCATTCCAGAGGCAGCTGCCTGTTTGGCAACATTGGTAGCAAGATTCTGTGCTCCGGTCTTAGCGGCTTGACCTGCTGCCTGTGCTCCAGTCTTAGCAGTCTGACCGATTGACTGTGCTCCTGTCTTAACAGCTTGACCTAACGCACTTGCACCCCTGGCTGCTAGATTGCCCACAGCTCTGCCCGCAGCCATAGCACCTCTGCCTATTAGTTGAGCACCACCTAGAGCGGCTCTACCCAATAATGCTCCACCTGCGGCAAGCACAGGCAGTATCTCATCTAGCTGCTGTCGTTCCTTGTCGGAAACTATTTCGTCAAGTCTCATTAGCCAGCCAGAATATTCAGTAAACGTGCCTGACGATTGATGCTTTCACGCTTTTCACGTCCGGCTGCTTCTAGTCCACCTGCTGCTGGTTCTGCGGCAGCAAAGTTGTCTAGTTCTGCATTGTTGGCAGCATCTACGTTATTCATAGAATCTGCACCTGCGTCGGCCATTGAGTCAACTTCTGCATCTGCATCTGCACCAGCTGCTGGCTCTGAACCGATCATTTCAGCAGATTGTTCTTCTCCTGTTAGGCCACGAACACCAGAAGCCATTGTTTCTCTAGCAGTCTTTAGAGTATCTAGAGCTGCTTGAATAGATGGTGCCACAGTACTTAAGAACTGCTTGGCCTGCTCTTGTCCCATTTCATCGCGAATGCTGTCACCTAGTGTTAGTAGAGTGTCATTCTCCATGCCTGCTAGTTCTTCGATCCAGCGGCTTACTTTATCTACCATGCTCTTTGCAGAAACAACGGCAGATGCTTTGTTTAGTTCACTTTCATTTACTTTTTTCATGCTTTCTCCAATTGGTTGTCCAGTATTAAAATCATAACTGTCATATATTCCAAACGATTCGTCATCGCCGTACGATCCGTAATCTTCATCTGATCCAAAACCTGCGCTAGCTAAAGCTTCGGCATCATCGCTGCTGTCGTAGCTACCTCTAGGCTCATCATCGTCATACTGTGGCTCATCATCAGGATCTTCTTCATCCTCGTCACTTGGGCCAGCTTCGCCTATGTCAATACCTTTAAACATTTCAGCAGGATCAGATTCCTCTGTTGGCTGCTCCATTCTTTCGGAAATTTCTTTGTTGATAATATCTAACATCCATTGGGTCTTAGTTATATCTTCGTTTTCCACAGTCTCGTTGAAGCTGGAATCTGCTCGAACTTGGCTGATGCGAGTACGCAATCTATTCCTAGCATCTTCCAGCTGCGGAATCGTGAATGTTTCTAGATTTAGCTTGGTTCCGAACGTTCGTTCAAAAGATTCGTTCATCTGCTTGCTAGTTGATCTAGTTATAAATTGAAATGTTTTCATGTTTGATATCCAGAATTATTGTATATTTATTCAGAAAGTTACCAAAGCCAAAACTTGTTTTTTCGCTGCGACAGCTTTGTCTCGGGCTGTGCAGTAGCGAGCCAGCAGCATATCTGCTCTATCGTGATCGCCCGAATCTCTAGCTTTCTGATACTGCTTGCGCAGAAGCTGACTTTCTGTAAGAAATTTGCCATATTCCTGATCTGCCTTATAGATCGTGTCTGCTTTGATATTCTGACCATCTTTGGACAATATGTTAGCTAATCTAATTACTACCTGATTCAGGCACACATCTCTGTAGATCAATTCATCTTTGAGATATATGTCCTTGACACAGTCATTGCTGACGATCAATACCGTACCCACGAGAATACCACGGTCAGTCTTGACTGGCATTATCTGGTAATTTTCAAATAACCGTTTGTGGGTATTTTCAATTACCGATTTGAGATTACGGTTTAGAATAGACATAAAAAAAGGAACTGATCGTTCCTTATATTTAAGTGCGTATATTATGTCAGATAAAAATCTTGGCTAATTTGGCAAAATCAATATTATTGATCCAACCTGCACCTGCGGCAAAAGCCAGTCCAATCATGGCATAGGTTATGAATTTGTTTTTCTGCTTTTCTAATTCTGAAATCTTTCCTGCTAATACAGCATGTGCAGCAGCATCTTCAGCGTGTAATTGATTAGCGTGTTCGTAATACTTGTCGCGACTGTCTTTGTATTCGTCCATCATGCTGTCTAATTTAGCTTCAATGATATCGCGGGTGCGATCTAGACAGTCGTGCATGTCTTTGACATCGACCTTGAGATCGTCTAATTTTTCATCAATATTTTCTACTTTGGTTTCCAGTACGCTGACTCGTTCTGCGACTGGCTGTATAGCAGCTACTTTGGCCATTTAGGCGGTTCCTTTTGTTGGTCAAGTTCCTTGCGGATATGTGCCTGAAAATTATCGCCTTATGTGTGCCTTTACAGTATATATTTATAATTCATTAGCCAAAATCCAAGTGTTGATTTCTTGATCTTTGGTCTTGAAAACGCAGGGATAGATTTCTACTGTGTCTAATAATTTGTCTATGATAGGTACTCCGTGTAGATCTTCTATTAACAGTGCCACAGGATTGCCTTTGTCTAAGAACACATCATCGCGCTCTGTGTCAAAGGTCCATACCCAATGATTGGCCTTGCCTTCGAATACTCCGTGATAACAACCAGAATGCATTTTGGGATCCTGCTCCCAACTGATATTAGATCTTAGACCAATGGCCTGCACCAAACTGTTAAAGTTTGATTGTTGTGCCAATTTTAGCTTATCTGTTTCAGACCTTGTGGGATTGGTCCTAGTGATGTCAACAAATGTGATTACAGTATATCGTGCCATAATATGCTACTATTTATGGCCAACAAAAAAGGGCGGAATAAATCCGCCCACGCTTCCCATCCCGAGTGGAAAATTATAGTGCTTGTACGAAAGTAGCTTCTACAGTTACAGTTGCACCGGTTCCTGCTGCTGCATCTGTTGTGTTAAATGTACCTGTACCTTGTACACGCATATAGATAACATCAGTTTCACCACTTACAAAAGCCGAACCGTCTGCTGTACCAATTGCTGCTACGGTGAATGCATCGCCAGTGTTAGCTGGTAAAACACCTGCTACACCACCTGCTAGGGTGATTGCGTTACGAATCGCTGTAACGTTTGCGTTTGTCATATTGCTTAGAGCAACTTTAACGATCAGCTCGCGGCCTACGTCAGCCTGGTTGATAGTGTGCTTGTTATAGTTATTTGCTAGATATGTACCTGTTAGGTCTGCCATGATAAGTTCTCCTTTATGTATAACCTCGCTCAGAGGTTGGCATAGTATTTAGCCAATTATTGGAGAACCAGGATCTTAGAGCTGTTTTTTGCGATTTTTTCGATCTTCGGCCACTTTGCGTATGCCGCGTGTGAATTTACTAGCATCTTGACCTTTGATACTGTTTAGCAGTCTACGCTCTAGTTCATCTGCTTCTTCTAGAGTATAGTGCTTTTTCATAGATTCTATAAGATTGATAGCGGAATTGATAACGTTTAATGCCCTACTTTCAATCACAGAATCGGTATGCCTTACCTCAGCGATTGAGTTCAGTTCCTGCAATATCGATCGTGTGCTTAGTTTCATAGTTGTAATTATCTTGTTATGTATTTAACCTAAATTGATTTTGACATCCACAAAAACACGAAATGTGCTGATGCAGCATAAGTATATTAGTAGAAACCATTAGTCTACATACACTTACAGAGGATACAGCAATGAAAACTATCACTGCCACTATGTTGGGTCTATTAGAGCGTCTAGCCGAAATGTTCCCCACAGCGCACTATCAAAGCGAGTTAGATCGCTACATCAGTTCTAAGCATCCACAAAATGCCGCAGACGTAGAACACTTTACCAAAGAGTTCGAATATAAAACACAAGGAAAATCACTATGAAGAAGTTTTGGAATTTTTTAGTAGAATTCAGCATCTCAGTCAACAAGGCCAGAGCCGCTTCTGCACTGGCTCGTCAGGGACATCCTGATCTTGCCAAGCAGTTAATGTTAAGAGATTGAAAGACTCCAACACATCTGTTTTGCCAGACCGTGTTGCTTTTGCAAAGGAAAGAGATATATAATGTTACACATGTTTTACACACAGGAGAATCTTATGTTTTCACCAGATTTTTATATTGACAGCTTTCAGAATACCAAGAAGCTAGTCACCGACAAGGTCTTTACTGATCCGGCATTGAAGAAAGCGGCCTATGCCTATATCGATGCACAAACGCAATTCGCTAAGATGTTAAGCAATAACACAATTGAAATGGCAAGATATTCTGTGGAGTCAGTATCTAAGGTACTGTTTCCTAAGAAGGACGGGACCGCCTAAAGGTCTACAGACATACACACATAAGGAGATTATTATGTCAAATTTTGAAAACCCCAAGCTACCAGAAGTTAAGTTTAATAAGAATGGATATGAAATTCGCACTGATATCCTAGCAATGGCCAAAGATATCGTACACGCAGAATACACTTACAAATTCCAGGGATGGGAAATGTCAGCCAAGCGTGACGAGAAGACCGGTCAAGTTGTTACCTCGGTTGGGATGCCTGAGTTCCCAGGTCTCGACAAAGTTCTTGAAACTGCCGAGAAGATGTACAGCTTTGTTAATCAGGGCGTGAAGAAATAATATACGGGCCTAGCCCAGTACAAAAAGAACAGCCCCCGGAAGGGGGCTTTCTCTTATCTAACTTTCGCTAACTTAAATGCTTGTAGGATTTTAATGTACATCCAACCGATATCAAACTCGTACCATCGTTTACTGAATTTGGCATTGGCTCCGTCACTGTGATGTCCATTGTGAAGTTCTTCACCGCCTATCCATATTCCCCAAGGCCAAAGATTTCGACTTGTATCTTTAGTGTCTGATACCCTATAACCCCACCAATGGCTCAGTCCATTGATCACACCTGCGGCCCAGAAAGGGATCCAAATCATTTGAATACCCCACACCAACAGTCCCCACGGCCCAAAGAGCAATAAGTCTATGACTAACAATATAAGAATGCCCAGGCGACTGTGTGCGGAGTAAACATTACGCTCGATCCAATCGTTAGGAGTGTCTTTACTCAACGACTCAATCATGACCGTGTCTTTGCTGGCAGCATGATATAAAAAGGCTCCTCCGAATAACACACGCCATATACCGTAGATCTGCGGTGAGTGCGGATCTCCTAGTTGATCGCTGCGTTGATGATGCTTGCGGTGTATGGCCACCCATTGACGTGTAATCATTCCGGTTGTGAGCCACAGCCAGAATCGCATGAAGTGTGCGACTACTGGATGAAACTGCACTGCGCGATGAGCCTGTGATCTATGTAGATATAGTGTGACACAGGCGATAGTAATTTGTACCATTACTAGGGTATAGATTATGATTAACATTGACTTTTTAACAACCTCCAGGTTCGTTCAGCGGCAGTTTCAGTATAGGTATAGTGTGTAGAATTTATTGGAGGTCTTCCAGTACTAGGATCAAACCTCATTTCAACTACATAATATCTCGAAAACCATACCCACTGTCCACTGGTTACTTTCTTAGGTAAAATCGCAAAAAGTTTTCTGTCTATTACATCCATTAATATTTTCCGGACGCAAGAACTATTTTACAAATATGTTCTAGTCGTTCAATATGTTCAAAAGATCTCCAGGGAGACTGATCTATAGCCACAACCCCGTGTCCTTTGATACCCACTATGTCGTACTTAATCTCGCCTGTCTTGGGATTTAAACCCAACTTTTCGTGACACTGATCGCCCAGTTCCTGACTGATAGGAGCAACATCTCCTACGTTGGGTGCTACTCTTGTATAGCGACTGAGTTCTGGAAAATCCTTGGCCAGTTCTGATAATTCAATGCCTGCATGCATTGCTGCCACACAATAAGTAGGATGGATATGTGTAACTACTCTTACTTCATCTTTGTGTATTTCACGTTGTAGACCAAAATGTAAAGGCATCTCACCGGATGGTTTTAATCCTTTGCTGATGTCACTATATTCCATTTCGTCCCAGGCATAGTGAAAGGGGCTATGACCAACACCGCTGTTGATACTACGCCAAATTTTTATCTTTTTAAATTGATCCGGCTGCATGGTCTGCTTACGTACACCACTGGGTGTTACATAAAAATGATCCCTGTCATGGTGCCTAATAGAAACATTGCCATCTCTGCTGGTGATCCAGTTTCTTTTGTAAGCTTCTACTAGTATATCGCAAATTGTTTCTAACATCTTAAATCCTTTCACTGAGCCTTATTTATAGGTTTACTCTGCGACAAACAATAACTTGACAATAGTATTAACTGCTAATATAATAGCTGTATGTTAGATTCTATATTGAAATGGACTGCTTGTTTCATTACATTAGCAGGGGCCATTTGCACCAGTTTACGCATCGATCCAACTAATATATGGCTTTTGAACATTGGAGCATTAATATATTTAATTTGGAGTATAAGGATCAAAGAACACAGCCTTGTGGTAATTAACGCAGGACTGCTGCTGATTTATATCGTGGGACTATTTTATAAATGAAAAATCGAGTTATATTAACAGACGCTGACGGAGTTCTCTTAGATTGGGAATGGGCATTCTCTGTTTGGATGCAGGAGCGTGGTTATACGCTTACCGCAGACAATAAGAAAAGCTATTACCTGCATCATCACTATAATGAATTAGATGAGAAGGATGCTAAGAAAGTTGTAAAAACTTTCAATGAATCGGCAGCGATTGGTTTTTTGCCTGCACTGCGCGATGCTACATTTTATGTGAAACGACTGCATGAAGAACACGGCTACGAGTTTCGTGTAATCACTAGCCTTAGCCTAGATAAAGATGCACAGAGATTGCGAGAAATGAATCTTCGCAAATTGTTTGGCAATGCGATAGAATCAGTGATCTGCCTAGCTACTGGTGCAGACAAAGACGAAGCACTTGCTCCCTACAAAGACAGTGGAATGTATTGGATCGAAGACAAGCCTGCCAATGCTGATGTCGGTCATAATCTGGGACTCAAGAGTATCCTAATTGAACACGGACACAATATGCATCATCAGTGTACGTATCCGATAGTCAAGAACTGGAAAGAAATCTACGAGATAATTGTAGACTAAATATTTTCGGGGAGTAACTAGCCCGTAAGGGCTCTATACATCGTCAGCACGGCGAAAGCCCGGTGTATAGACAAAGAGGTGAGACCATAACTTTGAAAGGAAAGATATGGAGATCTTCACACTTCAAGCCCTTTGGGCTTTTCTCGCTATCGTATTGATAGATATCGTATTAGCAGGTGATAACGCTCTAGTTATTGGAATGGCTGCTAACAGACTTCCTCCTGACTTACGTAAGAAAGCAATCTTCTGGGGGACTTTTGGTGCTATTGCAATTAGATTCGCTTCGGTCGCTGCATTGACTTATTTGTTAATGGTGCCAGGACTACGTGCCATAGGTGCTGCCGCACTATTATGGATTGGTTGGAAACTTGTGTTTGATAATAAAGATCACGACGTCAAAGCATCAGATACATTCTGGGGTGCTATATGGACTATCTGTGTAGCAGACGCTGTTATGGGAATTGATAACGCACTAGGTATTGCCGCAGCCGCTCAAGGTAATTGGATTCTTATCATTGCCGGATTACTAATTAGTGTGCCAATTATTTTGTTTGGTGCCGGACTAGTTACAAAGATTTTACAACGTTGGCCTGACAGTATCTTTGTAGGATCTTTTGTTTTGTTTGCCGTTGCATTCCTAATGCTAATGAAAGAGCCACTAATGGCCAATTGGTGGTCAGGATTAGAACTATGGGTGACTAAAATACTACCTTGGTTAGCTGCATTAGTTATTACCTTTATTCAATACAACAAAGCTCGATTACATTTTCACAAACGATATTTGTTTAAGACATAAAAAAGCCCCGGAAGGGGCTTTTTGTATTAGTGCTCACTGAGAACGCCATTCCGGGGCACGACTCCCATAACGCTCTGCCCAGCAGCCGGGCACACCTGAAGTAACGATAACGTCCTAAGGTAGGTGTTACTGAATCAGATCCTCATCGGTAGGTTCTGCTTTTTCTTTCTTGATAGTGAACTCATCTAAGTTCACATTAGGATGTCTTGCTAATAACTTATCAATGGCATCCTGTTTGCTTTCTGCCTGTATCCTTGCAGTTCTGCCAGATGTTGTATGGGTGATAAGATATGTACCTGGTCCAACATCTTCTTCTGGTTCCTCGGGAGCTTCTGAAGCGAATGACAAAGGAAACTTACGTTTCATCAACGCAATATCAGCCTGCACGTCATAACCTTCGCCATTTCTAGTTAGGCCCATAGAGCCCTGTTTGATTTCATCTGCTTTAGATTCTAATGCAGAAATAATCTTTTTCATTAGTCCTGGAAATAGTTCAGAGAATCTTTGATCGTTGTGGCCTAGATCGTATCTACGATCCTGATCGCCGCGCACAAGTTGATTAGTTGCTGCATGCATCTGCCACTTGCCATCAACATCTTCAATGTTACGCTTGTCGGTTACATTAACAATGATTCCGTCCGGAGCATATCTACCGAACCATTCGTGGCCGCTGCTGGAACTTGTACAGAAGTTAGGAGTATATCCCTGCCCACGATCAGTTACATAACAGCTACCGAAGTTCAAAGGAACTATGACATAAAACTTATCGTCGTCGATCAGCACAGTCTGTTTGGCATCCTTCTTCAATCCTTCTATACGTTCAGAGTCTTTGATCCTATCTAGCTCTCTGCGATAATCTCTATCGTTGCGGATTCTTTGTAGAGTCTTGATAGACTTAAACTTATTGAAATCCTGATCGATTGGTTTCAGTTTGCCTCGGCGGCTCAATACCTTCCATATACCTAGTGCGTTAACAGCCTCACCAGAAATATCTTCATAGTCTGCTGCACCTTTGATATAGAGATTGAATAACCAATCGTCGAACTTGCCATCCGCACTTAGGTCGCCATACTCAGTATTTGATAATAAACGATCGATCGTATCGCTCCAAAGCTGAAGTATCTTTTGATCATTCTCAGCCTGCACATTAGCATCTTTCTCTTGACGGAAAGCACCAGGACCTAATGCCGCGATCTTATGCTTGGGAAAAGTTGCATCGTGTAACACTGCTAGTCTTAGAAGTTTGATCTTCTGAGGATCTTTAATCTTGGCAGCGATGTTAGCTTCTGTAAGAGCTTGCTCAAATGTTGGTTCTAAATCTGTAATTAATCTCATCCTGATACTAAGCTCCTCTTGAAGTATGCCAGTATGGTACCTAACTTTGCAGTATCTCCATTAGCTAGGTCTTGAAGCAATTTACGAGGACCTTCATCGTTGCTTGTTGTATAACCCGAGGTTCTATAACCGTATCTGGCAGATTGTATCTCTCCAGACTGTTCTGGATAATAATATACTGCTGCCATAGAAATAGCTGTCTGTACAGCACTTTCGACATATTCTGGAAAGTCTGTGTTTCCAGATTCAATATGTTCTCTAGCGTTAGTAATATAATCTAACTGAGATAATTTCTTTTTTGCCTTTTCAAATGCATCATTCTTGATCATTGTAACGGCCATTCCTTTGACATCGGCATGGGCCTGTTCTAAAGCTTTATCCCATAAAGGTTTGAATTTTTTAACAATATCGTTTTTAGTAATTGAACTAGTATCTGACTTTTTCTTCAGATCAGCACGTTGTTTCTTTTTATCTCTGACTGCACTAGAACCCTTACCTACATAAAATTTACGCAGGCCTCCGATGTTGCTTTTTAGGAACTCTAGTATATTGCCACCACGATCGTCCGTCTTAGACTGCACATCGCCGCCCGAACTAGCGATCGCTGCATAATCACGTTCACTTGCTTTGATAGCTCCTACTCCTCGATCACCGACTATGATAACCCAGTTATTATTATAGTTGCCTTTTAGTTCACTCCAGCTGATCTTTTCGATAGGTTGATAACTTTGTTCGTGTGATAGTCCCTGACTGTGTAATTTTTTAATAACCTGGGGACCACCGTTCTTAGATCTTACTAGATCCATTGAGGTGCTAGCTTCTGCGATAACAGATTCGCATAGCTGAGCAAATTCTTGTAATGATTCTTTTCTCATATCAATATTTATCGGTTGGTTAGCCTAGGGCGATCATTCCCTAGTGCAGGTGTGTTAGCCTGCTGAATGCTGTCTCGCTCAGGCCAACTATAGATGTAATTACCAAACTCGTCTCGAACCAATAACCATCTAATACCCCCTGCAGAATATTGAATGATATCTGCAGAATATCCAGGTATACTAGTATCAAAGTCTATGTCGCCTGTACCCACATTTTCACCAGTTTGTCTAACCCAATTTGCCACGGCATTTACTTCAGATGTTGTGTTAGGACCCTGACCACCAAGATTACCAATCATCCATATATCGTTGGTTTCTGTGCGGGTGAATGATCTAAACAATTGACGCCCCAGTGAACGTATAGCGCGATTCATGTTGCCTGGCAAGTTAGCTACCTGATGAAACTCTGGATTTTGTACGCCTGCTGCCTGTAGATTTTGTCCTGCAACTGCGGGCAGGTTTTGCGTGTCTACTCTTTGTGCTGGTAGGTTAGCATTATCTGGTTCAGGATAACCTGGATCATCTGGATCATTTTCTATGTCACGCATACGGCTAAGCAGATCACGCATACGATCATTGGGTTCTACACGACTAGCAGCACGTTGAGTATCACTTTGGCTAGCTCTACGACTTCTAGGATCAGCATCTCTAGGTTCTTCTGGCCTTTCCTGATTTTTTTCTGGTTCTTGTGGTACTATAGGATTATCTGCTTTTGGACTGAAAAGATCGTCTAGACCGCTCCAATCAGTGTCGTCCTTTTCTTTGGTTTTCTTAGGACGCTCTGGGTCGTCGGCATCTTGGCGCTTACGATCGGCTTCCTCTAGATAATCTTTAAATGTTTTCATTAGTTACACCAACTTTGTTTTGCCTCGCCGAAGTATTCACGAGCAAAGCCATTACGTATTAATTCAGCACGTAGGCTAACACCATTAAGGATCATGTCGCCTAGAACTCTGCCTCCAAACTTATCCCAACCATAAATGGTAACCTGGTGCGTTTGTGTGGATGCAACTGCATTTTTGGTAAAAGCTGTGGCGGCTTGTCCACGTTGATCTTCTGAAGGGCACTGAGCTCTGAATCCTTTTTCTGGAGTATCGACTCCGTAGATTCTGACGGCAAGTTCTGGCTTAAGTGGCGCAGGAAGAAAGGGCGCACTGATTACTATTGTGTCGCCATCGTTGACCCTTATGATCTTTGCATCATATGTAACACCTTGTGGTGTTTTTTGTGCAAATGCTGTCTTACCTAATGGCAAAACTAACAGTAAACCTAACAGTACAGCTAGAATAGTTTCTCTAAAAAACATAGTATCTCCGAATAATAGCTGTATTTATATGCTTTTCTCAGTATATTCAGCTTTATTCCAATTCAAAAGATAGTTAGCTTTCCAGTGATTTTGATCAAAGCCTTTAAGATTTTGCCAGGAATCACGATGATCCCATACTTTCTGTGCAGCATCGTGCCAATCTGTATGACGCACAGCCCATTCAAAAATCATCATGCGCTTCTTAAATTCGTCATAGTTGTAGTTGTCATATTCAATATGCAAAACTTCATAGACAGTACCATCTTCAGAAACAGCATCTAATGCAAAATCAAATCCCCATTTTCTTTTTGTTCTTAATAAGAGATCTGCTTGGGGTACTGTTTTCTTCAACAAAGATAATTGTTTTTCTGCATCTTCGTCATAGTTGCATCTACACAAAAAAATGCAATGATCTAAGATCAAACGATCTACATTTTTTTCTAATTCAAACCAGGGTTCCTGCCAACAGGTATGATTAAGTATAGGATTGTCAATTGGATATTTCATAGCAGCATAAAACTTCTGTTCTGCTATGCATAATTCAAATCCATCTTTATCATAATATTGAAAATCATTCACGGATAAATCATCAACTGATCTGTGACAACTAGGGTTTGACATTAAGGTTATTTGATGTCGCTTGAACATCGTTCGCTCCTTATTTTGTTTTTACGTTGATAGCTTTACCTTTACGATTAGGATTAGGATCTTCTCTGCGTTTACGAGCCGCAGCTGAGGCTCGACCTTTCTTACCCAAAGCGTGTGCTTTAGCCTGTGGTAGACATTTAGGCTTGCCTTCTTTGTCTGAACCTCTAGCACAGTCGCCGCGAATCTTGCCATCAGGACCAAAGCGTACCCATTTTTGTTTAAACCACTTGCGTAAGTCTTCAGAGATAAATTCCTTAGCTCTCATTTCTTTTTAGATTCCTTGCCTTTACGGCACTGGACCAACTGTCCTGATGCATAAGCTGAAGGCCAGACCTTCACACGACTCTTAACTTTATAATAACAGGCGTCTTTTTTACCCTCTTCTAATTGGTCTTCAAAAACAATAGGTCCGCCGCAGTCAGGGCACTGCGATTCGTGCATACCAAAGTTACCTTGCATACGCACTTGTTCAATGTCATTTTTTTCTGCGTATTGATCAACGGCCAACGCTAACTTAAAGTCTAATATTGTTAATGCTTTGACATCAAATGTAGTAGTCTTTACAGTTACTTCAGCCACATCTTGCGTAACTTCTGCAAAATGATCCATACGTTCTGAAAGACTGTTAATGAATTTTACAAATGATAATGCATGTCTATGATCCTTGGCTACATATTTGGCCTGTAAAATTCTGTGATCCAACATTTCCCAATCAGGCAGATATTTAGATTTCATATCATCTAATCGTTTATTCGAGAATGTTTTTTCTTCAACATCCTTACTGCGAAACTTACCTTCTAATATATCTTTAATTTTCATTGTGTGCGATCCTTATCGTCTATTGCACCGCCTGTGACCCAAGCTGTGCAAGAACGGTCGCCCGCGCATTTAAAATGTAAAAAATTGCAGTAACCCAAATCCGCTTTATGAATAGTAGCCATAGCATCTGTTTCTTTGCTGTCGCCTTTGATGCCATCCTCAATGCACTGCCACATTTTATCTGAAACATCAAAGGCAGCACAATTGCCGCACTTCATTGTACGAGCAGTCTTTTCTGTGATACCCCAACGACGGGCAGCATCCTTCCAATATGATTCTGGTTCATCTGGATTAGCAGGACCGTAATGATATTCGTCTATGGCTTTCTGACGATTCTTTAAGTTAACATCGATGTCATAGGTAGCAATGGGACAGCCTTTGTTGGCTGCTTCTACGATGTTGATATACTTGCGATACATTAATAAATCTCCCGCCATTGTAGATTAACACGAGCAGTGCCATCTGCTGACCCAATGTTAGTAACTACTATGACATATATCTCGCTGTCAGTGCTGTTATAGTTCTGCACAATGTAGTTCTTTTTAGCAGTGCCTGGAATGTTACTAGGAGGTGCGCCTGCTGACTTCTGACTGCCTTGTGTAGTAGCGGCTATGTAGCCACCATCGATCTGTTCGCCGTCTGTGAAAGCAGTAGCACCTACGTTGTATTCAACTCCACTGCCGTCATTTACAGACACCCAAGGTGTAGCTGTTGTCAGTTGGCTGATGTTGGGCAGTTTGATCAACTTCCATTCCATATTTTCCTGTGTGCCAAACACGTTAACATTGCCTATGCGTACAATCATACGATTGAGATAGCCTCTAAAGGTATTCTTTAATCTAATAGCCATTACAGGAACTGTAGTACCGTTATTCATTGTTCTGGCTGCAGGACTACTTATAGACCAGTCTTGCCCTGCTTCAACGTATCCGCCTTCACTGACAACAGTTGAACAGATTTGATCCATAAAGCCGCCAGCGGTTGTTCCTGTGTTTAAGATCTCACAGCGTACAGGCAAGTTAGGTGTACTCATATACACAGTAGTTAAACTATTTGAGTGATGGAATAGATGACAAGGAATAAACGAACCTTCGTGTACAAATCCAACAGTAACTGACCCCACACCTAGCCACTGAAACTCCATAAACACTAATTGAGTTTTAGTAATGTCTAATTGAAATAAACTTCCGCCTTGACCATCACAACTGTCAATATTCCACTGAGCCTGTGTTTTACGATCTTCTACAGGAGCACCAGATACATAACTACGTATGACCCAGGATAGTGTGCCATCGCCTGCTTGCTCAAAGAATATGCCATTGTTGTCATCATAGTAGCCTGTGCGTTTGGTTACATTGGGCACAGCCGCATAGAAGTTAACGCTAGAAAGAATCTGTTGACTCTTACCTGGCATGTAATGATGATAGAATTTAGTTTGATGTACTACACGACTAGTAGAGTTATTTGTAGTAGTTAATCTCGCACAGGCTTTATTTGCCTGAAAGGCTACTGTAGCACCGTTAACAGTATAGTCAATAAACATTGGGTCTAAACCGTATAAGTGTTTGTAGTCGCCTAAGGTAAAAGGGCTGGACATACGAATACGACCAAACGCATCTGTCTGTCCTACCTTGAGTGTAGTACGAAGCACAGGTTGCCCTAAAGCATTGTACTCCATAGTCTTATGTAAGTTTAGGAGGTTTGGCTCATCAGGATGGTCGTAGTTTGTTGAGTTTTTATTTCTTATGCCCATGGTCTTCCTTGTACTAGACTCGATGCACCGTCATCTGGGGCAGTATCGTTTCCATTATAAGGATTAGGTAATTGATTTATATCATATGTCGACGGTCTGCCAGTGGAAGCTCTTCTTAGAGCTGCCAATTGTAATTTGTAATCTTGTCGCTGTTCCTTTGTCCAAAGTCCCGCCTCTGTTAGATTATTTGAACTCTTTACGTAAGATCCTGCAATCAATCCACTAGCAGACAATGTAGAAGAATCGGTTAATTTTGTTCCGCCTAGAAATAGATCCATTATTGCAGTAGGTGTACCTTCGGCGCCATTAATCGATGTTTTTAATTGAGCAACTGTTTGTGCATTGTCAATCGTAATACTAAGATTATTTGCAGAATTAAGAAAACTTTGAACAGAGATAGTGATATTAGCCATCACAATCCTCCTAGCTGTTTGATCCTATCCAATTCATCAAATGATTCTGTAGGCTGTTCTGGAGCCGGTTCACCTTGTCCTTTCATAAAAGCTACAATTTCATCGTAATCAGCCATTGTTACAGGACCATTTTGGCTCATTTTGATCACTGCTTCTGCTACATCGTGCAAATCAGCATCTTGCTTAACATCTTCACGTGCTAGCTCTAAAAGCCTTATAAACAAAGGCACGTCTAATTGTATAATATCCATTTACGTTCTCCGATCCAATATTTATCGGTTAAATACGCTTACTATGATCAACAAAGAACCTTTCAAACAACTAATAAAAGATCTCAAAGATAACGGAAAATATCGTGTGTTTAACGACATCGTCCGCGAGCGAGGAGACTTTCCTAAAGCAATTTGGTACGGCCCATATAACATTAAAACTATAGTTAATTGGTGCTCAAATGATTATCTAGGAATGGGTCAAAACAAAGTAGTTTTAGATGCTATGCACACAGCACTAGATCAAACAGGTTCTGGTTCAGGTGGTACACGCAACATTGGCGGTACTAGCCATTATCACGTAGCATTAGAACACGAACTGGCTATGTTGCATAACAAGAGCCGCGCTCTGCTGTTCAGTTCAGCATATGTGGCTAACGAATGGACATTAATCGCATTAACTAAGATCATTCCAAATATACATTTTGTCAGCGATGCTAACAATCATAACAGTTTGATCGTAGGAATGAGCCACAGCAGAGCTCCTAAGACTGTGTTCAAACACAATGATCTACAGGACTTAGAAGACAAGTTAGTGAACGTGACTCTAGCAGGACAAACACCTTGCATAGTATTTGAATCAGTTTATTCAATGGACGGTGATGTAGGACACATCAAGGAGATCTGCGACTTAGCTGACAAATACAATGCTATCACTTACATCGACGAAGTACACGCGGTAGGGCTCTATGGCACCCACGGAGGTGGCAAAGTTGAAGAACTAGGATTGGAAAGCCGAGTTGATATAATCAACGGTACATTAGGCAAAGCTTTTGGAGTCCAAGGTGGTTATATAGCTGCCGATGCTGATGTCGTCGATGCTATTCGTTCAGTGGCTGCTGGATTTATCTTTACTACCAGTATGAGTCCTGTGGCCTGTGCAGGTGCCCTGGCAGCTATTAAATGGTTAAAGGATCACGATGAGATTCGCGTCAAACATCAGGAAAGAGCAAACAAACTAAAAACTCTATTAAAAGAGAATGAATTACCTTTAATGGAATGCTCTACCACTCACATCGTGCCGCTGTTAGTAGGAGAAGCTAAGAAATGTAAAATGATGAGTGATAGGCTGTTAAATGATTATAATATCTACGTTCAACCTATCAATTATCCTACGGTCGATGTAGGAACAGAGCGATTACGCTTTGCTCCTACACCATTTCACGACGATGCAATGATGAGTGATCTCGTTACAGCTCTTAAGATCGTTTTTCAATAACCTGATCGATTAGTCCGTAATCTAGTGCCTCTTGTGCGCTCATAAACTTATCACGTTCCATGTCTCTAGCAAACTCATCGTAGGTCTTGCCTTTTGAATTATGCTTGACATAGATTTCAGTTAATGAACGTTTCATTTTAAGAATTTCCTCAACCTGAATCTGCATATCCGTGGCCTGCCCACGAGCACCGCCACTTGGCTGATGTATCATATGACGTGCATTGGGCAGCATATATCGCTTGCCAGCAGCACCTGCCTGTGCTAGAAGACTTCCCATTGAGCAGGCCTGGCCCATTACATAGGTAGCTACATCACATCTAATAAACTGCATAGTATCATAGATACTCATTCCGGCTGTAACAACTCCGCCAGGACTATTAATAAAAAGATTAATATCTTTTTCTGGATTCTCGCTTTCTAGGAACAATAACTGAGCAACGATTAAATTGGCCATGTGATCTTCCACCGGGCCATTCAACATCACAATGCGCTCCTTCAGTAAGCGGCTGTAGATATCGTAGGCTCGTTCACCTTTGCTTGTTGATTCGACTACCATTGGTACTAGTGACATTTTGATCCTTTGTTGTTAATGTTTGTATATTTTATGCAACATCACCTTGTATGTCAAGCGAAAAGAGTGTACACTACTACGGTTAAATACTTTTTTCAAAGTGAAACAAAATGGCAGATACACTAATTTTAAACGCTGATGCACAACCAGTGAGTCTACTTCCGCTTTCTACCGTAACATGGCAGGAAGCAATTCGATACATGGTTTTAGAAAAAGCCAGGGTGCTAGAGTGGCACGAGGATTGGATCGTGAGATCCGCTCGTTGGTCTACGCCCGTACCTGCTGTGATTATCCTAAATGAGTATTTCAAAAAGAAAAACCAATTGAGGTTAACCAAACGTAATATCTTCTTACGAGATCGTTACGTCTGCCAATACTGCGGTACTGTTTGCAAAGACAACGAAGCTACGATTGATCACGTGGTTCCTATCTCACAGGGTGGGAAAAGTTCCTGGACTAATTTGAGCACAGCCTGCAAACCTTGTAACTATCGCAAGAGCGACAAGACACAGATGCGTCCAAAAAAGATGCCGCACAAACCTGACTACTACGAACTAGTAGAACGCAGGAGAGAGCGAGGATTCCATCTGCGTCATCCTAGCTGGGCCAATTATCTGGGTTGACAAAATTTCATCGTGATGCTATAATGTATCACGATGAAAGAACTAATCAAATCCTTAAAAGATTCTGATCCAAATCTCAACGCTCGTAATCTAAAGCATTCACCAGATCCTCGTTTTGGGTATAGGATCCGTTTCTATCCCGATTCAATGATCGACAGTGAGCACAGTCTTAGAACTTTATTGAGTAATTGCGGAGTAACAGAAGTAGTTTCTGCTAAAGCCAGCGGAAGTCCTCTCTATGATGGTAGAGGATATAAAGGACAATGGCAAGGACAAGATGTTTACTTTCTATTAAATTCTGTAGACAGAGCCAGCGGAGTATATCCTCGCAAGACATTCAGTCCAGAGAAACTAGGACTAGGCGGTCAGGTCTACCATCTTCATTCTGATCTATTGGCAACTATTCTAAACGGCATAGGTAATCTTTCTATCGTTTCTGATGAGCACAAAGCTGTAATGAAAGATCTAGTAATGAGCTTTGAGGAGGATAGACAGTTTACTATCAATCCCATACTGCTAGATAACAAAGAACGAAATAAGATAGAATCTGATCTAGGTGAAAGTCTAGCAGCATTACACGCAAGCTCAAACGAAAGCACTATCGCATTTGTCAACACTATCAATAATGCATTGGTAGATTTCTATGAAGATGGTGTTCCAGTCAGTGTAAAGAGCAGTATGGGCGGACAGGTTAATCTGTCTAAGTTTGCATCTATCATTCCTAAGAACACTCCTGTTGAACGTGTGTTCTGGGCCTGTGGCAATTGGGATAAAGAAGAGCTGTTTAAAGCATCTAGCGAGAGCTGTTCGTTTATACTTGAGCTTGCCGAATGGGTTGGAGGTACATCTGAGAATTCTGTTGCCAAATTTATCAAACAAACAGACTACGATGTATTCTACAATTGGATTGATAGTCATCCCAAGAATCTAAATCATTGGGGGGTTCCGGAAGGCGAGAAGGCAGCGAGAGAATATTGGACTAACGGTGACACACATAATAAATGTCCTTTCTATTTCACTCTTTGCACACTGATACAACAGGTTTGGGCAGAAGAGAATGCCGAGGAAGTCAGTTCAGTATTAGCCAATATCCTAACCGGATGTAAGTTCTATGATGTAAAGATAGATTTAAATACTCAACGTGTTATAATTGCAGAACAAAAGTTTGCTGATGTGAACTCCTGGACATTTTGTTATTGGAGCCGAGCTACAGCAGCTTTCCATAATTGGCCAGGCGCAGCTAGGAAAAAGAAATGATTGAACGAATCCAAGGTGATATGTTAGAACAAGATGATAAGATCGCAGATGCATCTATCGACTTCTTGTTTACTGATCCTCCTTACAATATCAGCGAAGATGGTGCTAAGCCTGTTTGGATTGATAAAACAACTGGCGAGAACAAGAGCACTATACATAATCAAAAGTTTTCAGAAGCATTTGAACAGGATTGGGATAATGTAGAACACGACGAGTTCTTGACTCAGATGACTGATTGGTCTAAGTTTTGGTTTAAGAAACTACGCAAGGGCGGAACCTTTGCTGTGTTTATTTCAGATCAGTATATTAGTTATCTATGGAAGATAATGGAAGCACAGGGCTTCGAACCTAAACGTGTATGGACCTGGAAGAAGCCTGCGGCTGTACCATTTAATCGTGCTGTAAATCCTGTAAGTGGCTGCGAATATATCCTTTGGGGTATCAAGCCAGGTGGCGATCGTGTGTTCAACTCAGACACACCTTTGGGTTCATATGTAGAACGCTATGCCACTGCTGACAAAATGAGTAATATTGTCTACAAGTTAGTCAAAGACAATCTTGGTAACAAAACACTAGAAGACATTTTCAAAATGGCTCTGGAAGAAAGCCGAGAGATGTATGAGTCTAGGAAGACCACTAACGGCATAGTACACGCAGTAGTCCCTAACACAATTACCTACAGCGGTGGACTAGGCAAAAACAAGATCCATCCAACTGAAAAACCTGTTGAACTATTAAAGTTCTTTATCGAACTGTGTTCTAATCCCGGAGACACGGTACTTGACACATTCGCGGGCAGTGGTAGTTGCGGCATCGCTTGTCGAGACCTTAATAGAAAAGCAATACTGATCGAACGTGATCCAAATATGTTTGCCAAAATGGATCAACGGTTTGGCAGTACAGATCATATTAACAATCTTTTCGAAGCTAGTTGACAGCCCCGAACTCTGACGATATAATATATACATCGTTAGACAAATGGAGCAACTGTGCGTTACATTTTGGCATCCTGGGATCAAGAAGGTTTTGAATGCCTGCAGGACATCACTGCTCTGCATCCTGACAACCACGACAAACAACAGTTAGTTGAGATCCTAAAAGGCAACAGAGCCACACGTAATCCATTAGCAGAACAGATCAGTCATATGCGGCTTCGTGCCAGGTTCAATTCACAACGCTGCTATGAAATCTATGTATTCACTATGGACGATGACATAGATTTCAAAGAAGTAGAAGATTGGATGATCGCAGATCCTCAAAGTCTGGTTGACTGGATTCGCATCAACCACTATACTAAGATCTATTCGGACTATCGTCCTAAACACACACAACGTATCGTATAAGGAACAAAATGAGCACTCAACCAGAAGTTATTATCCAGCGTCTTGAAGCAGATAACTCTCGTCTAGCCAAGGAGAAAATCCTTGCTGATGCAATGGATGAAGGGCTGACCTATTTCTTTGACGGTGTTCGTATGTGCTTGGACAATCTTTATACGTTCGGAGTCAAACAGGTTCCAATCAAAGAAACCAATGATGGTCAAGGATTGGCCTGGGGCAACTTCAAACAACTGGCAGAAAGTCTGTATCGTCGAGAGCTTACAGGTCACGCCGCCCGCGATGCTATCTTATTGGCAATGGGTGTTGCTACACAGTCACAATGGAATGACTTCTATCGTCGTATCCTTATCAAGGATCTGCGCTGTGGTGTTTCTGAAAAGACTGTGAACACTGTGGCTAAAAAGTCTAAGCATCCAGAATATGCTGTGCCTGTGTTTGAATGTATGCTGGCACACGACAGCGCCAACCACGAAAGCAAACTGTCAGGTAAAAAGATCCTACAGAAGAAATTAGACGGTGTGCGCTGTCTTACTGTTATTGACTACGAGAATCGTACTGTCACTCAGTACACACGCAATGGCAAGGTCTTAGAGAACTTCAGCCATATTACCAAGTACTTAGAAGGTTTCATGGACGAGTTCGGTCGTAGCTATGTGCTGGACGGTGAGATCATGAGCAATACCTTTCAGGATCTTATGAAACAGGTTCATCGCAAAGACAATGTCAATGCAGGTGATGCTGTGTTCAATCTTTTTGATATCATTCCGCTGGCAGAATTCAAGCAAGGCAAGAGCAGCCTAGGTCAGAAGCGTCGACTGAACTTCATCAAGAACTTTGAAAACATTTTCAAAGACAGCGGCTGCATTGAAGTTGTGCCCTACATTGAAGTCGATCTTGATACTCTGGTAGGTGAAGTAGAATTTAAAGACTACAATAAGAAAATGGTCAACGAAGGCTACGAAGGCATAATGATCAAAGATGTTGATGCAGTCTATGAATGCAAACGTAGTGCCAGTTGGCTAAAAATGAAACCATTTATCGAAGTAAGCCTAACAGTTAGTGCTTACGAAGAAGGTACCGGACGTAATCAAGGACGTCTTGGGGCATTGATCTGCGAAGGCGAAGATGACGGCAAGTATATTAAGGTTAATGTTGGATCAGGCTTTTCCGATGATCAGCGCATTGATTTCTGGCAGGATAAAGATACGCTCATTGGTCAGGTCTTGGAAGTCCGCGCAGATGCAGCTACTCGGAATCAGGATAGTGAAGACATCTACTCACTACGGTTCCCGCGTTTCCTACGATTCCGAGGTTTTGCGAAAGGTGAAAAGCTATAAGATGCAGAAAGCAGCCATAAAGGATCTCGTGTATGGAGGTCTACAGGAAATAATGAATAACAGTAATTATTTCTATAGAAGCAGTGTAGGCAAAGACTACAGTCACCTCACCGAACGTGGTAAAGAAGCTGTGGTAGAATACATGGATCTAATGGCCTGGAAGATTTGGCAAGCTGAACAAGAGGATCTTGATCGTAGAGCCAAAGAGCAGGTCCTAAAAGAACTAAAAGGAAAATAATGGAAACTGTTAAACCACAAACAAATTGGTCCAGTAGCGAAGGTAGAGTCTTTACTGTCTTACACGTAATCAGAGATGAACATGGTAATGACTGGGTTCATTATCGTAATCAAGACGGTAAAGAATTTAGCTGTTATCAGGAAAGTTTTTTATCTAGATTTACTGTACTTCCCGATTAAAGCCATTGACTCACTGTCTTGGCAGCGCAAAACTGCACGGCGTCAGTCCACAAGTCATCTGCTGGTCTTTGATAAATCCAATTAGGGTCTGGATCATCTAAAGTAAGCCAACTTGAGTTGTGAGTAAATGGTGGTTCGCCTCGTAACTCGCTCATCAACTGTTCTGGACCCCAACCAGCAAATCCATAGAAAATACGGAATCTATTCGGGCGATGTTCGTTGTCTAGATATTCGAACATACTTCTATGACTGGTCATTGACCACTGATCATTTATTTCAATCGTATATGGTAAACGCCACATACTGTCGTGAAGCATCCATACATTCTGAATACTGACTGGACCACCCCAATACAGCGGTATGTCCGCTTTTAGCCTGATACCTGTGTCTTCTATGAGTTGATTGACTGAGTTGTCTGTTTGACGATTAAGAACAAATCCCTGATGTCCGTAATCACGGCTCTGAGATATCATTATCACTGACTTACGGAATCTTGGATCTTGCATCCTGGGCGGAGCAATTAGTAAACTACCTGGTTTGATTACCTGCTCATCTATCATTAGGTCTAGCTCCCATTAACCTGTACGAGTTGGTGATACCGGGCCTCCATACTTGGTGCTTTTAAGTTTCTTACCATCAAGCTTGACCCGCTCACTGCCAACTTTTTGACTCTTGCCTGTTTCTCTGGGCACGAAGCCTTGAGCCTTACAGCTACTTAATCCGCTGGCACTCATGTCCTTCTTAGGTCTGAGACAGTACTTACGAGTAGCTTTGGCCTCGTCTACAGAGTCATCGGTTTCATAAATTATATCAGAAATTCTCATGGTATTATTATTTATTGGATTAGACCAAACGCATTATAATATTACATGTTTGGCACACGTAACGAAATAATACTTCGTCCCCGGCACATTCCTGTGCTGCACGGATATCTCTGATCTCGGTGAGCAGATAATCTCTTTCTTCTTCTGAGAGATTGCCTAGTTCATGTTGTTCTTTGATAGACTGTATTTCTACTAATAGTTGATGATCCATTATCGGCCCTCCCAGGCTGTCCTTGCTGCGTCTAATCTAGACTGAGCAGTTTTCTTACCTATCTCGCAGAATGCTTTACTACCGCCTTTGCTCATTCTTTCTGCGTGAGCTAGTAATCCCTTAAGATTTTCCTGTTGTGGGTCTTTGCGAAACTCTGCATAGATGCTGAGTTTACGTGCAGGATCAACGACCTGTGCCCACCCTGTGGGTGTCTGTTCACAGTTGACACTATCTATCGAGACTTTTACATCAACCCATTGACTGACTAACTGTGGATCGTGTGATCTAGGCCATACTTTTTTTACCCACTCAACTGAAGCACAGCCACTGAGTGAAAAGACTAAAAATATTGATAAAATAGTTTTCATAATGATATTTATAGCGCAACCTGTCCTTTTCCATCTAGATGTTGCATCTGATTAGGAACTTCATTGATATTGTTGATCACAGTAATTCTCGCCTGTGGTAGAGTTTCCTGCAGATGAGAAAGTGTTTCCTCTAGCTTATCAGATTCAACTGTCACTGCTGGGCTACCATTTATTAATATAACGTTCATTGTTTCTCCTTAATTACTGAGTCTAAGTATTAAAATCCCCGATGCATTTACTGTATTATTGAATTGCCAAAGAATTAATTCGTTTCCCGGTTTAACAGGATTCCATTTATTCCATTGCGCAGATACACTCAATGGATTGGTTACATTATTAATTAAAGGATTATATCCAGATCCTAGATCGATACCAGTCAATGATGTATTACCAGCTGCGACAATCAATGCTAGGGTAGCTTGACTTTTCCAATAGGTATTAGAATTTACTGTTCCTGCAGACTGTGTCATGTTAAAACCAAAAGCTGTGTTAGCTACTATATTGGTAGTACTAAAACCATAATTTCTCACCCGTTGAGCATTAGTAACTCGAAATCCTCCCACGACTGCATTTGTACCCCAGAAACTGGGTTTATTGAAAGTAACTACTGTAGAACTGGCTAGCCCATTAGGATAACGTACAGCTAACCATCCATGCATACAGACTCCGCCGGTGGGTTGAATACTTGTACCGCCAGTAGCTGACAATCCGGTATGACTTACATTTACTGTAGCCGTTGCGGTATTGGTAGCAAAATACCAGAGGATTAATTCTCCATTGTTAACTGCACTCGCTGTGGTGAATGTAAGGTTGGCGGTAGAGGCAGGAATAGTTGAATAACCAGTGGCTCCTAAGAAACTGATATTAATATTCGGGGCGTGTTGTAACATTACCAGTTCTGTCCTATGACAATACCATACCAGGTCGTTCCGCCATCTAAGGTAGTAAATGCAAACACGTCAGTTTTAGCCGCTGTTCCTGTCAGAGTAGGGGCAATACCATTAGGCCATATTACACCAGAAAAGAATGCTAACGAACTAGAGGCTGCATAGGTCACGTATAGCCGCATTTCGTATTCTTGACCAGATGGAGGATTTTTGCCTGATGCGATACTGAGAGTGGTAGTAGTACTTGCTGTCAGAGTCAGCCTCCAACTGTTATAAAGAGTACAGTCTAGACTAAATGTGCCGCCCGCAGTTGACACCAGAACGTTACGATTATTAGCAATGGTTAGTGTTTTATTAGTATTATCTGTGGTCAACGTTATGGCATTACCGGCAATGACCGTAAGTGTGCCGTCTATGGCCAATACCACAGATGTCTGCCCGCTGACCGCTAGAGTCTTTATATTACCTGTGGCTAGTGTGGGTTTGTTGAGGATCTGTGCTAGCCCACTAGAAGCATTCCAATCACTGTTGACCTGTGCCGCTGGTATTGTGGGCTTGTTTAGGATCTGACTGACACCAGAGCTGCTGTTCCAATCACTGTTGACCTGAGCAGCGGGTATCACTGGTTTACCCGTTAGATCATCGTAGGCTCCAGAGAATAGGGTAGGCTTGTTGCTGAGGTCTGAGTAATTGCCAGAAAATATACTGGGCCTATTGATCAAATCGGTATAGCTGCCGGTCACTGCGGCTGTGCTAAGTGCAGACCATTCTATGCTGGTACCATTCCAAAATAGATATCGATTAGGTGCCTGCGCAGCGGTTATGAAACCAGTCCTGTTAGCCGCGGTCTGTACGGGTATCTGTCCTGCTGACCCGCCTTCTATATTGTCAGCGACATCGGCTCGAGACTGTCTAGTTACGATCACAGGTTCAGTAACGATGGCAGGGACTGCTGCGGTCTCTCCTGTGGTTGACTGTGCGGCCAACTGTAGCTGCTGTGCCAAGGGATTGACTGTGGTGCGTAGAGGGTTGGCCGCACTTCGTATCTGTGCATTGGCTACTAGTAGATCTAAGGGATTTGTCATACTGTATTTAATCGCTGATAAACTACACAGATAACTATGTGTATGCAGACTCTTTATTATTTCAAAGATCACGACCTGGGCGGTGATTTCAGCCTTGCTGATCGAGCAGGCATACCTCTTGATCAGCGTACGGGCGATCAGGAACGAGCAGTAAACTGGCCAGGACCCTTGATCATTTTCGATGGGTGGGATCAACCAGAAAAGTTCTCTATGCTTAGGGCCAGAGGCACACTCCCTACACGGCTGATCTATGACTACAGCTATGAAGCAGGGGTGGGTGTAGGATTTGTCAAAGACTATCTAGCACGAGCTCGAGACCAGGGTGTTGATCTGGCACAGATAGGGTGGGTACTAAACACGGCCAGCCAGGACTATATACGACCCTACCCCCACTGCTGCATTGACTATTTTGCCATAGATGCAGTATGGCGTTGGCGAGAGGGTCAAATCAAAGTGAATTCACAGTCGCTGACCAATAGACCTTCTACCTATAACTGTCTAGTGGGCAAGTTGGCCACTAGGCCCATACGCATGGAATGTCTATGGGAAATTTGGCGCCAGGGACTGGCAGATCGCACACGCCTGGGTCTGCTTGCGGAAGCCCGGGAACTGGAGCACTATAGATCAAAAATGGTACCCTGGAATCAACCAGAGTTCTGGCATTGGTTAGAGTCAAGACTGGGTGCCACAGACAATGTCCAGACCTGGTGTATAGGGGGTACCATAACCAGCAAGGGCTATCCCTATGACCCCTCAATTTATTCCCAGTCTAGGGTCACGATAATCTGTGAAACCACGGGACAGGATCTAAAATTCGACAGTAGATTTATCACAGAGAAGACCTATAGACCCATAATGAATTTGAGTCCTTGGGTATTGATCGCAGGCTCTGCCAGCGTAGATCATTTGGAAAGCCTGGGCTTCCGCACGTTCCGACACAGATTCACGGATCCTAACTACAGTCAGTGGCAGTCACGACCACCTACACATGTCCACAGAGCTGTGCGAGCTGCACAGGAACTCATGGCCCAGACACACGCAAAACCCAGAGAAATCCAAAGAGATCTAGATGTGAATCAACAGACCCTGATCAGTCGAGCACAGAGTGAAAGATCGCTGCTACGTGCATTCCTTGACCTAGAGCCAGATCCCGGATGGGCCTGTGACCTCAGGGGCTAATTAACTTAAAGGACGACCACTGTTTAGACACCGTAACCTATGCAAACATCACTATACCTAGGGCGCAGACAGCCCTTTCAAAAAATGGCCACACAGTGCAAGAAGCACCGTGGCAGTCTGAGACTTCACAACGAAGCAAATCCCAACGCGATCACCGCAGAAGATCTTCGTGATCAATGGGATCGACAAGGGGGCAGATGCTACTACTTCCAAACCCCTATGCGTCTAGAAGATCTATACCAACGGGGACTGCCCTTGACTCCATCAGTGGAGCGACTGGACAGCACTAGAGGCTACACACCAGACAACATAGTCATAGCCACTAGACTGGCTAACCTGGGCAAGAACACTTCTACAGAAGCGGCTATGCAACAGGCACTGGCAAAGATCAGACAGCACTGGGCCTAAACAGACCGCGAAGCGGTTCAGCAGCAAGAATTTTTTCCTATAAATATCTATAGGAGAACCCCAATGTTATCAAATCAAACATACGTAGAAGATCGCTCAACAGGCCGCTACATCATTAGAATAGTGCTAGACAACGGTGTAGAGCAGTACAGAGAAGAACATCTACTGCCCGAATCAGAGTGGCACAAACCTCGAACTGATGTGAATATAGACCTAGCACCCGGACGTATTGAAGTCATAGGCGCACAGGGATAACAGTGTGCTCAGGAGCGAACGTGAGCACCTACAAAGAGTTTATAAGAGCCGAGTTATTAGAGCTCAGCGCACGACTATATCCCAACAATCCCCGACTACAGATGCTGTATCAAATTGGATTTCTACAGGCACAGCTGGCAGAAGCTATGCGTGATGACAATCGCTGCTACTATAGATTCCAACAGGCTATAGAGCAGAAATACCCTAAACGATGACTAGACTAGCGGCCCTAGCACTGATCACAGGTCTGTCAGCTTGCACACAGCTATGTCCTAGTATATTCCCAAATGAATTGAAAGATCCCAGTCGTGTATGTGTCCAGATACGCATACCTTATTAACTAAAGATCAAGCGTAGTAATCCTCACCAGAGTAGCGAACCAGCTCCGGGTGACGTAATAATACTATACTGGCATAAGACTCTAAGATCCAAAAATAAGTATACGACAACTTAGGTTTTACATATCCTCGATATAACTGTACTGTTGACCAAATGGGCTCAGGATCTACTGTATATAGAACACGATAGCACAATAAACGTTCTGGTTCACGTGTGCGACTAGAGACCCCGCTGTAAATATTCATATGTTTGATAAGATCGAGTTCATAGTAGAAGATAACCTATACTATACACTAGCACTGAGTACACTATGCGTAGCCTCGTTCAACTTAGGGTTGTTGGTAGGCTGGATATGGGTACTAGCACTGTAGTATAGTGTATATAGCATAGGGAGTCTCTTGCAGAGCAAGGAGTCCTCTTAGACCCCGCTGTAGCATATCCGGGTGGGGGGGCGATCGCGTGTATGCGTGTACACAGCCTGCGAGTGCGAACAAAGGTAGAAACCATTTTTGTAGTACCCCATTAACCACCATCCCCGACACGGTAAAAACACCCTAGATCTAAAATTGAAATCCCCTCAAACGGTTCAAATGACGTCAAATTTTGCACTTTTTCACACTTTTCCACACAGTTCTACAGAGATCCTACGGTAGACCCCGCTGTAGCATATGTGCTCTTATACTATATGTGGCATGTGATACACGCATATATACACATATACATTCTGAAAGGTTGACCAAACGCCAATCTGGTCATACACTTATATACTATGCGCACTATCTTAATCACTGTAACTGTAATGGTCAGCCTATGGATCAGCTACACGCTGGGATCATACCTGGCCTGGACGGATGCGGCTCGTTTGATCTATCAGCTACAACAGCAGGATCTAGATCTGCCACAACGCCGTGATAGCTGTACTCGGGGGACCTGGACATGACTCTGCCTGATGAACGCTATCGTGCTGTTAACTATGCTCGACAGTTCCTACAAGAACTCTGTGATCCCAAGAAGACTCCCGGGGTTCCCAGTGTGGTTCGATCGCAGGCCGCAGCAGTGTTAAGGCACTATCCCACGCAATATGATCTAGATCTACTGGCTCGTAGTGCGCCGGAAGTGGTTGCGCAGCGTTTGGATCCTGTAGTAGAATGGATCGTCAGCAAAGAACGACTGGCTGCGGGAGAACAGTTCCCGGGACATCAAGATAAGGTCACAGGCTCAAAAACGTTGACATTGCCTAAGAAACCTGTATAATAGCTCTTGAGACGGGCCTTTAGCTTAATGGTTAAAGCAGCGGACTCATAATCCGTTGAGTACAGGTTCGAGTCCTGTAGGGCCCACCAAGCAGCCCGGATGGTGAAATAGGTAGACACAAGGGACTTAAAATCCCTCGGCGAAAGCTGTGCCGGTTCGAGTCCGGCTCCGGGCACCACTGAATAAATATGTGCTCATTGACAGGAGTTTAAAATGGCAGTAGTATTTGAAGACCGCACACTCTTAGAGCAGGATCAGTTCCGCGACGAAGTACGACGTGCGCTGGCAGCAGGTGAAGTAGAAGTCACGTTTACCAAAGCAGACGGTTCTAGCCGTGTGCTGCGTGGTACTACTAATTTGGGTTGGGTGCCAGCATCGCAGCATCCCAAGGGCATGAAAGAGCCCAATCCTATGGTGCAGCCCGTGTTTGATCTAGAAAAAATGGAATGGCGCTCATTCCGTTGGGATCGTGTATCGGACTATCGCACACTGTAAGGGTGTTCACAAAGCGATCACGCCCTGCTTGACAGGGCTTTTTTTTGGCCGTATACTGTGTGTTCCTTTAACTTAACTAGGAGCGATTTTCCAATGAGTCAACCCCGAATCCAAATCCTCGAAGGTGTCTACAAGATACGCGGACAGGACACTTCAGTGGCAGGCACCGTGTTTGAACTGGTACAGCACTATCGTGAGGGCTCAGACGGCCAGGGCTATGTCACAGTCAACGGTGCATCAGCTGAGGGCTTTCCAGAGCGAACTATACGTATACGATGCCAGTCTGCGGACAGTTATCAGATCGTAGAGGGCTCGCCTGAGCCAGCTATGTTGTCAGCACTGCGCCGTGAGCCCGAGGGTGTGGTCAGCTTTGTCCAGGACTCTGTGCCTGACACTGTGGTCGCACACGAGTCAGACGATGAGATCAAAGCTCGTCTGCGTGGACGTTTTGAAGTACTTAAGAACATGACCCAGGCTGTCAAAGAAGGCAATGTACGTGCCATGATCGTCACAGGTCCTCCGGGCGTGGGCAAATCGTTTGGTGTTGAAGAAGTGCTCAGCAAGGACGATCTGTTTGACACACTGGGACAGCGCAAGCCCCGTTATGAAGTGATCAAGGGTGCCATGTCAGCTGTGGGCCTTTACTCGCAATTGTACAAGTATTCAGAGAAAGGCAATGTCATCGTGTTTGATGACTGCGACTCGATCCTCTTAGATGATCTAAGCTTGAACATCCTCAAGGCTGCTCTTGACTCATCTAAGAAGCGTACTATCAGCTGGAACACGGATTCACGTGTACTGCGCAATGAAGGCGTACCTGACAAGTTTGAGTTTAAAGCGGGCGCGATCTTTATCACTAACATCAAGTTTGAACACGTTCGTTCTAAGAAACTGCGTGATCACCTCGAAGCCCTGGAATCGCGCTGTCACTATCTGGATCTGACCATGGACACGGAACGTGAAAAGATGTTGCGTATCCGCCAGATCGTAGAGGACGGTATGTTGGACTCCTATGAGTTCACACCCGAAGTCCGTGATGAGGTCGTTGAATTCATCACAGACAATCGTCAACGCATGCGCGAACTGAGCCTGCGCATGGTCTTGAAAGTGTCAGATCTTCGCAAGTCGTTCCCTGACAACTGGCAATCAATGGCTCAAGTAACCTGCATGAAAGGCAGTCAATAATGTTTAATATCCTCGCTCGTTTGGGTGCCATCGGCATCATCCTAGCACTACTGATCTGGGTGGTCTTGTTCCCCTGGGTGGTTATCTGGGCACTTAATACACTGTTTCCCATCCTGGCCATTCCCTACACGTTTTGGACATGGTTGGCAGTGGTCGTGATAGGTACCTATCTCAAGACCGAAGTCACTGTGAAGAAATGATTGGTAAACCTGGGAGTTGACTCAGCTCCCAGGATTGCGATATAATTAACTCACGCTGTTGAACAACAGCCGTTAATTAAGGAAACATAAAATGGCATTTACTACTCTTAAAACCACTCAAAAAGAATTCCTCGAAGGCTATCTACGCGGTACCGGCAATAGTTTGAGCTCTGCTCAGGCTGCTGCGACCTACGGCATCATGAACCTTCGTGCTCGCATGACTGAGTTCCGTCAAGCAGGTCTTCGTGTACGCAAGTACAAGAACACCGAAGGTCGTGCTCAGTATACCGTTTCTGCACGTGACATCAACGGTGAGCGCAAGCAGGTCTTCGCCTAATTGAGTTAGTTACAAAATCCAATCCGATTCGCTCCCGGGGCGGATTTTGGAAGGGCTGTGCAGCAATGCCACAGCCTTTCTTTTTGGTTGACACACCATAAATACCAGTGCTATAGTCTAGACACTTAGACAAGGAGCGAAAGATGTTTACAGCAGATCAGGTTTGGGCGTTGGCCGTAGCAGCAGATCGCCTGAACCAGGGATACTACAAATATCCTGTGCGGGATCAGGCCACCGGTGAAGTCATCACCCGCGAGAACAAGGCCATGGTCAAGGAATGGTTGCAGCAGCAGCGATTCGACGTGATCACTGAGCAGGATCTAGAACGTGGCGCAGAGTGCCGTCACTACTTCAAAGGGCTGCTGCTCAAAGAACTGTCAGGCAAGATCAACGACTTCGAACGCTCGGTGCTCAAGATCGCGCAGAAGGACGAGTTCACAGGCCGTGACATGTTGGACTTTGCCATCGTCAGCTGCTGCCCCGATGCGCAGCGTCGAGACATCCTCAAGAAGGGCATCGATGCCAGCATCCGTGACTCGGAGCAGCTGGCAGGCTCAGTGGGAGATCGCGTGGTGGGCCCCATAGAAGTCTATCGCAGCTACTTCAGCGAGAACTACCAGAAGTATCGTATCTTCGCTCGCATGGCGGACAGCTACGTGGACTTCTGGTATCCCAAGGCTGTAGAAGGCACTGTGACCGTCAAGGCCAAGATCAAGCAGCATCGTGGCGATAAAACAACACAATTAAATTACGTCAAAATCACTTGACTGATCCGCAGTTTGGCAGCATAATAAAGACACTGAGCAACTGAGCGAAGTATTGTTTTTAATCTTCTTTACGAGGTCTTAAATGAGCGATAAATCCATCCGTACCGTGGGCCCCAAGAAAGCCAAGAAGGCTATCATGAAGGCCATCCAAAAGCGCCGTCCTGTGTTCCTGTGGGGTCCTCCGGGCATTGGCAAAAGTGATATCGTCAAGCAGATTGGCGAAGACGCAGGTCGCGAAGTCATCGACGTGCGACTGCCACTGTGGGAACCCACTGACATCAAGGGCATCCCTTATTACAACAGTGACTCCAAGACCATGGTCTGGGCGCCTCCCGCAGAACTGCCGCAGGATCCCGAAAGCCGTGCGATCATCTTCTTGGACGAGCTTAACTCTGCTCCGCCCGCTGTCCAGGCTGCGGCCTATCAGTTGGTGCTGAATCGCCGTGTTGGCACCTATGTTCTGCCCAAGGGCGTGGACATCGTGGCCGCTGGTAACCGCGATGGTGACCGTGGCGTTACCTACCGTATGCCTAAGCCGCTGGCCAACCGCTTCCTGCACCTGGAAGCCAAAGTGGACTTTGACGATTGGCAAGACTGGGCCACCCTGAATCGTATCCACGAGCAGGTGGTTGGCTATGTGGGCTTTGCCAAGCAGGACTTGTATGACTTTGATCCTAAGTCTGCCAGCCACGCATTCGCTACGCCTCGTTCCTGGTCGTTCGTGTCAGATCTTCTGCAGGACGATGACACTGACGAAGCCACGCTGACTGATCTGATCGCAGGTGCTGTGGGCGACGGACTTGCACACAAGTTTATGGCTCACCGCAAGATCGCAGGTAAACTGCCCAAGGCCGCAGACATCCTCGAAGGCAAGGTCAAGGACCTGCAGATCAAAGAAGTGTCCGCGATGTATTCCCTGACTGTTTCGCTCTGCTACGAGCTGAAAGATCTTTCCGAGAAGAAGGTCAAGGACTGGGACGGCAAGGCAGACAACTTCTTCCGCTACATGATGGACTGTTTCCCAACCGAGCTCGTGGTTATGGGTGCTAAGACAGCTCTTACCAACTACAACTTGCCGCTTGATGCTACCAAGCTCAAGAACTTTGACGAGTTCCACAAGCGTTTCGGCAAGTATGTTTTGAGCGCGATGGAGAACTAAGACCTCGTGCGCTCGGGAGGGGGGATTGCTCAGGGTTCCCCCTCCCACCTTTTTGGTTGACAACTGTTGATCCTGAATATATACTGTAAAGACACTGAGCAACTAGGAGAGCGAAATGCCCGCAGACAAAGCAATTGAAGAAAAGTTGGTAACCGCCCGTATCGCGCTGTTACTGAAAGCGCCATTCTTTGGCAACATGGCCACCCGCATGGATCTCATTGAAGCATCCGATTGGTGCCCTACTGCCGCAACTGACGGACGTCGCTTCTACTACAACACAGAGTTCGTGAAGAAACTCTGCCCTTCCAACAACTACAAGAAACTAGAGTTCCTGTTCGCACACGAGATCCTCCACTGCGTGTTTGATCACTTTGGTCGCGTAGGTTCGCGTGATCGCCAACTGTCAAACATCGCGCAGGACTTTGCTGTGAATCAGATCCTCGTAGATGATCGAATTGGTGAGAAGATCACCGAAGTCAAGATCTGCCAAGACAACAAGTATCGCGGCATGGCCTGGGAAGAGATCTATGATCTGCTCTACGAACAGGCAGAGAAGATCCCGATGAGTCAGTTGATGAAGCAACTGGGCGAACTCCTAGACGAGCACATCAATGAAGAAGAAGGTCCTGGCGCTGGTGGCAAAGAAGGCAAGGACGGCAAGAGCGGCGGCAAGCCCACACTGACCAAAGAAGAAGCAGAAAAGATCCGCGATGAGATCAAAGAAGCAATGATCCAGTCAGCCGCGGCCGCAGGTGCTGGCAAGGTACCCGCAGGTGTGCAACGTCTGCTCAAGGACTTGACTGAGCCCAAGATGAACTGGCGTGATGTCCTGCAGATGAACATCCAAAGCATCATCCGCAACGACTATGCCTTTACCCGTCCTAATCGCAAGAGCCAACACTCAGGTGCGATCCTGCCAGGCATGAAGAACGATGAGACCATTGATGTGGCTATTGGCATCGATATGTCAGGCAGTATTGGCGTAGAGGATGCAACTGTATTCCTTTCAGAAGTCAAAGGCATCATGGATCAGTATGAAGACTACGCCGTGGACATCTGGTGCTTTGACACAGAGATCTACAATCACAAGCGTTACACTCACGATGATGGCGACGGTCTGATGAGCTATGAATGCCAGGGCGGTGGCGGCACGGACTTTGAAGTCAACTGGGAGCATATGAAAGAGCTGGACCTGCGTCCTAAGAAGTTCATTATGTTCACTGACGGCTACCCTTGTGGTGGCTGGGGCGACGAAGAATACTGCGACACCCTGTTCATCGTCAAGGGCAATACTTCTGCAGAAGCACCCTTTGGACAGACTGTTATCTACGAGAAACTAGAAGGGTGAACAGAGACAGTTTCTCTACGGGCCAGATAGGTTCCAAGCTCTGGCTCGCAGAGACGCTGTCTAGGGTATTGACCCCGCTGCAACCCTTACGCATACGTGTGCTTGCGGGCTGGTACTGCACAACTAATTTCATACTACGCACACAGAACCAGCTGCCCATACAGCGTGTGGACTCATATGATCTAGATCCTGAGTGCGCAGAGTGGGCCACTAACATCAATAGGTTCTGGCACTGGCAGGGCGAGTTCATGGCCCATACCGCTGACATCAATCACCTAGATTGGTCAGAGCCCGTAGACCTAGTGATCAATACCAGCACCGAACATATCGATTCCCTTGAGTGGTATGATCGCATTCCCAGTGGGACCCTGATCGCTATACAGGGCAACGATATGCCCCACGATGATCATGTACATGTACATGCAGCACTGGGGGACTTTGATCACACATATCCGATGTCACGATCTTTATATACGGGCGAGAAATCGTTTAAATACCCTACATGGGAATTTACCCGTTATATGAAGATTGGATATCGATGACCACAGAAACTAACCCACCTACAGCAGAAGAAATACTAAACACTCGCAGAGAAGCTGTCAATAGAGCTCTCTGGGCCCTAGGCATGATAGCAGGGCAGGACAAGCAGCTCACGGCCAACAAAGAGATAGATCCACACTACCAGGCCGCTTGGGATTCACTGAAGTCCCTTCAGCAGCAGCTGGAAGCCTCCGCGGGGTTTTAAGAACCACTCGCGCAGCCTCGCCGTCCACCCCCGGACTGCCCGATCGAACGCATAGTCAAATTATGCGTTTTTTTGGACGGCCTGTCAACCAAAATATTTTAAAAAGATCTCTTGCAGGTGCCAAAATAGGTGCTATACTAAAGGCTAGTTCAACAGCAAGGAGCGAACCGTGCAAGACCAACTACGTGATTTCATTCTTCGTGATGCCACCCTCGATGACACAGCGCAGATCATCGAATGGGTCAAGATGCGTCGCAACAAGCTTAACCGGATGGGCGCAGCAGGGCTGGTCATCGGGGATCAGGTCAAGTTCACCAGCAGCCGTTCAGGACAGACTGTCACAGGCCGTGTAGAGAAGATCGCGATCAAGAACGTGATCGTCAGCACAGCACTGGGACGCTATCGTGTTCCGGCTAACATGTTAACCTCAATCTAAGGAGCGATCATGGCATACATGAATCAAGAGAAGAAAGCGAAACTGGCACCCAAGATCAAGGCCATACTCAAGAAGCACGGCGTCAAGGGTTCTATCGCGGTACGTAACCACAGCACACTAGTGGTGAACATCAGTAGCGGCTCTATCGACTTCGGTGGTGATCGTATCCAGGTCAATCCTTACTGGTATCAGGATCACTACGAAGGACGGCCTCTGGAGCTGTTCAAGGAGCTGATCCCAGCGATGAATGATGGTAACCACGATCGCAGCGATGCGATGACTGACTACTTTGACGTGGGCTGGTACATTGACGTGAATGTGGGCAAGTGGAATAAACCCTACCAGCTGGAGGGTTGATTTGGTTGACAGGGCTCTAGGGCCCTGTTATTATTTGATTACTGCGATGTGCAGTCAACTAGGAGAGCGAAATGGGTCCTTTTGATGATATCCAAAGCGATGAGTTTATCCCCGCACAGTACGACATGACTCCTGAGGAGTATGCAGAGTTCCAGGAGGAGTACGAGGAGTGGGCAGACGAACAAGATGCTAACCTTCCGGAGCACTGGTATGACAGCGATGACCGTTACTAAACAGCGCGAGATCCTCGGCGATCTCGAAGACCTTGACATCATCGATGTCATGTTCTCAGGCAACACGCTGCTGGTCCTCAATGACTACGACATGGACGTCGTAGAACAGTATGCATTGGCACGTGACCTCGACATTGAAATAGAACACAAGGAGTGAAGCATGGGCTTAGATATGTACCTTAGCGGTAAACGCTATATCAGCAAGTACTTCAATGAAGAAGATGCACGTCGCGCAGACGACATCGCGGAGCAGTTCCCGGAGCTGCAGGGCTGGAAGAACCGTAACGGTGAAAGTCCAGTCAAAGAAGTGCGCATTGAAGCTGCATATTGGCGCAAGGCCAATCAGATCCACAAGTGGTTCGTAGATAATGTGCAGGGTGGTGAGGACAAGTGTGAACCACACTATGTCAGCCGTGATCAACTGAAAGAGCTGCGAGATCTCTGTCAGCAAGTTCTAGACTTCCAACATTTGGCCACGGAAAAGCTACCTCCACAGACGGGGTTCTTCTTTGGCTCAGACACCGTGGACGAGTACTACTGGCAGGATCTAGAGCAGACTGTGAAAATGCTAGACTCAGCACTAGAGCTACCAGAAGCTTGGGACTTTGAATATTGTTCTAGCTGGTAACCAAAAAGCCCTGAAACAATCAGGGCTTTATTTTGTGTTATACTATAGTCATAGATAAGGAGAGCGAACATGCAACGTCATTGGGAACATCTAGGTGAATTCGAACGCAATGGATTCACCGTGGTCGTGGACAAGACCTGGGAGGATATTCACCCCGGAGACTTATTCGATGACTCCGTGCATGATCTCAAAGAGATCTGCGACAAGATCGATCGTGGAGTCTACGATTGGTTTATGTTGCGAGTCCGCTGTCTGATCGATGGTCACGAGCTAGGCTTCAATTGCCTAGGCGGCTGTCTCTATGAAAATCCCAAAGATGTCTTGACAGATGGTACCGTTGAGGATATTCTATGGGAAGCGATGAACGAAGCCAAGGCAGAAGCTCGCCGCCTCAGCACTAAATTGTTCATGCTAACTATCGCAAACTCACACACTCAGGAGGCCTAACATGGCAAAGATTCTTTTAGGTGTAGTATTGACTTTGGCCGTACTGTATCCAGCAGTGACCAAAGAACTGTTCGGCCGGGCCGTTGACACAACCAACGCTGTGGCCACAGGTGTAATCAAGGAAACAACGAAATGAAATTAGAACTAACTGGGCGTCCGTTTGTGGCATTCGACGCCACCAACAAGCTTCATCGTGAATACTACGCTCAGTTCGTGCGAGAACAGACCTGGGGTAAATGTCCTGTCCGCTTTGTAGTTCCAGACGACTTCGGAGATCTGATCACGATGATCCAACGGCAACTGGTGACCTGGTATGTGGAGAATGAGTTTCCTCAGAAGCCCGCCCGACGGGGCCGTAAGAAAAACCCTACAGGTCGCTCGGGTATGCTAAAAAACGGTTGACCCTAGGACTGTAGACGCTATACTAATGATACTGCGATGTGCAGTAACTTTTAGGAGCGCAAAATGGAAGCAACGCAACGCGAGTACTTTGTTCGTCGTCTTAACGAGATCGCAACAGAGAAACTACAGGCCAAAGCAGTAGAATTGTTTGGACCTACTGGCCGTCCAGAGCAGCCCACCTGGGGCATGGTCTTTGAGGGCATTAAAGCAGGCGAGATCACGCTTAAAGAAGACAAGCAGGATTATACCGGCGCTTACCTCAACCCGCAAGATGTGGTTTGGCCCGCAATGGACGCTAAGAAAGCAGAAATGGACGCATACCGCCTGCAAGTGACCGCAGACAAGATCCGCGCAATGGACCGTTGTATGTTGGACACAGACGCACAGGAAGCCCTTACTCAGTTCCAGGACAATTAACATTTTGGTAGACAGGGCCCTAGGGCCCTGTTATACTGTTTGGACACTGACACACAAGGAGCGCGAAATGCAAGCAAAAGTCCTCGATTACTTCGCAGACAAGTTCAACGGCACCCACCTGCAGGGCACAACCTACACCACCTTCGACAGTCTCACCGAGCTGCTGGGGGAGAGCCTGGGCGGTGGGGACAAGGTCACACAGGAGTGGTGCATCGAATTCAGCGACGGCACTGTAGCAACTATCTATGACTGGAAAGAGTATAGCACCCCTATGGGGCTCTATGACTGGCACATTGGCGGCCACGATCGCAAAGCCGTGCAATATGTAGAAGATTTGCTGGACGGTCGCATCGAGCTTGTAGAAAAGTTCGACGAAGAGATGGCAGATTGAGTTGACAGGGCCTTGGGGCCCTGTTATCATTTAAGCATCAAGGAACAGCCATGAATGACAAAGAAGCCAAGAAAGACGCCAAAGAGAAGATTCTGATGATGGCAGGACTCTACGGTCTCACACACAACGATCTAACCAGTATCGGCAATCGTCTACGCAATCAGCAGCGACGCAATGAACAGAAAGCCATCAGCGACCAGCTCATGGGCTATCAGCGTGCCTACGACGACAAGACCAAGACCTGGACAGTGACTCATCAGGGCAATGTCATAACAGCCAAGCTGGATAATCGCAAGAGCACCAACTTCAGCAAACGATGGGAAGTCCAGGTCGTGGGCCCTCGTGGCAAGATCAAGTTTAATCAGATGATGAGCCTAGATGACTACGAGATCCGTGAGTGGCCCAAGAAATTCATGGTTGATCGCGAGTTCAATCTAACCTGCCTGCTGCGGCGCATCCATAAGGGAGATATTCCTGTATGACCCCACAAGAGTTTGAATACATTCAACGGGCCATGAAGGTGCTTGAGGATCCCGAGACCACTCTCATGGCACAGCATAAGATCCTTAAGACAGTTGGTCAGATCTTCGACATGAATGCACGTCGTGTAGAAGATCGCATGATCGATCACATCGATGAACTGATAGCTCGCAACTATCAGGATATGCAGAATCAGAAATTGGTTGACATTTTGAGCCGCTGATCATATACTAAGATCATGATAGCACAATTTGTAACCTACTTGCTACTGCGGTTGATACAGGTTGGTCTTTTGATATTTGCTGTAGCAGTATTCATCAACGGATTCTTTTAAGGAGCGAGCAATGCCAAATTGGTGTTCAAACTATGTTGAAGTCAGCCACGAAGATCGTGCTAAGATCGTAGGACTGCGTCGTGCATTCCGCAAGGGGCAGATGCTGAACTATGTTCGACCTTGTCCTAAGGAACTGCACGATACCGTGGCAGGCTATCTGGGAGACAGTTATGCTGAGGAACTGAACCAGTTCAAACAGCAGTTGAACATCAAGTATTTTGGCGCCAAGGATTGGTATGATTGGCAGACCAGCAACTGGGGAACCAAGTGGGACTGTGGCGAGCGTGGAGGAGACAATCGCGTAGATGCCAACAGCCTACAACTGAACTTTGAATCAGCCTGGTCACCGCCCATCGAAGCCTACAACTGGATGGTTGAACAAGGCTACAAGGTCCGTGCATTCTACTACGAATCCGGGATGTGCTTTGCTGGCATCTACGACAACGGTGATGATCAAACTTACAGTGAGTGGGAGAACAGCCAGCAGGCCAAAGAGTATTTGCCCGAGGAACTAGACGATATGTTTGGTATCTCAGAGTATCTCTCTGAGTATGAAGAGGAGCAACGCTTGGAAGAAGAGCTCTATCGCTTTGTCAAGGAAGGCGCAGACAAGTGCGGCCTGGTCCAGGCATAGACCCCGCTGTTATGCGTGTGCGTGTATGATGAAATTACAGAAACTGGACCGGCGCTATGATGGCAATGATCGGTTCACACATCGGGTAGAGTTCTACGGTCAGGATCGTGTCCCGCAATGGATAAAGACACGCAATTGGCTGTGGACTCAGTTTGGCGCCAGCTCAGAACTGTGCTTTGCTCGCCCTCACTACTTCGATGGTGAACAGCCCAAATGGGCCTGGGACAGTGAAAAAAGCAGTGTGTATCTGATAGATGAGGCCTTGGCCATGTTTCTGCTGAAATGGGAGAGCTGGAAATGAGAACATATGAATTTCGTTTGATCATTGAGTGTGCTTCGCCGGGCAAGGCTGATCTAGCCAGCGTCGAGGACATGCTGGATCTGACCTTCAAGGAACTAGTATATGATGACACATTCGTGAACGCTTTGGGAGAGACCCAGAGTGTTACGATACAGGTTTTGCCAAATTAGGCAAAAAAATGGTTGACACCAAACCAAACCGGTGTTAACATTATAGCGTACCAAATGGTTTGGTGCAACTTTTAAACACACAGAGAGAGGTAATTATGACTGATAAACGTTTTGCTGTAGCTGGTGTCTCAACCCTTAATGGTAAGACCAAACTGCGCTTCGCCAATGATCAGATGCGAATCAAGATCCTGGCCAAGAATGGACACAACGACGTGGACCTGATCAATCTCCCACACGAGATGACCAAGGCTGAAATCGTGGCCCATCTCCGCAGCATCGGCTACGGTCAAGGGAACGCTGCTGTACAGTCAGCGATCGAGCACGTAGAGAGCAAGTACGCTCCCGCAAAGACTTCTAAGGTATCTACCAAAGAAGCTGCTCTGGCCTAATCCGATTCGCTCCCGGAAGCCAGAGTATACTTTGGGATAGCCCTACACACCGTAGGGTTATCCTTTTTTTTGGTTGCACTGCGGCCAAAGTGTGTTATTATACGAACTCCACAACAAGGAGCGCGAAATGAACGAACTTTACCAGTATGCATTGGCTAACTACGAAGCAGGCGGTCATTGGATCGTAGAGTGCTGGGACGCAGCAGACTACAACGACATCCTCGAAGAATGCAACGGGGACGTGGAAGCAGCCAAGCTGGTGATCCGTGATCAGTGGGAGCTGATCAACGCACAGGAACGTGAGTGCGCCTGGGGTGCACCGGACGAAGCTGCATATTAATCAACCGTTGCAGCGCCTGCGTAAGTCCCCATCAAGGAGCGCACATGTTCTCATACAAGAAAGTCGGCGGCCTACACTTCGTAAAGATCTACCGCCTAGGGTTTGCATTCTATCTGCAGAAGCCTCGGGGCCGGCGCCGGGAAATTAACGGTCAGCAGGTCCAGTTAAATTTTGGTTGACACAGTGGCTAGGCCTGTTACAATACAGGCTTAGCAACAAAGGAGCAGAGATGTTAACACTTGCACAAGCCCGCGCACTAGCCCGCCTAAATCAGCATCCTAGCAACCGCCGCAGCATAGCAGCACAGGTGGGACGCTTTTACGCACAGGGCTACTACATGAAGGCAGACGGACGCTTTTACATTACAGTAGGCGGCGTGGAATACCCTAAGTACTACACGGGTAATTGACATTTTGGACAGTGTGTGTTACTATACACACACTGCAATAACGCAGTGACAAGGAGCGAACAATGCAAGCAGTGACAGCAACTTTCCAAACAGCAGGCGACAGCTACTGGAGCGACGTGGCTAAGGCCGTGCGTGTCGTAGGCATAGAATTAGCCTACGTGGCAGAGGACAAGGACTTTGGCGAATTGCGTGTTTACTTTAACACGGAAGACTGGGACGTGAACGAACACGGCCTAATTTACACGGACCGGCAGTTTGAACGAGAACTTAACGCATTCCTTGTTGCTGAGGGATTGGCAGAGGCCCACTACAGCGAACAGGGCATGCAGGGAGACGACTACGTGAGCTTGGACGTAGAGGGAGAGTTTATCGCAGCCTGGGAAGCCAAGTACGGCTATGAGAGCTTTAAGGAAGTGCATTACGTAGATTAACGCAGAGGAGCACAGGGTTTGCGCTAGTAGCGGCCCTGTGCTATACTCTGCACATAGACCCCGCTACATGCGTGGTGATCTGAGGAAGGTGTAAATACAATTATGGAAACGTTCATTCTTTTCGCAGTGGCATTCTGGTTAGGTTGGGCCTTACATGGCATCGTGATCCGTTCGATGATCAGGACCGCGCTGCGCTCAGCGGGAATCGATCCCAAGGACCTAGAGGCCAAGCTCAGAGCCGCGATGGATCCCTCTGCAGCAGCTGAAGAAGACTCGAAGATCAAGGCCACGGTCAAGGTCGAGCGCATGGGTGATGTTCTCTACGCCTACGAGCACCCCACAGATCGATTCCTGGGACAGCACACAGATCCCAAGGAACTGTTAAAGATAATCGCAGACAAGTTCCCCACTGGCACGGATGTGACCGTTCCCAAAGAGCTAGGCGCGGAATACCTACGATGACACAACAATGGCGCAGATGCACATTCAGCACAGATATCCCCACTCCTGCTCGTCAGGAGATCATCCTCAAGGTCCTACATGAAGAACTACCTGAGACCGAGCTCACGGCCGCAGAGGCCGCCTTCGTGGAACAGCGAGTGCAGCGGGCCCTGATGCGATACCTCAAACAGGAAGCCAGGGCACGAGGCCTGGCCGTGATCAACCAACCCCACACACCATCATGAAGATATCCCGGACGATCATGTTCGTGGCGGCCATCGGGATCCTCGCTGGCTGCGCTCCCACAAGATTCCACATGGATCCTAAGCCCGGTCACACGCTGTTCGAGCAGACGCCTCCCCGAGCTAAGGTTCGACATGGTAACTGGCTGAACTGCAAAGGTACACCAGACACTAATCCATCATGCTGGAATCGATTGAAGTCAGAGGGGCATGAACGCTGACCCCGGCGACACATGTTCGCTGCATGAACTGGGACCCAAAGACCCTAGAAAAAATATGTTTTGCTAAAGTTTTAGAATTTTGTGTTATAGTGTAGCTATGGACACACAAACACAAGTGCAGGTGCAGCACACAAAGCACACACAAAACACACGCAATAAACTGCGCACAGTGTTACACGCTCGACAGCAAAACGCTGAGTATAGCCGTTTATATACTGCGGAGCAACACGCACAACTAAGCGCACTAGTGCTGGCTGTACAGCCCTACTACTTTACTAAACGCATATACACTAACTTCCGTAAACGGTTTTGCACAGTAACAGTTTACAACACTACCTCAGTATGCTATGCTTTACACCAAATTGCTAAAAAATACAATGCGCAAATTGTAGTTACGCAAAACAGCATAGTACTACGCTTGTTTGCATAACTGCAATTACCCACCAAGACCCCTCTGCTATATAGGTGAACGCAATGAAACAGAACGAAACAGTCACTTACCGCCGCCTAGGCACCATCCGTAAATCCCGAGATGAAGATGGAGAAGAGGGCTACTGGGTCAGCCATTATTGGTTCGGCAACCAGGACTGGGCGGACACTCTCAAGGAAGCACGTGAGATGCTCACATACCAGGAAGAGCAGAGCATTCGTGTGCGGGATGCGATCAGCCTACTACAGCGACACAACTATAAGATATTCAAGGAAATTGGTTGACTGTGTCCAAAAAGGCAGTATACTACGAGTACACACACAAGGAGCTGAGATGACCAACCCTATCACACACAACGGCCTGTTTGACACTCCAACCTCCACGGACGATCTCTTCGAATGGTGCCTGCGACACACAGGCGGGGAACGGGTCGCTGCCTTGACCGCAGCAGCAATGGCCTTGAATCTCGCACACTATTTGGTTGACAAAGAGATCACTAAGCAGCATAATACCACAACTGATTGGCGATAAGGAGACTGTAATGAACCGAGGCTTTTTCATATTCATCGTAGGCATAATCGTAACCATGTTCGGGGTGGGCGGTATCGAGAACAGTCTCAATGATGTCATGCTGATAGGAGCAGCGTTGGTCTCTATGGGAGGGCTGCTGATAGCCTGGGTGGGCACAGTGATGATCCGCCACGACGAATGGCTGAAATCTCAGCGAGAATAGCAGGCCACATCTAGGACCCCGGAAGGCTAATTGATGGGCATGCAGCGGGGCACAGCACACCCCGCCCGCGCGGCAAAGGATTTAGCTGGTGCGCAGATGGCAGACACCCCGGAAGGCTAATTGATGGAGCAGCAGCGGGGTAGGATTATCCGAGAAAGACCCTACGCAAAATATGTTATTGCACAACTGTCCAAAACGGTAGTATACTAACTGCACTACACAACATAGTGTAGCAACACAAAAAAGGACTAGCAAAATGTTAACAGTAAACACAGCACAAACAGCCCTGCAACAACACGCACAGCAACAGCACATCACCGCGCTATGCGTAGCAAATGTGTTAGGTAATGCACAGCAAGCACCTGCACAAATACTGTATGTTACGCAGGTAAAAACCAGCGCAAAATGCAAAGACGTTAGCATTAAAAAAGTTACACAAGCAACAGTAACGCTCTACGCTAACGCTAATGCACAATACACTAACTTAGTAAAGCAAACAGCCAGTGCTATCCCCCACAACAACCCCGCTAATGTGCAACAGTTTACAGCACAGGAAAACTATTTTGAGCACACACAATGCTATTCTGTAGTGCAACACAAACAAACACAAGCACAGTATTTGTATGCGCTTTTTAACAACGCACAGGTCAGCACCTTGTATTTTATTAACAACGCACTTGCAACTAAGCAAGACGTTGCACAATACCTAACGCCTGCGCAACAGCAACAGTTGTTTAACACTAACACACAAACGCACAATGTCCAGCACAACATAACACATACAGCTATTTGCCGCACTATCGCGCTAGGCAACATTGTAAGTATTGCTAGCGTGTAGTTTTTACACTACACTTTTACAGCGTGGCTTTTACGCCACGCTTTTTTTACTGCCCCCGAGGCAGTCCCCCTCCTAGCCTCGGAAAGACCCTACGGGGATCAGGGTCTTAGTTCCCCCCTAAGGGCTAGATAGGATTTTTTAGGAATTTTAGGAATTTTTCTGAAATTGAGAGGAGGGGGGTGGTAGGGTGGAGGTTGAGGTGAGAGGGGTGGGGGGCGTAATGTGTATAGTGTTGTAAAAACGCAACTAGGGGTAGCAAAATCACCACCTCGATGAAAAAGTAGTTAAACCCTAATTTTTTTGCGCGGCAATTTTTTAGGCCTGCAGGACCCTTTTGGGCTAATTACACACATGCGTGAATACTATGTACTAAACCGTGATCCCCAAGCTGCTCAAGTCTTTGATTGGATCTACTCACACAGCTATCCCTATGAGATCCATCTTAATCGTACTAGATTCTGGGTTCCTTCAGGTCTTGTTCACACAGAGTTTCTACTGAGATTCTCAGACTGCTGTGCGCCAGTAGAATCGCCTCCCGAGCACAGTGGCTAGATCGTAGATCGCTACTGCTTACCCCACGTGACTCTAAGCCATGCACGTTCGTGAGCATAGTGTAGCACTGTTAACAGTAGGTTAGCCATTATAGCACCCGACCATCCAGCCCATATAGCAGTTACTACCGTAGCTATCACACGCCATACCACTGCTCTTACTATTGTTCTTGTGTGAGTTTCTGTCATTTTTACTCAGTCCTTAACGTAATGTCAAACTGGATTATTTAGTGTAGACTCATTCTAAAAAAATCTACCGCTGTGCGCTTCGCGCGAAAAAACCGCGCTGCGCTTCGCGCTCTAATCGGCTCACCCTTTCACAGCAGCGTTAGTATTAGGGCTGTTCTTTCGTCACAGTGTATCAGTGTAACGTATCTTTCTTTGATTTCTTGTATGTCTATGATTCTGCTGATTTCGTTATTAACCAGCAGATCGTGTGCTCGTTCTAGTTGATCTAGATCCCAAAGGAAAGTCCATAGTTCACGCTGTGTAGGGGATCTGTATATAGACTGCACCTGGGGCCACGACTGTTATCGTGGTTCTCCTCTTAGTCTAGGCAGGTCTTCTACTCTGGGAGTAAAACCCCGCTTGTACCATTCTGTGAGATTTCTTTCTCGCCACCACTGCATAAATCTCTCATGATCGCCCTGCCAAACTCGCTGCTTGAGTTCTTCTGTGATGGCCATGCAGGGCAATAGATCCTGACCGCTTAGTTCACCTTTCATGAACTGTGTGTCACAGTCCCAATAATAACGCACTAATTCTCCCGAGCTGAGATCTTGGGCGGTGCCCACAGTCAAAGCCACTACGATTGCTCCCAGTAACATATCAGTCCTTTTCGTTAATAATCCAGCGTGGAGTGGTCCACTGCCAGGTCAGAGCGAATACAGTGTAATCTTCAGGTTTGGGCAACCAAACCCAGGCTTTGTAGTAGGTCAGTGTCTTGCGATAGTCAATGTGATACTGACAACTCCACTCTGCCAGTTCTGTGTCTAGCACGGTATTGAAATATAGAGCTGATTGTCCACCCGCTCCAGTTGGCAAGTTAAACTCTATGTGCATCTAGTATTTATGGACTAGTTGCTGCTGATCTCTTCCGCCCAGTTAAACAACCAGGCCCAAACGGGTATTAGGATCATTATCAACTCGGGTTGCCCTATCCTAAGACTCAGGGTAAATGCTATCCAAAAATACAGCAAAATCGCGATCTTGGCCATGTCCACCTCCACAGATATTTAACCCTGCAAGTAAATATTAATATGTTGGTGGTCTATACAGAACAGCTACAGATACCGCAGCAGGAGTTATTGATAGAATGGCGCCTGTGGGTAAACTATTGGCCCCGCAGTTGGGCACACACCAACGACTACAATGCCGCAGTGCCCCTAGATTGGTATCTGTTGTTTAGGAACCAGCTGTACGGTCTACAGTGGATGCTGCGCTGGCCTGATCATTCTCGGGTGATTTATACAATGGATTGATCTTTTCTGTGTAGCGATAATTCACAGAATCTCTGTTTTCCCTGAAAGTTTTCGCACCGTTTTTGTGGTGGAATCTACGGGCCATTTCAGTTTTTGGTGATAGTGTCACGTACTCGCGAACAGTGGGTTCGTTCTTCTTGATGTCATCAGCAGCTTCTGTGATCAGCCGTTGACCTGCACCTGCGGCATATGACCAGATCGTGTAGAACACAGCCGCAGTGCCTGAGCTGATCGAATTGGCAAGACTTTCCACAGAGTCTGGTATTTCTGGACAGAATTTCACACAGACCACAGCCTGCGGTTCCCCAGTACCGTCGTCTCTCAACACGTAGACGCGGCCGTCTTTGACTCGGAAGTCCGCGGTGATCTCTGGACGCACCGGATCATCTTTGATCAGGCGGATCAAATCTTCGGTAAGTTCAGTGATACGTTCTAGCATGATTAAGACTTCCTTTATGGTATTATATGCGTATTTATTGATTCTGTCAAATTTTTTGATAAATACCCGTATGCCAATGCGAACCTACACTCCTAAAATCATACAAGAAGTCCAATCCACAGAAACGGGTTTCACTGACGGTAAGGGTCTTTTAGATCGTCCGTTTAATGTCAACAGTATCATGCCTGTGTATGGTGTGGCCACTAGCCGCGGTGGACTAGTAACTTCTGGTAGCCGTAGCCTAGTATTCAGAGATTTTGGCATCACGAATCCCGGCACTGTCACAGGCATAGAGTTAGAATTGGAAATAACCAGATTGGCTCGTGTGCAGGACAAGACCATACAGCTATGGGTCAACGGCTCTGCTCAGGGTCGCAATCTCGCTGATCTATCAGCACCAGACGTCAAGGTCTACGGATCCAGCACAGAACTTTGGGGTGTGCCTGGGGTCAACGTCACTGATCCAGGTTTTGGCTTCCTGATAGATCTACAGCCGCATACACAATATCCCAGCAACAACACTGTCTATCTACGCAAGCTGATTCTGCGTCTGCACACTGCCTAGATCTTGACACAGATCCCAAGATCTGTTATAATTACTGTGTTATCAACTCAAGGAGAACTGTATGTTCGGAACTAATTATGGTGCCAACGTAATGACCTATCGTTCAGCCACTGAAATCAATTCAGCAATGGGCAGGGTCTACGGACACATGGCATTGGCTGTGCTGACCAGCATGATCGTCAGTATGTTTGTAGGTTTCAGCCCGCAGCTAGTGGAGTTTTTCTTCACAGGCATCGTCAAATGGATCGTGATCTTTTCACCATTGGTGGCTATCCTGGCCCTGACCTTTGGCATGGATCGATTGACCAAAACGCAGGCGCAGATCGCACTGCATGGATTCGCTGCTCTAATGGGACTGAGTTTTGCAACGATTTTTGTTGTATATACAACAGCCAGTATCTTCTCAGCGTTCATGGGAGCCGCGGTATTGTTTGCAGTAATGAGCGGCTATGGGTACTTTACCAAACGTGATCTCAGTGGATTGGGCAGTTTCCTATTCGTGGGATTGATCGCTATCATCATCGCCAGCATCATTAATATCTTCATCGGATCTACTGTGATGCAAATGGTGATTTCAGCGATCGCTATTTTGATCTTTCTAGGATTGACTGCCTATGACACACAGCAGATCCGCGAAATGGTCAGTGTATCAAACGGTGATGGTAAAGTAGAAATCGTAGGTGCGCTTACGCTGTATCTAGACTTTATTAATCTATTCTTAAATCTCTTACAGCTATTCGGCGGACGTAGGGATTAATCTAACTGCTGAGCCTGTTCTAGGCTCAGCGCCTGATCTTCTAGATCACGGATTTTATCAGTAAGACGATCAATCAGACCCTGGTTTCTCAGCATTTTAAAAACCAGGTTTTCTGTTGACCATTCGCCTGCTTTGGCCAATCCTGCTCTGCGCATCTGTGTGATCTTGTCTTTGATCTTCTGACACTGATCAAGATCATTGCCTATGATCGCTGTATCAACATCGTGCTTGACGCTGAAATACTTGGCCTTGACCGCAGCATCGTCTACTTTGGGTTTAACTTTTTTAGGCTCAATAAGCCATTCGCTGTCCTTGAGACTGTAAACACCTGTGCTGTGATGCGGTTCGTCTTCGCCCTGTACGTAGCATTCTACAGGAAGACCCTTGATTGTTATTTCGTGTTGTTCAGCCCAAAGAGCTTTTTTAGCATTGAAAAGTTCACGCTGTTCCGCTGTAGGCGTACCGGGAACGATAAGATGTAGGTCCAGATCACTGTATTCTGTCCAGGTAAAATTAGCATTGCTGCCTGTGATAGTGTAGTCAGTGATGTCTAGCTCTATGCCTATGAAATCATAAAAACGTTCTGCAATTTCTTTCAGCTTGGCTGCGACTTCAGGTTTGAGATCAGCTCCGTCCCAAATTTTAGGATTGAGTCGTTTGTTTACTCTTACTACACCTAGTGATGAATCAAATTCTCTTAGCCACATAATTGTACTGTATAAGCTATTATTTAGCCCATTTTAAACAGTACTCTAATTCTGTACGCTCGCAGTAGAATTCAGCGACTAGTTTGCTGATACGATTAGTGTGTTCGTAGACTATTTGACATTGTGTATTAGGACGACTATTGATCCAGTCTATGTGATCGCCACCTACCATTTGCCTAATCTTTTCCCAGTTAAAGTTATCGAAACTCAACGGTATAGATTCAGTGTACCATTCTACTAACGTGTATTTCTTATTCTTCATTTCTATTTAAATTAGCGAGAATCTCTCGCATCTTCGAGCCTTCTACGTTGGCTCTTACTTTACCTACAGCAATACCCTTAGTAGGATCTTGTGTGATTTCACCAGTGTCTGCATCAACGTTAGGTTTGACTGTGGCCTTGCGTTTAATTTCATCGAGCACACTGTTAGCTGGTCTAGATCCACTGCCATTGTCCTGTTCATCTTCTGGCAGATCTGTGATTCTTAATGTTTCGATATTAAATTCAAGATCTAGTTTCTGTCCAACGCCACTAGATGAACGAGTCTTCATTAACTGTAGCTGATAGCGTCCACGTTCACGCATAGCACGACTGGTGAAGATACCAATCACGTTATCTGCTGTCTGTATCTTTGACAGTCCACCTGAAATATGACTGTGATCAAATTCTACTTCTTCAACAGATGCACGATTTAACTGCGAAGCTGTGACAAACACACATTGCAGTTCCATTGCAAGATTACGTAACTCTTCCGATACGAATTTATCTTTGATAAACAGATTCTCTGCGGAAATCTTTTTACTGATAGGCATCAATAGATCTAGATAGTCAACTAACAGCACATCTACTTTACGACCAGTCTTGATTTCAAATTCTTTTAGATAAGCACGGATGTCATTGGCATTCTTACCGCTGGGCATATACTTGACCTGTAGTGCTCCGCTTTTCTTGCCAACGATACGTACCTTCATTTCTACGTCATCAATGTTCTTGAAAATGTCTCTAGTACTGACACCTGTCAACATACTGTCAATACGCATACTGACTAATGCTTCTGAAAGTTCTAATGTGAGATACACAACATTCAACCCCGCAGTGGCCCAGTTGACTCCGAGATTCGCCAAGAACAAAGATTTACCTGCACCGGATCCACCTGCAAAGATATTCAATTCTCCGCGATTCATACCACCGAATAATTTCTTATCCATGGTACTCCAACCAGTACTGACCTGTCCATTTTTATCTTTGAGACTCATCAGTCGACTTCTAGGATCTGCAAAGTAGTCAGTGCCCATGTCTTTGGCAAGGCCAATCTGTACAGCCTGCTTTATCATTGTTTCAACAGCACCATAGTCATGCTTGTCTAATAGATCTGCAGATTCAATGATCGCACGTTCTAGACTCTTATATCTAGTAAACTTTTCAAAGTCATCCATCAGCCAATGCTGTGCGCCCTCGGGATGATCTTTAGGCTGTCTCAGTTCTGTTCTACAGCTGGCATTGACGATATCATAGTCTGGCAATACAGAATACTGCTTGGTATATTCGTTAATGAACTCGGCAGCATCTTTCAGCCTCCTATCAAAAAGACTGGCATCAAAGATACCTTGACATCTCACGAATGTCTCGGCATCTGACAACATCATTTCTAGATATAGTTTTTGTTTCTCGTAATCGTAATTGGATTCTGACATATTGTTATTTTAGCATTTATGATATTACAGGTAAACCGTATTGGTTGGTCCATAGTTTAGCGTCTTCTAGATCATTCAACATTGGTTGATCTTTGACGTTAAGACTGGTGTTCAATAACATTGCACAGCCTTCTTTTTCCCACATATGTTCGAGCACACTGTACAGACCAGGATGTTGTTTTTGATTAACTGTCTGTACTCTGCTGGTTCCGTCGTGATGTATAATACCAGGATACTTATGCGGTGCAAGACAGTTAGCGGTGAATTGCATGTATGGTGTGCGCTCTGTAGGCATCTCAAAAAACTGATCAGCAAGATGTTCCATGATCACAGGAGCGAATGGTCTGAATTTCTGACGTTGTTTAATTTCATTGACTCGATCTTTTATCTGATCACTTCTAGGATCAGCCAACAAACTTCTATTACCTAATGCACGAGGCCCGAATTCAGCAGGTCCAGATGCAACGGCACAGATCTTGTCTGTGGTAAGATGTTTGATAATTCGATCCACAGGATATTCGCCGACTATGTTATAACCTAGATAAGGGCCCGGCCAATCGATATGTTTTCCCATGTGGGCAAGTACACATCCCATGCTGCTGCCTGCATCACCGGGATTCGGCATAATCCATACATCGTCGAACCAATTCAATGCCAGCTTGTTAGCAGAACAGTTAAGAGCACAACCTCCGCTGAAAACTAATCTACGTTCATTAGTTTCTAAACTAATATCTAATAACAGCTCATCAAATACAGATTCATAAAACAACTGAGCAGTAGCAGCTATATCAAACTTATCTTTTTCAGTTTTAATCTTTGACTGTAGATCTCTTAGGCCTTTATGAAAATTAGCCTTGAATTTCATTTGGTCGAGATCGATGTAATTGTTATAGAAATAATCAAAGAATGTATATGGATTACCATACGCGGCCATTCCCATAAGAATATATTCATCCTGATTAGGCTTTAGGCCCACAGCCTGTGTCACTGCGCTGTAGAACAATCCTACACTGGTAGGATATCGCATTTTCCATACGGGTTTGATATCATTACCTTGTCCGTGCCACATACTGGCAGTGACAAATTCACCAATGGCATCAATGACTAAGATAGCAGCACTAGACCATCCACTAGTATAGTAACCACCTGCGGCGTGACTTAAATGATGATCTGTATATTCGATAGGTCGTTTGATATTGTATTGGCGCAGATATTCTTTGACATTATTTTCTGCAAAATTAAAACCTTGACCTGCGATTAACTGTCGCAGAGATTTTTTAAATGGTTTTTCATACCAAAAAACTGTTTCTGGTCTGCCCCATTGAAGTGCATATTCGATTAGATCACGATCAAGATCAGGATCATTTTTAATTTTGCTGAAACGTTCACTATGACTGGCAAACACTGGTACATTACCGTCAAATACAGTAATGGCAGCATCGTGACTATTTGCAGATATTCCCCAATTAATCATTTGTAGATAAACGGATCTCTTTTACGTAGGGCCTTCATTCTTCTTTTGTATACCCAATTGTCTTTTATGTTTTTTATCTTACTAAAGATAGTTTTAATCAGTTTCAACATTTAATAATCTCTTTTTCATCTGCGCTTTGGCAAGATTTATCTTGATAGTTCCTTCAGTAGCAGTCTTTAGGATATCCATTATCACAAATAATTTACCATAGGTATTCACCGCTTGAGAACAATCTTTAACATCTGAATCCCAGTTAGGGAATGCCACAGACCAACCTAGTTCTCTAGCCTTGTCTATGACCTCAAGACCTGCTTTATCCTGATCAGGTATGACGATAACCTGTTTATGTAGTCTGTTAATAAGTTTAGCTTGATTCTCGGAAATATTATTACTTAATAATGCGACACCGCCAACTGCAATAGCGTCAAATGGACCTTCGACCACAAATACATATTTGCTGGCATCTAGCTGTTCGTCTAAATTAAAAACAAAATGTGGATGTTGATCTGACAGATACTTGGTCTTACCTTCAGATATCTTTCTTGCAGTGCTGCCAACAATCTTGCCCTGATATCTAAAAGGTACCAACACTCTATCATCATACCCTTCCGCAGGAGACCAATAAAAATGATTGCTTAGTGGATTACAGCCTCTATTGATCAGGTATTCTATAACAGGATTAAGAAATTCACCTGTCATATCTTCAAACTGTTCAAGCCATTGTGCGATTGGCATAGCAGACTCTGGTAATTGTTTTTCTGCAAATTCCAATGATGGTTCGTGTATCTTGGCAATATAGTTATCACCTTCGGTCTTAAGTGCTTCAAAGATTAGACGCTTGATATCTTCATCACTGGCACCTAGCCATTTACAAAGATTGCGTAATTTTGGATGAATTGAATTGCCAGGACTCCATCCTGTGGCATAACCACAATTGAAACAGTGATAGACGAATTCACTGCCCAACATGATACCGCCTCTCATTTTCGTGTCACGACTATGACCACGATGCTGACAGCAAGGGGCATCAAAACTAGTCCATCCACTAGGAGTAGTTTTGCGTTTGTAAGGAAGTAAATCTCGTAAGATGTCTATGACTAAGGCCATAGACTAATTTTAATATCTGTAGAGTATTTTGTCAAGTGTACCAGAAGTAACATCTAGTTTGATTCTAAAATAACTCCAAATGCCTTCGATATTTTGATACTTGATATTGTCAGAATTAAAATTTACTGTAGCTAAATCTATCCAATTAGTAATCGCATTGAATGGATCCAGGCTACCCTGTACTGTAGCTGTACCTACAAAGTTTTTTCCATAAAGAGCAAAAGTATGCAGAGCTGTGTTAGAATTAAACTGCGGTTTGGCATCTAATACATCACTGAATCTATAAGTAGCTGGCGGACTATAATTCTGAACAGTAAGGAAGTTAGTTACCTGAGTACTGTCAATAGGTTCTGGATATGTCTTGCCCACTACATCCAAATTACCCGTAGCACCGTATTGTGAATCACCGTACAATGGCGTTTTATTTCCACCAGCATCTACAGCATGCAGACTGAATGTGTAAAAACCGTTATCCAAATTCATCATGTCTGCTTCAGTTAATGTCACAAAGAATTTACCTGTGGCTAGACTCTGCACTTCACAGGTTCTATTCACTACTAGCATATCGCTTTCTCTAGCAAATAAGTTGAAGACTACATTGTAGCCCGTCATCGGCTGGGGTTTTTGGTCACCGTTACGTACCTGGAAATCCAAGCGATTATTCACGCCTCTATATACTTTAAAATTACGTTGATACACGTTTCGATACCTCTCTGTTGTCCAGGCACCCAGTTCGCTATAGACGTCCATTTTGTTTCGGTATAAATAACTTGGATTTAATTGCATATAGGTCCTTTAGCTATATTTATAAAATGAGAATAACAGAAAACTTACAACAAAATTTCCCATTTATCAGCGTTATAAATTACGTTGACCAGGAGTACGTGGGGATAATAATAAATCAGGATGCGGCAGTTACAAGTATGTACGATTACAAAGCCTTAAAATCCGACGATGAAAAATCTAGATTTTTAGAGCTCGGCGAAGCCTGGTGGTGGGAATCAAATAGGCAAATTCCTATCAATATTTTCTTAAGCAAAGAGATAGTACCTTTTCGTTATGCAATTAGAAACTTTACTACCAAAGACGTAAAATTAATGTTAGGCCCTTGTGTAAGCCTTAATCAAATCATCACAAAAAGAATAAAAAGAAAAAGTATCGTCTTGGTACGTAGACCTAGTTAACTGTAACCATAACTGATCTGTTCACAAATAAGATTCATTTGTACAACGATCGAAGTAGCATATGCAATAGCGTGTGCTTTCTTGAAATAGTATTCACCGTTCTCCGGTTTCTCCCATATCGTCATCCCAATCTCTTCCCAGGTCTTGCCGATCAGATGTTTCTTTCCTGGGCGAATTAAAGCGAGACACATTGCCAATTCTTGTATACTCTGGGGCTTCATTTGTCTCATCAAGTAACCATGTCCATTGACGTGGAATAGTAAATCCGTGAAATCGTCTTGTTCCAAAAGATCCCATAATGGTTCAGTCTCCATTAAATGATTGAGATGTTCTTCATCTCTTACACCTTTATAAACACCAACATTCAGAAAATCAATCTTGAAAAATCCAGCATCCTCTGCTTGATCATAGGGAACGGCACATAGATTCGTTCTTGCATTTACAGGAACATCGTGAAAGTACACACCAGTAGCGTGTGGCACTAATTTGCCATCATCTAGTCTACTGGCCTGAGTGTGTTTGAATAATCTCAAAGCACCTTGTCTGTCTACGAAGTCGATATCTATGTCAGGCATTATTGTAGTCTTGTTGTTTCAAATAATAATAATGGTAATGTGCTGGCTAAAAAGTCTGCATATTCTTCAGCATCTTCGTGATCTTCAAATCCCGAAAATTTCACATATACAACTGGTTCTTCTTCACTCAACGCAACTTCGATATCCAGATCATCTCTTGAAATATGATCTTCGTTGTCGGCTAATTCTTCTAGTTCTGGTTCTTCTTCAATTTCTCTACGTTTCTTAAGACTCATTGTATATTCGCCTCTCTGATAATATCTTTAATTAGCTCTACATCAGCCGGATAGTTTTTAAATTTTCTTTGCCAGAACGGAGGATCTATAATTGTTCCTACGATCTCTAATTGTTCATCATTCATGTTTTGTAAAGCTCGTTTACCAGATTCTAAATTTAAAATTAACCAAGGACTTACTAATCCTTCTTTAATATCATGTGTAAATCGATTTAAATTTACATATAAGAAATAGTGTTCCCAGGTAGATTTTTTCTCATCTGCCCATTCTATCATTGTTTTGATAGAACGCTGTACTGCACCATCTGCGGGTTCCTGTTTTACTAGTTCTGTAATATACAAGGCATATAAATCGTCGCTACACCAGTGATCTAATTTCACTCCAGATTTTATCACAAAATCAATAAATCTTTCTGGATATACGGGATTGGTATTTATTAGAAAACTACCGAACTTAACAAATGCTGTATAGTAGGGGCTAGATGCAAAATCATCAAATGTTTTCTGCTTAGAATTTTTCTGTGCAAATTGAAAGAATTTTTCAAAAGTTAATAGCCCTGCCTGCACATGTTTTTCAGTCTTGCTCAAATGGCGGCGTTTTTGTTCGCAGATATGCACGACCAAAGTTTTTTCTTTGGCAAAGTCTTTATTACAATAGGCGCATCGATACATCACAATAATTCTTTGATTTGTCTGTCATCCAATCCGTGATCTTTAGCTAGGTCTTTCATTTCTTTATCACTAGTCATCTTGGCTAACATTTCTATTTCTTCTATTTTCATGTTAGGATAAATCTGCATTAAGAACCTTGCTTTCTTTGAGCTGCCTTCTGCTTTGCGCACGAGCTTGATCCATTCATGCCACATTACCTTTTTAGTTTCATAACTACACATACACAGCAGCTTCCACTGTAGTTCTGGGTGATCTTTTAGATCATTCCAATGCTTGTTATAAAACTCATTTACTAGCAGAACAAAATGTTCTTGAACTTCTCTGTTAGGACTTTTTACACTACTGATGTATCGAGTAAGATTCCAAAAGTCTTTCTTCAATGCTTTCTGTTGCTGTGCATCTAATAGACTCCATAATTCTCTTTGATCTGTATCGACTGCTGCCAATACTTCTTTTAGGCTGAGGGATTCTGACATTTTTCTTTACTCAAATAATATAATAGTTTAACACGTTCACAGGCTTCGTGTAAAGCAGGATCAGTTTTTGCAGCTTGTCGAATATCGTACCAAAGTTTATTTTCTATTACTGATTCTTTTCTAGCTCCTTTAACTCTAGCAGGATTATCATCAAGTTCCCAATCGTATCCAATTACAATTCGTGTACTAGGATCTGCACCAAATTCTCTAGCATAGACAGTTCCGTCATACCTTTCATAGATATATTGCACACCAGGTTTTAGACTTCCCATAGCACCTCACAGTATTTTATGCAATTGTAGAATTTCACTCTGCCTACTGACTTCTTTGACAAAGTAAGCACAGGGAGGATTATGACCATCTCTAATAGGTACTGTTAGCAATTGACCGTTTTTCATTTTAGGAAAATACCAACGCACATCTGAAAAAATATTAATAATTTCAATTGGTTGATAGTCAATCTTAAAACCTTTGATAGGATTGAATAACATAGCATCGAAACCGCGCTCATTAATGCTAGTCAATGGCAAAACTTCCGGATCCATTCCACAATCTTTATCGCCAACGACCATGCACCAGTCTAATGGCATCTGCACTTCATCCTCACCGATACGTAATAGGATTGCCGGACTGTTAAATGATTCTAGAAAAATCAACGGCATAAAATAGAAATCAGGATCTTGTGGATTGCTATTATCTAACACTGAAAATCTAGTGTCATCTTCTACTTCTTCTGGCAGTTCATTGAGATCAAATGCCGTGTTATTCAATGTTAATATTCTCATATTGTTACCTTTGTTATACTGAAAGGATACTGTGCATCCTTATAAAATTTCTTACGCTCCGTCAAATGTTTCTTGGCATATTTCGTACCGCCAGTTAGATCCCAGATCTGGACGAAGTCTTTGTCTGATGCTTTTCTAATACCTCGCCCAATGCTTTGTATAACCCTTGTAAAGCTTTTTCCGGGCTCAATAAGAACCAGATTAAAAATCCTAGGGATATTAATACCCACAGCGGCCACACCATAAGTCGCCACAATAATCTTGTCATCACTCGTCGCAACTTCACGATATTTTTCCTTTCGTTTCGTAGATTTTACCGCGCCACTGATAAAGACAGCATCATCGATTAGATCCATTAGTTTGTTGCCGGTTTCTATTCGATCTATCAATACTAGTGTGTTTCCGCCTTCGGCTATTGTTTTTACGAGATTGCCTATCCAATTAACTCTTTCGTCATCAGTAACTAGATATTTCAGTTCTTCGTGATATGATCTAAACGCTTTGATTTCAACAGTCTGTAAAATATTCACGTGGCACTGTGCTAGAATGCCTTGTTCTTGTAATTGATGTGCAGTGACCTGCCCCACTACTTCTCCCAAAGATGCTCTGATAGATTGAAACTCCCAATCTTCTTTAGGAATAGTTCCTGTCAATCCCCAACGAATGGGAGCATTGCAGATATTCTGTGTTAATAATCGTTTTAGAACATCGGCTTTGGCCATGTGAACTTCGTCTACGATAACAGTCTGGACGCCGTCTAAGAATTCTGCTAGCGTGATTACATCGTCACTGTCAAAAGATTTCTTATCTAATATGTTCAGACTCTGCCAGGTACAGATCGTATGTGTTTTATTCAACATTTTTCTATCACCATAGTAGACTCCAACATCTAGACCCACGTTGATAAAATCTTCTTCTGTCTGTGTAACCAAATCTTTGTTAGGAACAATTATGATTGTTCTACCTAGCTTTTCACAGACGTGTGCTAATGTAGCAGTCATAATAGTCTTACCCGCACCTGTAGCAACTTCTTGCAGAGCCTGTGGATTTTTAAGGAAAGTATTCACAACTGTGGCTTGATCGTCCCTGAGCACGATCGGTTCTCCGGCGAATCTATGACCTTCTGGCCATACTTTGCCTTTGTCTGCCCAATAGGTTGGTAATATCTCATCGAAAGTTAAATCAACAGGAGTACGAAGATCTTCAACTTCTATTTCATAACCACTAGACGAAATAATTTCTACAACTTCATTCAGCTGAGAGCAGAAACCATTACCGCCCATACCGAAATAACTAACAGTGCCGTCCCATCTTCCCAGTTTGTATGCAGGCTGATGTCTAGCCCAAGGAACGGTATACTTAAATTTATTAACCAGCTTCCTTCTGGTTTCTACGTCTAATCCATCGGCTTTGATATTGACTTCATCTTTGATGATTAATTTACAGATCGACAATATTTTTTTCCTTTTTTGTTCTTGTTTTTAGTGTTGGGCGATGATCTGATAAAAAGATCGAACAGGGGTGACTTTCGATCCAATTGACCACACCTAACGTAGTGCTAGGCCACAGTGTGTTTGTAACAATTATGTTAACATCTAGCTTCTTAGAAAACAACCATTTAGCAGGTTTGTGTAAAAATATGAAAATTTTACCATTTTCTACGCTGCCAGTTAATCCTTGATCTTTAACCCATTGATTAAAATTTTTCTTTTTATCTTCTTCTGCATCCAGTCTGTAACAGACTTTGATGTCACTGATATTAATATTATTTTCCAGTGCGGAAATCACGATTTTTTTGGTTTCTGACACGTAATCGCTAGACCTATCTAGTAAAAATACCACGCAAGGATCTTTCATCTGTTTGTAAAAATCATAAAAAGATTTTTGATCTTTGATGCGAAAAAGATTTGATCGAGTGGCTGCAATTTTTTCAAAAATATTTTCTGGATCGGATACAGTATCTAAAAAATACCCCATAGATTTGGCCAAAAATAGGTCAGCATTGACTTGATTCGATTTGTGTTCATCAAAATATTTTTGACTGTATTCGTCGGAATTTTTTAAAACCACTTGACCATTTTCAATCCTACAAATTTGTAAAATATTATTTTCTTGATTCCAGATTTCTTCAATCTGCATAAGGAGATCTTGAAAAGTTTGGTCAAAATCTATAGCATTTTTTTGACAAAATTCAGCAAGTGCGATCACGTTACAATCATTGAGATTAATCTTTCTTACCGCAGCATCAGAATCCCAAACTGAATGCATTCCAGGAAAATGATTTTCAAATTCTTCTTTTAGAGAATATGGAAATTTCACTAAAATTTCAATTCCTAGGTCATTTTCCACCACACTGACCCGTTTGCTGTTATCTAATACACGAAAAGTATTTTGCCAGGTGGGATTTTTTAGATTGTCTTCATAATCTAATCCCACACGAGCACAAAGAGATTTATATTTGGTCAATAACTTTAAAATGTAATTGGCCTGTGCCTGTGTCAGCTTCTTAGATTGTGCCAACGTGTTCTCAAAACTACTGATAGGTGAGAAATCCTGTGGCTGTATGTTGATAGCGCCAGTTGCTGCCAATATAGCAAAGTCTAAAAAAACATCTTCGATGTAGGTAGATTTCCTCATTGATATATTCTAACATATTAAGCAAGAGAAATCAAGTTTTTTATAGGATCGCCACCGACCAATTCATCGATGGTCCATTCTGAATGCAGAATTTTATGAAACCATTCTGTGCGATCTATATTTTTTATGTTTTCAAGGTCAGATAACTGATTGCTTACAGGAAAAGCCAGGCCTGATTGATCACAGATCACCGGAGCTCCATTGATAGCTGCCTGAACTGTGGTGTTACTGTTGTGATTAATAACACAATGATAATCAAATCTAAGATCAAATTCACTATAGGTATTTGGTACTGGTAAAGTATTTTCAAATTCTACATTTTTTTGAGAAATATGAGGAATAAAACATCTTGGATGGGGACGTACGATAATTTTTCTATCAGTGTATTGACGTATTTCTTGGATTTTTTGTTCTACCCAGTTTTTTATTGGAGGAAGTCCTTGCCACTGAAGACTACGGTCGTGTTGTCCTAGCAAAAGAATGTTCGGTTGCCTCTGTGCGTTAAATTCTTTCAAAAAAACACCTAATTTTTTGTCTCTGTCTTGGTCATAATTTTCAATTTGAGGAAAAATTCCAAGTCTGGTGATATTATTGAGACTGATCCTCCAGGTTGTACCTCTTCGAAGACTGCCTACCTCTATGATCATCACAGGTTTATGATTTTTTTGACAAGCAGCGTGAATAATTTGATTAGGCTGCATCCTTCCGTGCCATAGCACACTCCAAATCACTGGCAAATCTTCATTGCTGTCAACGATTTCGTGACCCAAGCGAATAAAACCTTGTTCGACAGCATCAAAAATTTCTTTGCTGCCCAAGGCACCGTTTTCTCTATATAATTTTACACGCATTTTTTACAAAATAAATAACACAGTATTTAATTCTATAAAATGAGTAAATTTGTAAAACGGTTATCTCCATATTTCACAAGAAATGACAATGCTGTGGTGTTAGGCAGCGGTTTTTTTGCGTTAACAGATATGGCTGCTGAATTTCAAAATGTATTTGTCTATGATCCGGATGGTTGCGCCTTCAAATCGAAAAATATAATTCCTAAATTAAATTTCGCAGACACAAAATCATTGCCGTTTATAAATCTTATTGTTATAGAAGAAAAGTATCATTGGGAAATAGGTAACTTTATACCTATTGCACATAAAAATTCTTGTTCTATAATTTTAGTAAGCAGTACAGACATACCTAAAAAAATTCATAGAACTCTAGAAAAAAATTCATACAGTCTCGCAGAAGTAAGAGACAATTTACACATATATAGGATCACTTAATGAAATATGCTGTGGTAACTACATTCAATGATCATGGATTACGGTCATATGGTCAGAGAATGATTGATAGTTTTTGTACCAACTGGCCTAGCGAAGTAACACTTCATTTGTATCCAGAAGATACTAATCCATCTGTGCCGGATCATTCGCGTATAACATTGACAGATATGCGAACTGGTGTGCCTGATCTAATGGCATTCAAGAATAAATGGAAAGACGTGCCACACGCCAATGGTGATGTGTCAGACTTTCCTCGATTAGCAGCTAGAAAAGACAGCAACAAACCATTTAAGTGGGATGCTATCAGATTTGCACATAAAGTCTATGCTATCTTTCATTGTGCTGCGCATACTGATGCAGATATTTTAATCTGGATGGATGCGGATACCGTCTGTCATAGTCCTATTTCTATAGAAACAATACATAGACTAATACCCGTAGACAAAGATCTATGCTATCTAGGTAGACAAGGAAAATACAGTGAATGCGGCTTATATTCTCTAAATCTGCGATCAGACATGGTTAAAACTTTTCTAAAAGAATTTCAAAGAATGTACGATCGAGCTGAATCAGGTATTTTTAATTTAGATGAATGGCATGACAGTTTCGTCTTTGATGCGGTCAGAGCGAGAATGCCATTCTTATCACAGTTAAATTGGAGTGAAGGAGTAATCACAGGTGAAGGGCATCCTTTGATTAACTGCGAATGGGGTGCATATCTTGATCATCTTAAAGGAGATAGAAAAAGGTACGGTCGTAGTCATCAAAAAGATCTTAGAATTAAAAGAACAGAAGGATATTGGCAAAATTTATGAATCAGTATTTTAGTCAAATTGGCCAGGATCAATATTTCATAGAAAATATTTGCCACAAAAAACATAATGGAATATTTTTAGACGTTGGTGCAAATAACGGAATTTTTCAAAGTAATACCGCCGCACTTGAATTATACTATAATTGGTCAGGTATATGTATTGAAGCTAATCCTAATTTGATTAAAGATCTAATCACACACCGACCTAAATCTCAAATAGTAAATTGTGCGGTGTGGAACTCCGAAGGAGAGATTGAATTAGAAATTCCATTAAGCAATTACAAAAATATTAAAGGAGATTTACTTTCCAGAATAAGTTCATTACCGCGCAATAATGAATATTTTCAAAATCATTTTCAATCCAATACAGAAAAAATAAAAATACCAACCAAGACCCTAACAAGTATAATTTCAACTTTTTACAATTTACCTTGCGTTATAGATTATATGAGTCTAGATATAGAAGGTGCGGAATTAGAAGCTTTAAAAGGTTTAGATTTAGAAAAAATAGATATCAAATTTATGACTATAGAACATGGGGATAGAGAAGGATATATTGATGAATTTTTCAATTATTTGAAACATTATGGATACAAAATTCATCGTATCAATAAATGGGATGTGGAGTTTTGTAAATGACTTCGTGGGATTGTTTTGATACATTAGTTGCCAGACGATTCATCTACCCTTATACTATTTTTGAAGAAGTAGGAAGGCAATTAAAAATAGAAAATTTCGTGAAGTTAAGAACTAAAGCTGAAAAAAGAAGCAACGGTACGTATTTTGATATCTACAATAATCTCAAAGGAATAGATCCAAATCTCGAATTTCAAATAGAATTAGAACATTTATTTGGTATTAGAGAAAATATTGACAGAGTACAGGATGGAGATATTATTGTTTCGGATATGTATTTCACTAAGGAACAAATTAAAACAATTCTCGAATCCTGTGGACTTAAAAAAAATATAGAAATATATGTAACTCCGGACGGTAAAAAGAAAGGTTACATATGGGAACAGTTACCAAAAATTGATCTTCATATCGGTGATAATGAATATTCCGATATTGAGTCACCTAAAAAATTTAGTATTCAAACAGAATATTATACAAATCATAAATTAAATGCAATAGAAGAATACGTGTATTCTTTTGATAAAAATTTAGCCTGCTGGATGAGATTAATAAGACTGAATTGTCCTTATATTTCAGAGCATGAAAAAAATTTATGGCTCGATCAATCAAGCTTCAATGCACCGATTCTGGCATTAGCTTCTTTAGAATTGCCCGATAAAGAAATAGCGTTTACATTCAGGGATTCTATTTATTGGAAGCAGATATATGAAAAATTAACAGGGAAAAAATCTAAAGAATTACATACGTCTCGAATCTGTTATTATAATCCTAGTAAGGAATTTATCAATTATATTAATGAAATATCTAAGGATTGTATTATAGTTGATTTACAAGGATCAGGAAAATCTATTAATACTTTTTTTAATAAAGAAAATCCTGCTATCTATATTTGTGGACCTACTGAATTTCCGGTTATTTCTATAGCGGGTAAAATCTCTGATGCTATAGAAAGACACAACTGTTCACACCTAGGTACTTTGTTAGATTGGGATGCTAACGGACCAATAAGAGATGTATGTGAGCACGATACTATCATTATTGAAGTTCAATCCGAAGCGATGAGAATCGCCGCTGATTCTATTCATAATTTTTCTATACAAAAAAACGTAAATTTATTAAAAGAATTATTATGGAAAATGAAAAATAATTATACACATCAAAATGTTAGATGGGAGTAGTTATATGTTATTTGTAGTTGAATAACTATCCTGTCTTGAAACTAGTTCAGGTTCGCCCAATAGTTGAACTGGGATAATATTTCTTCCCATGAATACGTCTGCCGGATAGGCGCCTATTTTTTTAGCAGCATTCACTAATATTTTACATAGTTTAGGATTAATACAATAAGCGTGTGTCGAAGGCGACCATTGTCCCACTACAGGATGATTCCATTTTTGATTTTCCGGATCCTTTCTATAGTGCCTATGTAGTTTGATTACAGCATTATCTATTTCTAAAGGTGTCCATTCTTTCTGTATTACTGCATCATGTTCTAAAACAACAATAGGTTCATCTAGTTCTATACATTTATTCCATAACAGAAAATGAGTGTAGAAACATCCTTTTGCTCCTTCTTTATCAATATGTGGTACTACACTTATACGATGCCAATCTTCATCTGTAAGAGTGTTACCATATATTCCCCAAAATATTTCTAACCTCCATTTGTTTTTTTCTGCACTAGCTAGACAATCTTGCAATTGCTGTTCACTAATTTGATGACCTTTCAGAGCAATTACAAAAGTCTTAGGTTGATGGTGTAAAATCATTTTTATAGGTTTTAATAGTTAGTTCAGACAGAAGTTTTTTTACCAGGCTGCTGCCACTGTCGGTCCAAGCAGCCCGTTCAGCCTTAGGTTGTTTACTGCCCCAGTGAACTGTGCCCATTTCATAAACATGTAAACCCGAACCGTAATCTCTGTTCCGTAATCTAAAATAATCGTAGGTATTCGTTAAAGCCTGTACTACAAAGCCATCATATGGTTTATAAAGATCAAATATCTTACCACTGTTCCAGTAATCTTCGTATTCTACCATTAGCTTCGCATAGTCGTGATGTTTGGTATTCAATATAATATGTCCAGAATCTATTTGATTTCTTTGAGATTCTCCTATTGCCCAAAGTTTACCCGATGCAAGAAATTCATCTAATATTTTTTCAAATTCTGTGTCATTAAAATTCAGAACTTCAATATCTGTATCTAATAAAATGAGAAAATCACAGTCTCTTAGATTCTTTGCAGCCCAGATTTGTGCCTGCATTTTACGCCAGAAATTTATTTGTTTGGTCTTGACTGTTAATTTGAGAAAATTAGCATTAATATCTGCAACAGTATTCCAGTCAACGGTGTTTAGATTTTTTACTTTGACAATATCACTTTCGGTTACAATAAATTTATCCCCAGGCAAATTACTCCAGGAAGGTAAACAATATTTGGCAATGTAATGCCAGTACTTTTCATCTGCTAGTCCAGACCAATTTAATTTATATTTCATTTTTTAACAGTTCTTCCAGTGAATATAACTTAGTCATGTATTTTGAAACATTATCTAGAACGCTAACTTCTAGATCACCAGGACGACGATCCTTTATTACTATTTCAAAATCACAATTATTAATTTTTTTGTATAGTGCGGCCATTTCTTTGACGCTAGTACCTACACCATGCCCTAGATTTTCTAAGCTATTTGCCGGGGATTCTATAGCTGTCAATAACGCCAAACATATCTCGTTGACGTGTGTGTAATCTCTAAGAGCACTGCCGTCCGGTGTATTGTAATCTCCACCGTAGACATAAAAAACTCCTTCAGATTGTGCTCTGATCAAACTAGCCATTAGACCATCAGGATTAGTCGGTGGAAAACCATCAACTCCAGTGACATTATAAAATCTAAACATTGTGTATGACAAATTATTATTTTTACAATAATCTTCAACTACAAGTTCAGCCATTTTCTTTGATAAGGCATATGGGCTTGCTAGGCCTGCCGCCGATCCAGTGGACGCAAACACAAAGTTTTTATATTTCAATTGTCTTAGAACATTGCCTGTCCCGTTGACATTTGTATCGAAATATTCCGCAGGATATTTTGTTGATCTACTGACATTTACTAGAGCTGCGAGATGGACGACTGTATCAAACTCTGTCGAATAGACGAAATCTTTTCTAATATCTATAGGATTTATCGGATCAACTAAATCTAATTTATAAACATCGTATTTGTCCTGTAACATTTTTACTAAATGCTTACCAATGTATCCTTCAGAACCTGTGACTAATACTTTTTTCATTTTATAAATCTTCTCATGTGAGTCCAGCATTCGCCAGATTTTAATTCTTCAAAGTTCCAATGAAACATTGATAATCTTTCTACCCATTGTTGCCTATCATATAATATAGGATTTTCAATTGATGAAATATCAGTATTAGCGATTTCAGCACATTGACTTTGTACAGGATCAGTTACAAAAATAGGAACACCTTCGATTGCAGCACCCACCACTGGACTAGAATTGTAGTTGATTGCGGTCCAACAATTTGTAAGATCATCTAATAAATTTTTATTAGTGCTTAATTGTACACGTTTAGAAAATTTTATTTTACACAAATCATTCGACGAATTCAAATAATCTTTAGCTGCCTTATCGCCAGGATGTGCTCTTATTATTATAGGCCTATCAGTGTATTGTCTTACTTTAGAAATTATATCTACAGCCCAGTCTTGCACATCTTGTCCCTTCATGCTCCAGCCGCCTTGCCGCTGTAACATAATCAAAACATGATTGCCTGTTGTTCTGTAAGGTTTAAGAGATAAATTGCAACGGGCAGAGATTTTCTTCCATCTATCTGGATCTATTTCTGTATCGCAGTAAATTCCTGTATTAGGAAAAATACCATTGAAACTATAACGTAGATAATGATGAGGATTATCGGTATTCGCATATAGAAAAAGATTACTATCTGCGCTAACAACATATTTGTTAAATGATTTTTGAGTTGTAATTACTCTATATCTTAAATTAGTGTGATTAGAATTTATATCCTGAGATATCCAACCCTGTATCATTCCTACGTCAGATTGTACCACATCATAATGATCTACATCAATAGCTATGTCACCGGCGGCACGAACCCCCGCAGAAAAATTCTGTAAGATCTGTATCTTTTCTAGATTTTTTCCATTAGGTATTGATCTGTGATATATCGCTACAGTTTTCATTTCTTAGTTTCTTGCAATAATTTTTTGTTATCTTTATTAATCCAGTGTTTAAAAATTTTTCCGTATCTTGAATTGTCTAAAGCAAATTCGTTGTCACAGGTAGTTTTACAAAGATTTAAATATCCTTTTTCTTCTGCAACTAATCCTAATACAAATGCATCATATGGTCTAAAAAGTCCAAATAATTCTTCCTCATCTTTCCAAACATTTTCATATCTGCGAATAGCCATGTTTAATTTACGAAATTGTTGATTAAAGATCACTAGACCTGTTTCCCAACAGTCTTCCTGATCAGCACTGTTCATTATGGCAAATGGTTCCGTAAAATCAAATGTAAAATCAGCAGCTTTGCATTCTGCTATTTGTTCAACATCTGCATCGATCCAAATAATACGTTCATCTATAGATCTATTTCGCACAGCATCAATTTGACAGAAAGATTTACCCCAGAATTTTCTTATCTTGGTTCGTTCTGCATGCCTATGCGGTAATGGTGATACAGACACCAGTTCTTTGTGAAATGGTACATCTGTGATCCAATCTATGTCTCCGGCAGATTGATCTATGTAGACTGTAACCTCACCGGGAAGATTCCATGTAGGGATACAATATTTGGCCGTTTCATTCCAATAATTTTTTGATATGCTTGTTACAAATCTTAATTTCATATGTCCTCTAATATTCTTTTCGCTGTCCCGTTTTTTAATTCTTCGGTGTGAAATTGACCGTAAGCTAGATGACAAGCCCACGCATGTAATTTATCTCTGTCTGCATAATAAGGATTTTCTATCTGTGATAGATCTTGTAAACTGACTGGACTTGCTGCATTTGCCGGAGCTAATGTAAATGCAGGAATACCTTGTAATATTGCTTCAGTTGCAGCGATACTGTTAAACGTGATCAAAGCAAAAACATCATTTTGTAATTCCTGTGCTAGAGGAATGTTTTGTTTTCGATCTATTCTGTTAGCGGGGCGTTGTCTTACTATTATAGGTCGATCTGTATATTGACGCAGAGTGTTTACAGTATTCAAAATCCAATCTTGACAATCGATACCATAAAATTTACATGGTTTTTCGTCCGGTGCAGCAATTATTATACGTCTACCTGTCTTATTCCAGGATTTTATTTGTTTGCCAAGACGTTGCCATCTGTCATTCGATCTGTTTACAATATCGCCGTGCTGTAAATCATTTTTGACAATTCTATGCCAAAATTTATATCCATTAGGATTGAGATCGTAGATATCATTGCCGAGATAGCCTGTGTCAAAATAATAGAAATCTCTTTTATCCTGCCAACAACGTTTAATAAGTTTATCTTTTCTAATGCCTCTGATTACCAATGGATGATTATTTGCTTCATAATCAAAGTCATCGTAAGAAGTTAGTGCTGTCCCCGATCCCTTTGCAAAAAATTCTACATATTGTGATTTTTCTGTGTTATCAAGAAAGATCCAGCTCATATATCTCGTTGTTGACAGTATTCTGTTAGGATGCGTTCGCGATGCCATTCGTCGCCCATAGGAGTATCTGCAAACTCGTGAAAGCAAGGTGTGCCTAGAGTATAATGCAAAAGTTTAGCATCTGGATTAGGACCGTACTCATCTGGTAACCAATTCCATTCTTTAGGCAATTCTCCTATGCGGTCGTCCTCTAACCACGAGAAGCGGTGGAGGAAACTGCCGCTGGATTGTTGGATAAATTCAGGGGTAAGTTTCCGATTAGGAAAGCTATTACAATTCCACAAAATAACACTAGACCAATTTTTTCTAGGATAGTCTTCATTTTTTGATCCTAAGTATTTTACAGGCATTTTAGTTTTATAATCGTGCTTGACGACTTGCACGTCTTTGCCCATTTCTCTCATTTCCCATAACTCAGCAATATCTCCCCTGACGATCATGTCACCATCGATGAATATAGCGTGTCCAGTCCAACTCATCATCCAGGGCACAAGGAATCTTGTATAGATAAAATGATTACTGCCGTCTGTATGCGTTTCAGTATAGTCTTTGAATAAATTTAAGGCTACCGGTACTATGCTTATTGGTCGAGAAGCATGTCGTATGATACTGTTGGCACAGGTATGATATGCGATAGCTTCTCGAGGATCATATCCGATAAAAATAGGAATAATGTCTTTCATTTTCGTTCTATATCTTCTTCGTCGCAGACTTCTCCGTATTGTATTTCTATAATTTTTAAAGGTTCATCTGTGGTATTATGCAACTGATGCCATTCGCCTGCCTGAATCGTTTCGGTGCGGTATTCTTTGATCTCACAACCTCCGAACTCCCAATTATTGCTAGCGTGACCTTCTGCCACAAACCATAGTTCAGTTCTGTATCTATGACGCTGCATGCTCAAAGACTTTCCCGGATCAACTGTTAGTTCTTTTACTTTTACATTACGGCCAACAGTATGCAGCACTCTATAGTATCCCCAGGGACGTTCCGTCTTAGGTGCTTTCCATTCGTTAAGAATCCAACTACTAGAATTTTTCTTATCCTGACCTCCTACACCAAAAGCAAAATATAGATCAGGATCTTGAACTGACATTTCAGGTATATTGTTCTGCGTCCTGTCTCCACCGTTGGCAAAGATTATGGTATCACCAAAGTATACTTCTCTAACTTTTAATATGGCGTCAATGGCAGTATTATCGTCGTCGTTGAAAGAGATAACGTCGTTGACCATTTTTAGATTACGAATAATTTCAGCACGTTCGGACCAGGGCATAAATGCTGCACCCTTTTTCCTTTTTAACCATTCGTCAGAATTTACACCTACGATCAATGTGTCACCTAACTTGGCTGCTGCTTTAAAATATTCGATGTGTCCGCTATGTAGTGGGTCAAATCCACCAGTTACTAGTACAAGTTTCATAGCGGTATTTATGATGAAAGGCCCCTATAGGCCTTTATCAAATGGTTGCGTCTTCCATTCCTGCGACACGCAATTTGATGATATTAGTTAGATGCCATTGTTTTTGATCCAATGATTTGATTACACCCAACCATTTATTTCTAAGTAGAGCAAATTCGTTAATAATCTTTTCAAAATCAACAACATCTGCCTCCCCGTCTACAAATTTTTCACAATCTCTAGAACTGAGAGAACGTTGATAATTTTCTAGATATTTTCGAAAATGCTGACTTTTAAGTCTACGTAACTCTATGTTAAGATATTCGAGAATCGATTCAATTTCTTGTAATTGATTAAATCGATTCTCTACGATACCTGGCATAGCTGCCGACGATTTTTCTATGTTTCCAAAGATCTTACAATCCAGTTTTGCATCTAGCAATTCTTTTTCATAGAATGCTACTGCATCTGGAATGTAAGAGATATCTTTAGAAACTTTTTCGTACCAATTCATTCGTCATCTTCGTTGTAATTGTCATCATCATAATCTTCTATCTCTTCACCATCAATAGAATAGCTGATAGCATCATCGAGATAGGGATCGATACCTAACAAACTTTCAATTGTAGAATCTTTGATTCCATAATCTAACAGTGTGTTAACAAAATCACTTGCAACGTCTTTACGAGATTTTTCTGGAATATGTTCAATCATTAAATTCCAGATATCGGCAATAAGGTCTTCTTTCATTCTGAAACAGTCTCCGGTTCAATACTGTTAATTATCTCATTTTTAGAAATTTCACCATCTTTTGATTTGATGTCATTCATTAACTTATCTAAACCGCCGTTTTCATTACGTTCCCAGGCTTTGCGGAATTGCTTGATGATTTCACCATCTGAAGTCACGTACACAAGACTGTTACCTTCTTTCTTGAGCATCTCTTTAGCTTCAAACAGATCGACCAGTCCACTATATGGATTCATACCTGTTTCATAAGGGATCTTGACCTGCACTGACTCAAAAGGCTTTGCATAACGAGTTTTCATAATCTTACAGCCGGCACGGATGCCTTTGACTTCTGTAATTTTATTACCATCCTCGTCTTCTTTCAACTTCATTTTCTTCATAGCAACCACGATGCTAGATGCATAGATGAAGCCCTGACCGCCTGAAATTTTATCATCGGGATCGAACATATCCTGTGAAGCGTATGTATGATTTGTTGCTACAAGACCGATATTTAAACTACCAAACATATTAACACAGTTACGAACTAACGCTGTCAGTGCCTTGGGTTTACGGCCCATGTCACCTTTCAAATCACCGGCTTCGAACTGATTAACATCTGTGGGAGTCAACAACATACCCAAGGAATCAAGTACAAATAAAACTTTGGGACGTTGATCTTCTGGCATAGCTTTGTATTCAGCAACAAATTCTGTGATAGTCTTTGCCACGTCATCAATCATCGCCATGTTCAGCTTTAATAACTTATCTTCTGCTGTATCAACACCTAATGCCTTTAACCAGTCTTCGTCCAGCGCATTTTCTGTATCGATCAGGATGGGATAAATTCCCTGTGCCTGTGCAGCTTTGATTAGGTTGCCTGAGCAGATATAAGACTTGCCTGCACCAGATTCACCTGCGAACACAGTGACTTTACCTAGCGGAACACCCCGATGAAAGTCACCGCTAATCAGATAATTTAGAGCGTAATTACCTGTGCTGACCCAATCAGTTGGGTCATTAAAACCAATACTAAGTCCTTCGATGCTCTTAGTGATTGATTTTCTAAATTTAGAAATATCAAATGCTTTTGCCATTATTGATCTAACTCCTTAGAGTTCCATTCTTTGATGATAGTAATCACTTCATCTTCTGTGGCGCAGAGAGTTTTTGTATTTGCCCACTCTTCTTTTTTATTGCGACCACCAACTTCGACCATCCAACCATTGTCATAACGATTGACAGTGATACTTTCGCTTACTTTTGATAGTTTATCTAATTTTGCCATGTTATTCTCCTAAGGTGAGAGCTAGGGCGTGAGAACTATGTCTCAGAGGCCCAAGCCGTGTTATTATTATTGTTTCTGACGATTGCGAATCATTGCAAGAATGTCTTGCGCACGACTGCTGCTGTCATTAGATGTTTGAGGAGCGGCTGCTGGTGCTGCTTTAGGAGCGGCTGCTGGCTCTTCGTCAACATAATCATCCTTAGCAGATGATTGCTTTAAAGGATCACCGGTTTGGCTTCCGATGCCTGCTGGCTTGTAATACTGACCCCAACGCTGAGGATCATATGCGTCACCATTGACAGATGCTTCAAACATTTCCTTGATAACCTTGAGTTCAACATCAGTTGGTTTCTTAGGAAGGAAATCTTTTAGATTAAACAAGCCATACTTCTCAATAGCTGCCTGTTCAACATCAGACAATGAACGCTCATTACGACGCCACTTAGAAGTAGAGTAGTCTGCAAATCCGCCCTTGCTGGTTTTTACGATACGAAAATCTAAACCATTCAGGGTGTCAGTTGGCAGTTCTCTAATTTCCTCGTCCATTAATGCTGCGCGGATGATCTGATAAATCTGAGGACCGATGATAAATCTACGGATTGGATTTTCCGGAGTGGTATCTTCTTTGAGAGGATCATCAACTACGAAACCTTGGAAGATGTATGAACGTTTCTTCCAGTATTTGCGACCTTGTTCTTCTAGACTCTTATCTTTGAACCAACCACGCACTTCACTGAGGATAGGACAAACTTCGTTTGGTCCATACATCTCCATGCAAGGAACTTGTACCATGGTTTTCTTTGACTCTGACTCACCTTTAATACCAGCGAATTCAAGTTTGATCATGGCTCGCTCTACCCAGAAAAAGGTATTGTTTGAGTCACCGTCAGGTAAGAAACGAACAGTTGCTTCTTTGCCTTCTGTCATGTTCCAATGGGGATAAATTGCGTTGTCGCCGCCAGTGCTCTGGCCTGTGGATTTTGATTGTGCTTCTTGAAGTTTTGCACGAATTTCTGCTAATGTAGCCATTTTAATTTGCCTCCTTTAATATGCCTTAAAATGTATGCCTTCCGCATAGTGTTAATTATGCGTTTTTTATTTAGCAATGTCAACAAAAAAGCAACAGTAATACTGGATTTTTTACCAAACTTATTGACATCTTAGCCAAGAGAAAGGGCACCGAAGTGCCCTTTGTTTGATCAGATTATAAACCCGATAATGCTTTGATTCTTGCCAATTCTTGTGCTTCAAAAGGAATCGGATCAGATGGTTGTGAATCTTCTTCTTGATTGCCTGTCATCATGTGTGCTGTATCTTGCTGGGGGGCTAGTCTTTCGATCATTTCACGGGCAATCATTTCGGCTCTTGGACCAAACTTTTTGCCAACCATTATGGCTACACCTTCATTGCCTTTGGGGAATGATTCGCTTATGCTGTCAAAGAAACTATAGATAAATCTAGCCACTTCTTTTAGATCTAGGCTTTCTTCTTTGTATGTGCCTGCTCGCTTTTGAAAATCTCTCTTGTGTCTTGAATCGTGTTTTTCGTAATCGGGCAATTTATATTGATCTGTACCTTTACCGCGCTTGCTTGGCGGTAAATCATAGTCGTCGGCCTTGTTATATTCTGGATGATTAGGATCACTGGCTTCGTAACGATCATAACGATCGTAGTCGTCATAGTCATCGTAACCGCCACCGCTGCCGCCCATAGAATCATACAACTGTTCTTCCATTGATTCGATGGTACTCTGTGGTAGATCTACTTCAATAGTCTTGCCATTACCTGATAGATAAGTGGCAGTGATTGTATAACTTTCTGGATAATCTGGTTCAAGTTGTAGTCCTGTGCCACGTTCTCTTGCGCCACGTTCTTCTTCTTCATATTCGTAGTCAGCGCCTACATCTGAATAGAATAAATGTTCTGAGCCTTGTTCTTCGTAATCGCCACTCTGTATAAGAGCAACAATCTCTGTGAGTTCATCTGGAGATATTACTGGTAATATTTCTGTGTCTCCTAATTTTACGCTTGTGACTTTTATTTCTGGTTCAGTTTCCCAATATACTTCAGCAGTTAATTCTACTTCTTCAAAATCATGATCTGGTGATTTAGCTGTTTCTACTACCGCTGTATCGTTTTCGTCCAAACTTTCTTCGCCTAATTGTAATACCCAGTTTTCAAAATCTTCAAAGGCATCTTGTGTAGTTAATTCTTGGTTAACATCTTCTTTAGTATTTGTTAAAGCGACTATGTCGTCGTAGCCTAAGGGCTTGGATTGTTCCTTCATAAGTCTATACAAAACTGGGAAAACAGACTTAATATCCTCTTTGAAATTCTTAACTGTAAATTTTTCTGTAAAATCTTCAATTACTTCTTGTGGGATTTCTTCTGATTCATGTGCCTGGAAACTATCTCTATATGCTTCATAATGTGCTTGTTTAGATAATTTGCTGATCTGTTCTCTTAATCTGTTTAGTGCCTCTGAGCTGCGCTCTACAATTGAATTAGTTTCTGAGTTCATTAGGTCATTTCTTACCACATAATTGCTAAAGCCTCTGAGCTGTGCAATTTCTTCACTCATTTTGATAATGCTTTCTCCGATGGCATCGTATGGCACACCACCATTTGCTACGTGACGCTGCATTGCTCTCGCACCAGCTAAATGGATGAAAGGATATTTGTGTCTTTCACCCAAAGAATTTTCGATAAAAAGAGCAGCGATGTTTCTGCTTCTTGCTCCCGGCTGCATATCATCTGATAGTGCTTGACTATGTTTGATAATCAGTCTTGTATCTTCTAATTTTTGGTAGCTTATGGTTTTTGTACCATACATTGCGCTTTCATTCATTGCATTATCCTCTGATTGCTTTGGCATATTATATTGACTCAGAAATTCAAAATCTCGTTTATCTAAGTTATCTTTGGCAACATCTCTAGTGTCGAAGCTCATTAATCTTCTCTTGGCAAAGATTCTCAATTCATAAAGAAAATCGTACCATCTTTGTTTTTGCACAGGATTCATGTTTTCTGTAATTCCTGTGCTGAAATAAACCTTCATAGAAGTAGGTTCGGCTAAGCTGATGCTTACGTGCCCAAGAACCTGTTCTTCGTCTAGATAATCAAAATCAAAAAATACAGCATCTTCGGGATTGATAGTTATCGCGCCAGCAGATTCACCTAGCTTGAGGCCCTGAAACCGGCTACGTATTTTGAAAAATAGATCTGTACTAATGCTTTTTTGTGAGTCCATATTATATTTATTAAAATCCTGTGCTAACAAAGATTGGCATAGGTAGCTGTTCCTCTGTCAATCTCTCCGTCATTTTTTCATAGATCTTAGGATCCCAGTCTGCTAATACGCCTGCCATTCTTACGATTAGCAGCGACGCAGATACTAGATCGTCGTGTTCACCCGTTTTAGCTCCGAATCCTACGCCGTGTGCAACAAAAGTTTTGAGTTCAGAAATCAACGGTTTTGAATGTATTTTCATCTGTTGCGTTTCTAACAACTGTTTGAATTTAGAACAGGCTGTAATTTTGGTCTTATGTGTAGTATTGAATCCTTTGCGGAATTTACGCACATGTCCTTTTCTAATTGGTTCGGATAAGAATAGACCATTGATATTTTCTTCTCCGATATCCCTGATCACAACTAGTGCAGCTTCGCCCAATGTGTTATTTTCAATGCTATAGTAAATCTGAGGAGCTCCGCCTAGTTCAATTCCTCGATCATTAATATATTTGCAGATTTCTCTAAGATGTTTTACCTGTGCCTGTATAGGTGTTAAATTATGATGCCATTCTGCAACCTGAGTCATGCTAGGCATTTCATACACCTGAATTGCACCATAGTCACCGCCAGTTCCAAGACTAGGATCTAGTGCTACAAGATATGTACATCTTGGATCGATTTCTTTATACCAACGAGTCTGCCCCATTGTCATACTAGGTTCGACACCTTTCATTTCTGCTAGTCTAACTGCATTGATTAAGGTTTCGTCGAAGATCAAGAATTCGCAGTCAAATTCTCTACGGAAACGCTCGTCTCCGATCTTAGCACGTTCTACTTTGGCCCATTCTTCATCACGGTCTGGGTGTTCTGACCAATGTGCAAAGTAACTGTAAAATCCGTTTGATCCTAGTTTCTGTTCGTTACCGTATTCATCAAATTTTTTATTAGCTTCGGTCCAGATAAGTGCAAACTGGTCCTCGTCCGAGTTAGGTGTTGATGTGATAATACACTTACCACCGGTTGACAGTGTAGGCGATAACGCAGTCCAAAACTCTTTGGCCTTTTCTGGTGGCTGCACGAATGCAAACTCATCACAGTAAATTAACGAAAGAGATTTACCACGACCTGTGTTTTCAGTGGTTGTAGTTGCTTGTATTCGAGCGCCGTTATCATATTCAATAGTGTTGCGATTATATGAATACACGCCTGCACGTATAAAGTCGGGCAAGTTTTCGTATCCATAACGATAACGATTCATGATATCCTGCGCACCTTCATATTTGTGTGCAGCGATCAATACCTGTGCATCTTCAACAAACATCGTATACCAGAGAAGATATCCTGTAGCACAGGTAGTCTTACCCATCTGACGTGGTAACATAGCAATACACTGCTTGTTACTATGATAGGCTTCGATTAATCTTTCCTGATAATCATAGGGAACAAAATCAATAGCACCTCTAACAGGGTGTTGTATTTTTAGAAAGTTTTTACAGAAGTATAAAGGACCGTCGACAGGATCCATACATCTTTCTAGATGTCGGACTTCTTCTAGTGTATAACGTTGGGGTTTATGGGCCTTTTTGATCAAGACCCCGTCGAGGCTTTTGCTCATGGGGTCGATCCTTGATTATCGTGATTTAAATTCTTGTAATCGAGCGTATAGATCATTTTTAATTTCTGCTAGTGGATCGTCGCTCTCTTTCATGGCCTTGGGATTGTCACCTTGCTGATAACCATGCTTGACCATTTCTTTTTCTTTGTTCATGCCGCCTGCTAGATGTTTGATCATTTTCAAATGATCTTCATAATTCTCATCCGGTTCGTTGGCATATGCTTCATTTTCGTATGGAGAAGGATCTTTGATTCTAAGATCTTTAGGATGCTTAGGACCGTTCATGCCACCACCTGCATCAGTGGTTACTGCATCAATATCTGCGTATTCTGCCTTAGGCTTGTTTTGATATCCACCGTCATCATCTGCACCCGTTGGATCGATTTCACCATCTAGTTCGTCATCACCATCTTTGTCCATGCCTAGACTGAATGATGGTTCATCGCTGTCCGAATGTCCAATAGCTATCACCGGATCTGTCATCATAGGTTTGACCATTGCATCTGCCTTTGGTCCTAGGTCTGGGTTTACTTTCTTTAATAACTGCATAAGATCAGCGATATTGTCTAGACCCTGTGCATTCATGTTGATGCTCATAGATGGTGGAGGAGAGGATGTGTCATTCATTGCAGATGGCATTGGTCCACCGCACTCTTCCATTCCAGCTTCTTGCACGGGCTGATCTAATTCTTTCATTCTAGATAGTAATTCTTGAAAATTCATTTTAACTCCCTATGGCGCTCTTGGCACCTGTTTTATCTTGTTTTACTTTGGGAGAAGATCCAAGAACGTCCGGTTTTCCTTTATCCTGCCCTAGTTCTTTTTTACGTGTTTTGGCAGCTTTGGCTAAATCTTTTAAAAAAGTATTATTGAAGTCATCTCCGAAATAATCTTTATGCTTAATCTTTTCCTGCTCTGAATAAGTAGGATCTAACAGCAACGATTTTTCTGTTGGTTCAACATCTAATGTTGGTAATTCTTCAGTTGCATATCTAACAACAACGAATTCTTCTTTGATAAGATTCGATGCTTTTACTAGATTTTGAATTTCTGGCGGTGTTGTTGGATAGTTAGTTTCTACTTCGTAGACCGTAACTTCTACATTAGAAAGTTGAGGAAAATCTACCACTGTTTTTTGAATAGGTGTTTGTGTAGATTTTTCAAACTTTGCTACGCCAAATTTTTCTAATCTGTCTTTGACAGTAGATTCAAAATTTTCAGGTAGTGGGCCTGCAACCTTGATCCTAAATGACCAGGTTTTTTGACTTTCGGTTAGATATTCTTTAAATGTTTTCATAGCAATATTTATTCCTTTCCGCTGAGTTTTTTGATGAGCTCGTTGCGGTCCGTTATCACGAAACCCTGTCCTTGCAACACATCGTCTTCACTGGTATTTTCTTTGTCGATCTTATATTTTTTTAATTGTAGATCAACTGCCTTTAATTTTTTCTCGATCTTGTTAGTCTTAGCGGTAATTGCATTGCCCATCATACTAGCAGCTACTTCGAAAATTCTACCACTGTATCTAACTTCTACATTCATGCCTAGATCCATAAGATCATCATAGGCCTGTTCGGCTTTTTTAGCCAAATCATCTAATTCTTTTTCATCTAGTGAATCTAGTTCAGTGATCGTTGGTAGACTCTTAGTAATCTGTTCTACTTCTTTATAACTGCGATCTAGCGATTTTACTTCTTCGTGATTTTTCACCGGCTGATCTTCAGCAGGCGTTTTATCTGCTAAATTGAATAGATCTTCAAGTTTTTTAGTCATATAGTACTTATCGCTTTTTTGAACCGGTATGGAAAATATCGCTCTCGTTTACTACCCTAAATCTAATACCCTGTTGTTTACACCATGCCACTGCTGCTTCCCATTTAGCCATGTTTTTGATATATTGTGCTTGATTATAAGGATGCTTGCCTACCTTTTCTCTAAGTGTTTGATTTTCTGGCTTAACTTCAACAACTTCTGCATGCTTCTTGCCGTTCTTATCGTTATAAACAATAAAAAAATCAGGCACATATATCGTATATTTGCCTGTCAACGGATCCCTGTAAGGTATCTGCACACTTTCGCTGGCCCAATTTTCAACACCGGGATGTTCGTCTAGCATCTTCATAAAGACAAATTCCCAAGAGCTTCGGGCCAATGGTTTCTTTTTTCCGATATACTTGTCTGGGTTTTTCATCTCAAAAACCCCTTGAGCGAATCTTCCCATTATGGTAAAATGTTTCTACTTACTAAAGTGTTACTAACATCGACTGTTTTATATCCTAAAGTCGAAGTTATAGATCTATTATTGTTTAAAATTTCTGTGACTAATGCGCTAAGTTTTACAGTGTCAAAGTTTTTGATCCCATCTAACACCTGAAATATAGGTATGTTATCTATTCGAGCCTGTTTGATCAATACTGCGGCAGTCACTGCGGCAGCGTCAGTATCAAACCCTTTTTCCTGAAAAAATGCCACAGTTGAATTAACTTCGTTGGCGCCGAATTCTAAAGGAGCTTGTCCGTAGCTGTCAAAAAATAATTTCGTACCAGTGGCGCTATCATAGTCGGTAGGTGGCGGTAAATTAGTTCTCATGCTTGATTTTCTCCTCCAGCTGGCGGAAATTCTCTGCTAGGTAGTGTCTGAGAACCACCGGTATTATTTTGAAATATATTGGTAGGAACGTCTGCTCCCTTGTACGCAGGAATCGCTGCGTCATTGACATTGGGCGTGACATTGGTATTCTTAGGAAATAATGTTCCAGGAATACCGCTAACTATATTCAATGCTCCATCAATTGCAGCTGGCGAAGTAATGATAGCCAGTGCTTCATTTTTAAAATTTTCTTTCGCAGCAGAAAAGTTTTGAGCTGTGTTGATCGCTGCTACAGTTGTGCTTAAAAACCCGCCAAAGCTCTTAAAAGCTGATCCATCCGAAACATTACCGAACACAGTTGATATACCTGCCAGTGTACCACCTTCGCCAAAAATGCTGGCTGTACCACCACCACCGATTGTCAGTGGGCTAGGCACTTTATCGTAATATGCATCACCGAATCCATCCGGAATGCCCCGTTTCACAAAGCCGCTGTCGTACAACACTGCTTCATAGCCTACACTCATAGTGCTTTCAGAAAATCCAGTTTCTGTGCTACCCATTGTCCCGTGTTGCCAGGATAAGATTTTAGGATTAATTAACTTATAACTGTTGAAACGCTGTCTGCTCATGGTGTACATAGTAATGGATCTTATAAAATCACCGTAGCGACCGGTATCGAAACCATATGCATACTCTTTGCCCGAACTATATAGTGTGTTCTGCGCAAATGCCAACGGATCTAAATTTCTATCAGCGATATACATTCCATAATATAATGCCCACATCGCATTTACTACTCCAGTATTATCGTCGTGAAGCGTGATATTCACTGGATCATATTTTATCTCTTTATAGCAAATCTTTTTCTTATTATATTGATTCTTTACAACGTTTTCAAAAGTAAACTTTGGTAAGTCTAGACCTTTGACTAACATTCCCACCATGTCACCATGTCGTTCTTTAAACTGTGTAGCACCTGCTGCTGCGGCATCGAGTTCAAAGTACACATAGTACATGAACTTGGTTCTAGGAGCGAATGCATAGTTATTGTCGACGAAAAGACGTGTGGCGTGTTGCCAGTTAGCTACATTACCTTTGGGAGCTAATGCACCACCTAACACTTCGCCAAGAAATCGTGTGAATTTATTTGCCATACAAATATTTATCCAATAAAAAAGCCCAGGATTGCCTGGGCTTTTGATACACCAAAGTTGATATTAGCCAACAGTAGCTGAACCACCGCCTGTACCGCCTGCGGCAGCAGCAATTCTTGCACCAATTGAACGACCAATACCGTCGATAGAACCGCCTTTGTATTGAATCGCATTGTCAAATCTAATTGTCAATGCTACTGTAGCTGGTTCGTTAGTAGCGTAATTTAAATCACCATAATCAGCATTCTGGATAAAGCAACCATAGCACTCATAGGTTTCTAAAATGCTTGGCTGGTTAGCACCGTTACCACCGTCTAGTACTTCGATCTTTGTGGTAAATTTATAGTCAATGCCAGAACGTGCAGATGCCTGTTCCATAAAGTCAAATTGTTTCTGAATCTGTTCACCTACTAGACGCTGCACGTTACCGCTGGCATCGTCACGTAGTGTCAAAGTCATTTGTTCCCAGGTATACTTACCTGCTAGAAACACCTTTGAATTGTATACAGGAATTTCCATTTCTTCAAAACTAACTTTTGGTCTTGTTACATCTGATACCTGTTTGGTCAATTCTGTTGAAATTGAACCATTAGCACCAAAACCTTGAAGTATCACTCTAAAGCGATACTTTAGTTTTGGCATCAACAGACCTTGTGTTGTGCTAGACTGATTACTAGCTAAAGGTACTGTGTACTTGTTTAATGAGGTAATTGCCATTTATTAAATCTCCCCTGTATTCTTAATACGTAATGGAATGTAGATAAACTCAATGGCCTTCACTGGTTCAATCGCAATATCTACATATAACTCGTTACGATCAATTCTTGATGGTGTGTTATTGCTTGTGTCACAAACCACTGAGAAGTCATAAATTGCTCGTAAACCTACTAGTTCTAACAATAGACTATCACAAGCTTGTTTGATTTCATCTCTTGTGATCTTATCATTAGGTTCAAACACAAACGGTCTTGCTAATTTAGATAGTTGACTTCTTAGATACACTACTAATCTAGCTACGTTGATTCTATCTAATGCACTGGTATTTCTTGCACGGGTTTTTTGACCATAGTTAACATGACCAACACCATTGAAGAACGCGATTGGATTTACTTTAATATTGTATAAAGTATCTCTCTGACCTTCGTTCAATGTTACCTGTTGGAATTCATTAGTTGTTGCGTCAACATAACCAACTGCTGTAGCATTGCTGATAGCACCCCTACGAGTTCCTGCTGGTGCAAACCAAGGATAACTTACCTGATCACTTAGCGCAAATGTTCTTAACATCATGTGGCTTGCTGGAACAACTGCATTCGTTCCGCTTAGATCAGTAGTAAATCCGTTTGGATAAAATACTGCTGAGTATTCATCGTAGCTTACTAAACCTTTATCGCCGTTGTCTAATGCACCATTAGCATTGGTACCCCAGTTAGTCAATGTAGTAGCATCGCTAGCTAGTCTTAACGGTGAATCACCGATAACAAACGCTGTTACGCCACGATCTAGATTTAGATTTACTAGATTGCTCAATAGCTCAGGATATCCTGGAGCTGCAATTAAGTTGAAGTTACGACGCTCTTCGTCACGGATTTCCTGACTGGTATCAACCACGTTCTTAAGTGCTTGCACGACTACTTGACGCTGTGCCTTACGACCGAATGTACCGCTACCGTCTTCTTGGTTACCGCTAGCAGTTACCCAACGATCAGTAGCATAGTTCGACATCGATTGACCGTCACCGATAGTAGCTGCAATGCCGTTTGAACCGTTATATCTTGTATTCAATAATGTTGTGTCAACATAATTGTTTCTATATTTCTTAACATTACCACTACTGCGTCGTGTGTTGAATAACAAGATTCCACGTGGATAATTTGCTGCATCTGGCGCATCTGGATCTAAGAAATCATTAACTAACAATGTTTCGATACTGGCAGCGGTACTGCCGGTGCTACCATCTGATCCATAACGTGCGTCGGCAAACAATACACCTTCTTCAGAGGTATTATCAGTCTTATCTACCAAGATCCATTTTAATAAGTTCCCGTCATATTTGTAAATTACTGGGAAGTTTTCAGGATCTGCTGTGCTGATCCATAGATCCTTATCTACAAGCTGTGTTCCATCAGTCTGTACAGTAGGTGCTGTGGCACTTACGATAGGACCTGCTGGATTGGTATTTGGATAAACGTTCTTGTATCCTTTCCAGAAAGAACCATTGTGAACCATGATATCTACTTCGCTGAAGGAAGGATTGAACCATAGTTGTCCATCTTCTGGCTCGTTTCTTGGCGCAGTTGATTTCGCTGACCAATTTACATCTGTGGCCGCTAAAGGTACCCAATTAGTTGCTAAGAACGTACCGCCATCTCCTGATGGCATTGTGTATAAATTAGCAGTGCCTTCAAGTGTGTTTAGGTTAAACGCTGAGAAAATTCTACCTAATGGACTATTCAATCCATCAGTAAATCTAATATCTCCGCCTAGTTTATGAGTAATCACAACTCTGTTGTCACTAGTTACACTTGCTTCTACGTTAGTATAACCTCTTGCGTTGATAGCTGTTGCTAGTCTGTCTGCGTCAGCCACTGATGCGGTTGGGCTAAAGCTGATCAGTGTGCTGTCTCCGTTTTGTACTGCTGGAGCAGCTAATTGTGATTGACCGGATCTGCTTTCTCTCATTTGGAAGCTGTTTGAGCCTGCAATAAAGGAAGAAGCTGTAATTGGTGCAGAAGTGATTGTAGTTACTGCTGTAGACTTTCTACGCCATACTCTAAATGTAGCTGTCTGTGGAGTATTGTCATATCCACTATCTTCCTGGAAGTTATATTGAACAAATGCTTTGTTCTGTGCAATGTTTCTTCCGCCGCCTGTTCGATCTAGCGCAAATAACGCTTGATGTGTGCTGGAGTACAATGGAGCATCTACTAGTTCCCAAAGTTGAGTAGTACCGTTCCAACGCTTTAGACTCCACTTAGCACCTAAATTAGCATCTGTGGTTTTGATCCACACAGAACCAGTTGGTCTTGGAGTACCATCGCTGCTCTTGAATTCAGGTACTGTGAAATGCGGACTCATTTGTAATTCTGGTCCGTAGTATGTACCTGCAGGAATACCGATAGCTGTTAAAATAGTGCCCGAACCTGCTGCGATAACAATTGCATTACTTCTAGAGCTGTCAAATGCTGCACTATCAATATCTGCATTTTGATACAGGTTGATTCTGTCACTTACACGTACAGCAAAAATACCTTGACTATTCATAATAGTGTTGATATCACTTACCAGTGTAGCAGCAGTTGTTCCTGTTGCGGTAATCAATGTGTTGTTAATAAAGAATGTATGACCAGCAGTGATCGATGGGCTTTGTGCGGTGCCTTTTACTGTAGGATGAGAACGATACCAATCGTTAGTTCCTAGTAACACCCACGCACCAGTGACTCCTAGAGTCGCTGTATCTCTCTTGTAATAGATCTTTGCAGGTTCGCTGTTAGCTGAATAGGCATTTGTAGTTTCTACAACCACTGCGTATTCGCCAATGACACCAAATGAATCTTTAGGCACACCGTTAGTAACATTGATAGCATCATCTGATGTTAACACTCTTGGTACTTGATTTGTGAATTTTTGACCACCTACTGTTGATGCAGCAGAGCCGTTCCACTCAAAAATACCAAACAACGAGTTTTTGGTGTCTAACCACCAGTCACCGTTTGATGGATTCGCTCCCGGGGCTGTTGTTGTACCTTCTAATTGTGCTAGGTCTACATCTGCTCTTACAATAAATGCAGCGTTGCTGACGCCTAATAAACTGTAGGCAGCTAAAAGACCATATTCATTTCTTTCACTTCCATGTATTGGAGTGCCGCTAACTGTTTTCTCAAAAAACGGAACACCGTAGAGATCAACGAGGTCTCTCTGGCTTGTAATTTTGATCGCTTTACCTGCGTTAGCTTTAGTTGTTCCCGATGCTGTACCTGTGCCAGCACCGTTCTTCTTATTCTGTGATGTAGCCACTACTACGAGTGGAACTGTTCCTGGCTCAGCCGGTGTGTAAAAACTTTCGTCAATTACGCTTACGTCTACGCCTGGTGAATTTAATGTTGCCATCTGATAAATCTCCCGGTATTAATCTACTCATAATATTTAGCGCCATTTTGAAAAAATACCTTGTTTGATACAACTTAAAAGGGGCCAAAAAGGTGTAAATATTTGTATGAGACCACTTTGTACTTGCGGATTAAGACCAGCAGCAGTTAATTACAAGAAAAATGGCAAAACTTTCTATCGAAAGCTGTGCGAATCTTGTCTATACAAAGGGGAGGTGTCTAGCCCTAGATGGCTCAGAGCCGGATATAAAAAAAAATATCAATGCGATAAGTGCGGATTCAAAAGTCCGCACTCAGAGGTTTTTGCCGTATTTCACATAGACGGAAATCTTAATAACTGTAGATACAATAATCTTAAGACTGTATGTGCAAATTGTCAGAGACTGCTACATAAAGAGGGGATTCAGTGGCGTCAAGGGGATCTTGTACCAGACTTCTAACTTGCCTAAAAAGATCATCTATAGTAGAGTTATTATCTAAAATATGATCGAATTTGGTTCCAATCCAAGCAGTTTCGCTGGCGTGTATTTTGAGAGTTTCAAGACGATGTTTGCCCCCAGCCCATTTCATGTTTGTAGGCCCAGCATTTGCATTTAAAGCATCATTATACCAATCTGGATCTGGGCCGCGTATGACTCGAACCACTAACCCACCGGCAGCTTTAATTGCTCGTATTTCGTTAGGAAATCTACAGTCAGATATTACCACATCGTCTTTGCTATTACGGAGTTTATTCTCTAAACTAGCTATCCAAATATCATCGTGAAATCCTTTACGGCAGACTTCTGTACCCCAATATTGAAGTACCCACCGTGGAGTAAGATTAGGCATTCCGAGACGCTCTGCCCACCAAGGATCTACTTGTTCACGCCACTCTCTAGCTTCTTTAGTACGACCTTCTAGTAGTGTTCTATCCCAACCGAATACTGCTGCAACTGCATCTTTCAGCGTGTTAGCAAATGACTCTCGCCTAAATTCGTGGAAGTTAACAAGATAATCAGCGACTGTGTCTTTGCCGCTGCCAATGAAACCGCAAATACCTATAATCATAATATCTCCAGCAATACAGTAAGTATACTAGAAATTTATAATCTAGGTCAAACCTGGATTAACCAATTATGAATGTATAGCCAACTCCGCCCGGAACAAGATTCACTAGCTCTAGGGTTAATCTCTCCAAATCGGCCTGCGCTTCTTGTTTGAGTGCAGAGCCGTTTAATTGTGTACCGCCCTGTGGACCTGCTACTTGTGCAAATTTTTCTCTAGCCTGACCAAGCATCATTTTACAGTTGGCTAGAGCATAATCTTTGATCCATTGTCCGGAATATGTGTCTTGAATGATGGCACTGTCCGGACGAGTATTGTAAACCCACAGCATAATTTCTTCTTCGCTTCTTGGACGTTGTTGTATAACCAATTTACGACTCTGTGGATGCCAACTGAAATTGATATAAGATCCAAACATACGTCCAACCTGCTCTTGATATTGTGCAAAAATATCGTAAGTGGCAAGACCGCCCATGTTAGTTGAACTTAACAGATAGGTGTTTGTATATGCTAAGTTGAAAGGCTCAAATAAAGTACCACCTGACCCGCCCCCGCTTCTGCTACCTATACTGCGTCTAAAAACCTGTCTTACCTGCTGAATTTCTTTGGGTAAAATGTATTCATTTACATCGACCTGCATAGTAAGAAACACCATGCTTTCTTCGACAGAATTATCGCTGCGCTGTCTAAAAACACCTAACGCTCTAGTAAGTGCGGTTTCATAGTGTATAGGATCTAATTCTACATCAATCATGCCGTCGCCCAGCATAGCTTTGCAGTAGTCATATACAGATTGTTTGTCTTGATCGATTTGGCTCATAACAGTATTTATCGGTAGCGGTAAATATATAACTATGCCAAGACTATCACTTTACCGCCCCGAACGCGGCAACGATTACAGATTTATAGATAAGAATATCTGGGAAATGTTCCAGGTGGGCGGTACCGACGTTTTTGTTCACAAATATCTAGGACCCGGTTCTGTTGAAGCCGGAGAAAATTCACCCACTATTCCAAACTATGGAAACAATAGCACAGAAACACAAATACAAGATCTGCTGTTTTTAGAAAACAGAGATAGAAAATACAGTCCTGATGTTTACGTATTACGTGGAGTTTACAATTTACAAGATCTTGATTTTAATCTAAGTCAATTTGGTTTATTTTTACAGAATGATACGATTTTTATTACGTTCCATATAAATGACACTATTGAAAAAATAGGCAGAAAATTAATGAGCGGCGATGTTATTGAATTACCACATTTAAAAGATTATGCTGCGTTAAATGACCTACAGTTTGCATTAAAAAGATATTATGTTATTCAAGATGTCACCAGAGCAGCCGAAGGATTCTCTGCTACATGGTATCCGCATTTATACAGAGCGAAATGCACACCGTTGGTAGACAGTCAGGAATTTAAACAGATTCTCGATGGTGTCGCAGAAGAAGGTAGTACACAGACATTACGTGATATAATGTCTACTTATGAAAAAGAAATGCAGATAACAAAAGCTGTTTTAGATCAGGCCGAGGAAGATGCACCTCTGGCAGGCTACGAAACTGCACAATTTTTCACTCTTCAAACAGGCGAAGATGGTCGTCCAGAACTATTAACGGCAGATACAGAAACTATCGATGCATCCACAGGATCTATAGACGCAAGTTTGATTTTAGAAAATGCTAAAAAATCAGGCTACGAAGGTTATCTAATTGGAAATGCTTTTCCCCCCAACGGTGCACCATTTACCAGTGGTATTGCATTTCCATTGACTGCACAGCCCGGCGATTATTGTCTGCGAACTGACTATCTTCCAAATAGATTGTTTAGATTTAACGGGAGTATATGGGTGAAGATGGAAGATAGTGTTCGTACAACAATGAGCAATCTAGGACCAACTGATGTAGAATCAGGACAGATATATGAAGGTAAATCTACAAGAGCAAATCAAAGATCTACATTTATTAATAACAATACTGTGAACACAATCAATGGTAAACAGGTACAAGAAAAACAAAGCTTGAGTAAAGCATTAAGACCAAAGGCAGATAACTAATGGATTTCTTTTATGACGGTCAAATAAGAAGATATGTGACACAATTCATGCGCATCTTCATAGGATTCAAATATAAATCTGGTGACGGAGAACTGCGTCACGTACCGGTGATGTACGGTGATTTATCAAGATCAGTAGCTAGTATCATCAAAGAGAATTCTGAAAATAAGATGCCAAGTGTACCGAGAATCAGTTGTTATATCAGTGCATTAGAATTAGACACTACTAGACTAGCAGATGCCAGTTTTGTAAGTAAGATGAATCTTAGAGAAAGAGATTATTCTGCATTTGATGCTGCTGGTGACCCTATTTACGGAAATCAGCAAGGAGCAAACTATACAGTTGAACGCCTAATGCCAACTCCATATAAATTAAGCATGAAGGCAGATATCTGGACTAGCAACACTGATCAAAAATTGCAATTGTTGGAACAGATGCTGGTTTTATTCAATCCTAGTCTGGAAATTCAAACCACTGACAACTATATTGACTGGACCAGTCTTAGTGTAGTCGATCTTAACAGTGTTATCTTTTCATCTAGAACTATTCCGCAAGGCACAGAAAATGATATTGATATCTGTACTATAGACTGTTCTATGCCGATATACATCACTCCGCCGGCTAAGGTCAAACAGTTGGGCGTGGTCAAGAGCGTGATAATGAATATTTTTACTGCTGAAGGTGATGTAGCCAATATCAATGAGCTGGTATACAATGGAGGCCAGGATGCTAGAGTCATTACAACGGCAGGAAATTTTGGATTATTGCTACTTAAGAGTGCCAACGGTCAAGCTAATGATTATGATGTCAGTTTACTTGATCCGCACGAGGCACTGATCGAATTAGGCCTAGAACCGCCGCAGCGTCCAGGAGAAAGATTAGATTGGAATTTAATTTTACAGCAGTATCAAGCATATCGTCCTGGTATTTCTATGATCTATTTCACACAGCCCAACGGTAATGAGCTACGAGGTACATTCGTAGTTAACGAAGTAGATAGCACAAATTTATTGGTAACAATAGAAGATAAACCATCAAATACTATTATCACCGGACGCACAACAATTGATGCTATCATTGATCCAACTACCTATAATCCTAGAGGCACTACATCTGTAGGAACAAGATTTTTAATATTAGAAGATATTAATCCAGATGTTGGAGAATACGATGCTGAACAGGATGGTAATTGGGGCGGTGGTAATCAATTACCTGGAGTATATGCTTGGGGCGGGTTTAGGGCAAATGCCAACGATATCATAGAGTGGAACGGAACTACCTGGACCAAAATATTTAACAGTGAAACTAACAACAATCTAACCTTACCTATATACGTTCAAAATCTCAAAACAGGTATTCAATATAAATGGGACGGAGAACAGTGGTTAAAGAGTTTTGAAGGCGAATATGCTGCCGGGTATTGGCGATTTGTTATGGATCCAGCATAAGTATTTGCATGCAAAAACGTGCAGGTATATTATTTCTATCTAGTCAAACTCATCGTATCTTATTGATACACGATAATCTTAAATGGACAGTGCCTACATTTGTCCAGCACAATAATCTTCTAGATGATGCGCAAGATCTAATTGCTAAAATCAAAGGCAGTGCTGGAAAAATAATTCCTATAGAATTATATCTATCAGAAGATAGAGGATTTGAATACAGTACCTATATCTGTCTGGTAGAAGATGAATTTTTAACCACAGCAGCTCGAACTATTTGCTGGACTGATTTAAATGATCTACCAAAAAATCTGCATTCAGGGCTAAAGACTACTCTAAATAATAATCTAATACGCGGAAAGATTGACACTATTTTAGTAATGAGTAACGGCTATGACAACAGTAATATCAAAAAATAAAAAATTTGAAGATGATTGTGCTAGGTATAAAAAATTTATATCCGAATGCACTGATCCTGTGATAAAAAATAAAGCTGAATCTTTACTGAATCAATTTGTTGCACAGGCCAAAGAATTAGATTATTTTTTTCATAATGTAGTTGTTAGTGATGTGAAGATTTATATGCCACAGCATCACGGTCATAGACAAAGATTAAGAGAGATTCGATATCAACTCGAATCTCTCTCAAATCAAGCCTGAGCTTCACTCCATCTTAATAGCAGTGAAACAGTAGTAGCACTTCCGCTGGTCACGAAAGCATTGATTGCCAACACGTCTGGGCCATTAGGGAAAGCACCACGTCCACCGATTGCAGAATTTGTTAGTTCTTTAAGATCCGATAAATCTAAAATCTGACGATCCCCTGTATTCGCAGCGAACGCAAATACCTGTTCCCCTGGATTAGCATAGCCCGGAGCACTAAAGGTGAAGTTTGTGCCGCTGTTGATAGTACCTGTAGCTGCTTTGCTTAGTGTTATAGACGTAGTGCCTGTATTAGGAGTATCTATCTGTACCCTTGTTACCGCAGTACCGGACGGAACGTTTGAAGCACTGGTCGCTGTCCAACCTACCTGGACTGCCGATACGCTGGCATTAGAAAACTGAGCTACGGTTCTACCATTGTTTAAGTTGCTAGTCAACGCAGCCGTTATAGTAGCACCAGCACCTTCAAATATGGTTTCTGATCCTAAAGCTATTTGACAGAATGAAGGTAATCCGCCCTGCGCAGCATTATTCAGTCCAAACCAGTTTACCGTTGCAGGTGTTGCAAAAATCGTTCCTGATCCAACGGTAGTGCTAGACGAAACAGTATAGGTTCCTACTCCCCCTTGACCTGTTCCTAGGCCTGTGATTGATAACGGTCCTGAAATAGCAGGAACACCGCCTCCTGTTATATTTTGACCAATAACAATAATTCCGCTGTTCATAGCTGTAACAGTTAATGTAGTACCAGAAATTGATCCAGTAAAGACTGCACTGTTAGTTGGGTAATTTTGTGGATTCAACACACCTTCAACGACTACAGTTTGTCCGGCAGCTCCACCAATGACTTCAATTGATTTTAAAAGCAATTGTGATCGATTAAGCAATTCGCGCTCTCCGAGGTCTCCCGGTACTGCATTACTTACACTTGGTGCTAGTCTAATTAAGAATGCCGCATTTTTGGCTGTTGTCACTGAGAAACTAGTCAATTGATAGTTGAATAGATATCCTCGATCGTTGTCAAAACCGCCGTCAATAAGATAAGCTGAACCCCAATGACTAATCAACGGACTGTTAGTTACAGATACTAAAACAACACCACTATTAGCAGGGTGTGATGTAGCCGCTCCTGCGGTATAAGATCTCTGTGCGCCAGCTGCAAAGTTAGTAAGACTAGATGCTCTAACTAATCCGGTCAATGTGTTGCCACTTTTTGCACTATAACTTATTAATTCGTTTTCTACATAAACTACACCAGCATTTGGAAAGTATGTAGAATCCTCAAGACTCATTGTTACCTGATTATTAGTCATTGAAGCAGCCAGTCTAGTCTTTGCACTTTCGTTAAGTACTTCGTATCTCACAGGTAAGTTACCTGTTCGCATATAAGCTTCTGTATTAACATTGTTGCCTTTGAGTCTATGACAGAAAATATAGTCACCTTTTGGACCACGCAACATCCAATCTATAAAACCAGCACCATACCAGCTGAATTGAATTCCTACCATTTGCATTTTAGTTACATCAACAACATATCTGCTAGGACCAGTTCCGTCGCATTTATCTAAATTCCATTGACTCTGTGGAATTCTAAGATCTTGAGTTAGACAGATTTTTACGTTGCTTGCATTTGAAGTGCCTCGATAATCGGGACTTACTGCAATGTTAGTTTGACTGTTAATAGTAGTAACAACGTGTGTCATTCCTTTAATAACAATTCTGTCCCCCACTTTTAATTGATCTTGGAATCTGGTGTTTGTTCCTAGTAAAGTATTAGAATCAACTACTATAGACACTGTGCCTGCAATCTGAAAAGTACTCGAGCGTTTAACTACAGCAAGCTCTTGCCCATCGTACTCAAAGAAAATTCCGTTTTGATCATCGAATGGGCCTGAACGTACTACCGAACCGTGCCAATTTTTACAAGCGACTTGGCTTTGTGCTCCTAATACTGCCGTTGTGACTCGTCTAGTAGTAGTGCTAATGGCTCGGAAGGTTCTTTCGTCTATGATTTCTGAAACAGTATAAGATCCATTATATCCTAAACTGACTACTCCTGTTACGTTAACAATTGCGCCGATTTGTAATCCGTGATCATTATCGTCAACAGTAAATGTTAGGGTAGCACCTATACCTAGGCCACTGGCAGTAATTGATCTTAAATCATAACTAGGAGCAAACAATGCACCGGTATTATACATTGCGCCTTTACCAGACTGATATCTGATATACTTCTTACTCATACGAATTGCTTGACTTCCGTGCCCCGGACCGCCAGTTCCTAATTGAACACCGCCATCATACGGTCTATGAACAAAGAATCCATCTGATCGTGGGTATAAAATTCCAGTTAATCCCGCAGCCACAGTGCCTGTGGTTCTACAGCTATAGGTCAATGTCTGGGAGGTTGGCACCGATTCAACAAAGAATGGACCTGCTGCCAACTGATGGTTCGATCCTGCACTAGTTATAACTGTGCTGATAGGAGTACCAGGAACCAGTCCGTGTGCAGATCCAAAACTTACTAAAATTCTTGCTAAAGATCCAAAAGTAACTGAGGCTCCATTGGTGATCGCGCCAGTGGTTGCAGCATTTAAGCTTACTGATGATAAGAATGCTAAACTATCACCGCTGGTAGATGCAGTACCAGAAAATGCAATCGCTGATGAAACTCCTGTGCCCAGCACTGCACCAACTTCGATAATAAGATCATTAGCAGGTGTAGTACCTCCTAAGAGATTACCTAAAACACGTATCTTATTATTAGATTGATAATTTGTGCCAGGGGCTGTAATAGCTACTACAGAATATGCTCCAGATGCTCTGCGAATTGTAAATTCTGCTCCAATTCCTGGAGCAACCACCGGAATAGGACTTAGATAAAAATATTCTTGTCCGCTGTTGCCTGCTGCAATACCAGAAAGAACCTGAATTGTTGAGACTTCTCCGTTAGGACCGATTCCAGTTACTCTGATAATCGCACCATTTCCAGATGTGCCTACAGAATCTGGTCCAAATGCAGTAGATGACACAGTAAATGGAAATGTTGGATATCTAGTTACACCGACTGTAATTCTCAATTCATCCAAGAATACAGCAGCACCATTTTCACCGTTAAAATCAGCACCTATTCTTAATGGTGCTGATACATTATAATTGTTAGCATCTGTATATGGGCCCGAAAGATTATCATTTACACCATCTAAAGCGATAACCACATCCGTATTTGCTCTATTGATCGACACGTGATACCACGCATTTAAAGCAAGTGCCGTAGCAGACTCTGCCACTACCGCACCATTACCATATAAAGCGATTGTGTTAGTACTGGTCAATCTGACCATTAACGCATTGTCAGGTTCTTGTGTTCTAAAATCTAACAGAACTTGATTTGAACCGCCGTTGGTTCTGCGTACTCTAAATTCGATGGTATAATCCCCAGTGCCTACTTGATATTTTATATTGGCGGGCGTACTAATATACCCTGCGGCTGCAACTGCACCTAATGTATTATTAACTCTAAAACTTGAACCGCCAAATACACTTTGGGTCGTAGATACTACTGCATTTCCGAATAAAGTAAAAGCTGTACCAGCTTCATCTAAAAATACTGTTGAATTGTTTCCGCCATCGAAATGCATCAATAATTTCGTTGTTTCATACAGATTAATAGTTGCACCTGGAATTTCTAGTTGGTCATTTACAGAATAACCTGTGCCTTGATTATTAAAACTCAAGAAACTATATGCACCGGCTGCGTTGTATAAATTTAAACTCAGACCAGTTCCAATAGTACCTATACTTTGACCTGCAATGGCTGTATACGTACCGTTGGAACCTTGTCTAAATGCCGTAGTTGGGCCGCTTAAATTAACTACGTTACCTACAACACTTGTTACTGAAATCGCAGATCCTGTACCGTTATTAATTACTAATCCGGTTTGTACATTTGAAACATCAGTCAATATGATACTATTAGATCCTATGGCATTGTTTTCGCCTACTGTTTTAGTTACAACGGTACCACCTGATCCTAGAACAGATGTAAACTGTGTACCAGCTGTAATATTCGTTGCGACTGTTATCGGCGCATTCACTGGTGGTACGGAACCCGTAAACGGTAATACTGTGGCTCCAGAAGGCACATTTAAAGATACTGTTAACGAACCTGCGCTACCTGGACTATCGATAGTAAATGCCGCAGAGCCAAGACTTGCACCAGTATAAAAACCTGCACGTCTTAGTTGAGTATATGAAGTAGCTACAATTTCTTGATCTACTGTGCCAACTTTCGATTTAGCATAGTATGTGAAGCTAGTTGCAGTGGGCACTGTATTAACAATAAACGTACCTTCTGCACGACTAAAACCTAAAACTGTTGATGCTAGAGCTTTAATAGTAATGGGTTGGCCTGCAATCAAGAAGTGAGGCGAACTTGTAGTCACTGTGATCAGACTTGGACCAATGTTATTTGATCCTGTAGACGCATCTGTTCTTACGTCAGTGACAATCAAATCACTGCCCGGAATTTCAAATGTTGAAGGATAACCTCTGGTGGTTGTAATCGCTTGCCATTTAGTAGGCTGCAGACCGTATTCAAAGTCTGCATCAAGCATGGCTTGGGGAGCAGCTACTCGCATACGCTCAATAGCATCTGTACCAAAGTTCCAAGGTCTTGTAATTTGTTCTTTGTTTTCTACAAATATCTGAATATCGTCTGCACTACTAAAGGTAGATGTATCCAGTCTAAAATTAAGCAAGGTAAATCCATCATTTCCCTGTAATGCTGTTGGAAAATCAGTATCTCGCGCCGCCCTTACTTCTAATGTAATACCAACCGTGGGGTCAGTAAAGTCATACATAATGGCATTTCTAGTCACGTTACTGATCAGTAGAATTGATTCTAGATCAAGCTTTTCGGGAATACGTAAAATACCTGCTCCGTTAATAAGTGCCGGTAGAGCCGAGGTCCCATTTGTTATAACATTAATAATAATACTGTTTAGATATGTTAGTCTTGTTGATGCACCGGCCTCGCCGACAGAACCAGAAGTTACTTGTAGTACAGAAAACTGATATGAAGGAGCTAGGATTTTTGTTAAAATATAATTATTAATAACTCCTATAATCCAATTATAGACAGCTATCTCTGGCGCTCTGTCACCGCCAATTTGCGGTACGCTACCGTCCCAGTAATATGAAGCTACTGCACGAGTTTCTCTATTTCCACCATATCTCAAATCTTTAAGATATGCATCAATCACATACCCTGTATCTCTTTGACATTTCACCGGATCGTAAACAAATCCTACAAAAGCAGGTACATTATTATTAATTTGATTTTGAATGAATGCTGTTGACTCTGCTAATAAGTAGTTTTTATTTGCTGCTAATAATGCATAAGCATTAGGGAATGCATGAAAATCAAGTGATACTCCTGGTGCAAATATATAACTGTCTATTTTTCTTTTTGCCATTTATTTCTCCATTAACCACCCAGTGCAATACTGAGTGCTAGGCTTTTTCTTGTTGCGTAAACTTTAGTCGCCACTAAGGGATTAGTTTCGGGCGCAGTAGTCATTGTTGTACCGTCATCAAAATTAATCTGTCTAGAATATAATTTATCCCATAATCGATTAGGGTTACCTAAAGTATATCCTTTGTTTGTGTCAGGAACGATACCGTACCTAATACCCGATATCGGTGTTGAATTATTTGAATAAATTGTTTGACCTGCGCCGCCAGTATAGGCACTGCCTGACGTGATAATAGTAGCTTGTGATTGAAAACTACTACCGTCGTAATTATCTTCTCTGATGTTAAACACCCCACTAACATTTAGGTGTCTTAGATCACTAGTATCGGCGGCATGAAATCCATCAGATGAAACTAACTGGCCAGTACCTGCTTCTCTGGTTAATAATAGACCGCCTATTCGAACTGACCCAGTAGTTCCTAGATACAGATTGTTAAATCTTTTAATTTCTGTACCTATGTTGATATTAGGAACTTGCGGTACAATCGTATTGTGAATTATGAGTTCATCTTCGAATCTCACTTTTCCAAAATGATGTGTCTCTGCTAAAATTCTTAATTCGCTGGAATCTGTGGTATCTAATTCTGTACCTTCAATGCTTATACCCTGTATAACAATTTTTTCAGGAGCGGTCAATGAAAAATTACCTGACGATGTAAAATTGATTCCGTTAGCTGTAATTGCTGTTGAACTATTTGATTCTAAATTGATTGTGCCGTTTTCATAAACATATACCTTAGCAGTATTTAAAGAATTTCTTACTGCCACTCTTGTAACATTAGGAGTTGATTTAATCTCAAATGATAGTGGAGTATCGTTAATCGTGCCGGCGACACCGTTGGCATTATTAACTGTTAATTGTCCGCCTGTCGGAATAATTACATTGGCTGTAATTGTATTTTGTACGGTTACTGTTCCTAATGTAATATTTGTAGGAAGATTAGTTAAATCTGATCTTAATAATGTGTAACCGCCCGGCTGATCCTGATTATATAATCTCAGAGTATTAAATTCAAAATCATATGTTACTTCGCCTCGAGAACCCTGCCGAATTAATTTAGAAGCAGGTTCACTCAAACGAAGTCTTGTTGCTACAATGTCTTTTCCGCTCATGGTATTGATCCTATGTAATATTTATCAGATTCTAAATCAAAAAAAAACCCCACCGTAAAGTGGGGTTTTTTGATGCCTTTCGCTTTATGCCTGTGATTCTGTCCATGTAATACGTGCAGTAACTAGAGTTGGATCTGTTAGTTCTGTAGGTACTACGCACAATGTGATTACATCTGGTCCATTCGGGAAGACATAATCACCGCCTGTGATTGAATTACCTATTTCAGCCAATTCAGACAAGCTCTGTGTAGTACTGTTGTTACCTGTACAACGGAATTCATAAATCGTTAATCCGCCTGTAATAGTATCTGCCAATTGACCAGTATGTTTAATGATCTGAGTCAAAGATGGAGTACCATATGGAGCGAAATATGCCTGTTGTGACAAGCTACCATTAAGCACTAATCTTACAGAAGCAGGAGTTGTCTTAGATGCTGTCACATAGTTAATAACGATACCAACAGACTGTAACACGATAATCATTCGATTAATAAGATCTCTTTCGCCGACTGCGCCTGTTAAGCTTGTGTCAACACTAGGTGCAAGACGTAAGCTCAACACAGGAACTGCTGTACCAGCACGTGAAGTCGGAATCGAAATAGTATCTGAACCGCCCGAACCCGATGCGACTGAGAACAGGTATGCTTTGTCATCTTCGAACACACCGTCCATGATCATCGAAGCACCCCAGTGATACAGACTTGGTGCATAAGTCGGAGCATTACCGTTCTTGATCTCATAGCGAGCTGGTAAGTTACCAGAACGCATATAAGCTTCGGTTTGATGATTGTTGTTTACAATTTCGTGTACGTAGATTACTCGCCCATCAGTGCCTTTGAATCCATAACGGATCTTACCAGCACCGTACCAGCTGTAATCGATATAGGCCATCTGCATACGATTGATGTTTAGATCGAATCCATATCGACCTGTACCGTCTGCTTTATCTATGTTCCACTCGTACTGTGCATACTTCTCATCAACTGTGAGAGTCGCCTGTACTTTATTTTTAGTAGATCCACGATAAGCCGGAGTGATATCGATACTGGTGTTGCTAGCAACACGAGTTACTTTGTAACTCATACCGCGAATCACGATATTTTGACCAGGTGTTAACTGTGCAAGGAAGTTAGTATTATTACCTGTTACTGTGTTAGAGCCTCTGGTCACAGCCAATGTACCACCTAATTGTTTAGTTGAGAATCTCTTGACACAGTACAATACCTTGCCGTCATATTCATAGAACATTCCGTTTTGATCGTCAAACACACCTGCACGTACCTTGGCGTCATCCCAGCTGTAAACAAACAGATTTGGAAATCCTGCTGGAGTTGTATTTGCAGGAATACCGTTAGTTACATATCTGAATGTGAAATCGTCCACAACATCAAATACTTTAAAGTACTCACCGACTGATGGTGTAGTATATGGTGTTCCTCTTACAACGTTTGGAATTAATGCGGCCTTGGCAGCATCGATCTGTGTCTTAGCTGTCTGTAATCCTGCTGCGGCCCAGGCTACACTAGGAGCTGTTCTTGTGAACGCTGCCAGTGCTACGTTAGCCGCTGCTTGATTAGCAGCATTAACCTGACTGATAGTAATATCAACAAACCCTTGTACAATCAACGCATCACCTGAAGTTGCATTGTTACCGGCAGTAACCTGTGTTTCAGTGTTTGGCAATGAACCAGTAGTGGTTTTAGTAACAGTTACCCCTTGTACTATCTGACCTAAAATAGTCTTCAGTCTTTGGTATGCTGCTACAGTCTGAGCTCTATGTACAGTAGATGTGCCTGTTCTTCCATCTGTATAATAGTAGTTGAAGAACCTACTTACGTCATAGCTGGCACTGTTACCGCCATACACGATGTCGTATGCATATGCATTAATCACGTACAACACGTCTCTGGTGCATTTTGCCACATCGTGAGTTGCATTTGGATATGTAAGTGCTACCCAGGCGTTGATTTCTGCTGTGATAAATGTGCGGTTAGCAACAATTTTATCTTTGGCAGCTATACGTGACGCTGTCTGTCCAACTGGATCAGTATAGGTTACAGCATCGGCAGCATTTCTACCATTCTGTAAAATATCTACAGCTTCTGCCCAGAATGCATTATTTCTGGTGATAGCAGTTGCATCATTAATGATGTATGCGGAAATGTACTGTCCTGTTTTCTGGATATTATTGATAACAGGAGTTGTAATTTCCTGACTGTTGAAATCAGCCAATCCTAAGAACACAGCGTTATAGTTTGTTCCTAGTGTGATATCAAAGCCGACACCGTCAACAAAGTAGCCAAGATCTCGTTCGCACTTGACTGCTTCATATTCAGACTGTGCTCCTACATTCTCAATGATAATGTTGGTTAGAGCACTTAATTGATGCGGTCTGCGAGTCACCACGGTCGCATATGTTGTACCGTCGTGTGTGATGCGGCTTACGTCAATGCTTGGGCTAAAGTTTAGACCGGTCGACCACTGTAGACCTTTACCTGACTGATAACGGAAGTATTTACGTGTCTGGCGAACAATACTTACACCAGGACTCTTGCTAGCATTAATTTCAACACCGCCGTCAAATGGTCTATGTACGTTAGCACAATCTGGACGAGGTAATAGCTGTGTATCCTGCATGATGTTAACAGCAGTTAACACTCCGTTACGGATATTGCCATCAGTTTGGCTGGTATAAAAGTTTCTAGATGCGATTGCGTTAGCGGATACTGCTCCTGTTGCTGCAAATCTAATTAGCGAACTAGCACAGATTGTAGTAGCGATCAAATAATGTGTGATTCCAGAACCGATGCTGGTTAAATCAACTGGAATACCGGTAACAGCATTAACCTCAGTAGTTGCCAATTTGATTAGATCGTCAGTGACCTTGATCACAAAATATGCAGTACCGTCAGTTAGACCGCCTATTGCAGATCCTGAACCAAGTGGTCCAAATGTGTAAACTACTTTAGTTCCGGTTAAGAAACCATGATTTGGAATCAAGATTTCATCGTTGGCTAGGTTAACAATCTGATAGGTCAAACCAGCAACTGTTGTGGTAGTTTCTGCTGGATTGAATGTTACCGCTCTAGCAGTGTATGGATCTGAAACAACCATTTCTGTATCGCTAGTGATAGACACTACGTTAAGTTCTAGTGTGTTGTTTTCTAAGATTTCAAACTTATGCTGGGTGCCAGTGCCTGTGGCTGTTAGGTTCACAGCATATGCAAAGTTGCCCGAATCACTTGAACCTCCTCTAAATGCTTCAGCGTAGCTGTTAAACAGAGTAAACACGTTAGCTGTCTGTACACCCACATAGTAAACCTGATTAGGTGTTAAACCACCAACTGGTGTTGCTGCTAGACTGTTACCAGTATTGCCTGCGAAATAATGGTTAGCACCTGTACCTGCAAAGTTTGTACCGAATCCATCCACTCTATAGATAACTGCATCGCCTGTGTTTAGTCTGTGGTTGGTAATTGTGATTGTGTTATCCGCGATAGTCACAGCAGCACCACTGGCATCAAATGGCAGTGTTCTACGCAAGGATGTATAACTCAATTTAATGGTATCGCCTGCACGATATGTCGTCAAGAACTTGGTCTGATATGCAGGCAGGTTCATTACTGGTTGCCAGTCTGTGGAATATAAACCAGTTGAAGTAACCACCGGTTGATTATTAGTATTCAAGTTGCCAATGATACCAGTTAATGACATATAGAACGCATTTCTAAATAGCACTATGTCACCATAGCGATATCCGTCTGCGGCATTCCATTCGCCTCTGTAAGAGTTACCTACTAGCGTCGGGTTAGAAACTTTCAATGTGTGTACAGCACCACGGCCTACACCCGAAATATCAACACGGTCTGTGTTGGTAAATGATCCTACCCAGGTGTTGTGCAACGAAAATTGGTTAGCAGTTTGACCCGAAGCAGCACCACCAGCTGTAGCGCCAGTAAACACTGTGTTGGAAACGAAATATGTACGTCCGTTTACTAATCCGTTGACCTGTCCGCCGTTAGCCCAAACCTGATATACAACACGATCGCCAGTAGTTAAACCGTGACCGGTTACATTGATACGATCAGTTGACGCAGAAATCACAGTTGAACTAGAACCGTTGAATGTTAAATCTCTAGCGATAATTGTTGCCAATCCTGGTGCTAGTGATTCACCCCACATTTGATTTGTGGTAAATGTATGTCCAACTCCTGCGGCTGCTGGTGATCCAGGACCGCTGAAGTTTTTAATCACTGTACCTGCTAGCGCATTAGCTTTGGTAGTAGCCAAACAGAATGCGTTTAGATTTCTACGTACAACAAAGTATACAGTATTATTAGTCAATGCGTTATATCCGCTATATGGCTGTCCTGACCCTTCGCCAATGGCAAAAGTCAACGTGCCACGACTGTATGTTACCGCAGTACCTGTGCTAAATCCATGATTCTGGATATAAAATTCGCCATTTTGTTGATTCAATACGAACTGAGGATCAAAGGTCAACACACGAGTTGGCACATTTAGTCCTGTAGGTAATTGAATGGTAGTAGCTGTTACTGCACTTGCAGTGTATCCGCCGTCGAATGCGCCTGTAGCTGAACAGTCAACTAATCTATGTGTAGTAGCAGATGTGTTCAAACCAGTTAACGGAGCAGCAGCATAATATTGTAGCCATACCCACGCAGTACCGGCAGTAGTGATATTGATTGCAAAGTTTGCGTATGCTAGGGCTTCCGTAAGAGCTACCCCGAAGTTGTTTTCGTCTTCTACGATCGCATAATACAAATCACCTGCGGTTAACGCAATAGTACCGGCACCGGGCGTGACAGCACCAGTTGCAGTTGAAACAAATACCAATGTCTCACCCGGTCTCAAACCGTGGTTGTTAAGCAAAATCATCTTCGTTGTTGTGTTAGCTGCACCACCGTTTACCAATCTAGGAATAAATTGTGTAGTTGTGTACAGTTGGAAGGTACCATAACGTCGTTCGATAATTGCTTGATCTTGTATAATAGCAGCGGTTGTACCGTTCTGTGCTCTTGTTACAGTTAATACTAATGTAGCAATATTAGTAATAGTCATATCCTCAGTGCCGATTCTAATGGTAGCACCTGTTGATAGACCACTTGCCGAAGTTACTGTAATCTGTGTAGCAGCAGCAGTATATCTACCATTTACCACACCAGTTACTGTATAATAAACATTGCTGACGTTTCTTACTAGATACTGCTGATTATTGATCAATCCAGGAATAACTCCAGTGAAGTTGTAAGCAATAATATCACTCGTACCCCTATTCTCGTATCTTACGTTGGCATTTTCAATCAGGTTCTGATTTTCAAATGGAATAACGATTCTATTAGCAGTTATATTCTGAGAGAATCTAGTTGTAAATGCATGAGAAGTTGTTGAACTTGTTATGCTGGTGATCTGAACAGTATTATTACCAGTAGGTAACTGAGTAGCTGCATAATCCTGTACTTTGAAACAGTTGTTGTTAATCGGTACAGCATAATAATTGTTAGTATTGGTTAAACCGCCTGCAGGTGTAGGAGCAGTTAACTGTACTCTGACTCTGGTGTAACGTACATTGTTTACATCACTGATGTAATCAAATAAAGGACCAGGATAGTCTAAAGTACTTGGATATCCACCCTGTTGTCCTGTGCCACCGATAGCCTGGTTAGTGCTGGTACCACCGTGATTTACCAGGAAGAAACTGTTAGAAAATTGATTTTCTTCGATACGTGCAATAAAGAATCCGTTACCCGCGGTTGCGTTGCCTGTAAAGTCAATTGGTGTGCCGTTAGGTGTTAGGCTAAGAGAAAATTCAAAGACCGGAGTTGAAGTATTTGCAAGAATAATCGATCTTACAAAATATTTCTGATACGCTGCATATGTGGTAGTTGAGCCGGTAATACCAGTCGGTAAAGCAGCGCCGCCGCCTGCCGGAATCAATACAACTGCCGATCCTTCGGTCAAATAACCTGGAGCAGTTTGGAACATCGCAATGGCTCTGTCTCTACCAGTGCCCGATGCACCTGCCGCAGCAGTAGTAAAGTTAGAAACCATGAATCCGGGATGTAGATGATAGATACCTCCCACTAGTGTGTTAGCAGTGTTAAAGTTTACTGCTGTAGCACCAGCTGCCGAGCCGTATGGACCTAGACCTGAAATGGTCTGTGTTGTTCGCAATTGGATTTCGTCAGCATTGGTTACGAAAATATAATAGACAGTGTTTTCTGCTGGAGGAGTTACACCGCTGGTATAGGTATTACCGCCGCCTACATATGTTACTGGCTCAGCTGTGCTTAGGCCGTGATTCTTAATATAGATAGTATCCGACAGCACGTTTTGACGAGTAAACGACAAAGCCGAAATAGAATACCAATCATGATGACTCAATCTTAAATGATTGATCCATTGTTGATCGTGTAATACGATTCTGAATCTTGCGTCAGTCATTGTGACTGCAGGGCTAACAGTTTGGCTGGTAGAAACTGTATAGGTACCTGCTTGACCAGCAGTAAAGAAGTTCACTGTCTGGCTGCTAATTGTCACGCTTAGATTATTGCTTAGGGTAACTGTTGTACCGCTAATAGCTGTAACAAATGTATTGCTAGGTACTCCACTAACAGATGTCACAAACTGACCTACGACAATTCCTGTTGCACTAGAAACTGTAATATTAGCCTGACCGCTGTTACCTGAAGCTGTAGGTGTTGCAGAAGCAGCATTGGTTGCGGTTAACTGTGCAGTTACAGTTGTACCTAAAGTTACGCCTGGACCTTGAATTACTTCACCCACAACGATTGCTCCTTGAGTGATAGCACTGACGGTCATTGTTGTAGTAGAGATAGTCGCCGTAAATGCGGCTGTAGTAATTAATGGATCGTTTCTAACAAAGCTAGTAGTACCATTAGCTGCTGTGTTCGAGGCATTGGGTGCAACAACAGTATAAGTTTGACTTACACCTGAATTAATCAATACTCCCGAGCTGTTTGTAGGACCAGCCATTACGAATGTAGTGCCTGTTGCTGACCAGTTAGCAGATTGAACTACATAAACACCTTGCAGATTACCGATACTGTTCATAATTGTAATCTGTCTCTTAGGTAGAATACCTAAACTGTTATTTGTAAAACCACTGGCTAATGTCACAATATATGTAGATTGTCCACTGGTTGCTGCGATGCTGACAATCTTATCTGCGAAATCAGTACCTCTCTTGAATAAAGAAAAAGTCTGTGTCAAAGAACCAGATCCAGTAAATTGGATTAGGTTGGTACCGTCATAGGCATCCTTAGCGTTAGTAGCTACGCGGATATTATTTTGGTCAATAACCACAGCATATAACATACCGCTGTTAGATGTTGACCAGGTAGGAATTTGTCCTGCAGAAATAGTAAATCTACCTGTAGATACTGCTGCTACTTGTGGAGCAGAACCTGCGTTAGCAAATCCACCGTAGGCAATCATGTCACCTGTAGCCAAACCGTGATCTGGAATAGTGATATAATGGGTTGACACGCTGATTGCAGTGTTATTGATATCTCTGCGTACAACACCTTCGTGGAATGGTTCTAATACTTTGATTTCACCTGTTCCGAGACCTTGACCTGTCATCGATGTTGCTGAACCCACAGTCTGTGATACGGAAATCGTATAAGTACCGGAGCCGCCAGTACCTGTGCCTAGAGCAGTAATGAACGTTCCTGGTGTAACACCTGCACCAACGATTCTTTGACCAACCGTGATAAATCCAGTCGGTGTTGGACTTGCTTGTACAGTTAAGGTTGTGGTACTGATAGTTGCTGTAAATGTACTCAATGTACCTAGCAGAGTTGAACGGTCGTCAACATCACCACCAGATGTAATTGTTACAGGATTAAAACTCTGACTGTATCTTGGCAATGTGTTAGCAAGATAAAAAGTAGAATTTACCTTAAATCCATGATGATATGGGGTTGTAATAGTTACTGTGCTATTTGATTGCGCATCGGTAGTCATTGGACCATTGGTATTAGCTGCTGTATTGTCAGCGGCAATAGTCGAACCTACATAAAATCTACCAGGTACAATGGAAACATAAGGGGTAAAGATGCTGACAGGATTTTGTGGAGTGCCTGGTTGTACAGCCTTAGCATCAAAAGTAAATTGTAAATCTGAAGTTCTTTTTACAATGAAAGTACCTTCAGCGGTAGAACTGTCAACTCCTCTAACATCTAAAGGAGTACCAGTGGCTAGGCCGTGTGAGCTTGAACATGACACTGTGACTAGTCTTGTGCCTGCTGTGGTAATTTCAATAATATTTGTAAGTGGAGAATCACCTGTGGCTGCATAGAAGGCAGGAACTTCGTTCACACGCTCTAGTGTTTCCCATTTAGATGATTGTAAGCCATATTCAAAGTCAGTATCGATCAATGTGTTTGGTTGAGAAATACGTAACTTGTTAACTGGATCTAATAATGGATCTTCTGGTGTGAATCTTGTGGCTTCTTCTTCAATAAAGACCTGGATTTCATCCGTCGCGGACATCGCAGCACAATCATATTGAAGTGTGAAAGCTGTTGTTTCTGTTGCAGGATCGTAAACTCTGTTTACAATCTTCTTTGTAGGATCTGCGAAGTTAAACAACACGATGTTATCTGTGATATTGGTAATCAACAGAATTCGTCTAGTTGCTACGTTGCCATCTACGGTAATTCGATCGTTTGCTGGATCAAATGTGTAATCAAATATAAGTCTTTTTGCCATTGTAATGCACCCTTTAGTGTATTTATGCTCCTAGTGCTACCGCCTGGGCAACAATCAAACCATATGTTGCGTTCAGTTGTGTATCCACGTATGTCTTTACTGCTTGCTCTGTTGGTACTGCTAAGTTAGAATTTCCGCTCATAGTACCGTCAGAACTGAATTCATTAATCGATTCTCCAATTTGTGCTCCGATAGAACCCAAACGTAAAGCTGTCAAACCTGTCAGATCGAACGCACTTGCATTAAGTGTCGCTCTACCTGTGGCCTGATCTACTTTGAAATAATCTCCTACTCTAAAATTACCATCCTGGTCTGTGCTGACATAATAAACACGACCTTCTGCTCTTTCTACAACTTCATTTACCTGTGAAGGAGCTTGTGAAGGAGTGCCAGGATAGTTTGTTGTTGATATTCCACCAGTGCCTATATTTAAGAAATCATGTCCTGTCAGTCTAAGTTTTGAATATCTATATCTAATAGATACTGCGGTAGCATCCGGACTAGCAGTAGTCTTATCACCAGTCAGTGATAGAATAGCATAACCTGCTGGTTTGTAACCAGTGCCACTGGCTGTCCATTCAGATACTGCCTGAATAACATATTTGGTAGCGTCACCAGTGATTGTCAAACTGCCTCCAGCTTGTGGTTGTACTGAGAATCCACTGACCACTACTGTATAGCCCTTTTGTCCAGTTACACCACCAGTAGCGATTGTTGCTGTTGCTAGAGTAGTATTATCTCTTATTGTTTCACCGGCCACGAATGGACCGCCGGATATAATTTTGTAAATCACTCTGTTAGAAGCTTCTTGAACATTTAATATTCTAGCAGTTGTGCCTGAAGTTAATCCTTGTAATACATTGCCTACTGCGATACTGCCGCCTGCTAATGTAAGATTGGTCCAAGTTAACATATCTCCATATAGGGCACCTGTGACCGGAGTTTCTGACGCATCTACACCAGAACTAACAGCACCATATAGTCCATAGCTGTTATTACCGTTCAATGATCTAATTACGCCACCAGCTGTGGTTGCATAACCAAAATCGCAGTAATATGTAAACATAGAAACCACTTCGGCTCTAGCACCATTAGATACCCAAAGTCCTACACCCTGATCGTGTATATTTGTATATGAATGGAATACGATAGATTTGTTTCCGCTGCCATGTAAACTGCCATCTACCACTGCGCCAATGCCGCCTGTGCTAATTGCAGCACATTCCATCACATATGGCGATTTAGTTGTGATTGCGCTAGCAGAATTTAAAGCAATAAACACACCGCCCAATGTTGCAGCAGTGATGTCGTCTGGTGTGCCCACGCTCTTAACAAATCCGTTAAGCCCGGTCATTGTGATTCTTGACAGTTGGCTGGCGTTACTCATTCTAAACATCTGTTTAGTTTCGTCGCCGCTCTGTGGTTGCACGATTGTTGTACGTTGTCCGTCGCCGCAGATATGTACACTGGCTGGAATAATGATAGGCAGTGCTTCAGTATAAGTGCCTGCTGCAACATATATTGTTGCTGGACCTGTGACCTGTGTGCAAGCATATGCGATAGTTAAGAACGCTCTATTTCTGCTGCGTCCGTTATATGAATTGCTGCCTTGCGGGCTTACATAGTAGACATTTGCACTGTAATTGTTATTTTCCCAAACAGGATCGCCACCAGCTGCTACCAGAATTTGACCTTCAGTACCGATTGGTAATCTTGCGATAGCACCAGCTTGATTCTTAACATACATATCACCGCGAGTAGTTAGAACCGCACTTAGCGTACCTGCCTGTGCAACTAGATTCCATTTTGTAGGACTAATATCTGGTTGTTGATTTAAGTTATCGCTATCTACAGAAATCCAAGAGCTAGATGAGTATTCAACAACATCGTCTAATTCGTATTCTGTTGCGCTTGACCATGTACCTTTCCAACTCATTCCTGACGATAACAGTGCCCAGTATGTCGCATTTGGTGGCTCAATATTACCTGCTGTGTTAGATGTATGTCCTAGAATACAGACATAAGCACGACCGCCATAGCGAACGATATCACCAATGACATATACTGTTGCATTGGCATATGTGCCTTTAAAACCAACTCCATCTACAAATAACGACCAGTATCCTGTATCAGTTGGAAGATTACCGCTACCTTGCTGGATAGCCAAATACAATCTAGGACCGTAACTGACAATGTCGCCCACTTTGTAAGTTGTACCACCGCTATAGGCTGCTTTGAAATCATAACCTTTACTGAACACATCCCAGAAAGTTCCATTTGATGGATCATTGCCTGTTGTGTCTGCCTTGGCTGCGTAGAAACTTCCACCATATGCAACTATTTCACCTGGCTTATACGCTGTACCGCCTGCATATGTTCCGATGAAAGTATAACCTTTCGTAAACACATCCCAGAAAGTTGCATTAGTGGGTAGATTTCCTGTAGTTGTCGATTTAGCAACATAACGATAGCCACCATAGCCAACAGTATCACCTTTCTGATAAGTTGTTCCGCCTGCATAGGTTCCGTAGTAGCCAAATCCAGATACTACTAGATCCCAGAATGTAGCATTATCTGGTACATTACCTGTGGTATCTGCTTTAGCAACGTATGAATAAGGACCATAACTGACGATGTCGCCTTTTCTGTATGGAGTTACGTTTGAGTATGCTCCTCTAAATTGAATACCAGTTGTAATTGGAGTCCAATAAGCGACATCAGTTGGTAAATTTCCAACTGTAGTTTGAGTAGCTACAAAAGCATTTGAACCATAACTGACTACATCTCCTGGTTGATAAGTTGTGCCATTGTTATAGGCACCTTCAAACTGTAGACCAGAAGCAAAAAGAGTAAATTTAGTAGGATCGAAACTTCCGCCGGAAGTATGGTGAGTTGTTACGATGTATAATTGTCCACCGTATGTTACAAGATCATTATATTTGTAACGTGTAGCACCACCCCAGGTACCTTTATAATCGATACCATCGTTGAGCAATTCCCATTTAGCAGCATCGACCTCAAGACCAGATGCTGCGGTAGATGCTGATGTGTGACCTAATATACAAATGTACGAACGACCACCATATCTAACGATATCACTGATTTTATAATAATAACTGGTAGCCCAATTACTTGCCCAGGCCTGTCCGTCATTCATTAATTGCCATTTAGGCGTTGTATCATTTAGATCTGTGTAAAATCCGCCTGCAACGTTTGAGCTGGCTGTGTGTAATGCTACGCAAACATACACCTTACCACCATAGCGAACAACGTCATCTCGAACATATGCTGTAGAAGCAGTCCAAGCGCCTTTCCATACAAATCTCAATCTACCAAGTTTAAACTCTGCCATATTTCGTCCTTTTGCTTATTCAAGCTATTTCAATATTTATTACACATCATTTGAGTATGTGTATGGTTGGTTAACACGTATTACTAGTTCACCGTCTGCATTCAAGTAGTAATAGATGTTCCTTGGATCCCATTTATACTGCACATATTTTAAGTTATCGTATGTAATTTCGTGATTTGTTTGGATTCCTTCCAAAAAATCGATACCAAATTCAAAATCAGGAAAATCCTCTGCAGGGTCGCCTGGTCTATTAACCTGGATACCATCAGTGTCTAAGATCTGATCGATCTTAGCGATATACAAGGTGCCGTCGGCATCTCTTCTAATACCGTAGAAATATCTAGTATTGTTTTCACCTAATAACGGATATAAATCTACGCTACCTACATAATAAGGATTACTCATTTTCTTTTTCCTTAGGTAATTTCTACATAACTTACAACTACATCAACACTTGCTGCCTGGCTACTAACTACTTTCAATTCATTATTAGTTGCCAAAATTAATTTTTCTCCACCATTTACTACACGCATAGTCTGTCCTGGTAGAACAATAGCACTCTTTACATAAAATCCAGTTGTACTGCTTTCGTCTGTGATTGTTACACTAGCGGTTACTGCATTTTCTAATAGATTACATATGCTTAAACCGATCACAGTTGCTCTGGTGCCAGAATTAGTTTGTATTACCTGAGTGGGCGTTGTACCTACTTGTGGAATAACTGTGTTTCGAAAAAAGGTTGCCATTTCTTATCCTAATGTTAAAATCGTTACCAGTGCAATATCTTGCGCAGTTGTGATATTGATAGCACCGCCTGCGCCCGCAGGACTTGCCCATTGTATACCATCCCAAACTTCAACTGCCAAAGAATCTAGGTTATAACGCATCATTCCAACTTCAGCATATGCCGTAGGCCTTTCTGATGATATACCTTTTGGAATCACAAATCCATTAGTACCTGTAAATTTAAAATAGCCTGTACCTGTATTATCTAATAGAGTTATTGCACCGCTTACTCTGTTTGTTATAGTGTTATTCTTAAAATCAAAATTTTCAATTCTTACCACGCCAGTACCGTTAGACGATAACTGCAAATTTGTACCGGAAGTCAGCGAAGTAATTGTATTGTTATCAATGCTCACAGAATCAACATCGAGCCTGTTAGCTCTTAATCTTGTTGAATCAATGTCTGCAGTTATGACATTGTTCGCATAAAATCTTATAATGTTATCATTAGCACCCGGTGTTAACTCTGCGGTAATTTTAGTATTGCCATCAACATCTTCAACACCTACAAGATTAAACCAATTAGTACCGTCAAACCCTTCGTATCTATTTCTGTCGGTGTTATATCGCATTCCACCGACTGTGGCAGGACTTGGGCGTTCAGCATCTGTGCCAACTGGTAGCTGTAATGCAGTAGTAGAATTAATGATTACTCTACCTGTACCCTGAGGCTGAAGAACGATATTTTCGTTGGTATCCCAAGTACTGATGATGTTTTCATTAATCTGTATTTTTTCTAATCTGATACCGCCAGTGCCGTTGGCTCTTAATTCTAGATTAGCATTAGATACCGTAGTCCTGATAACATTATCAAAAATTTCTATATCTGAAAGCACAGCACGATCAGCAAAAATATTTCTCCATTGTAGAGCTGCTGATCCTAGATCAAATTGTCCAGAAAATTCAGGTAAAATATTACTGGTAATACCTGCATTGATTGTAATAGTATCGGTATTTTGATCACCTATTACAATGTTGCCCTTGATAGTAACATTACCATCAACAGAAATATTGCCAGTAGCATTTAAATTACCATAGATATTGGTATTGCTATAGATATCTACAGTGCCTGTACCGTTTGGTTTAAATTCTAAATTAGCATTAGAATTTGTAGTTTTTATAGAATTACCTTCTAACAACAGATCATCTACAGAAAGTCTAGATTGATAAACAGTGACATCTCCTGCCGCAGGCAAGAAACTCATAGTCGGTGTGTTAGAAAGGATTGTGTTACCAGATATCGTAAAAGCACCAATGTCTAGTTCATTAGTTACTTCTAGATTTGTTGTTCTTGTTGTGCCGGTGACATCTAGGTCATAAGCAGGAGCAGCATTGTTTACACCAATGCGGGAGTTGTTAACATCGAGATATAGAAGGTCGGTCTCAAAAGCCAGATCTACCCCGTTACGAAGCAAATTCGCCTTTAAGAGCGGACCTGAAATGCGACCAACAGCCATCAGCTCTCCTTATGACACCGAGTTTCACGGATAACCACCTTACATTGCGGGTTTACCACAGTTTAATCATACAAAAAATTGGTCATTTTTTGTAATCAAAAGTATTTATTCAAATTGGTAATTATCCAAAGACAATAGCATAAAAATCGGATAGTTCCTGCATCTCTTGAGTGTTAACAACTGAACCAGAACCGGTGGTTATGTTATAGACAGTACCGTCCCAAATTTCTAATTGACTGCTGTCAGTGTTAAATCTAAGATATCCGATTTCGGGAGCAGGCATAGGGCGACTAGCTGCGGGGCCTGCTGGTATTTTTATTGCTGAATTTTCTAAAAATTTATAATAGCCCTGGCCTGTTGAACGAAATTCAAGTGCGGTGTTAAGATTGTTATTAAATTTTGTACCTGTTATTGCTACATCATCTAATCGAACTTCGCTGTTATTTCCTAATAACTCTAGATTAGAATTTACTGCCGTGGTGTCAATTATGTTGTTGTTTATTCTTATGCTATCAACCTGAACCTGTATTGCAGAAAGTTGTGTTGGATTTATAGTAGCAGTCAATACATTATTAGCTGTAAAAGATATTGTGTTCGTAGACGTATCTCTTACTGTAGTAATTCTGGTATTAAGATTCGTAGAATAGACTCCAGCAAAGCTTCCGCCGAATCCACTAAATGTATTAAAGGTTGTATTATATCTTAGATCACCAATTTGTGGATTAGGATATTCTGCTACTGTTCCTGAAGGAAATCTCAATGACGTAGTAGAGTCAACAATTACCTGCCCACCGCTAGGTGTTAAAAAAATTGAACGCTCGTTGTTATTTGTGGCACCAGTCCAACTGTTTTCTATTACGTTACCTACAATTCTTATCTTTTCTGCCAGTACTCCTCCGGCAGAGTTGCCGCTGAGTTCTAAATTTGCGTTAGAAACTGTAGTGCTGATTCTATTTTGATTAATCGTAACACTGTTACTGATTAAAGGATCACTGATATAGGCTGCTCTCCAACGTTTTGTAACGCTACCTAAATCGTATGTGCTATCTACTCCTGGTTGCAGAGTTTGTGTAAGTTCTGGTCTTAGATCTAAAGTATCTGTAGTCTGATCGCCGACGGTAATATTTCCTTTGAAGGAAAAATTACCATCCATTACGATATTGCCAGTTGAATTTAGATTGCCAAAGATTCTAGTATTTGATCTGAAATCCGTTGTTCCTGTACCATTTGTATCTAATACAATTGCGGTGTTAGAATTTCTACTAGAAATCACATTGTCATTTAATTGCAAATCGTCAGTAACTGCTTTGCTGACTAACACAGTACCAGCCCCATTATCTGCTCTAATGTAGATAGGACCACTTATACTGGCAATTTGATTATTGCTGACTGTAAGATTGCCAAGAGTACCGGTTAGTCCTATAAGGTCTGTTGTTCTCGTGTTACCATTTATCTGAAGATCCCTACTAAAACTATCGGTTTTAATTCCGATGCCTTTACCTAGACCCGATAGTAGATTAGGATCTTCATTGGTTTGAGGGGGGACTTTGAGATATAGTAAACTTGTTTCAAAAGCTAGATCAACGCCGAATCTTTCCAGATTGCCAGTTAGCATCTGGCCGGAAATTCTACCTAATTCTGGACCGGACATAATCGCTCCTGGTATTATTGATCAAATCCGTAATACACCGTTACATATTTTCCAACAGGCACAGCACTAGTAAATTTTAAATACCAACCGTCGGCATAAGGTGCAGAAGGACCTGTTAAGCTACCGCTTACACTTTGTTCTAATGTGAAATTTGTTGTTGAAATTTGAATTACATTTTCAACTAACACAATGATATTGTTCGCAGTAGCTGGCACAAATGTCAACGGACCAAACACAGTTTCTGTAGCATTGCCAACAGGACTTAGTGTCTGTTTAGTAATAGTGGATGCACCTTTTAATCGCACTGTTCTCCAAGCACCGTCGTGGTATATTTCTAAACCTACAGTGGTTGTACTTGGATTGGCTGTTGGATCAGCAGTAACGTTATAACGTAACATTCCGCCTTGTGCTAGACTGGTCTGCGGACGATCAGTCGAAGCACCTTTAGGTAATCTTATGCTGTTGGTACTATCAATTACTATTCTACCGGAAGGATATTGAATATATGCATTGTCGCTAGCAGAAAATTTACTGATATTTTTTGTTTTTAAGAATTTCATACTGTTAGTGCGCTCACTGTTGCTGCTAGAAATCCTGCGGCCGCTGCTCCGCCCGAACTGTAGGCTGTAAATGCTGTTGAGTTTACATTGAGAGTAAATGTGTTTGTAGTTGTGCTTACGATCTGATAGGTATTGCCATTTAATTCAGTCATTCCAACTATGCCCGAGATAGTTACGAAACTACCTGCTTCTAGTAGATGCCCATTAGATGTTACCACTGCCTGTGCAGCCTGGGTAACTCCTGTGAGTACTACAGATCTATTGGTTCCTGTTGATGTTGCCTGAACAATATCACCATTATCTAATACCACACGTTCGGTATCGAAGAATAATGTTTCACCTGCAGGAACTGTTAGATTTTTAATGATTGTATTAGCACTGCTTTTTGCTCTACCGTTTTTTATTAAATGCACTTCAAGATTCTGAGCTCTCACAGATTCATCAGCTGGGTCCGGAGTAGCAGTGTTACAAAATACCATGGTAGTAATTGCCTGCGTACCTGACGCAGTAAAAATTGTTTGGTCCAACCCTGATAATAAAAGTGTAGATTCTATGCTCATTTATGTTCTCTTAAAACAGCATTGAATATAACAATGCTCGTTGTTGTCTTACTAATTCACCGCTCTTTGAAGTATTTACAAAAAATAAACCACTGTCTCCTGTGCCCGGTGCTTTAGCATATAAAATGTTATTTCCTGACGATATTGCAGGAGTAGATGCCTGCACTGCTAATTTCATTGGTGCATTAATAGCTAATTTTCCTGTTCCGTTTAATACAATATTAAGATCATCGTTAGTTGACGGAACAGTAATAGTTTCATTGGTAATTTCTAAACCTAAAAAACTAAACATATCGTCAAAGAATCTATATCTTGTATTATTATCAATCTGCAGATATACTTGACTCCTATTACCTACGGCGTGTACAGTGCTCGCGTCTGCGGCTACTACTCTGGTATCTGCGTCTCTTAAGAAGTAAGTAGGATTATTAATAACTGCCCAGTTGACATATTTTACATTGGCTAATATGTCATCACCGGTGGTTGAAGGTGTAGGTAATCCTGGTGGATAGTTTACTGGATCATTAATTCTATTAAGAATGGTACCAAAATAATCCGATGTGCCTGTTACCTTTACCACACCATTGGCAAAACCAACTAAGGTCAAATCGCCGTTATCTGTGGCACTGTCTGTAAGAATTCTTCTTACTTTAACATTACTGTTAGTAAAATTGACACTAGTCAATCCTGGATTTGCATCTGCTACGATAAATGTATCTGCATTTTCATCATAGACAAATACCGGTTGACCGTTACGAACGCCGGCATTGAAACCTCTATCAACCTGTATTCCGGAGTATCTTAGGCTTATTCCGTTACTGAGTTCTCCAGCATTGACTGTGATAATATTGTCCTGGACATTTAAATTTTCAGCGTCAACGGTGAAGGTAGTACCTTCTACTACCAAGTCACCGGTGACAATAGTTTGACCAAGTCTAGGACCTGTATCCAGTGTGATAACTCCACCAAAGTTGGCTTTGATAGCATAATCACCATTGGTCTGTATCACTTGTCCCATTCTATAATCCTATTAGATAGCTGTCAATACAATGTAATCGTTTGAAGAATCGTTTTCTAAATACCAAGTATAACGATTGCCACTAAAGTCAGTTGCAACACGCTTGGTAATTTTGGCTAGATTTACTGATGCACCGCCATTGCCTCCAACTAAACCAAATAGACGCATTTCACCTGCTGCTGCTGGTGTTGTGTTTACTAAAGTCGCTGTAGTGTAGTTTGCACCCGTGCCTAGATCTGCGATACGGCACACTACAAAAGTTTTTGAACCTCTTTGTTTAACGATCACACCATCTGTTCTTAATGTAGAATCATAAAACGGTACTCTAACTCCTGCATCTGAGTTGGTGTATGAACCGATAACATCTACACCATTGATATCTTTTCTTAATGGACGTCCCATTTGTTTCTCCTTTAAATATGACGTTTTAGGTCTACGCGGCGGGTTACCGCATAAGTCTTGCCCTATGCAAGTTCTCTTAGACAATGTATTTATCTTTGGGATAACAATGCCATGAGCTCTATTTTTTCTACAGTACTGATTATGCGATTTATTTCGTCAATTTCAGACTGGGCACGTTCTAGATATTTTTTACTTTTGGTCTGCCTATAGTATACACCGGCTATGGCAAAATTTTGGATGTGCTGCTCTACCATGTGTTCTATTCGATTAACATCATGGACAAACATCGGAAATCTTTTTTTCCAATTACGTATCTGCTTGCGAAGATCTACAAAATCTTTGTCGCTTTCTACTTGCATCAGATATTTAAGTCAAACAAAAAGGCCCCTAAGGACCTTTTTGTAAACATATAAAATGTTTTTCCTAGATTAGCTAAACTTAACGTTACCGCTAGTAATATCAACTTTACCTAGATAGTCTGCTGCGTTACCCAGAGATGACGCAACGTTTGTTAGCTCAACATAACCATATCTGGTCATAAAGCTAACTACTGGCTCAAATGTTGTTGGATCTAGAACAACACCGCTGCTCATCAATGGAATGTATGGGCAGTAGAATGCTGGTGCGTCAGATTCGCTAGAACCTTTGTAACCAACTAGAACTGCTGTACTGTCAGCAGCATAACCATCAACATAAACACGCATTGCGCTGTTCAATGTACCAACAAACTTGGTGTTTGTAGGTGCTTCGAAAGTACCTTCAGTGGTACGTGCAAACGCAGAAGTAGTTGCAGACTGTAGAATTGTTAACGCAAATGGGCTAACAACTGCATAGTTACCTGCACCACGACGTGTACGCTGAGCGATCAAGTTTGCAACACGGTTGATCTGAACAGCTAAAGCAGCATGCTCATCACCAACGAATGTAGCTGTACCAGAAACAGCAGCCTGGTTATAGGTTTCTGTTGCTGTACCAGCCAATGTGCGCAGAGAAGTTAGAACTTCTTGATCAATTTCAGCTGTAATTTCTTGTGCTAGAGCAGCCATGATTTCTGCTTCGATGTCAATACCTTGTTGGGCTTGTGCATCTTGTGCAGCTTCAAATGTCCATCTTGCGCTTAACTTACGAGTTTTTGCCTCGACAGTCTGCTTCAAGATTTGAATGGACATACGCTTACCAGCTTGACCTTCTAGTGCTGCTGTTGTGTTAGCCTTTGGTGTAGCATCAACATCATTACCAGAATAAGCAGCAGCGATCTTGAATGGGCTGAATGCTTCTTCACCAGCTGTTACGTTGTTACCGCTATCAGAATAGCGAACACGTAGAGTATGGATCTGACCAACTGGGCCTGTCATTGGTTGTACACCAACTAGTTCATTAGCAATGACTGTTGGCATTACACGTCTGATCACAGGTAGGATCACACGATTTAGGGTTGCAACGTTACCGGCAGAAGTAGCACCAGCAGTGGCACTCTCAGACAAATACTTGCGGGTATTTTCTAGAGTAGCGGCCATTACTGAACGACGAGTTCCTTGTAGGCCTTCTAATAGTGCCTCTTTGGTTTCCTGCCAGCGTGACTCGAGTAGTTCTGACATATTAGTTCTCCTTAAACTTTAAGTCCCGCAAGCTTGCGGATTGTGAAAATTTCAGCAGTCTTACCTTCGCTGCTGACTGATTGGTGGGCCTCTTTATCGCCTGTAACTTCTTTGCCTTCTGTAATTGCCTTTCTCTTTGGAGCTTCTTCCGCCAAAACGGCTGGTAGATACTTGTCGTATGCTCCGCGTAATTTTTCTGTTGCTACTGATTCCAGCAACTCGCCCATTACTGTGCGTTTGTCTCCTGCAAGCGGACCTAGTAATTCACTCATAATTTCCTTACGGGTCGCAAGATCTTTCGCGATGCGAATTTCTTTATTCTTGCCTTCAACTAATTTTTGTGTTTCTGCTACAATTTTTGCTGCTTCTTCTAGTTCAGCTTCTTTCTGCTTGACTACTTTTAATAGCTTTGCAGTTTCTGATTTCTCATTTAGATAGCTTGTTGAATATTCACTAGCGAAACTTTCAAAAATACGACGACCAAAATCGTTACGACGAGCAGATTCGATGTCTTCTTTAAGTTGAGTCATTTCTTCACGTAGCTTGGTAGCCACTGCTTCTTTGACGATAGCTGCGGAACGAGTGATAAACTCTTGTTTTACAGCTTCAAACTTAGCCTTGCTTTCGCGAACCAATTTAACTTTGGTCTCAGCAAGATCTTTCTTATCAGTGTGGAATTCTGCGATTTCTTTGGCTAGTGCTTCCACGATGAATGATTCTAATTTAGCGACATTTTCTGCAACTGCTTTACGATCAGCGTGTAGCTCGCTAAGTTCTTGTTGCAATTTTGTTAAAACAAATGATTCCATTGTCTTAGCATCTTGCTTCATTTTCTTAACATACTTGGCCTTGGCTTCGATTAAACCGTTACGGTCTTCGGCTAGTTCGCCTAGTTCCGCTTGTAGTCTATCGTGTAACATGGCTTCTACAGCTTCTACCATTGCGCCTTTATCGTGCTCATATTTCTGAGCAAATTCTTCGCGCAATTCAGCAGTAACCTGGTCTCGGTTTTCTTGAATTTTGCTTTGCCAAGCAGCTTCAATCTCCGATTTCATTTCCTCGGAAATCACATTGTTTTCAAAAAGTTGTTTTACAAAATCTAGCATGTGATTCTCCTACGTTATTGTAATTTGGAGATAATCTTTTTAAGACTCTCCGCTATGTATTTCTGTGCCTTTGCGTCGCCTTGAACTTCTTGTGCTATTCTGTATGCCTGATATCCACCTGCTTGATTCATCAAGTGTTCATAAACCGGGGTTGGGTATGCACCCGGAGCCGATGGTTGGGCAACAATATCAACGGTAATGATCTCAAAACCGTTGACTCTTCCTTCGCCATCAACTTCACCGGAACCTCTGCTTGATACGCCTAACTTTACCCCACTCTCCAGCATGGTTGAAATTAGCTGTCCCATAGGAGTTGGTAGGATTTTCATTTTTCCGTAACCATTTGGACCGTCCATCCACATTTTTGTAATCATGTGACTGACGCGATCCAAATTAATGCGTAGATCTGCAGGATGATCAACTTCCCCAAGCACAGAGTATCCACCAGCTAGCTGGTCATTAATAGTTTTGACAGCCTTTCCGATCTCAGAAGAAGGATAAACACGCTGGTTTGCATTGCGGATATCTCCTTGAACGCAGATTCCGCTGAGATGCAAACTCTTATTCCCGTTTTCCTCGTTGGCACTTTCAATAACCAACTGCGCCTGATCGAAACTCAGATGCTCACTAAGGTAATTTTTCACCTATAGGCTCCGATTACTTTCTACGGAACAAACTAGTTGTGTTTGTGCCGCCTTGCTCGCCTGCGCCTTTCTTTTCAGCGCCATGTCCGGGCTCTTTTTTGTTGAAAGCACTGCCTGCTTTGCCGCCTGGAACGTTAATATTACCGCCGTCTTGCAGTTGTGGCTTGCCCTTTGATAGAGCGCCACCTTTTAGGTCACCAGTCATTCCTTGGAAGCCTGCATCTGCACCATTGCGTCCGCTTACGATATTCTCAACTGTGCCGCCCATGTCATTTTTCATGTTGTCGATAATTGACTTGGTGTTAGCACCGCCAGCTTCGGCTGCGCCTTTCTTTTCAGCGCCGTGGCCTGCTGGAACTTTTTCAACGTACTCACGTACTGTTTCTAATTCAGCGTCAAATGAATCCATTTTTGGACCATTCTTACCCATCATGTCGTCCATGTCTGTTTCACCATCGAAACTATGGCCTTCACCTTCTTCTTGTGCTTTGAATTCGTCAAATGCTGCTAGAAGTTCTTCTACGTCGTCTTTGACAGACATAATATCGCCTTTAGTTGCTGGCTCATCCATGTCGCCTTCGTCGTCGTCCTTTCCGCCTTTCTCATCGTCGAGTTCGTTTTCTAAATCACCGGTTTGGTCCATGCTTCCGGGCATCTTGTCGTCGTCGCCTTCAGTTGCAAATTCGTCATAGTTTTCTTCTAGGTCGTCTTCGCTACCTTCTTCTAGGTCGTCTTCGCTACCTTCTTCTAGGTCGTCTTCTGTTTGGGCTTCTTCGATTTCTGAATCGATTAAACCTTCGTAAATTTCACGAGATGTAGCAACTACATATTCGTGGAATAATTCTTCTGCTTTGGCTTTGTCGCCGTTAACCAGATGCTCAAGCATCTGCTCAATAATTGTCTTATCGGCCATGGGAAGTCTCCTTTGATTGTATAATTTGGCTGTCAGTTTTATTTAATACTAAGATAATAAAACGGTGTTATATGACGTTTTTTTGATCGTTTTTATCAGATAAATGTAGTACCTGGGAACCTATTTTCAAATTCGCTGAATGGAATATTGAAAAAATTATGATATGGCCCTTGCAGAGTATCAGGCACTATTGCCCCTTTATCCACTACTCTGTAGAACGCTATTTCTTTGTAAGCATTGATTATTTGCTGAGTTTGATTGGCCCAATTACCAAAGAATGTTGGTATTTCTGTGCTTTTTTTATAGTTAAATGTGTCAGCATACACATTGTTAAACTTACCTTCTACGCCCGCATAATCAAAACCTAGGATGTATATTTCTTTATAGCCGTGTTGACAGGCTAACCAAAGTGCAGTAGGTCCACTGCTCCATCCTTTATGTGGATCGAATAGATTCAAACCTATCGTCGATGTTATTCCTTTGTTTGGATTAGTCCAGACTTCGTTTTGATTATGATAGCCAGCACCAATTATCTCGTTGATCATTTTGACATCAACTGCTATGAGATAATCTGGATTATATTCTCTATAAAGGGCATTACAACCGTAGGTCGTAAAGTGTGTTTTGAGTTCGTTTAGATTGGCTTTTAACCTACTTACACCGTTACCTAAAACTATTGCTGGTCTACTGCGCTGCTGCTTCTGCTGGTGGTTGGCCATACATCTGTCTTATGAATCCGAGCTCAGATTGTTGTTCTGCTTCGTGTGCTTCACTTTGCATCCTGAGCATATTGATTTGTTTCAAGGTAAGACGCACTTTTCTAGTGTCACCTTTAGTCAGCACATCAGAGTCGCGACTGTTATCATAGCGTCGATCTATGCTATAATCACTGTTGTCGTCGTTAAAATATAAGAATTCTAGTAGGCGCATCTTGTATTTATAACCAAAATATCTTATTAGGCTGGAGGTGTAGCTGTGCTAGCTGCTGTATCTGTAGCACCTGTTTCAGCAGGAGCCTCAGGTGTTTCCATTCCTGCTGGTGCTTCGGCATCCTGATCTGCCATGTCTGCGGAAATTCCACTAGGTGTTACGCCCATTGAACGCATCTGCCCCGCTGCATCAACACTCTGTGTCAGTTTACCACCATTTTCTTCTTTCCAAAGACGTTCGTTTTCTGTGATTTCTTCTTGCGTAAGTCCTAGAAAACGCTTTAGTGCGAATCGTTTGCTGAGATAAGGAACTTCTTGTAATACTCCAAAACTCTGTGCGCGAGCATTGTCTAGTTCGCTTTGACGATAGGCAGCAAAGTTCTGCGGCGAATTAAATTTTAATTCGAATACGCTATTATCAATATTAATGCCTTTGTTTACCATCCACAGTTTGAATTCAAGATCAAATTCTTCTATCAATAGGCTTTGCAATCTCTTGCAGTATTCGTTGAATCTCAATTCCTGGATGTAGGCCGTTCCCACTTTACCATCAGTAAATGCCATTTGACTATCATCAGGACCTGTTGGCAAATAGCTACTAGGTATACGTAGGGCTCTGAAAAGCTTGTTGGTAAAATATTTTAGATCGTCAATTTCACCTAGATTAGTACCACCAGGCAATGTATCTACTTTTGAACCACGACCTTCTGCTGTCTGTGGAAAGAAATAGTCTTCGTTCATAGACAGCGGATTATAACTAGCATCAATAACGTTAGAGCCGCCGCCAGTTGAACTTGGAATACGTCTTTGATGAATTTCATTTTTTACACGCTCAACAAATCCCATTGCCATGTGTGCAGGCATATTACCTACATCGATATAGAAAATTCTACGCTCTGGAGCACGTTGAATACGATAGATAATGATCGCATCTTCTAGCAATTCTTTCTGTTTGTAGACTTTGAATACTGATTCTAATAGACTGTTACCAAAAGGATAGTTATTATCTAGGCCTTCACTTAAACCTATATGAATCACGTGTTTGGCATCTATGGCCATTTCCTGTATGTTCTGGCTGAATCTCGTACCAGTCTGCTGCGGAGCAGCTCCTACCATTCCTCTAGCAAAAGATCCACCGCTGATATAAGATGCTGTACCTGCAGGTGTGTTATGAGTATCTGGATGCATCTTTGTGATCACAAGATTTTTAAAATTAGGATTAAAATCCTGTATCACATACTGTTCAGGCTTTTTACCTTCACTTTCATTTACGATAATTTTTGTTACTTTTGCGGTATCAACATAAAACCAACTGCCATCTTCTGGATCTCTAACAAAAAAGCAGTCTCCGTATTTGAATGCATTACGCACGATTCTGAAAATACGTGTTTCAAATTTCTGTTGTTTGCTCCATTTTTGAAGGCTTTCTTTGATCAGTTTTACTTCAGTAGCCGTTGGACTACCTTTGAAAAATACCTGGAACGGAGTGTTATTTTCTTTGTTTTTCTGTGAACAAAATTCTGCTAGAATATCAAGTGCGGCGTTAACTTCACTGTCCATGTCCATGGTATCGTACTGCATATATCGCTCAATACGATTTGGTGTTCCAGAATATACGTCTGGTAGATATGATGAGTAGTTGGTTCTTGCCGGACCGACTTTACCGCCATTGCCCAGAGGACTCAGCGATCCATCATTTGTTTTTACAGGGGTAAAATATTTTTTCCAGCTCATTTATTTTCCAATTTATTAGGCTCTAGGATAACGGAAAGCGTCACTGCCTAGACCCTCAACAGCACCCAATTGATCATCATTAATTCTAACTAAACGTGCCATCAACATGTTATTGTATTCTATCTTATTATTTAAGTTTGCTAATAATGTTTCAGCTGATTCTTGAGGTTTACGTCGCTTTTCTTCTTCCTCTCTTTGTTTCTGCTCTTCGGCTTTTTTCTTTTCTTCTGCAGCCGCAGCTTCTGCTTTTTTCTTATCTTCTGCTTGTCGTTCTATGGCTTTGCGTGTTTCTTCGTGCGTAGCTCCGGTCAATCGCCCATATTGCATTCTTGCCAATGTTTCTGGACTCATGTTGCCGCTGACGCCTTTGTAGTCAGATCCTGTTCTTGAATCGCCTGTACCTGTGTCGCTACCATTTAACCCTGTACCGCCACCACCACCACCACCGCCACCACTGGGCGGTGTAAATTGGACATTGCCCATTCTTCTAATTTCTTCCATCGAAGGTAAGCCAAATGCCTTGCCGTAGTTGCCTTTTTTAAGATCTTCTCGTCTTTGATCTTCTAATCTGTCGATTTCCTTGTCTCGTCTTTCGGTTTCTTTTTTGTTAGTTTCAGCAGCATCTGTGAGTTTTTTCTCAATTTTTTCTCGTTCTTCTTTGTTGTCTTCTCTTTCTTTTTTAAGATCTTTTAAATTTTGATCATAGTCGCCACGCATACCAGGAATAATGTTTAAGAATTTCATTACCCCTTCTTTTAACATCATCCACCAATCTTCCATTTTAAGTTTTAACCAACTGAATGCATCAGAAAGCATGTTTACTTTGATGCCGTATCTGTCCATTAACTTATCAACTAATATGAATGCTGCTACAACTGCGGCACCTATTGCCACAAACGGTAAAAAAGCTAAAAGAGATGCTGCTAATGCTGCGACAAATGCTACTAATGGAGGCACAACGGCCACAGCAATAAAAGTAGCAAAAGCAGCAAGAATTGGTTTCCAATTTCTTTCAACAAACAACACAATTTCTAATAGAGCAGGTATAACCTTGGTTTTGATCTTTTCTACTAAAAAATTAAAAATTGGAGTTACATACTCGATTATTGTTTTAGCTACACCTATTACAGCCTTAACCAAATATTCAACGACCGGAATAACATAGTTCGTGATAACTTTTGTCACAAATATAAATGCAGGAACCAAATAATCTCGCACAATAGGAATCACATATTTTTGTATAATTCCTGCAAATGTGTTTAATAATTCCATCATGCTTCCCAGCAGTTTGCCTTGACCTGCTAAGAATAAAGTGAAAGAATTGCTCATTGCTGCCAATTGTTGTTGCATTCCTACTAGGCTAGCATTCAATCCATCTGTGGTATTTTGTGTATCTTGCTGATTCTTTCTAGCAGCAGCAACACCATTTTCTTCTAAACCTTTAACTGAAGTTAGGGCTTTCTGTAAGAAACCAAATTTTTCTTGATCATACAGTGCCATGTTGGCTATCTCTTTTTCTTTAGCCTTCATTTCCTGGATGAGGGTGTTCCTTAATCTATCTCTATCTGCATCTGTAAGTTCGCCTCCTGCCTGGGCTTTCGCACCCAATTCTTTCATTACTTCGGCAGAATCACCCATTATACTCTGAAAAGATTGAGCTTCCGGTCCTAATCCGATTAATGTGGTCATTAAATCGGTAGCTACACCATCAAGTTCCTTAGGAATACCCGTCATGGCATTTCTAAAAGATGCCTGAACTTTTCTATCTAACTGTCCAAATGCTGCCTGTACTCGTGCATCATTCTGTAGTTTAGCCTGTCTATCTTCAATTTCTTTACGACTCTCTCCAGTGATCTTGGCTAATAAATCTAGCTCTTTCAGGTATTGTTTAGTACCAGCAACTAGTTGAGTATTAGTCATCTGTTGCGCACCACCTGCCATTCTTTGTAATTTTGTATATGCAGCTAGACCTTCGTTAACGTCTTGTGTGTTATAGCCCAGATTGTATAGTTCGTTACTACTGGTTCGTAGAGTTTTACTGATATCTGCAAATCGTTTAGCACCATTTTCTGTAGTGCCGCCCAATAGCATCATTGCTTCGCCATTTTTGCCGATCAATGCGCCAAACTGATCCATGGTCATACCTGCAGCACTGGCAGCAGCACCAAATCTCTGAACACTGCCTCCAAAGGTAGCCCCGCTAGCTGTAGCCGATTGAAAAGATTTTGACGACCGCTCTGCTGCTGCGGCTACAGCAGTAAATGCCGCAGCCATCATGTTTCCAACTATTGGAATCTTTTGTATTACTCCGCCGACTATGCCTGCTGCTCCTGTAACACTATCTCCCATGTTAGCAAGATCGTTGATCACATTGATCATCGAAGTACCTAGTCTATCAACAGCCTGTCCTGTTTTGAAAATCGATCTACCAAATGAATACAAAGCATCGCCAGCATCTTTGGCAGCAGCAGCCTGATTATTTGCCGCGTTAGATCCTCTGCCACCACCACCGCCACCACCGCCACTGGTGTTACGTTGTATGCCCTGCATTGTTCGTAAAATCGAACGAAGCGTGGCTTCAGTAGCAGCATTTCTTGCTTCTACAACACCAACTCCAGGAATGTCGACTAGTACAGTCATAGTTAAAATCTCTAAAAAATGCGCAGATAAATATTCTACATAGTATTTATCGGAGATAATAATGTCAGATTTCGCTGAAAATCAAACAACACCTACAGTCAAACAGAATGTAAACCCACTAAGTCAATATTTTAGACAACCTAAAATTTGGATACGACTGCCATCTGGCGGCGAATATTATCCGCCCAATGTTTTAGATAAAAGCACCAATGGTGAATATCCTGTCTATGCCATGACAGCCAAAGATGAATTATTATTCAAAACTCCTGATGCATTGCTCAGCGGTCAGACTACCGTAGAAATCATCAAAAGCTGTATGCCAGCGATCTTAGACCCTTGGTTAATGCCCAGCATAGACGTTGACTGTGCGTTGATCGCTATTAGATTGGCCAGTTACGGTGAGAACATGGATATTTCTGTTACTTGCCCAAGCTGTGACACTACCAGCGATTTTCAAATGAATCTTCGTGGTTGGTTAGAAACCTTTGAAAATTTCAAATATGAAAACACTATCAATGTTGATCCATTGAAAGTTATTATTAGACCCTATAACTATCAAGAACTCAGCAAGGCACAATTACAGACTCTTGAGCAACAGAAACTGGTTGATATCGCCACCGACGACAAACTTACCGATGAAGAAAAAATGGAAAAGTTTGGCAAAGGTTTTGTGAGATTGACAGAATATACTGTGAACTTGATATCTGGCTGTATCGCTAGAATCGAAACTCCAAATGGACCTGTCAGTGACAAGGCCATGATCAAAGAGTTTATCGATAATGCTCCTAGTAAAGTATTCGATACCATACACAAACATATCACAGGTATCAAGGAACAGGTAGAACTAAAACCACAAAAGGTCCAATGTCCAGAATGTGAGCATCACTTTAGCACTCCTATCGTGATGGATCAATCAAATTTTTTCGGCGTAAGATCTTAACACTTCCAGAGTCGGAGATCTTACAATTAGTAGAGCAGATGGACAAAGAGGCTCTGGATATTAAGAAGGAAATTCTTAAGATGTGTTGGTATATGCGTGGAATGAGCTATGCAGAAGCCATGATGCTCAGCCAGGAAGAACGAATCATCGTGGCTGATATCATCAAAGAAAATCTAGAAACTACTAAAAAATCCGGACTACCGTTTTTTTAATTAGCAGCAGTTCTCTTTAACATCATCATGATCTTCTGAGTAGTCTGAGGATCAGCTTTTACCACAGCAGTAAATGCCTGCGCTAGTGTATTGATGTGTTGACGACTTGGATCCTGTCCAGCTTTGATACGAGCCATCGCCTGTGCTAGTTGCTGTGGATCAACTCCTGGCATCAATTGTGCAAGTTGCTGTACATTTACAGATCCTTTGAATCCGCCCTGACCGTCATCTTCTTCGCCGGGTTTACCTTGACCAGTAACACCTGCTACGAATGAACCTAGTCCACCGCCGCCTGCTGCGCCACCACCTTGCTTGCCAGCTGGGCCCTGTGGAGCGCCTTGATTGTCATCTTCTGGATCGCCTAAGGCCTGTCCAATACCCATTCTTTCTGCATCTTGTGCAGCTTTTAATAGTGCTTTGTCCACGATGCTGCTGGAAATAGCAGTAGCTTCATACATGCCTGCTGTGACTAGACCTTTTGCTTTGGCACCTTTTACAAATCCACCGAACCCACCACCGGCAGCTTTGTCTTTTTTCATTTGATCGATACGTGCTTTGGTAGCAGCTTTCTTATCGTCTGCTGGCGGTGCACCTGGAACTTCTGCAGCCGGTGCAGCTTTATCAGCAGCTGGAGGTAATCCTGCGTTCTTACGAATAGCTGCCAACGGATCTGCTGTGCTAGGAACACCTGTTGGGATCTTTTCGCCACCGGGACCAGTCATTGAAACTTTAGTTTGATTTCTAGCGATAGACTTTTCAGTGGAATCTACTTTGCCATCACCATTGGTATCACGTGGATCTGCACCCTTTGCGGCTGCTGGTTCATCTACTGTAGGCTCTACTCTGCCCTGTGGTTGTGGATTAGATGATGATTTTTTAGCACCAGGACTGCCTTTGCCTAATGGACCTGTAGGTGCTTGGTTCTGTGCTTCAGGGCTGTTTAGGATCTTTTCTGCGCCCTGTGTAGGATATCCCTTGAATTGTAGGAACGCCATAACAGATTCTTTGCTAGGTTCTTGCCCAGTCTTACCTAGATAGGTATCATATTCTTTGTGGATCTTGTTAGCAAGGTCACCTGTGCTTAAACGTCCAGCAGCACGACCACTACCTAATTTTGATAGTGCTTTGTTTCCTAATTTACTAAGGAAACCCATAGGCTTTTCGTCAACTCGTGATTCGGTTTTAGCAGATGTTTCGACTAGTACGTCAGTTATTCGCATGTTATTAATTCCTAAACAGATATATTATTTATTCCACTCGTTTAAGATGAGCTACGCTCATCTGTGTTTTTCGCTGTCGCTCAAACACATTTATCTTCTTTTAATTATAGGGAAGAATTAGTGCGAAGCACTTAATATATTATCCAGATTGTTCAGTCACACTTAGCCCAGCTAAGGGCTAAGAACATTATCCGAGTTGCACAATGTCACACAGCAGTAGAGCATTACAGAGGCGGTTGTCCTGGACCTCGAGCTCCGTCTTATCACAACGGCGGCCTATATAAATCTGCTATCATCTATATAGACGTGGGGTTTTTCTCCCCTCATTTTGCCTATTTCGCTCTCAAAACAACCATACAGCAAGGTCTTTGCCATTAACGTCCTGTTAAGGATAGTGGTTGAGTACTCTTAGCGGCAAGAGATTTCCGTCCGGGCGTAATTAAACCCCTTATCGTAGGCGCAAGAAGTTAGCCTGCGCAAGCCAAAACCGCTTTATTTTGCCTTAGATTGTTCTAAAAGACGCTGCCTTAGTATGTTTGAGCCGCCTATTCTGACGTTTATAATGCCATTATAATAGTCATCTGTTTCTAAAACTTTGCGTTCAAACTGTTCTCTTGCCTCTAGATACGACATTTCTGCCTTGGATTGACAATAATAGAGTATTTCTCGTGTGAAGTTTTCTGGACCTAATTGTGTTACGTCTGCTTGTAGCTTATCAGATGATCCCCAGTATTCGCGCCAATCGCTTTCTACTACAGATCTTCTTTTAAGTTTTTTGCCTTTGAGAGGTGGTTTAGTACGTTTAAATTGAGCTAATTTCTTGCCTATGTACTTGCGTCCAGTGATGAGATTAGTTATGAGATAGACGAATCCTATGTATCCTTCGGGTATTTCTTCCACGATTTCGTTTCGGTAAGTCCATTGCATCAAATAATTTAGTTCTCGTCTCTGATAGTTCCATCATTTCTTGGACGTCCAGCTTTGCCTAGTCTTGTTTTGCGCCTATCTTTTCTTTCTTTTTGAATTTCTACCCTTAGATCGCTTGCCTCGTTGCGTATTTCTGATAGCCAATATCTTGCCTCAATGCCTGCCTTGTCCGAATTCTGCGTATCAAAACGCATTTTGGCCTTAAAGTATTCCTGAAAGGCCTTGATCATGCGTTCGTGTGCAGCGTATTTCATTGCGAAATTATATCCACATCCGTTGCATACGATGTAAATCCGTTTTCTTTGATCACCCGCAGAACTTGATTTACTCGATTAGTTAAATCGTCTCTATGACTGATAAGGAAAACGTTCTTGTTACGTTCTCTAGTCATCTTTTTAAGTACCGCAATACTGTTTTCAACTCCGCTAGCATCCATTCCTGAATCTACTAATTCGTCGATAAACAACAAATTGATGCCCTGATATAGATTTTCCCATACATCTCGGAACGCCCAGCTCAGTGAAAGTATTAATCTGTTACGCTCACCTCGTGATAGGTTATCAAAATCAAGATCCTGGCCAAGCTGTGTGATTAATACTGTAAGATCATTTTGAAACTGCACAGTATGTGGCAGTCCAATCTTATCTAGATAGAATGATAGTCTGTTGTTTAGGAAACTTAGATTCTGATCAATGATACGTTTTCTAATGAAACTATCTTTGTTAGTTAAAAGTTTCAGCAAAAACTCCTGATGATCTTTGACTTTGGACAATTCATTAATAGAGTTCCAATCGATCTCCTGAACTGCGGTATTCTGCAATTCGTCGATTTGATCTTGATAAGGATCTGCTTCTTGTTTTTTAGCTTCAAGATCTTTTTCTAAGTTGCTGAGAGTATTCTTGTGATTAAGAGCCTGCTCAAGACTGTCATAGATAACTCTTGGACAGTCTCCTAGCGAGCCTAACAGCTCTAGTGCTTCCTGAAATGCAGATATTTCTACAGTATGTTCTGCTATCGTAGCTTTACTTTCGTTGACCTGTGTTTCTTTTGCCAGCATCATTTCCTGATGCTTAGTGTCATGTATGTCTTGTCCACAGCTATGGCATTTGTGTTCTGCTAGAGAAATCAGTTCTTTCTCAAGTTTGTCTAAGATGCGTTGTTCTTTTTCTAATGCTGTAGTTTGTTTGGCCAATAGACTGTTAAGGCTATCGATTTCTTTTTTATTCTTAGTCCATTCAACTAGACTACGTTGACTTGTGATTTCTGTTTCAATATCGATCGACTGTAACGCACGGATTTCTGTTTCTAACTTAGATACTGCCTGTTGCTTGTTCTGTGCCCAAAGTACTCTTTTACGTTCTAGGGCGTCGATGCTTTGTTGTATGCGATTGTTTGATGCTTTGATAGTTTCAATTTTGGTATTCTCTTGAACTATCAGTTCTTTGTTAAATTTGATGCCCTCTTTCAATGCATCTGCTTTTTCTGAAAGTATAGTGATGCCTAACAACTGTTCGATAATAGCACGTTGATCTCCAGCCTTCATTGAAAGAAACGGTTCAGTATAGGTATTCAAAGCCACGATGTGCTTGAACATATCATGTGTGAGCCCAAACACATGCTCGATTTCTTTCTGTGTTTCTCTCGAATCTCCCTGACTTTCATCCTGATCTATTGGCTGTAGTTCTGTGCCGTTGATAGAAAATTTTAATAAGTTTGGTTTACGTCCTCTTTCGATACGATAATCAGTACCATTTACACTAAAACTGACAGTAACCAACATACCTTTATTATTGATCTTGTTGATCAGATTGTCTTTTTTGATATTGGTTAGTGCATTGCCATAGATAGCATAGCTTAATGCATTTACAATGGTTGTTTTGCCTGTACCGTTACGTGCTCCAGTATCATCTCCACCTAGATCTAGATTTTCACCTAATACTAATGTAAGAGATCCTTTATCAAAATCTACAGCCTGGGTTTGATTGCCCACGCTCATAAAGTTTTTTACGGTTAGATTTTTAATTTTTATCATAAATTTTGGTAGATATCTAGTAGGAGTTTCTTATCGAATGAATCTGATTCGATAGCATTAAGCTGATTGATAACGATACTGTCTACACTTTCGAAGGTAACATCATCCATAATAAAATTATCTGTGATATTTTCTTTTTCTGGAATCAGCATCATTTCTCTCAAATCATACATAGGCACAAATTTTTCTTTGATGAAATTGGCTTCTTCAAATGTGATAGGAATGTCAATAGTTACTCGACAGTGCATTTTAGATGTAAGCAGAGATTCGTGTTTGTCTATGATCTGACTCAGTTTGTAGGTTCTAAACACAGGTTGATCCGGCCAGCTTTTGTATACTGGTTGTTTGCCCCACTCGAGGATCATCATTCCTCGATCATCATCACCCGAATCTGCATAATTGTGTGGAAAGGCGTTGCCAATATACACGATATTATTGGCCTGTTGTCTTTTATGAAAGTGTCCTGTAAACACAAATTCCTGGTTAACAAAATGGTCACGTTGTAATTGACCGTGATCAGGCATCTGTACCATAGCATTCATGTAAAACGATGGCAGTTCTAGATGACCAAATATATAACGACTTTTGATTTTTCCGACATCTTTCCATTCGTCGCCGATCAACCAAGGCATAATAGTCACATCACCTGAAGTAATAGTTTTGTCGACTAGTGTGATATTAGGTAAAAGTCTACCAAATTCTAGACTGTTAATTTCACGTTTGTCTTTGTAGTATTGATCGTGATTACCAGTGATCACAAATACCTGATCAAAATTGTCGTTGAGACGCTTTAGATTACTGACTGTGTAATTCATAGTGCTTACATCAGTGGCAGATCTATTATGATGCCAGTCACCTAAGAAAATCACGGTATCGCAGTTTTCTTTTTTGGCTGTATCACAGAACCATTTTACAAATTCTTCACAGTCTGTGTTGTGTGTGCGGCTACCGCCCTTGAGTCCAAAATGTATATCGGTGAAACAGGCAGCTTTTTTGAATAATCCCATAAATTCTCCAGTTAGATTTTAGCATTTGTGATTGAACTAGGTCAATCATCTGGACTCCAGTCAACGGGAGCACCCGGTCCACTGTTCTGTCTTGTCCAACTAGGATTCATTCCGTTCATTTCTAATATATCGTCTCTAATGTTTTGGTTACGTTTTTCGATGTTAATGATGCGCACGAATGAGTTAGTGACAGCAGCAGTATAATAAGCAAAAGGATTATTGGATTTAGATTCATCGAACTGTAGTCCTATCTGTGTTAGCTGTAGGATAGCCTGCCCGCGCATCTCATCATTGTAAGTATAACCACGAACGTTGCCTCTAGTAGCATATCGCTCGCAGAGTTTGATAAACATACGGGCTAGATTATTAGTCATCTGTCCGTGTTCTTTGTTGAATTGTCCTGTGTTAAGATCGCCTTTCCAATGACTTTTGCCTACACAGATCAAGTTGTCATTTTCGTCAAACTTCCAATGTTGGAAAGGAGGAAAATTTACTTTTTCGTGGCTGTCTGCTCTTGATTTGACTGTCTTTTTACGACCAGGAGCCAAAGGAACATGATCAAAAGTCATGATTCTAAATACCACTTCGTGCTTGGCGACCTTTTTGTAGTCGTAATCAAAGTCTTTCGCTGATGCACGTTTGTCTGTAAGCAGAGCTTTTTCGTGCAGTTCCTTGGCTACTTTGATAGCTCTGTTTCTTTTAGCTTCTGCTATCGTGCGTATGTTTATTTTTTCTAAACTAGGAACGATTAGGTCGTAATCATGATATTCTGGTTGTAGAAAAGAACAGTAGGTGTTCTTGCTTAGATGTATTTCTCTGAGTAGATCTTTGTTTGTTAGATATTTAATTTTAGGTACTTGAACATTCATTATAGTTATAGGTCCTCGGTTATTAATATAATAGCACATTTTTACTAGAATAAATAGACTAAAAGGGTAAAAAACTATGTCTTTGAGTGCCAATCCGTTCAGTAAAATTTATAATACCGTGTCTGACATGATCAAACAGGGTGCTCAGGCTGTTTCTAATCAGGGCAAAACTCCTGCCGATATCGCAGATCTTAATAAAACAGTCAGCAATTATTCTGGTGCTCCTGGTACAGGATTAAATGGTGCTGCACCAAGTGGTGTGAACGTAGAAGCTGGCAGAGGACAAAGTTTGATATCAGGAATTAGAGCTGCTGCAAATGCAATTGGTGAAAAAGCAGGAATCATTTCAAACAATGCAGGTGATACCGCGGCTGCTGCACAACGTCTAGGCATAGGTGGTCAGATAGTTGGTGCTATTGGTGCTATTGGGCGCACAGCAGGAGTGATTAATAATTTTGCAAGTCTAGCTAGAGGAAAAAGTTTGCCTGCTGGAGCAGAGTTATTTACCGGTACTCCGACGACTGCGATACAAAATGAAAGTGGTGAGGGAGATTGGAGAGTAAAACTTTATTGTGATTTTGATACTCTGTTTGGAATAGGTGCGTTTTCTAGATTAAAGATCAGTGGTGGGTTAATTTTTCCATTCACTCCAAACATGACAATCACCAGCAAAGCAAATTACAGCACAGTGGATCCCGTGCATTCTATTGCACCTATGTTAGCCTATAAAAATAGTCAAGTAGATGATATCACAATTACAGGAGATTTTGTTGTAGAAGATGAAAGCGATGGTAATTATTATCTTGAAGCAATTACCTTTTTAAGAGCAGCTACTAAGATGTTTTATGGTAGTGGAGATTTTGTAGGAAATCCGCCGATTATCTGCACTCTTTCTGGATACGGTCCACAGGTTATTAATAATGTATCTGTTGTAGTAAAGTCATTTAATCTTGAGCTTAAAGATGATGTGAACTATATCAAGGTTCCTTATAATGGCAAGGATAATTGGGTTCCTATATTTTCAACATTAACGATAGTAGTAAGTCCTATCTACAGCAGAGAAAGATTACGCAAATTTAGTCTGCAAAATTTTGTCAGTGGTTCAGAAGTTGGGATAATGTAATATGGCAACTTATACAAGCACTAGTCCTTGGTTTAAAACTCCTCAGAATGATTTATATTTGGAATTACTGAATATTAGATCTATTCCTGCAGAAGCAGATGATATTCAATATATTATAGAAAGTCAATATAATTATAGGCCTGATCTTTTAGCCTATGATCTTTACGGTAGCGCAAAACTTTGGTGGGTATTTACCCAACGTAACATGGATACTATGAAAGATCCTATATATGATTTCACTACCGGAACAACTATATTCCTGCCTAAGAAAAGCAATCTTCAAAGATTCCTAGGAGTTTAATTGATGGCCAATGTTGGAACAGCGGTAAGATTAAGTGATGTCAGTGATGGGTCAACTGCCGATCTTGATGCACGTAAAAAAGCAATTTTTTCTGGAAACATAGGCACTTCATTTAAGCAAGAAGTACCTTCAGCCGACGGTGATAGCGGTAGTGATGGAGGCTCATTGCCAGAGGTTGTAGTCACTGCTACAGCTTTGCCCTATGAATATAAACCTGTAAAAAATCCGTTAGATAAATTTGCCTCATACACACAACTTTTTACCTTAGCTGTGTTAACAAAAGAGCAATATAATAATCCATCAATATATAGACAGGATAATCTAGAATATTTAGGACAGACTTTTCAGAGAGATGGAAAAATCTACAAAGCTGGAGTAGTTTTCAGTTCTGCAGGAAGATATGACGATCTTAGAGTATCTACATATTTTGGAAAACCGGAATATTATGTCAATAACTTTACAATGAATTCTGTGATAATCCCTAGGGAGAAAAATGGAAGTACTAATGCTATTGGTATTAGGTTTGATGTGTTTGAACCGTACTCTATGGGATTGCTATTACAGAGCTTACAGAATGCTGCCGATAAAGCAGGATACAAAAGTTATTTGGACAACTGTCCTTATCTAATGAAAATAGATTTTCAAGGGTTCACTGAAGACGGTCTAGCTGCAAGTAAGTTTAGCAAATATTTTCCTATGCGACTTATCGGCGTAAAAATGGAAGTTAATGACGCCGGCTCAACCTATAAGATTGAAGCAGTCCCTTATAATCATACAGGTTTCAGTAATGTAGTTAATAAAACTTTTAGTGATTTGCAATTACAAGGCAGTTCAGTAAAAGAATTACTGTCATTCGGAGAGTTTTCTCTCAGTGCCATATTGAACGGCAACGAAAAAAGAAATGCTGCTGAGAAAAAGAATCAAACTATTCCTAACGAATATCTCTTTGTGTTTCCTAAAGATGGACATGACCCTATAGGTGTATCGGAGGGCGACGGTGCTTCCGATGGCGGAGCTACCACTAACTTTCAATTTATTCCGTTGACTGTAGGTAAAGATGCCGCCAGTGTTAGCGATTTCGGAAACAATGCCATAGGCGATAGCACCATGGGATTTGACGCCTCTAGGGGTGGTAATTTTGTAATGCCGTTAGAAGGGGATGTCTACGATCAAGATTCTGGTAAAATTAATAGAGACAAAATAGTAATCGATCCTAAAGCTAGATCTTTTCAATTTGCACAAGGGCAAAGTATAACAGATATCCTTACTCAGATAATAATGAGTAGTAAATGGTCTATAGAAACATTTAAAAATATTGCAGATGATGGAACCATAGAATGGTTTAAAATAGATGTTCAGATGAAACTACTGGAATTCGATCCATTAACTAAAGATTACGCAAAAAAGATTATCTATAGGATAGTGCCTTACAGGGTGCATCATAGTGTATACATGAATCCAAGTAGTGCTCCTATTGGGTATAAAAAATTAATTAAAAAAATAGCAAAGAGATATCAATATATCTATACCGGTAAGAATGATGCAATTTTAAAATTTGATATTAAGTTTGATACATTATTTTACACAGGTGCATCAGGAGCTAAACCCACAGATACTGGGGCTGTAAGATCTCAATCGGTACAATCTTTGGCACCTGGGACTGAAACAGAATTTAAAACTGAAGACGGGGGGCAGACAGATCAGGTTGCAGCAGCTAATTCGCCCGTAGCTCCAGTAAAAAATAGTCCTGATTCGTTAGATCAAAGTTATCCCGGAGGATCGGGAGATTCGCGATCAGAACAACGTATCGCAGAAATGTTCCAACAAAATCTAACTACTAAAGGAGACATGATTAGAGTTAATTTAGATATCCTAGGAGACCCTTATTGGATGGTTGACAGCGGAATCGCAAATTTTTTTGCTAAAAAACAAACCGAAGCTATCACAGAAGATGGTACCATGACCTATGAAGGCAGTGAAGTCTATACGATTTTAGAATTTGTAACTCCGAGAGATATTAATCCCGAAACAGGTTTATATGAATTCTATTCGATGGGATCAACACGAAGCGAATTCGGAGGCATATACAAAGTAAACGAATGCGTGAGTAAATTTAACGATGGAAAATTTACACAAACTTTAACTTTGGTAAGAATGCCTGGACAGCCCGACGATTACATTGATCAGGAAACTACACCAGAAAATCAAGACAAGACTAAAGCTCTACCAGAATCACCTGCTGGTCAAACAGATCCCTCTGCACCGCCAGCCGAAACCATAATTATTGCATAAGATGACTATAGAAAGAAGAGAACCCTCGGGACAAGGTACTAAACTACCCCACAGTCCATATCTAGCCAAAGTAGTTGGATATGTAGATGCTTCCTACATGGGAAATTTACGTGTAGTGCTGATGCGCCATCAAGGTAACAAATTAGTTGAATACGGACAGTCGTTGATAGTAAGATATGCATCGCCGTTCTATGGAGTAACTAGTCTTGAACATGTAGGTGTTAATACCGCAGAAAAAACAGACGGAGCCACAGGATTTAACGATACTCAGAAAAGTTATGGTATGTGGTTCGTGCCCCCTGATCTAGGTGTGTTTGTATTATGTTTCTTTGTCAATGGTAATCCTGCAGAAGGATATTGGATGGGCTGTGTTCCTAATAGAGGAATGAATCACATGATTCCTGCTATCGGCGGTTCACTTAATGTTGATATCAGTGCAGCAGATAAAAAGAAATATTCTACTAATCAACCTTTACCGGTGGCTGAATATAACAGAGATTTATTTGACAAAGCATTAGGTACACGCATTGATCTTGCTAAAAAACCTGTCCATCCTATTGCTGATAGATTTTTAGAACAAGGTCTTTTAGATGATGATGTTAGGGGTACAGCACCTTCGACAGCTAGAAGAGACATACCCGGAATGGTGTTTGGAATATCCACTCCAGGACCATTAGATCAAACAGGTAAAAAAGCATTCATCAAGAATTCTGCGACCCAGACAACAAAACCTATACCTGTAAGTAGGCTGGGTGGTACACAGATCGTCATGGATGACGGTAATGAACAATATATAAGAAAAACTCCAGCTAGCACCGGAGGCCAGGAATATGCAGATACCCTAAAACAAGAAACAGGTGAACCAAATATTCCCTACAGTGAGTATTTTAGAATACGCACTAGAACTGGGCATCAACTGCTATTTCATAATTCAGAAGATCTAATCTACATTGGTAATGCGAGAGGAACTACCTGGATCGAAATGACCAGTAACGGTAAGATCGATATCTTTGCAGATGACAGTATCAGCATTCATACACAAAATGATCTCAATATCAGAGCAGATAGAGACATAAATCTAGAAGCCGGTAGAAATATTAACATGAGATCTGCATCTGGTAGAGTACAGATTGATGTAGCCACAGATTTTAATCTCACAGTAGGCAGCAATGGAAAAATAGCCGTCAAGGGTGATTACGAAACAGTGGTAGACAATAACACCAAGGTAGTTACAGCGGGTAATTTTAATCTAAGAACAGATGGAGATAACAAATTTACTGCCGCCGCTAATACACACATTAGAAGTGGTGATCGTCACTTTGAAACTGCTAATAGAATAGACATGAACGGACCAATTGCCGACAAGGCAGAGACAGCAGAACCTGTAATACCTATTCCTCTAAGAACTAATTTTGCTACAGATGTAACAAAGGGATGGGAAGCCAGATATCAAGCACAGGGCCTCGACAGCATAATGCGTAGAGTTCCTATGCACGAACCCTGGGCCGGTCACGAAAATTTTGCACCGCAGATTTTCAGTAAACAAAATACAGATAGGGATTCGGAATAATGGCAAACAAATTATACAATCAGAAAAAGGTAGCCAGCAGAACTGCCGTAACCGGCGATATCAATACAGGCAAATATACCTATCGAGGATTCAGCTCAAATCAGCCTACAAAAAATTTCAAAATATATGACATTGCTCTGGTCAAGCAAGATCTGATCAATCATTTTCATATTCGCAAAGGTGAAAAGTTGGAAAAACCCGGCTATGGAACAATTATCTGGGATATGTTATTTGAGCCTATGACAGAGAATAATAAGAATATCATTATCAAAGATGTAGAAACTATTGTCAACTCTGACCCTAGGATAGCCATTCAACAGGTTACTGTAGATGCTACCCAAGTAGGCATTCAGGTAATCATAGATGCTGTGTATTTGCCATTTAATGTCAGTGAAAAAATGGCCTTTACATTCAGTAGAGATAATAATTTATTAACATAGCATATAATTTTATTGGGTAAATATGTGATAGGATAACAAAATGACCACTACCAGTAGACAAAATAATCTGATTCTTGCTGAAGATTGGAAAAGAATATATCAAACATTTAAAAATGCCGATTTCAAATCTTACGACTTTGAAAATCTCCGCAGGGTCATTATCACATATCTGCAAGAAAACTATCCTGAAGATTTTAATGATTACATAGAATCTAGTGAATATCTTGCACTGATCGATGCTATAGCATTTCTAGGACAAAGTTTAAGTTTCCGTATAGATCTAGCATCTAGAGAAAATTTTATTGACATTGCAGATAGAAAAGAAAGCGTATTACGCCTAGCAAGAATGCTTTCTTATAATGCTAAACGCTGCAAAGCAGCTTCTGGATTATTAAAATTTGATACTGTTAGCACTACAGAATCAGTCGTCGACAGCAATGGAAGAAATCTATCCCAGCAGGTTATTGTATGGAATGACCCAACAAATAACAATTGGTATGAACAGTTTATTTTGGTACTTAATGCTGCAATGGCACCAAATACACAGTTTGGTAATAGCGAAGGTGAAGCGGTTATTGACGGTATAATCACACAGCAATATAGATTTAACACCAACACCACAGATGTACCAATTTATTCTTATAGCAGAGCGGTATCTTCGAGATCCACAGCTTTTGAAATCGTAAGCACAGTGTTTCCTGATGGTGAAAAAATAACAGAAGAATCTCCTATGCCAGGTAATCAATTAGGATTTATTTTTAGATCCGACGGCAAAGGAGCTGCAAGTGCAGGAACTGGATTCTATCTGATGTTCAAACAAGGCAGTCTTGAATTAGCTGATTTTGTTATTCAACAGCCTACTACAAATGAACGTGTGTCCGTAGATAGTTCTAATATCAATGACGACGACGTTTGGTTATACAGATTAGATTCTAATGGACTACAATCAGACGAGTGGACTAAGGTTCCGGCTTTGAGCGGCAATAATATCATCTATAACAGCATCAGTAAAGATGTTAGAGATATTTTTACAGTAATCACTACTGCCAATGACAAAGTAGAATTACAATTCTCCGATGGTATCTATGGAAATTTACCACAGGGTGCTTTTAGAGTATATTACAGAGTTAGCAACGGCTTGACCTATTCTATTTCACCTAATGAAATGAGAGGTATTTCCGTTAGTGTACCGTATATTAATGCTGCTGGTACACCGCACACTCTTACTTTTACATTAAGTTTAAAATATACTGTGAATAATGCAGCAGCTTCAGAAACAGTCGCTAGCATTAGATCTAAAGCGCCTGCCTTATATTATACACAGAATAGAATGATCACCGGTGAAGACTATAATCTTGCACCATTATCGGCTAGTCAGGATGTATTAAAGGTCAAAGCTGTCAACCGAACATCTAGTGGCATAAGCAGAAATTTTGATATAATCGATGCCACAGGAAAATATTCTAAAGTTAACGTATTTGCAGATGATGGTATTCTCTATAAACATGAAACAGAAAAAGCATTATCTCTAAAATTTAAAAACAAATCAGAGATCGTCAATTTTATAAGACATACTGTTGAAACCGAAATCAATGGTCCTGGATTATACAATTTCTATCTAGGAAAATTTGATAAAATTTTATTCAGTGATAGGAATATCCACTGGTTACAGATCACTGTAGACGGAGATTCCAGCACTGGTTATTTTAGAAATGTTAATGATCAAACAAAATTAAAAGTTGGAAATTATACTTCTACAAATTTAAAATATATAGAAGCAGGATCTCTGGTAAAGTTTACAGCACCGACAGGTAAAGCATTTAAAAATAATAAATTAGTCCCACTAGATACTTCTGATTTCGAACAGAAAGATCGTCTGTGGGTTAGGGTAGTAAGCGTCATCGGAGACGGCACAAATGCTAATAGAGGTGTTCTAGCTAACGGTAAAGGACCAATTACATTTAGCGAAGTAGTTCCAACAGATGCGGTAATAACTCAAATTGTTCCTAAATTCATTACCAATATCGGTGATGCTCTAGAAACCGAAGTTATTAATCTAATAAACAATTATTCAAATTTTGGTCTACGATACAGCGTAGCAGATCGAGATTGGAAAATCATTACAGCAAGTAATCTTAATACATCTGCACAGTTCTTTAGTTCCGGACTTGCAGGAGACACTTCTGGTTTAAATTTAGACAGCTCTTGGTTGTTGGCATTCGTATACGATGGTATCAAATATGATGTACATATAAGAGAATTAGATTTTATATTTGAAAGCCTTCAACAGAATCGCTTTTATTTTGATAGCAGACAGAAAGTCTACGATATCAAGACCAAGCAGACAGTTAAAGATCAGGTAAATGTTTTAGGCATTAATACAGATTTTAATAGAATCACTCCTATTAAAAACGATATTAGATTCGAAATAGTTGATAATGTAAGATTTGAAGACGGATATCAAAGCACCTCGGGTGTTAAGTTAGCGTTCTTTGACAGTGACGATGATGGGATTATAGATAATCCAGATTCTTTTGAAATAATTGCAGGTGCCGATGATAATCTCAAATTTTTATTTTTTAAAAAATCAACCGACGAGTATGGTGCCACAGTTTATCAATATATCGATAATAGTTCTGGTGCGATCAAATTAGCAAGCAGGACCAATCTCGTTAACATTAACAATTACAATAACGGAGATTTAGTTTACTTCTATGATCAAACAGAAGATGTCGTAAAACGTGTGAATAAGTCTACCAACACATTTGAGATTGAAAGCAGCTACAGAGCCAATATTGGTAGGGATAAAGTTAGATTCCAGTACATACACAATGCTGGAGTAGATAGAAGAATTGATCCTAGTGTTAGCAATATCATCGATGTGTATATATTGACAAGATCTTATGATACTGATTATAGAAATTACCTTGCAGGTTATGCATCAAAGCCAATTGCTGCTAACAGTGATCAATTAAGGATACAATTTGGATCTGGACTAAACGCAATAAAATCTGTCAGTGATGAAATCATTTATCATCCTGTACAGTTTAAACCTTTGTTTGGCGCTAAAGCAGATGTTCAATTTCAGGCACAGTTTAAGGTTGTCAAGAATCCTAGTAGAACAATCAGCGATAATGATATTAAGGTAAGAATTATAGCAGCAATGAATGAATTTTTTGCAGTTGATGGTTGGGATTTTGGTGATAAATTTTATTTTACAGAAATGGCAACATACGTAATTAATCAACTATCACCTGATATCAGTAATTTCGTTCTAGTTCCAAGACAGACAACGCAAAAGTTCGGAAGTTTGTTTGAAATTCAATCAAGACAAGATGAAATATTTGTTAGTGCAGCCACAGTGGATGATATTGTGATCGTTGATTCAATAACAGCCTCAGAAATAAATTTAGATTCTAATTCTATTATTAGCAATACGAGCCAATAAAATGACAGAAAAAGTTTTCACACAAAGCGGTATCAAGATCAGAAGAACTGTAGATCTTTTACCTAAAATTTTTCAAACTGATAACAACGAGAAATTTTTTGGCGGAGTATTAGATCCTTTAGTACAGCCAGGTGTCTTAGAGAAGTTATCTGGTTATATAGGTAGACGTCACGGCAAAACATATAATGGCAAGGATGTATATCTAGACAATGATGAAACATTACGAAGCAGATATCAATTAGAGCCCGGAGTTGTTACTGTTGATAGTGATGAGAACATACAATCATTTTACGATTATATTGATTTTAAAAATCAACTGAATTTTTTTGGTAATGCAAATGAAAAAGATAATGTCGTAACACAGACAGAAAGTTACAGTTGGAATCCTCCTATCGATTGGGATAAATTTTCAAACTATAGAGAATACTACTGGGCAGTTAATGGACCCCCGGTGGTCGTGGTCGAAGGCCAAAGGCAGAATATTCTCTCTACATACAAGGTAAGATCACAGACTATTGGAGATGCACCAGCTTGGATTTTTAATCCGGACGGACTTACTGCTAATCCTGATATAATATTGTATAGAGGGCAAACTTACACCTTTAATATAAATTCACCAAGAAATAAATTTTCTATAAGAACTTCTAATGGACTAGAATTCGTATCAGGCGATTTCAATCCTAATATGTTTTATAGAGCAGGAGACATAGTCCAATTCAGTGGAAAACTATGGAGAGCTTTAAGAAATGTCAACGGTGACGGCAGCACAATTGATGCTAACAGTCAAGATTGGGAACAAACTACTTTAGATTCTAGAAATTATTACAATACCGGAGTAACTAATAATGGCGTAGAAGTTGGCGATATAACTTTCAAAGTTCCATTTAGTGCGCCTGATATTTTATATTATGTAAGTGATCAAGAGCCAGGCCGCACTGGTAGATTTGTAATAAAAAACATCAATGAAAATACTTCTATAGACGTTGAAAAAGAGATATTAAAAAAATTAACCTATACTAGTTCTAATAAAGTTACGTTTACAAACGGTTTAATTGTGCAGTTTTCAGGTACAGTTGTACCGGAAAAATATTCTCAAGGTGTTTGGACAGTCGAAGGTGTAGGCACAGGTATTAGACTGATTAGATTTGATACAATTGCTACGCCTGCGCTGATAAAATCATCCGGCGAAATTGTCTTCGATAATGAAGGATTTGACACCCTACCATTTGATGATGCAACATCATATCCAACAGAAAAAGACTATGTAACAATCAATCGTTCCAGCATAGATAATAATAGTTGGTCTAGATATAATAGATGGTTCCATCGCAGTGTGTTGGAATATGCACATAATTTTAATGGTACCGTATTTGATCTGCCGGAAGCAAATAGAGCTAAACGTCCTATCATAGAATTTGAACCAGATCTACAATTATATAATCATGGTAGTGTGGCTAAAAATGATGTTGATCTAATTGACACCTTTACTAAAGATGTTTTTAGCACGATCGAAGGCAGCACCGGTTATAATATTGAAGGCGTAAATCTATTTGAAGGTGCTAGAGTGCTTTTTATAGCCGATACAGATAGCCTAGTCAAAAATAAAATTTTTAAGGTAACATTTTTAAAAACTCAGTATACTGAATTCATAAACAAAATCACTGTTAATGCTATAGAAAACAGTAGGCGATTTATTACTGCCGAAGCGCACGGACTAACACTAGGAGATATAGTGCAGTCTAGTTTAGATGTGTATGGACTTGAGGCAGGCAAAGTATATTACGTTGTATCTACTCCTACTCCTAATTCATTTACTTTAACTGCAAGTCTAAACGGAAATACTATAACCAATTTTACTAATGCGACTAATCTTGGATTAGTATTGACTGTAACTAAAAATAGAGTACTAACAGGTAAACAGATCCATTTAGTCGAAGAACCCGATGCTATTAGCCAAGATGGAAATTGTCTTGTAATTAAATTTGGTGCAGACAATGGCGGCAAGATGTATCATTTTGATGGCGCAGCATGGTCTGTAAGTCAAGAAAAAACCGCAGTAAATCAAGCACCGCTGTTTGATGTCTTTGACAGTAATGGATATAGTTTTTCAAATGAAGAATATTATTCTGCGAGCAAATTCCAAGGTACTAAAATTATTTCTTATCAACAAGGATCTAGTGTAAAAGATCCAGAATTAGGATTTAGTCTCAGCTATCTAAATATCGACAACATAGGTGATATTCTTTTTGACTGTAATTGGGATAAAGATACCTTTCAGTATCAAACAGATGAAGTTTTAAATCAAGAAATTAATAGCGGATTTCTAAGATTAAATCGTTCTTTAACCGATAAAGAATATACCAACACTTGGATCAAAACAGATAAGAACTATCTACAACCTGTTATCGATAGCACAGTGATAGAAGTTGCTACAAATACCATACGTTTTAATACTATTTTTTGGAAACAGGCAACTAGAGAAAAAATAATTTTTTATAGAAATGGTCAGGTCTACAAAGGTCGATATGTAAGATCTGGTACCGACAATAGAGATTTTACATTTGAAGATACTTTTGATATCGGCGATGTTATAACAATCAAACTATTCACAGATGCTATTCCTGACAGAGGTTATTATGAAATACCTCCAAGTCTAGAAAACAATCCGTTAAATCAAAATTTAGTATCCTTTACTTTCGGTCAAGCTGCTGATCATTTGAGATCTATGATTGAAGTATCTGACGTGTTTTCGGGAGTATTTCCAGGCATCTCAAATCTCAGAGACATCACTAATTTTCAACAGTATGGTCGGAGATTCCTAAAACATTCTAGTCTTGCTCCTATAGCACTGACATTATTGTGTGATAAGAATACTAACATTATCAAAGCATTGGATTATGCAAGAACTTCATACACTGAATTTAAAAATAGCTTTTTAACTCTTGCAGTGAGTCTGCCATATGATCTCAATGTAGTTGATTATGTTGACGTGATTTTTAAAGAACTGAATAAAGTAAAAAGTGCTACTAGTCCATTTGCTGATTCGGACATGATAGGTAGCGGTGCATATTTCGGATTCAAATACAAGGTCGAAGACCAGATTAAAGTTTTCGCACTGACAGAAAAATTTGATCTGTCTAAATTATCACGCAACGCGATTTATGTGTATAAAAATGGAACACAATTAATTGTAAATCAAGATTATGTGTTCGATTCAACATATGGATTTGTTACTGTATTATTGGATTTGCTAGACGGTGATACGATTGAAATAAGACAGTATTCGACTACGGCATTCAATTTTATTCCTCCTACTCCTACTAAATTAGGTCTATACAAAAAATTTACTCCTAGAATTTTCATAGATGATACCTATGTCACACCAACAAAAGTCATTCAAGGTCACGACGGTAGTATCACAGTTGCCTATAACGATTTTAGAGATGATTTAATACTTGAATTTGAAAAAAGAATTTACAATAATATTAAAACCACCTACGACGAATCTGTCTTTGATATAGATTCAGTATTTGGCGGTTACTATGGTAATTCTGATTTTAATAAAGATGAGATTAATTCTGTAATCGAATCTTATTTCCTTAAATGGGTAGCTGCGGCCAATGTTGATTATCTAAAAAATAGTTATTTTGAAGATGGGAATAGTTTTACCTACAACTATTCAAACATGACCGAAACTACTCAGACTACTAATCTTAAAGGTTATTGGCGAGGAGTCTACGACTGGTTTTACGACACTGATCGTCCCCACACCTGTCCTTGGGAGATGCTAGGATTCAGTGAGAAACCCGTTTGGTGGGAAGAGGAGTACGGTCCTGCTCCTTATACCAGGGGCAATCTTCTTTTATGGGAAGATTTGAGAGACGGTATCATTCGTCAAGGATCACGTGCAGGTGAGTATGATAGATATAAGAGACCTACGCTGTTACAACATCTGCCAGTAAATGATACTGGAGAATTATTATCTCCGTTGGAATCTAATCTAGCACAGGAATTTAGTTTAGTATTGTCCAAGGGAGAATATAAGTTCGGAGACATTTCTCCTGTAGAAAATGCCTGGAGAAAAAGTTCAGAATTTCCTTTTGTTATTATAAATGCATTATGTTTGCTGAAACCTTTTGACTTTATTTCAAAGTCTTTAGATACTTTTAGGATTTCTAAAAATATCTTAGGACAGCCTGTATACGCAAATACGCAACAGTTTATCCAGATACAAGATATAATCTATCCTGATATAGAAGAAAATCAAACTGCAGGTTTGATAAACTATTTGATTGATTATTCTAAATCAAAGAATCAAAATTACAAGGAAATAAAAACAAAGCTAGACAGCATAGACGTAAGAATTTCTAACAAGGTAAGTGGATTCGTTGATCAATCGCAACAACGCTACATTTTAGATAGTAAAAATCCTAAATCTACAAGCAGAAATGTTTTTATTCCTCAAGAAAATTTTAAGATTATTTTCAATGTTGGAGCACCATTTGCTAAGATTTCTTATAGTGCTGTACTAATTGAAAAAACAACCACCGGCTGGAAAGTCACAGGCTACGACAAAGTCAATCCGTATTTTAATTATTATGAAGCCGTTGCCAACCAAGCAGATCCTTTGATTAGTGTCGGCGGAGTAACAGCATCCTTTGTGACCTGGAATGCGTCTAAGTATTATGCTCTAGGTGATATTGTCAAATATAATAATCAGTATTATAGAGTGATTTCCAGCCATACCGCTGGTGAAAAATTTGATGCTACATTATATAGACAGATTCCTTCACTACCACAGGATGGCGCAGTCGAAGCATTGAAGCGTAATAATTTTGATTTTTCAGAGATCAAAAAATTACCTTATTCTACAGTGCTAAGATCTATTCAAGAAGTTGTAGACTTCATATTCGGATATGAAAAATATCTGACTTCTATTGGCATTAAGTTTGATGAATTCAATTACGAATTATCGTCTGTAAACGATTGGTTTACTAGTGCCAAAGAGTTTATGTTCTGGACTAAGCATAATTGGCCTGCAGGTTCGCTCCTAAGTTTGAGTCCTAGTGCGAAAAAATTCAAGTATACTTTCGGAGTAGGTGTCAGCGAATCTTTGGTTGACAGTTTCTATGATTATGCAATTTTAAAAAGTGATGGTACATTACTGCCACCGTCAAATATAAATGTAAATCGAGATTATCAAACTATTACTGTTGATGCAGTCAATACATCTGATGGAATATATTATATTTCTCTCAATCTTGTATTGAAAGAACACGTTGTAATTTTTGATGATAGGACAGTCTTTAACGATGTAATCTATGACAAAACATCTGGATATAGACAAGACAGATTAAAAGCAGTTGGTTATAGAACTACCGACTGGGATGGAGATTATACCAGTCCTGGATTCTTATTTGACAATGTAAACATCGCTAGATGGCAGGAGTTTACTGATTATAAATTAGGTGACATCGTCAAATATAGAGAGTTTTATTGGACTAGCCAAGAAAAGCAAATAGGTTCTAATAAATTCGATGAAACTAAATGGACAAAATTAGATTATACACCACAAAAAGGTTTGGTAGCTAATTTTGATTACAAAATTAATCAGTTTGAAGATTACTATGATCTCGATGCTGAAGGAGTTGGCTCAAGTCAAAGAGACTTGGCAAGGCACGCCATTGGTTATCAAAAGAGACAATATCTTGATAATCTAACACAAAACGATATAAGTCAGTTTAAGTTATATCAGGGATTTATCAAAGAAAAAGGCACTCCGAATGCCATTACCAAGGTTTTTGATAAGTTAAGTTCTGGATCTAAAGACAGTGTACAACTCAAAGAGGAATGGGCATTTAGACTCGGATCTTTCGGTGGCATAGATCAATTTAGAGAAATTGAATTTAATATAGATGCGGGTAAATTCAGATTAAATCCGCAGCCGATATTATTAACAAATAATCTGCCGTCACTCGATCAGAGCGATCAATATATTAGAATAGACAATAACTCATATACTATTTCACCGGTTCCATTTACCACGGCAATAAATCCTTTACGTAAATTTGAGGCTCCTAGTCATACTGCAGGTTATGTTGCTGATAATCAAGTTCAGTGGGCTATAAAGAGTAGAGATAATCTTGCAGATCTAGATATCGACAGGGTCAAGTACGGTGATCATGTGTGGGTAACATTTGACAACGATGATGTTCAGTGGTCAGTGTTAAGATACACTCGCACAGTTTTTGTTATAGATTCATTTGAAAGAGAAGATGTTACCAAAGAAGTAACCGTGACACTAACTAGTCCACACGATTTTATAGAAGGCGAATATGTTGGCATCACAGGGATTAAAAATCTCACCGGATTCTACAAGATAAAATCTGTAGATAGATTTACATTTGTCGTAGATGGTGGTAATGTTCCTGAATTTAATGGAGATAGTACTCTATTAAATGTTGGACGATTTGTAAATGCAAGATTTGTCAACAGCGGAGAAACAGATTATAATCAAATAGCAAGACTGAAGATAGGTGATACGATTTTCATTGATAAGGACGAAAATGAAAATTGGGAAGTTTTACAAAAACAAAGTTCAGTTTATACATTCACCGATGTTGAAGAATTTGGCACAACTGCTCCTGTGAGAGCAGGGGTGGCCGTAGCTTACGCCGAAACAAGAAAACAGGTAATTTCATCTTTGTATGGAAATAGTTCTGTAGTGGTATACAAGCCAGATACTGATGGATTAAAGAGTTCGCAGATTTTACTCGCACCTAATAATTTTATCAGCGAGCTTACAAATAAATTTGGATCCAGTATCCACATTACTAAAGATGAACAGTGGTTGATAGTTGGTTCCGTAGATGCTGGAGGAGTAAATTCAGTATATCGAGGAACATTCAATCCTAACACACAATACCTAATAGGACAAATTGTTGTTTATAATGATAGACTTTGGAAAGCAAATGAAAATATAAACGGTGACGGAAGCTCTATCACGATAAATTCTTCACAGTGGAGTCCTGCAGATTATATTCTTGCAGACAGTGGCGGCACTAATCCCGGATATAATAATCAAGGTGTAATTACTTTTTATAAATGGGAAAATGACCAATGGACGATCAAAGATACCTACGTGTCCCCAAGACCGCAGGCAAATGAGGCCTTTGGTTTCAGTCTGTCATCTACTAAATTAGGTGATGTTCATTATCTAGCAGTCGGTGCGCCCGGATCTAATAATGCTGCCGGAGCAGTGTATCAGTTCTATAACAATGGCACCGATGATTATTGGAGATTAAAAACTGATGATCTTCGTATAGGTGTACAGATAGATGCTGGAGATAACTTTGGATACTCTGTCGCCTACAGCGAAGATGGATCAACTCTAGTAGTTGGCGCACCTGGATTCGAACCTGAAGATTCTTCTAAAACAAATACAGGTGCAGTGCATATCTATAAGATTGATAGCGGTGATATTTTAGAACACAACCAGACTATTGAAATCAGTAATCTTAGTGGTATTAGCGATATTGGTGTTCAAATACTTAATACAGGTGATAGATTAGGTTATGCAGTATCCGCTAATCGCAACGGTTCTGTTATTGTTGCATCAGCTCCGTTCGGTGATCTGGATCTAACAGATAGAGGAATTGTTTATATTTTCAAAATAAGTTCAGCTACTAATTCATATAAGTGTACCAATAAGATCAATGGATTAGATTTAGAAAGTTTTGAAAAATTTGGCAGCAATGTGATATTGACACCTAGTGGTAATAGACTGATTATTGCTGCTGCTAATTCTACTGCTAAACTTAGAACTAGATTCAGCGATGCAACAACATTTGATAACGGAACGACAACATTTAGCCAGGAAAGAGGTTCCTCTGGCAGAGTATATGTATTTGAAAAACAAGACACAGAATATCTACTAGCTGAAGATCTTGAAGCAGATTTTGTACCAAATGAAAGTTTTGGTTACAGTGTAGCTGCTGTAGAAAATTTCATAGTAGTTGGTTCGCCTACTTATAATGTACAACAAAATGTGTTGACACCTGCAGGTCAAATAAGACTGTTTACAAAGCAAAATGATAAAGCAGTGTGGACTAATTTATCTAAACAAGAACCACAATCTGATATCTCATTGATTAAGGGTTTGGCAGTCTATGATCCTAGTCAAAATGTAAAAATTGCAGAAATAGACATAGTCGATCATTACAAAAATAAATTTTTAGGTATTGTAGAACAAGAAATCAAATTCAAGAATCCGTATGATCCTGCATTTTATTCTAGAGGAGATGAACAACTAGTAGTCGTTGATGCTAATCAAGCCTGGTATGAAGATCAGGTCGGAATGCTTTGGTTCAACTCAGACAACGTCAAATGGATTAACTATGAACAAGGATCGGTAGCCTACAAATCGGGTCATTGGAATCAGCAAGCTGTTGGCTCAAGTGTCGATATTTACGAGTGGGTTGAAACAGTATTATTACCATCAGAATGGTCACTACTAGCAGATACCAATGAAGGATTATCGGCTGGTATCAGTGGACAGCCATTATATTCTGATGATTCTACTTATAACAAGAAAGATTTCTTCGATACAAACACAGGTCTTATTAACAAGACACTCTATTACTATTGGGTCAAAAATAGTGTAGTTGTACCAGATAAAAAAGATAGAACTATAAGTGCTGCGTCAGTTGCAGGATTTATTAATAATCCTACTTTGTCTGGATTGCCATTTATTGGAGTGTTGTCTGACAGCGAATATCTTGCTTATAATTTTGATAAAATTATTAATAAAGACATTTTATTATTGAATATTCAATGGTATAAAGAAAATAGAAATACAAACCTTGTTCATAACGAATATCAATTGCTTACTGAGGGCGTCGCAGACAGTCTACCTGCAGAAACATTGGAAAGAAAGTGGATCGATAGTCTCGTAGGTTATGATACATTGGGAAATAAAGTTCCAGATCCTAATCTATCTGCAAAACAGAGATACGGTATTTCTTATCGTCCAAGACAGAGCATGTTCGTTGATCGCACTACTGCGTTTAAAATTTTCTTAGATAATACTAATGAAATTTTATCAACTCGTGCTTTTGCTGACAATTTAAATTTTGAAAGATTATCAGCGGTTGATCCTATACCTGATCCTTTGCTAAATCTTTACGATATAACAGTAGATTCATATATCGATCTAACACAGTTAGTCGTGCCGAAAGTACGAACAGCATTATTGAGAGGCAATTTGATAGACGGTAAGTTAGAATCAATTGACATATTAGATACTGGCTTTGGTTATAGAATACCTCCACCTGTGGTTATTTCTGGCACAGGTGTTGGTGCAAAGGTTACCCTTACAATTGATAATTCTGGAAGAATCACAGGTTATAAGATTGTTAATAAAGGTAAAAAATATGATTCTATTACTTGTACAGTAAGAGGATTTTCAGTACTGGTTAATAATGACGAAACCTATAACAATTATTGGACAGTGTATCAATATGAAGATAGAACTAGACAATATTATAGGTCTCTAACACAAGGTTTCGATACAACTAGATACTGGTCAAGAATTGATTGGTGGGCTACTGGTTTCAGTGCTGCAACAAGGATTGATCATGAAATCCCAGGAATATATCTGGAAGATAGCCTAACTGATCTAGAAAATAACAGTCTTGTTAAGATCAGTGAATATGGTGCAGGAGGTTGGGCGGTCTTGCAGGTCGTAGATATTACTGCTTCGACTATCAATGAAAAATATAAATTGGTAGGTAGACAATCTGGTACTATTAGGCTTTCCGAGACTTTGTATGATACAAGTATAAATCAAGTAGGTTACGACAATATTGGCACCTATGACTTTATAGCGTATGACAAACAGCCATTAGCTGAAACAAGAAATATTATCGCAGCCATTAAAGAAGATATCTTAGTTGATGATCTACGTCATAAATGGAATCAATTATTCTTTAATAGTATACATTATGTGTTCTCTGAACAACTGTATGTTGATTGGGCATTCAAAACCAGTTTCATGCAGGCACTACACAGTGTTGGTAACCTAGTTCAGAAAACTCACTATCAGAATGATAATTTAGAAAGTTATGAATTATATCTAAATGAAGTCAAACCTTATCGAACAAAGATAAGAGAGTACACCAGTTGTTATGATAGTTTAGATAATACTCAGACTACTTTGTCTGATTTCGATCTACCTCCAGTGTTTAATAAAACTCAAGGACAGATCCTTCCTGTGAAATCTAATAATGAACTGACCAGTTCTTATCCTTGGAAGTTCTGGACTGACAATAACACTTACAAAGTTACTGCGATAAACGTATATGATGCTGGCAGTACCTATATTAATCCTCCACAGGTATTAATTACTGGGGGTGGGGGAACAGGGGCGACTGCAAAAGCATTTATCTCGAATGGTAAGATATCGGGGATCGTAGTTCTAAATCAAGGATCAGGTTACACATCTGCACCGCAGATAGAAATCGTGGGCGGTAATACTGACCTGACACGTATAGCTAAAGCATATGCTACATTGGGATCTGGTGTAGTAAGATCTTTCAATGTTGGATTAAGATTTGATAGAATATCTAAGCACGGTAGCTTTACAACGTTTTCACAACAGGAAACCATAACATCTCAAGGTAATACCGCAGTATTTGATCTTAAATATCCGCCAACGAGAGATAAGAGCAAATTTACTGTGTTTATAGATAATAACATCATATTGCCAAATCTATACACCGTGACTATTTTTACTAAAGAAATAGATGGATATACTGTTCTATCTGGCAGAATTAAATTTACATCTGTACCTAAGAAAGGTGCGATCATAAGAATAGATTATGAGAAAAATGATTCTATATATGATAGCGTAGACAGAATTAATAAGTTTTATTCTCCTGACGCCGGCATGATTGGTAAAAACAAAGAACAGCTAATGACCGGCATAGACTTTGGCGGTGTTATCATTCAAGGGTCGTCGTTCAACGCTACTGGAGGTTGGGATGCTCTGCCTTGGTACAGTGACAGTTGGGACAGTGTAGAACAAAACAGTGATTATTATGTAATTGCCGATGGCAGCACTACTTCTGTAGAATTACCATTTACACCTAAAAACGGACAGGCAATAAATGTCTATATCAAACGTGGAGATTTTTCTACACTTCCAGATAGAATCGGAAGATTCACTAGGATCGATGATCCGTTCTATGATGTATACGATGGTTCAACAGTGCAGGCCAATGGCAGAACTTCTGCTCCGCCGGCAGCTATAATGAAAACATTTGTTGGTAATGGTACGAACAAAATAGTTGATCTGCCTATAGCATTGCACACGCAGGCAGGCGACATTTTAATATTTAGATCTAGCGATAGTGATGGTACTGTTATTATCAGCGACAGTAATGTATTAGATACAAATTTAAGTGGTGGAAATCTCAATAACACAAATAGTATCTATACTACAGCTACCGGTAAGACTGTTGATGAGATAGTAGTATACGGCGAGAAATTTATTAGTCCCTCACAGGTTCCTGCACCAGAAGAAAATATACCAGGACAGGTTTTAGACTCAGTTTCTATTAAAGTGTTTAATTCTGTAAACATTGGTTCTACCAATGTTCTAAGTAAAGTATATTTTGGTAATGGTGTTGATAGAAAGTTTAGTATTGGTCAAAGCATCCTAGATTTCAAATCCGTAATTGTATATCTTGATAAGATCAAACAAATAGTAACATTAGACAAATACGATACAGTTGCAAATGCTTGGGTCAACTTAGAGGACAATACAGTAGAATTTTTAATTCCTCCTCCTCCCGGATTGCCAGTTGAAATCGTAAGTTTCGGCCCAGGCGGTTATGGCATTTTGGATTATGTAGAATTCGTTGGCGACGGCAACACAAGATTCTTCGTTACTAATGCGAGATTTAAAGATACCAGCAAAGTCATTGCAACAGTAAACGGTTTAGATGTTTCTGTAGTCTTTATCGACGCAGGCACTGTGTTGAATAATACAAATAATACAGCTATCGAATTTGCAGGTGCACCTGACGCCGGCGACGAAATTAGAATACTGGTCTTAGGCGGATTAGGAAATCCGTTATTACAAAAAGAAGCGATTAGAATTAATCAACAGACAATTATATATGATGGATCAACCAGAACATATGCACTTGATAACTTTGTAAATTCTACACAAGCATCTGCTGCTGGAAATATGTTGGTAGAAGTCAACGGAATATATGTAGATTCTGGAGACATGTTAGCTGTCAAGTACGATGGAACAAATAATTCATTCATAATAGGTCAGGATCCTTCCTATGGGACTGGCACTATTCTGTTATCGCAGATAAAAGTGTTTATTAACAACCAGCCAGCAGAATTTATTAGACAATGGTTATTTGATGGACAGACAAATAGATTAACAGTGATTCAAACTGAGATTACCCTCAACGATGAGATTATTGTTGAAATTTCTAGAGACATTGCATATAGAATTTCTAATAACAATATTATTTTTGAAAACTCGTTGACATTGAATCCTAATGATCAAATTACTGTGACATGGTTCAGCGAGTATCCTACCTTGTCTTTATACAAGGACAGATTTACAGGAAGCAGGTCATCACTGCCAATTAGACGCCAATCGATTTCTAACTCATTCATCTGGGTTTATAAAAACGGTGTGAGATTAACACCTGAAGTTGATTACAGTTTCAATAAAACATACAGTCTAATTGAATTAAGAACTCAAACAGTAGCAGTTGATAAGCTGACAGTGATTATATTTGGCAATAAAGTTTTCCAAGATCCTTATGCATACGAATTGTATAAGGACATGCTAAATGCAAGTCATTTTACTAGATATTCTATTACTGATGTAAAACTTGCAAGAAATCTAAATTACTACGACACCGAAATATTAGTCAATGATGCTAGCAATTTGCCTGCTCCTAATTTAGCAGACAGAATTCCAGGGTCGATCTATGTTGACGGTGAAAGAATAGAGTACTTCACAAAAACTGGTAACACACTAGGACAGCTACGTAGAGGAGTATATGGATCTGCTATTCCGGAAATGCATGCTTCTGGTGCAAAAGTCGTAGATGTAAGTATTTTTGAATCTATGCCTTATAGAGAATATCAAACCAGAGAAGATTTCGTTAGCGATGGATCTAGTTTAATAATTGGACCTTTGAGTTATATTCCATCTAAATCAACAAGAACTAGTTGGTATAGAAATACTATTCCTCAGAATTACGGACCCTGTGATCAAATTGAGGTATTTGTCCAAGGTAAACGATTAAACAAAGATTCGATCAAAAAATATGAAGAAAATCGTGGTCTAAGTAGTCCCGCAGCAGATGTTGATACTGAAGCTGAGTTCAGCGTAAACGGAACCACACCATATATTAGACTAACTACAGCTATTCCGGCTGGGGCTAGAGTCGTAGTGATCAAGCGCACTGGACAGGTATTCTATGATCAGGGTGTATCCACTGCTTCACAGGGTATAACTCTAATAGATAATACCACACCTGTGGCTAATTTCTTGAGAAATAAGAGCACAAAATTACCCGAATAAATACAAGATGGAAGAAAATCTAACTATGTCAACATCAGAAAATACTAAAAAACCAAATGAAATGGCTGGCTTTCATATTGAAGGGCACATTAAAATTTGGCATCCCGATTCTGGAGAAATTGTTGTGAATAAGCGTAATGCCATACATTATGAAAACATGAGTGTGGCATTAGCAAACAGCATTGCAGCCCAGGGCAAAGGAACTATCTATCAGATGGTTTTTGGAACAGGTGGCACTACGGTTGATCCCACTGGATTGATCACATATCTAACTCCAAACACTACAGGAACAAATTCAAGTCTTTATAATCAGACCTATGCTAAGGTTGTAGACGAATTTCAGAAGGATAACACAGATCCGATTAGAAATAAAATGGAAATTCGTCATATTAGCGGTGCAACATATACTGACATCGTAATCAGTTGTTTTCTAGACTATGGCGAGCCGTTGGGTCAGGAAGCGTTTGATAATAGTCAAACCATGGATGGCAATTTCGTATTTGATGAGCTAGGACTCAAGGGATATGATCCTGCTGGTAATTATAAGTTGCTGACACATGTAATATTCCATCCAGTGCAGAAGTCATTGAATAGATTACTGCAAATTGATTACACAGTTAGAGTTCAAAGTTTAACTGGTTTTACTGAGGTATAAAGATGCCATATACAGTTAATTTTACAGATAGAAATACCAAGGTACCTATTACGGTATATGATAATACATCTAATACTGACACTAGTTTAAGTTTTCCAGGCAGAAATGTCACGGGCTATGGACAGATTATCGCAGAAAATTTTCTACATCTTTTAGAAAATTTTGCTTCTAACAACCAACCAGTTAATCCGGTAGAAGGACAGCTTTGGTATGATACTAACAACGAACAATTAAAAATATGGGATAGTACAAACTGGAAAGCAGCAAGTAATATTCAAACAAGCGTATCAGAACCAGATGTTGCATCGAGTAGAAAAGGTGATCTATGGGTAGATACCAGCAATCAGCAGTTATCTATCTATTCAGGATCTAGATGGATTTTAGTTGGACCATTTTACAGCGGCGGCACTAAGACTGGGCCTTTAGTTGAAGATATTATTTCTCAGGATACTACAACTAAGACTGTATTAACTTTTTATGTGGACGACAAACCTGTAGCAATTATCAGCTCTGTGGCATTTAGCCCTAAGACTACTATCACAGGTTTTGAATTAGGTATCAAGCCAGGTTTGAATATAACCTCTGCTGTTTTAGATACTGGTTATGTAACAAAGATGTTAGGTGTAGCCACATCGGCTGAAAACTTAAGAATCGGAACCAGCGATATAGCGGCTACTAAGTTTTTAAGAACTGATCAGATCAATACTGTAGATTTTCAATTCAATATCAATAATCCAAACGGATTAGTTGTTAACAGTGAATTTAGGTTGCAAAACACTGAGACTGGTGCAAAAATTTATAATGCCTTGGCTGGTAGCACTATAGACATTCAAACTAGTAAGCTATCTTTGCCCAATACTGTTATTAGGATCAAAAATGAATCAGTCGGTGTTAATCAATTAGATCCTCAAGAATCGCTAGATGTCATCGGTAACCAGAAATTATCTGGAACATTATTCATTACTAATACTGCATCGTCTGTGAATCTTGCCAGTGGCAGTATACAAACAGCGGGCGGTATTGCTGTAACAAAAAGCGCAGTGATAGGCGGTAATTTAGAAGTTCAAAATACCGCAACGATGAAATCTATCTTACCTAAAGATTCCAACGCCTACGATATCGGATCAGATAGTCAACAAGGCGGCAAGCGATTTAATAACGTGTATGCTAGGACTATTATTGCAGATACATTTAGAGGTTCTTTTGATGGAAACATCACAGGTACATCAGGAACAGCCGATTCTTTAAAACAAGCAACAACTTTTAGATTATTAGGGGATGTAGTATCTGATTCGGTTAGCTTTGATGGCGCCACTGGCGGATATACAAAAAACTTCAATACTACTTTGTCAGTAAACCTGTTTACTAATAGACAGACAATTACAAGTTCTGATAACGAAACAGAAGTATTGGTTTATGTACCTCGTGCTTCAACTACGGATAAAATCCGTAGAATGAACAGAGATGATTTTGTAGGAAGTTTGGGTATTCCTGTGGGAACTATTCTACCATATGCCGGTACTATAGCACCTCCCGGTTTCTTTTTGTGCGATGGCAGTGAAGTATTAAAAAATAGATATAGAGATCTATATGATATTATTTTAGAAAGATTTGTGCCGTTAAACTATACATGGATCGGCGATCCCGAATTGTACTTTAAGTTACCTGATCTTAGAGGTAGATTTCCTCTAGGTAAAGAAGACATGGATCAGGGTAATTTAGTTGGCGCAATTGATGCAGGCGGCGGCACACCTACTCCAAGACGAGTACCAGGAGATCAATCAACAACACTAGGAGGCTTTGCTGGATCTGCATCGTCAAATCTAGCTATTTCTAATTTACCACAGCACGAACATGATCTTAGAGGTACACGATTGGATGGGTCTAAGGGCGAACAATATTTTGGTTATAGAGCAGATACAGCTACTCCGTCGGACGGAGCCCAGTTAATTCCTGGACCGGCTGCTTATGTGTCTAATCAATTACAAGGTTTACCAACATCCGGCGGAATTAAAGATAGAAGTACTTCTCAATTAGGACTACCATTCAGTCTTATGAATCCGTTCCTGACTGTGAATTATATTATCAGATACGGTGTTGACAAATTTAGTACTTTGACATAATGGAAAAAAATAAATGTCTTACATAGTTAACAAATCAGACGGAAATATTTTAGCCACAGTCGCTGATGGTCAGATAGATCAATTAAGTTCTTCACTTACATTGATAGGTAAGAATTATAGCGGATTTGGCGAATATCTAAATGAAAATTTTATAAAATTATTAGAAAATTTTTCTAGTACAACACAGCCAGTAAACCCAATTGCCGGCCAGCTTTGGTATGATACAACAGAACAAAAATTAAAGGTATACAACGGATTAGAATTCGTATCGGTTGGTACAGCTACAATTTCTGTTGTGCAGCCCTTAAGTCTTGGAGCAGGCGATCTTTGGTTTAACGATCGAACTAATCAATTGTTCTTTTTTGACGGTTCTACTTTAATATTAGTAGCACCTATATATTCTGAGCAGCAAAAGGAAACTGGTTTCAGAGTGGTTACATCTACTGATACTTTAGGTGCTGATCATACAATCGCTTTGATGTATTGTGGCGGAATACTATTAGGTATATTCAGCAGAGATAAATTTAGACCTTCTGTAAACATTGTAGGATTTCCAGAAAATACTGATGTAGAAGTTGGATTCACACCGGGTACGTTAATCGGTGTGAAATGGAACGGAACAGCTTTAAACAGCGAAAAACTTAATAACAAATCATCTACATCATATTTCCAGACAGATGTACCGTCTGTTAACATTCAAGGTTCAATTTCATCAACTAGTAATAATGGTTTTACCTTTGGCGATTCGTTACAGGCAAAATTATATATTGACGGTACAGGAAATCTTATTATTCAAAATGATACTATATCGAAGCGTATACAAATTTATGCAAGAGCTAGCGGATCTCAATTACAGACAGCAATAGAAATCAATCCTGCCGATCAACTTTTATTATTATATCCTAATAACATCGACAGCGTTACTACAGTGGGCGGTAGTCTCACAGTGTCTGGCAACTTAACGGTTTTGGGTGATACCACAACTGTTAACACTTCGACACTTGCAGTAGAAGATAAACTTGTTGAAATTGCAAAAACTGCGAACCCGACAGACGATTCTGGTGATCAAGGAGGTATTGCTCTCAAAGGTACAACAGATCATATTATCATGTGGTCCAAGGATGGTGCAGCAGCCAGTGGTGGAAGAATGCCGTTGGCCAGTAGAGCATGGAATTTCTCGGAGCATATTAATTTAGAAGCAGGAAAAAGTTTTAAAATAGGCGGTGTTGAAGTATTAAACGGTAATACATTATCCGCAGCAATTACCAATGCTCCTGGATTAACATCATTTGGTACATTCACAAGTTTTACAGTTGATGATCTATTTTTAGACGGTAACGAAATTTCCACAAGATTTACCAACACTGATTTAATTTTTAATCCAGCTGGTGCTGGTGCAATTAGAGTGTCTGGAGCAGAAATCAAAGATATTAAGTATGTCTATAATTCATTTACAAATACAGTTGATAGTCCTAGTGCGCCAAATGATGCAGCTCCCAAAGCATATGTTGATTATGCAGTGGCTAGAGCTAATCTAGCATTTAGCATGGATATATCTGATCCAGCTAACCCTGGCTCGTTGTTATCAAACGGTGCTATTGCTACCTATGTACAGAGATTATTTCCAGTATCAGAACACGCACCAAACACTGTTTGTAGAGTATTGACATATTATTACACAAATTCATCCGAAACGTTTACTTTTACAGGCGAAATTACAAAATCGTTTAATGTGGTTGTTACTGGAGTAAGTCCAACAACTACAGGAACGGTTTTACAAGACGTTAATATTTCACCCCTAAGTTTACCAACTTCAGATATTATTATTACTAGACTAGTAAAAGAATATGCGATTAGTTCGGGTGTATGGACATGGCAGCAGGATCTTCCATAATTAGGAATTAAAAATGGCATATCAAGTTAACAAATGGAACGGCGAACAGCTTACAGTGCTAGAAGATGGCACAATAAACACAACTACTGACATTACTTTAGTTGGAAGAAACTATGCAGGTTATGGCGAATATCAAAATGAAAATTTCTTATTTTTACTAGAAAACTTCGCAGCCAACGAACCGCCAAGTAAGCCTGTTACAGGACAAATTTGGTATGATACTAATACTAAAACACTAAATGTTTATGATTCATCTATTACATCTGCTGTTAAATGGAAAGCTATAGCTAATGCTCAGGTATCAGAAACTTCTCCTGCTAATCCAGGTAAAGGTGATTTGTGGTTTAAGTCAACCACAGAACAACTTTATGTTTATGATGGTACTACTCCTTTCAACACGAATGGGTGGAGTCTGATTGGTCCGGAAGCAGTGCAAGGCTATGCTGATACAAGATTAGTATCTGCTAAAATTAAAGGGGGCAATAATACCTTCTATCCCATCAGCAAGTTAGTAGTTGACGGCACAGTAGTCGCAATTATTTCAAAAAATATTTTCACTATAGATCAAACAGAAGCCATTTCGGGATTTAGTGAAATAACCACCGGATTGAATATTTCTTCATCTGCTAATATCAAGGGATCATTGATAGGTAATGCTAGTACAGCTACTAAATTGTTGACAGCCAGATACATTAATGGTCAACTATTCGATGGCACACAGAATGTAACTATTGCAAATCAAAATGTGCCTTTCAAATTAAAAGCAGGTACTCATATTTCCGGTGCAGATTTTGACGGATCTGCAGAAATATTCTGGAGTGTAACCGCATCCTCGACTAATCAAAGTGGTAGAATTGTTGTAAGAAATGCCAACGGTGATTTTGCAGCAGGAGTAATTACAGCGGAATTAGTAGGAAACGTAACAGGTGATATCAAAGGTGATGTCAAGGCAACCAATGGGACTACTGTTCTAGACAGTGGTACCAGCGGTTCAGATGCAACATTTACAGGTAGTGTCACAGGAAATGTCACAGGAAACGCCAGCACATCAAGTCGTTTGTTGGTGTCGAGAAATATAAATGGAGTACCGTTTGACGGCACTCAAGATATAACCATAGTTGCACCAGTGGGCGCCGGTGCTGGTTTAACAGCAGGTCTATATATTCAAAGATCAGTACAGCCCGGAGCGCCAGCAGAATATCTAGGAACATATCCAGAAACTTGGAACATCAAAGCCACAGCGGCAAATAGTGGTGATTTCATTGTAGCAAGAGATGGTAGTGGTAATTTTGCAGCAGGAACTATTACTGCTGCACTAAATGGTAATGCTGCTACAGCTACTAAATTGCAAACAGTTAGAAATATTAACGGAGCACCATTTGACGGTACAGCAGATCTTACGATCTATGATGGAACAAAGCTTCCATTAGCAGGCGGAGTGATGTCGGGATATCTAACTCTATCTGCAGACCCAGTGTCGCAGATGCATGCTACCACAAAGAAATATGCAGATGCATTGATACCACCTATCAATACACAGATAGCTAATCTACAGGCACAGATCAATCAGATTATTTCTTCTATCCAGAATAACACATTTGTATCTGGTACAACATATACTATTAGCTTTACTAATCAGGTTGGCAGTTTTAATGATTCGGCTAATTTCTTTGACGTATTTCCTCCCGCAGGTAAGACTATGTCCCAATTGTTAGCGTTTATTCCTTCCGCCGCAGAAATTCATTTTGCGGGGGGTGTAAATGCTGATGATTCATTTAGATGTAAGTACGAAACTCTAGCAGATCGTGTAAGAGTGCGTGTACAAAATACAGAGCAGAGGAGTCGTCCTGCTGCAAATTGGTTAGCTATTTGGAGTCAATAATATGCATTATATTTGTATTGAAAATGAGCAGGTTATTTCAGTTTTGTCATATAGACCACAAGTTCCTAATAGTGTAACTACTGTGGAAATATCTGATGAAGATGCTAAAAGACTACAAGAAAGAACGCATTATTATGATATGATTACAGCTACAGTGAAGCAGTATTGATAATAATTCAGAATAAATACTAAAAACGGAGCAAAGAATGGCGTATTCATACCCAATAAACAATTTCAATGGAACACTTAAAACCACTGTAAATGAAGGTACAGTGGATACATCTACAGATATTAGATTTGTGGGTAAAAATTATGCTGGATACGGTGAAATTCAAAACGAGAATTTCTTGCATTTACTACAAAATTTTGCCAATACTACTGCACCGCCAAAAAGAATAGACGGACAGGTTTGGTATGATAGTGGTGAGAAAAAATTAAAATTTTATACAGGTAATAGATGGAAAGTCGCTGGCGGCTGCGAGGTTGGAAATATTCCACCTAGTGGTTTAGCGCCTGGTGATTTTTGGTTTGACACAACAACTAATCAATTAAAAACCTGGAATGGATCTGACTTTACTTTGATTGGCCCTCCTACCGCTCCAGCGTTCGGTGCATCAACATTCCAAGCTGCGGTTGTAAAAGAAAAAGACACAAATACCAATTACGCTATCCTGAAAATTTTAGTTGCCGATACAGTAGTAGCCATTATTAGCAAACAGGCTTTTATTTTAGATCCTGCCGAGGGCATAGCTGGCTTCACTACCTTAAAGAAAGGTATTACATTACCAGACACTAATGCTACCACTGGAGAATCTAGTAACGATTGGAGATTCTGGGGTACTACTTCAAACTCATTGCGATTAGGTGGTGTATTAGCTACAGAATATATTCAGAAAACCAATGCTACTTTCAACCAGGAAGTATCATTTCAGGATGTTGGATATAAGGTAGGTCAAGACAGTGAACTAAGAGTTTACATACAGGGCGGAGACCTTGTAGTTTTTGAAAATCAGAAAGGTAGAACATTACAGTCTCCAGGTTCGATGATTCACAGGATCGTAGACGGTGGCGTCGATAGAGATGTACTGATTGTCAGCGCATCGGGATTAGCTCCCGGCGCAGGTCTTACTTACGATATCGGCAGTGTATCAAATAGATACAGAGATATCTATCTAAGAAATATTTTTGCAAGTGCAATAGGTTCAGTTTCGTTACCAGTAACAGTAACCGGTAACACAACAGGAACGCACAAGGGCAATGTTACAGCTAATGATGATACTGTGGCATTCAATGCAGCAACGAAATCATTTACTGGTAGCTTTTTTGGTACGGTTGGCGATCCAAATAATCCAGCGACTATTTTTGGTTCTGTTACTGGATCAGCCAATAACGCTGATAAACTAAACAATAAAACTGAAAGCGCAACAGTACCAGTAACAGTTGATAAAACATCTATTGTGTCTAGAAATGCCGCAGGTAATATTGCCGCAAATCAATTTATAGGTATTGTTGACAAAGCTGATCAATTGAAAGTTGGCAGTCTCTATTACTCTACTAGCATCACAGTGCCGGTTTCGGTTGATAAAACATCTGTAGTTGCAAGAAGCTCTGATGGTAACATTGATGCAGAATTATTCCAGGGTACAGCAACATCTGCAAGATACGCTGACTTGGCTGAAAAATATCTTGCAGATCAAGAATATGAAGTCGGTACAGTTGTAATCGTTGGCGGTGATAAAGAAGTCACCGCAAGTTCTTGGGGACAACGTGCTATTGGTGTAGTATCTGCTAATCCTGCGTTCAAGATGAATAGCGAATTAGAAGGCGGCACATATATAGCATTAAAGGGACGTGTTCCTGTCAAAGTAATCGGAAGAGTAAAGAAAGGTGATAGATTGATATCATCTAATAATGGCTGTGCATCAGCCGGAGTACCGCATTCAAATGATGTTTTTGCAATCGCTCTTGAATCTAATGACAGTGAAGATATTAAGTTAGTAGAATCCGTTATTTTATAATTAGGAGTGTAACGTGGCACAGTTTGATAAAATTACAGTAGCTGATTGGACCAATCTTAGAAAAAAGACTGGTCGTGTATTAGATTCTGGCCAAACCTATATCCAGAGCGGCGAAACACAGTTTGCTACAAGATATCAATATGGATATGGTGTCGCTTTAGACGCTGCTAATGTTGCAGTAAATACAGATACAAAAATTCGTGAATCTCAATGGGATGCCATGAGACTTGATATTATCAAGGCTAGAACACATCAAGCTGGCAGCGGCACTTTAACAAACGTTGCTCTATATGGTAGCATATTATACTCTACTTATGAGCAGTACGATACTCTAGCAACCACTATCAATTCATCAAGATTCCAGGTAGCTGTGGGCGAATATGAAGATACCACTCCTTCTGGTTTAGCCACTTTACCAGCACAACCTGTTACATTCAGTGCTCAGGCTCAATACTCTGCGGTAATTTCTTTTGCCACAGCAGGTGATGCCAACGCATTTTTCAATGCAGGAGGCGGATTTTTCTTAACTCCTACTTTTACGCCTTCAGTTAGTGGACCAAATGCTCCACATTCAAACAGCTGGCAGACTATTTGTGACACTGCTAATACATCTCTAAATGGTGGTCCTAGATTTTTCGGCGGAACAGACTATTATGCAACAGGTTTAACTGAACGAGTGTTCCATAGTCAGAACGGATCAGGTAGCTATAGTGGAAATCAATTGCAATATATCGCAACAACTAACAACGGTGTGCCTGGCCTAGCTACGGTATTGACATTGATTATCAGATTTAGAGATAGTTATAATGGCGGTCAATCTGTAGGTCAAGGTGTAGGTTATGGAGATAGTGCAAGTGGTCTTTGTCAAACCTCAGTAATTCAACGTAAGAGTGCAAATACTATCATTGGACCGGGTCCCGGGGGCTATGGTCAGAATAATTGGTCCGGCGCTTAATCAAGATCTTTTCTAAATACTCGTCTGTAAAATAAGTACAACTTACTAAGTGATTGTACAGTTATGGATGATATATTAAAAAAAGCCTTAGATTTTGCCAATTATAGAAAGACCTTAGAATCTCAGAAACAAATTCTCAAAGACAAACTTCGTTCTAATTTAACTATTGGATACGACGGTGGGATCTTTTATGTTGACAGCAATCTAATAAATTTTGTTGATTTTTTATTACGAAAAAATCGTACAGAAAATATTCCTGTATTAGATCTAAATCAAAATCCTATCCTTATTAAGAATGTTCAAGAATTTATGGACAAAATTCTTGACGTCTACTTCGTTTCAAATACCGATTATATATTAGAGTTTGAAAAAATTAAAACACAAAGAACAACCTCTGGATTAGTTGATCTATGAAAAGAGGTTTGCTGACATTTGCACATAATAATGAGACTGTTAACTATTTGTTAATGGCTATAGGTGCTGCGAATCTAGCTAAACAGACACTAGGGTATCCAGTATCGATAGTCACAGACTCTAAATCTCTGGCTGATATAGAGAAAACACAATATGCAGATCGTTTGTCAAGTATTTTTGATTCCATAATTGTCACAGACGATGTTAGTTTTGATAACAAACGTAAGAGTATGTTATCTGGAGAACAAACATCTTTCTTGAATCTTAATAGAGATTCGGCCTTTGATCTTACTCCTTATGATCAAACTCTGTTATTTGACAGCGATTTTTTGATTTTTACAAAAAATTTAAACAATTATTGGGATGTTGATCAAAGTTTTCTAATATCAAGTTCCGTAGATTTTTTTGACCCATCTATAAAGGGTATCTACGATTATAGAGTCAGTCCTACATCCCTTGATTTAAAGTGGGCTACTACAATAATGTTTAAAAAAGATGAAGAATCTAAACGAATATTTGATCTTGTAAAATTTATTAGAAATAATTACAAATATTTTTCAGCTATCTATAATTTTGATAATAGACAATATAGAAACGATATAGCATTTACCATAGCTTGCCATGTAATGGACGGATATAAAAAAATTACAAAGTATGAATTACCGACTATAAAGACTATTGTAGAGACTGCTGATATTCGAGAATTTACAAATCAGTCATTGGTAAAGTTTTTAATCAAAAAAAATAATGAATACTATCCAGTAAAGGTTAATAATATTGATCTCCACTTTATGAATAAACAATTCTTAGTAGATAACGTGGATAAACTTTTAGATCTATGAGAACATTTGGATATCTTATCATAGTTTCGAAACACGAAACACACAATTATCATAGACTAGCACACGCTTTGGCTCTGTCTATTAAAAAAACACAACCTGTAGGATATGATAATGTGGCCATAGTCACGGATGACGAAAATTGGATGCCTATTTTAAGAAATATTTGGGTATTTGATAAAATACAATTCTGGAATCAAGAGACTCATTGGGATGGAAGAAGTTGGATGGATCAATTAAGTCCCTGGGATGATACTGTCTGCTTAGATGCAGATATGCTTTTTATGTCTGATTATAGTCATTGGATTGATAAATTAAGAAATTTTACAGATCTTTATGTTACCAATGGAGCATATAATTTCAGAGGGGATAAAATTAAATCTGATTTTTACAGGAAAACTTTTACTAAAAATAATTTACCGGATCTTTATTCGGCTTTTACTTTTTTTAAAAAGGATTCTGATATATCGAAAGAATTTTTTAAATTTGTTAGATACATTACTAAGTATCCTACTGAATTTAAAAATTTATTATTGGATGTTGACGTTGGTACACCGATCGGCACAGATGAAGCATTTGCTCTAGCTAGTAAATTTTTAGGAATTACCGATCAAATTGCATTTGATCTAGGATTTCCTAGAATAGTACACATGAAAGCCAATGTACAGGATTGTTCTTTAGTGGATGAAAATTGGATAAGATATCTAAAATTCTATCTAAACAGAGCAGCTGAATTAAAGATTGGTAATTATTCTCAAACTGATATCGTACACTATGTAAATAAAGATATAATTACAGTTGATGAAATCAATACGTATAATAGGATAAACCGTAAAAGGATAAAAGATGGATAATACGAATTTTTTAAAGTTGTTACAAGAGTTTGCTGATCAGCAAAAAGAAGATTGGCATATTAGCTACAATATTATCAATGGTGATATTGTAGGGGTCCATCCTAAAGATCCTAGAAGATATGCCAATAGAACACATATTATGCACAGTGATGTAAGAAAGCTTCAAGAATCAGAAATGGAGTTTTTAGATTCATTGGTAAATGGAGGTTTGAATAAATTTTGCGTGGATTTAAAAACAAATCAAGTAAAATTAAAACCTAAAAAAATATCCGATTGGGGAGAACTTACACGTATTGAGTTTTCAAATGATATTTTGAATGGCACTGTAGACATTAGCATTTCTATTCTAATAGAACCTAGAGAAATCGTTATTAAATTACATAACAATGATCTCACAGAATTATTAGAAAAGTATTCTATATATGAACATAACATCTGGATCACAGATTACAACGATGCAACAGTGATTTACAATACAGTTAAAGTAGACTTGCCTACATTAGTCAGGGAAGGCGAGCAAAGAATACATTTTGATAGCAGTCATTTACCGATCGATATCAGTATGTACTATCTAAAATTTGTAGATAAAATTGCTTTTGAGGTAAAATGAAAATAATTGAGCACGACATTGTTTTTATATCATACGATGAACCTAACGCAGATTTAAATTATGCTGATCTTTTAACAAAGGCTCCTTGGGCGAAGCGTGTCCATGGCGTAAAAGGATCAGACGCCGCACATAAAGCTGCTGCCGAAATGTCCGACACCGAATGGTTAATCACAGTTGACGGTGATAACATAGTCAACAATAATTTTTTCGATCTAGATTTAGAAATGAATGATCCAAAAATACGAGTCTATGGGTGGTGCGGCGTTAATTCAATTAATAATTTACAGTATGGTAACGGCGGCCTTAAAATATGGCATAAAGATTTTATTCTAAACATGAAAACTCACGAAGCTGCTGAAAGCCCTCAGGCACAGGTAGATTTTTGTTGGGAGGATGGTTACAAAAATCATCCTAAATCGTTTAGTAAGAGCATCATTAATTGCACTCCCTATCAGGCCTGGCGAGCAGGATTTCGTGAAGGCGTAAAAATGACACTATACAATGGTGTTAAGGTTCCTTCACAGGAAATAAAACAACGTATCTGGTGGCACAATTTACATAGGTTAAAAATTTGGTCAACAGTTGGAGCACATATTGACAATGGTTTATATGCGATATATGGTGCTCGACTAGGCACTTGGATGACCAATTGCACTGATTGGAATTATATAGAAGTTAGAGATTTTGATATACTTCAGGGTATCTGGAATCAATACGGAAAACCTTATCAAGAAGTGAATGGAGACGGCTTAGTTGATGAAATTAAATCCCTAGGAGACAAATTAAGATATCAGTTAGGATTTGACTATCTAGATTTTGATAAGGACGAAAGCAAATATGTTGCGGACATTTATAATGAAACTATAAATCTCTGTGCAACATATTACAATACAAATGTATGATATCTTTTTTATCGATCAGCAGACTCCCGGTTCTGATTCTCGTTGGCAAGAGATAAAGAAAAAGTTCCCCCACGCTCAAAAACGTCCTACTATACAACAAGCATTATCTGATACATTCACTAAATTAGCCTGGATCATAGATGATGACTGCGATATTAATTTTAACTTTGATTATGTAGCACCCGCTTGGGATACTGAATATATTCATAGATTTTATCAAGATGCAGATAAAAAATTAGGCATTTATCTAATTCCTAAAGGAACACAGATTACAAATAGGGAATGGCAGTACCAATTTTTTACAGGTAAAACTAAAGATATAGATATTAAAGCATCCTCCTCTATAAGATCAGATATTGTTTTTATCAGCTATGATGAAATTTTTGCTGATAAAAATTATCAAAATTTGTTAGACAAATATCCACAGGCCAAAAGGATTCACGGTGTCAAAGGTATACATCAAGCACATATAGAAGCCGCAAAACTAGTGAACACTCCCATGTTTTGGGTAGTTGATGCTGATGCAGAATTATTAAAAGATTTTAATTTAGATTATTATGTTCCAAAACACGATAGAGATGTCGTTCATGTTTGGCGAAGTCAAAATCCTGTAAATGATTTGATTTATGGATACGGTGGAGTGAAATTACTACCTACTAAATTAACTTTGGCAGTAGATATTAATAGTCCCGACATGACCACTAGCATTAGCAAAAAATTTAAAGCAATGGAAGCTGTCAGCAATATCACTGCTTTTAATACTGATCCGTTTAATACATGGAAGAGTGCATTTCGAGAATGTGTTAAACTAGCAAGTAAGAATCTGCAAGGTCAAGTGAGTAAAGAATCTGAGGAACGATTAGAAATTTGGTGTACCAAAGGCAGTGATCGTCTCTGGGGAGAATATGCAATTGACGGTGCCACTAGTGGTAAATGGTTTGGTTGGAAATGGAAAAATGCACCAAGTGAATTAGCAAAAATTAATAATTTCAAATGGTTAAAGGAAACTTTTGATGCAAGATATTCAAAGAATTAAGAAATTCATTCCCATAATGAATGAAATTAGTCCTACATTCTGCTTGGCAAAATGGCATCATACCACCATTTATTTGCAGACAGGTGAAACACACAGTTGCTATCATCCGCCGCCACATAAGATTCCACTGAGAGAATTACAACACAATCCCAGCTCACTGCATAACACTCCACAAAAAATGTCTGAAAGATTTGACATGCTTGAAGGAAGAAAGCCTGCAGGATGCGAATACTGCTGGAATATTGAAGCACTGGGCGATGATTATATCAGTGACAGACACGAACGAAACGCAAGTATATACACAGAAAGCAGATTTAAGACGATAAAAGAAAATCCGCTGGTACCTTATAATCCACAATACATAGAAATTAGTTTCGGCAACGAATGTAATTTTAAGTGTGGGTATTGCCATCCCAAACACAGTAGCAGCTATTATAAAGAAATCAAAGATCACGGTCCATACACCACTGTTACAAATCATCGAAATGATATAGATTGGTTTAGAATATACGAAGAAGAAAACAATCCATATGTTGATGCTTGGTGGCGTTGGTGGCCGGAGGTACGTAGAACACTAACTATTCTTAGAATCACAGGCGGTGAGCCGTTGTTGCAACAAAGCACATGGAGGCTGTTAGAGGATCTGGAAAATAATCCCTTACCAGATCTAGAGTTGAATATCAATACCAATTTCGGAGTGAAACCTGTACTAGTGAATAGACTAGTAGAAAAAGTTAATAATCTAGTTACAAATAAAAAGATAAAAGATTTTAAAATTTTTACAAGTATAGATACCTGGGGAGCCCCTGCAGAATATATCCGCACAGGATTAGATCTGTCTGTATGGGAAACAAATTTAAATACCTATCTTACTAAAACAAGTTTGCCTGTAACATTTATGATCACTTTCAATATCCTAACAGTTACAAATTTTCAGAATCTACTAGAAAAGATTCTGGAATGGCGAACTAGATACAATGGCACTGAACAAAATAAATGGCAACGCATAAGATTCGATACTCCATTCCTAAAAGAACCTTTACAGTATGACATGAATATATTGCCTAAAGAAGAATTTATTTCATATATGGAATCGCATCTAGATTTTATTCAGTCTAATCTTGATGACCTAGACAGAACAAAATTTTCTGAATTAGAGTTTGAAAAATTTAGACGTGTAGTGGATTATTTTAGAACTACAAATTATTCTCAAGAAAAATTAGCAATAGGAAGAAAAGATTTTTTTAATTGGTTCAATGCATATGATTCTAGACGTAATACCAACCTACTAGAAACTTTTCCAGAATTAGAAAATTTTTACAAATTATGCTCTACTGCTTAACTTCTGTAAAATTTTGTCGTGTAATGTATCGTAAGATCTAGTGTAGAAAATTCTACGATTATGTTTTAGTAGGTCTAAATTATTATCATAATAGTCTTGTAACACATTAAGATCCAACGCACATATGCGCTCACACTCTTGAGAATAGGCCATCCATCTAGAGCGCACACTATGAATATTATCATAAGAATAATCAATCCAACTAGGTAATTTAAACCCATAAGATTCAATATCCTTCATTAATCCGCAGTATCCGAATGGTAATATAAAATGACCTTTTATTAGAGGATCCCAGGTTTTTTCTGTGATACTCCTAATATTGTCTTTATCGAGTATTGTTTCTACATAGATACTTACATAGGAAGAATTATACAAATTATTTGATACAGGCCACCAACTACCGCCAGTTGAAAGAATAGCTCTATCAAATTCTTTGCCTTCTTCTGATTCTAATACTTGACCATTTTGATGGTCGCTGTAAAATCCATTTTTATCTTTTAGGAGATTTAATAATTTTGATCGAAATTGTATTCTAGGATGATTTGAGTCTTTGTATATTCTGGTCGGTGACAAAAATATTCGTTGAGGCAAATTTTTTTTAATTTCTGTAAGTTGATACATTTTTTTACTAGCCAGCTTTGACCAAGCTCTGTTATGTAGGTCGAATTTTTCATAATCACAGAAGTATGCCTTTTGTCTGTTCCATAAGATATCGTAAAAAATTGTATCTTCTGAATGTTCATTCATGTCTGAATGTATGATGTAGACACTGCCTTTAATTCTTTTACGCCATAGTTTAAAAAGTTCTTGATGGAATATTCGATTATCTTCATTGTCATCTATATGAAATAAAGAAAGAATTAGAACAGTTTGATCCTTGTAACCGGATGCTAGTAGCTCATCTATGATCTTATTATTTGCAGTTTCACCATAGTCTACTAGCACAGGAATTACATCGCATTCATCTATATTATCACTTATTTGCCATTTTTCTTTTTCAAATTCAAAGGGCAAAAAATGAAAATGATTGTCTCTCATCAATGCATTTACCTGGGACGATTTATAAATCTTCATATGATATTAATAGGCATTGATTCTACGAGTGTAACTCCTTTGAGTAAATTTTGTTTTTCTCTATAATCTAATTCATAGACAGTGAACATCCTACTATAATGCGCAGCTAGTCGTTTCATTGTAGTTACAAAAAAATCTTGTTTAGCTAATATTGCCTGTCTAGTAGAATCTGTAAAAGTATTTGGAAAAAGAAGATCGAGATATTCAAAATGTTCAATCGGAGTAGGATGACCGTCGTTAAAAAATTCACTTATGTCTCTGCGATCGCGAGGAAATTTATATTTGTGTAAATCATTTTTCCATAGTAAAGTGTAAAAATCCTTGCCAACGGCACTTATATCATCTTTATAAAGTTCTTTAAGTTTATTTTTTATTACAAAGTTGTGTAACTTAGTAATCTCTCCCTGATCCACTATATCTAATAAATTGCACATAGACATCATATGGAAAGAACTTTTTTTGTTCTCTAACAAATTCCTTGCCAATCTTATTGACGCTAGATCTCTTACAAGATATCCGACCGGGTCTGCCCATTCTTTTACGTAATTTTCATCATAGATATTTTGACTGTAGATATTGCCAGGAGTAATCCAGTTTTGATTTTTATATCTATCTTCTCTGGATACATTTGTCCAACAGATTATAATTAGATCATCTTCATTAAAATTGTGTACTGCATCTGCTTGGCAGATCATGTTGGTAATAAATTGATTTCCTGCACCGCTTCTGCCGTAGTTATACAACGGAGCATTTAGATGATGGGCAATAATTTCTGGCCAGGTAGTCCAGTAATATTTTGTAAAACTACAACCAAATGTAAAAACTCTTTTTATCTGTTTGGATGTCAGAGTTTTCGCAGATGGCTGTTCCGATGTCGTTAATAATTTTTTTAGTATATTCATTTGTAATTAGTACTTTGAAGTTATTTTTTAATACTTCAATGTTTTTAAATCTCCATTGCTTTTGTTCTTGTAAATTTAATCCTTTGAGATATGTAACAACTCTTTCTATTTCTTTAAGTAGTTTGATATATCTATATTCAATATCAGGCTCTGAATCGAAGTCGTAGTCGAACCAATCCTCATACAATTGATATCCTATGTCTGATAATTTTTTGTTGCAATTAACTTGACCATAGATTAGAAAAGGCTGAAAATGTGCAATAGGTTTGAAAGTTTTTTCACTATAAAATAAAGAAGTATTTGCTAGACTGTCTACCTGTGTTTCGTTGGCAACATGGAATAGGGTTGTATTATAGATATGATTATTTCTTTTTAGAGCGTGATTAGTATCAAAATCTTTAGTATCTGCAATTAATGGTAAATTATCTAACCATTGTTTTATAGTATTGGATGAGTAATTTTCTAGTGATTTGTATTGTTGCTTCCACATCTCGGATAAATGATTGTGATTTTCATTTATGCTGTTGTGGCTGATAATAGCTTTATTAGACACATTGCTTTGACATAAATGAAACTGTGCCAAAGAACGATATGGTCGATTTACACGACTTAGACTTGAGAAATATTTTTCACCGTTGTAATTCGATTCAAACTCTAATTGATTGAGTTTATAAGAGCTACCTACTGTGGCATCATACAGCCATACTATATCTTTTGTTGCAAGTTCAAATGCTGGAAACGTAAAAACATTAATTGATGTAGTTACGTTATTTTTTTTATTGTATTTTAAAATATTTTCATTATCTAATAGATTGCTGGATACAAAATAAATCTTCCTTGGATCTATGTTATATTTTGTACAATTGAAATACAAAACATCAAAAAAAGGAGCTTCAAAAAAAGGTGAATAGCCTTCAGTAGTCGCATCGAAAAACAAAATTACTTTTTTATCATTTCGTAATTGATCTATTTTGTTTTTATCTATATATTGGAAAATATCCGAATCTTTTAACCAACGTTTTGGATATTTGATTAATAAATTTATGAATTGAAAATCCTTTAATTTTACATCGATATTTCTTTTAAAAAAATCATTTAATGAAACAGTCAAACAAGAACTCTGAGGATCTCCAACAAAGTCATTTTCTGTTAGGTAGTTGGTTAATTTAATCATAAATATTATTCGTTTTTACAGCGATATTTATATAGGACTTACAATGAAAATTGGATTTATAGGATTAGGAAAATTAGGTTTGCCTTGCGCAGAGGAAATGGCAAAAAAGGGCCATGAGGTATCTGGTTATGATATTACTCTTGTAAATCCAACAATGCTAGTAAAGATTGAAAAAAGTATCGCCGAAGCAGTCAAAGACAAAGACATAGTTTTTATTGCTGTGCCCACTCCTCATGATCCTCTATATGATGGTAGAGAACCTACTGCACATCTAGCACCTAAAGATTTTAGATATGATATCGTAATAGATGTAATCACTGAAGCTAATCGCTACATGAATCCTAATCAACTGCTTGTTTTAATTAGCACAGTGTTACCAGGCACTACTAGGTCTAAATTCATACATTGTGTCACTAATACAAGATTTGTTTATAATCCTTATCTTATAGCGATGGGGTCAGTATCCTGGGATATGATAAATCCCGAAATGGTAATGATAGGTACTGAAGATGGTTCTGAAAATGGTGATGCTCAACAACTTATTGATTTTTATAAAACTGTAATAGAAAATAATCCTAGATATGTTGTTGGCACCTGGGACGAATGCGAATGTATCAAAGTGTTTTATAATACATTTATATCTACAAAAATAGGTCTTGTTAACATGATACAGGATGTGGCTCAGAAACAAGGAAACATAAATGTTGATGTGGTCACAGATGCTCTTTCTAAATCCACAATGAGAATCATGGGTCCACAATATATGAAAGCAGGAATGGGAGACGGTGGAGCCTGTCATCCAAGAGACAATATTGCTCTAAGATATCTTGCAGAAAAATTAGACTTGGGGTATGATTTATTTGACAGTATAATGACAGCAAGACAGATCCAGGCTAAAAATATTGCTAAAGAATTAGTTAGACTTGCTACTGAAGAATCAATGAACATCTTTATTCACGGAAAAGCCTATAAACCAGATGTTCCTTATGAAGATGGAAGTTACAGTTTATTGATTGGACACTATTGTAAAGAATTAGGAATCAGTCCCACATATATAGATCCCTTAACAGGAGATAATCTTGATAACTGTTATGGTGTAGTGTTACTAGCTCATAACAAGCGTATTACTTATGATTATAGAGGATTTAAAGAAAATCAAGATCTCTATTGTCGAATAGAAAAGGGATCAATCATTGTTGATCCCTGGAGAATGTTTGATAAAGACAGCCCAGACTACAAAGTGATACACTACGGCAATTCAAGATTATAAAATCTTTTTAGTAGATTTTTTAATATCTTTTTTTAACTTAGCTATATCAATCTCGAATTCAATGCCCTTAATTTCGTCCCTATATTCATTAAAGGTATCGACGAGTTTACCAGCTAATTCATCCGAGTGGATCTCTTTGAGAAGATCCGACACATTTATTTCCCATATTCTGCCATCGGCAAATTTTATTTGCATTTTTTTAGTATAGTACAATGGCATAGTACTCATATACATGTCTTCAAAAATTTCAGGCCACTCATTTACTACATTCTTGGGCGGTCTGAAAAGTTTTTTAGGCACTGGCTTCTTCTTTGGTCTTAGCTGCTTTTTTAGCAGGAGGATCTAAATCGTCTGCTTGTTTTCTTAGTTTAGCAGCTTCTTTGTACATTGCGTCTGCTTGACTGCGATATGACTTAGCTAGATCTTTATCACTGAGTACATCTGGTTGTGATTTAGTTTCTTGTTCAGTTACTAAGTCTTTTACTTCTGCAATAGTATCAACTTTGTTTTTAGGATCCTGACCAATCAAACCTGCTAAATCATCAATAGCCACTCCTTTTTGTTCTGCGATTAAAGCGTTTAATTGATCAAGTGGAATAGTGTTTGATGTATCCGGAGTCATCAGCACGTCAGTTGTAAGAACTTTTACTAAATTACCATCCTTGTGCAACGCATTTAGCATTGGTCTGCCATCTGGGAACATTCTTATGCTTAGGATTTCTCCTAATTCATTTGTTTCTTGTGCCTGTGGAGACTCTACAAGATTTATCAATGCATTATGATATGTATCTGATAAAGATGAAGTTCCTATGACTAATGCATAATATGGATCTCCAGGTACTGTTCTGAATGCTACTAGTACCTTTGTACCCGTAGCTTTCATTTTACCTACGTGCTTTAAAATTGCCATGATTATTGTCCTTTAGTGACTGTATTCAAAAAATTAGTCAACTTGTTATATACTGTTCCTACTGCTGCTAATTCTGATGCTTTAAATGCACCTCTGCTGCTGGCAACATCAATGATACTTTTTAGAGCCTGTAGGTCGCTGATGTTTAACTCAGCCCCTGCGTCTTGCTGTTGTGGTTGTTCGGCTGTAGGCTGTTGTGTCTGTTCTTTTACTTCTTCGGTCATTAGTTTCTCCTTAAAAATGGACACGCTAACATAAAATATGTTAATTCTCTGGGGTCCTCAAAAGCTGCGAAAGTGCCGGTAAGATTTTTACCTTCACTAGTTACATATGGAAGATTTACAATAGTATATCTACCTGCTAGCTTCGTATCTATCCATTTGATTAAATCAGTATCATAAAATAGATCGTGATTTTGAATTTGTATTTTTGAAAAATGAGGAGGAATGAAAGACATTCTCCGTTTTTTCAAAATATTCAAAGGATTGATTTTAAACATATAGATATTTAAACCGCATTGAAAATTGTGTTGTTAATCCTGAGCCATGTGCTTAGACAAAGCTTTGGCCGCACCCATTTTATAAACGTCTCCAGAAAAGAGATATAACTCGAAAGCTACTCTTTCAGAAAAAACGATTATGTTTTTAGAATTTATATAATAAGGGCCTGCGATGAATTTGTCAAGCCAGATAAGAATTTGGGCAGTAATTTTTAGATCTTTAGGAAATGGTACAACATATTCCTTTATGTCGGCTTCTTCTATAACAAATTTATAACCGACTTCGGTCAATCTTAGACCGCCTTCTAATTTATTTCTTTGATTGTACCACCAAATAGATCTAGCTGATTCAAATTTTTCTTTGTCATCCTGATCAGCTGCACGTAAAAATAATAACGTGTAGTTATCTTTTTGATCCATTTTATTTCTTTAGAATTTCGCCCTGCGTTAATTTTACAACTTCGAAATCTGTGGTTTTGAAAAGACGATTGAGTTTCTTTGCTAGATTGTGAGCATGTCCTGGATTACTGAAAGAAACCTTTTTATATTTTGGACCTGGGTAACTGGATACTAGACTGCCGCTCTTGAGATTAAACGGCTGACCCTTGTAGAAAACTGCCCAGATGGCTTCGCTTTCTAATATTTGTTCAATCTTGAAAGTTTCCTTGTTTGCTATCTCAAGTAAAACTTTAGGTTTTGGTCTACTCATTATATACGTCCAGAAATATACGTATATATTTATCCTTTAAAATGTTCCGCCGTCGAATTTAACTTCTATTGTTTCGTTGTTTACCTGTATTTTAGACAGCATTTCATGTATTTCTTGAATATGGTTGCCCATTTTGCTTGTTAAAAGACTTAGATCCATTACAAGTTCACGTGCTTCCTGAACTGTAAGTCTAATTTCTTTTTGCTGTGCGTTTTCTGCTGATTTTAGTCGTTGAGCCAGTCGTTCGACACTGCCCAATCTATCCGGTAGATTATTTGGATGCATTTGACAGTGCCTGCTTCATTTCATTTTCTGTTTTGAATGGACCTTTGTAATCATATCGTTGTAGTGTGATCAACTTAGGACAGAAACTCTTTACCCATCCCTTGTCGAATCTGATGATATAATAACCTGCACAATATAGACTTTTTGAATCTTCGCTCTTGGTAAACAACGGTAATTTGTTTTTAATATCAAAAATAGCATTGTGCGGTTGAATACTGGTAGCATAACCGTGAACTTCGTTCTGCGGAGAACCGTCTGCTTCTTTTAATATTCTAGCAACAAAAAAACCTTTACCATACTGTTTAAGAAGACTTTCCTTGGTCTCAAAAATTTCAATACCTGATTCGTTTGACATTACAAATCGATTGTCTTCACTCTTTCTTAGAGTAGCATAACGCAAACCATTTTGTTCTACTACCCAATACTTGTTAGGAATAATTGGTTTAGCTTGTAATTCGGTCATCGTACATACCTCGCATTAAGTGGTTCGGCATAGATTTGTGCCTGATCTGCAATCTTCTTGAGATCGAATGTGTTACAGAATTTAATCAATCTGATACCAACTTGGCCAATATTTTTATCTGCTGCAATAGCATTTGATATTGTCTCGGCAATAATTGCCTTGATATGATCGGGTTGATTATTAAGATCTATAAGTTGACGATTGCGCTCGTAATCTTCTAGAACTCTATGTTCTAATCCGTTATGATCAACCCATCGTTGAAGCATTAAATTGTTCCAAGCAAATCCTTTGCTATTTCTATCTTCAAATGCTTCTTGTAGTCCTACTTTATTTTTTGTGCCTTTTGTGCGAACACCAGGAAAGGCACTGAACACATTATCGGATGTATCACCTCGCATGCACTTTTCAAACAGCAACCATTCAGGATTAGGCGGTAGTTTAGCCTCCTTAGTTTTCTTATCGATAACAGGTTTACCTTTATCGTCAAAGAATCCCTCGTGCGTGATAGTAGTCTCAGTAACACCGTTGTACTGTTTTACATTAGGTGCGATTAATTGCACAAAATCTGTGTCAGTAGAAATGATCACATGATTATCGTTTGGATGACTTTGAATCCAACCAGCGATTAAATCATCTGCTTCTAGCTGAGGATTCTGCAATACTGTGCAATTTGTTTTTTCTGCGATAAACTCTTTGAATGTGTCAAATGCTTCCCAGAATAATTTATCTTCTTCTTGTTCTGCAGGAGTTAGGACTGCTCTCGCGTCTGCTCTGTTTCGCTTATAAGGAGCATAATAGTCTTTACGCCAACTTCTACCTTCTAGACAGAAAATCACGTGAGAACCGTTAAAATCTTTCCATGCCTTTTTAATACTATTAAGGGTGATATGAAAAGCCATTCCTAGCTTAATTTCAGTATCACCATTAATAACGTGTCTAGCTCTGAAAAACGTATTAGCTGTATCGACTAAAATATATGTCATGAAACTTGCGATTTGCCTTCTGCAATCTTTTGTACATTAATATAACCTGCACCTCTACGATCCATGTTGATGCCTTCAGTGCCAGCAACATCTCCGCATAGTGCTCGGAACCATCGATCCACAACTTCTTCGTCTGGATCGCCTTCAAAACCATAACCTGCTTGTCTCAATTGTACAATGAATTCATCATTCCAGTCAAGTTCGAAAAATCCGTTGCGAAGATTTTCTTTGTTAACGTGGGTTTCTAAAACTCCCACCCAAGGCTCGCCTTTTCTTGAAGCACGTTCTTTTGGAGTTAGCTTCGCTTCTTCTTCTTTAGCCTTAGCTTCTTCTGCTGCTTTTTCTGCTTCTTCGAGCCTACGCTGTGCTTCTTTCAGCTCTGCTTCTGCCTTGGCTATAGTTTCTTCTATTTTATCAAGACCTAAAGCTTTTTTAATTAAATTTTTCATTAAGTTCCCCACTCGTTCTTAAATAATGGCACTTGCAGTCTGTCACTATAACGAAGACCATTTTTCATTGCTAGCTCTGCTACACGACGATTGTTCAGTGTGTAAACACTTTCAACGCCGCCAACTGGCATTAAGTACACAGGACCACTAAAACCTTCTGCACGATAGATATCGATAGTTTCGATAGCTTCTTCCGCATCTTCTTCTGTTGCTACTACAAACTTAAGATATGTATAACCTACTTCTTCGTATTCTCGAACAACATCTGGTCGAATAGCTTCGTGACGTTCTTCGCCCGAGCAGCTAAGTTTAGCACTTACACTAAAAGTTAATTTGTGATATCCTCGATTTTCCATACCCCAATTTAGAAGATATTGTTTAAACTCTGGAGTAAGTTTTTGAGTACCGTTTGTTTCAAACGTGATCTCTTTCAGTGCTACCATTTTAGGATGACTTAACAATTCTGGATAAGCACGTTGCCAGCCTAGCAAAGGCTCGCCGCCTGTAATAACAAGATGTTCATCCTGCCATTCATTGAATGGAATAATTTCCATAATACGATCGACAATAGCATCGCTAGTAAGCATAGGACTAAGATCTTTAAATCGAGGATCCCACGATGCATAACTATCACAGCCTGTGCTGACTAGTGGTAGTTCTTCGTATTTTGTATAAGGTTTTCTTTCGTGCTGTATAGCAATATCTTCAACTTCTGCACTTAGTTCGCCCTTGGGCATACCAAAGCCTGCACATTTAAAGTTACAGCCAAATGTGCGTAAGAAAACAGAAGGAACGCCCATGTAGCGTCCTTCTCCTTGAATGCTGTAAAATAATTCAGCTATTTTTAACTTACTCATTCCTTATTATACCTTTATTAATGAATGTTGTCAAGTCCTCTTTTGTAACAGTATAAGAGCCGTCTCCGTTATCAAACCAATATAGCGCATCGCCTAATTTAAAACCAGATTCTTTTAATATTTCGTCGGTTAATTCTATATAAAAATCACCCGATTCGCTGTCTTGCTGTACATCTAAGTACCAACTTTTATTAGACTGGTTTGCCATTGAGATCCGCTTTACCTGTTTCGTAAAGTTCTTTGCGATGTTGGAATTCTTCTTCGGTAAGTCCATGCCAACCGATACACTTGCCTGTGGGACTACGGCCACAACCGCAACGTCCAATTTCACTTTCTTTTTGTTCGACTCTGACCTGCATGTTTATTCCTTAAAATATGTGTTCATTACTTCCAATTTATCGTGATATTCAGCAATCAGCTCAACTTCCTTTTCAATTGCTTCCATTAGATCTGTGTGATCATGTATGGCCATTGGATTAGCCAGCATAATATCTACGTTCATTTTGTGTTTTAAAATATGTGCTTCGAAGTGTTGTTTTAAAACACCGATCATTTCTCTTCTCATTTCGTTTTCCTATAATTGCCCTTTTCCGGAATAACGTGTCTTACGCCACCGGTCGGGTCTTCCATATCTCCTGTACGTCTCGGAATGAGATGCACGTGGGGCCAAGGTACTGTTTGTCCTGCTGCGGTACCGTAATTAAATCCGACGTTGAATCCGTCGCACTTACCTTCTTCTACCATGCGCATTCCGTCACGCACAGCACTTTCAAACGCATCCATTAATACTGCCACTGTATTATATTTGGGAACGAAAAGTAAATGTCCTTCTGTGACGGGATATTTGTCATAGAATACTTTTACATGAAAATCTTCTTCTACAAGATTGTCCCAGGGTGCAGCACTATCTTCTATAAATTGCGGTTGATCTTTTAATATTGTTTCTTTCATTTTGTCCACCATTCTTCCCAGGAAAAATCGACCCAAACGTTATTTTCAGCTTTGTTAATCTCCATGCCGGAGTAATCCATTTTTACATTGCACTTACTAGAAACATTATCTACTAACACAGCAAATTTAACGTTGTTATTCCATACTTCCTCCCATCTAGGATCAGTTGGAAAACAACCGGATTTCCAATCTTCTACGATCCAATTAAGAGTAGCACCACTGTCGTTAATATCGTCGACAATTAAAATATTTTTATAAGTATCTCCGGCTTCTAGTAAATCGCTAGCAGCTTCTAATATATCTGCAACATCCACAGGATTTTCTATAAATCTTTCTTGTCTAGGATAACCAAATGCGTCCTCAGCCATCCAAAGATTACTTTCTTGTTCGCCACTGTCTCTAAGACTTACTTTTAGTGTTTCACAAGGAACATTAAAGTAATGACTAATCATAACAGCAGGAATTAATCCACCCCGAGTTAGTCCCACTACATAATCAGGACGCCAGTTAGTGTTTGTGATATCTCTACAAATCTTAGCGACTAGGCCTTTTAGTTGTTCGTTATTAATTATGAGCTTGTTCATATCTTTCCTTGAGATATTGTTCGTGTTGGATCCATTTGTTATCAACTAAAAACCCCCAATCACGTTTATGAGGACCGGGCATAAACAGAGTCCAAGCAGTTACACCGTCTTTAAGCTCAATGCGATGATAGCTATTAGGGCTGCAAATACGGAAATGCCCAGGCCCACGCCAATGCCGTGTTTCACTGATCTTGGTACCTTTTGAATCAAAGTTAGGAGTCCATTCATAATATCCACCTTTAAGAATTAGAGTAGCGTAAGGCCAAGGATGATCATGAACATCGTCTGGATCACCTTTTAGAAACTTGTGTAAAAATACGTTGAAAGGAAAACGTTCACGTTCTTTCAAAAAGAGATAATACCGTTCTAGATACGGCTCATTATGCACACGATCAAAAATGATACGTTTGCGACCAAATCGTTCAAGCAGTTTCAGCAACATTAAAAATCTCCTCAGCGAGATAACGCTTTAGTTCTTTGTCTTTTGGCTCTACAGAATAGTTCTTCTTGTAAAAGATTTCATAACTATCTGAACCGTATTTCCCAATGCCATATAATTTACTAGCATCATTACCGTCCCAAGATAGGAAGTCAGCAGTCATACGTTTGAGTCTTTGAAAACGTATGTTATACATTCCCAAAGGCCAAATCACTTCTTTTACTTCATCTATGGGAGCCCAAAGAAATTCACTTGGGCTTGACCAACGATCTAAGAAGAGAGGTAGTACATATTTGACTGCCTTTCTTCCAGTTTGATTTAGCATAATCACAGCTACCATATGTTGCCAAGCCCATTCTCTCGAGTCTGTAGCCGGCAACTGTTGCTGCACCATGAGATCGTCACGCAATGACTCTATCATCGCGGAGCAAACTCCTGTTGCATTTTGATATTATCAAAGAACTCTTTCTTTGTGCCCGGATCATCTTTAAATGCTCCTCGCAGAACTGTAGTCTGTGTAAGACTGCTGTGTGCCATGATACCTCGATTTTCACAACATCCATGAGTAGCCTGGATATAAACACCTAAGTCTTTGGCGCCTGTGGCTTTGGCGATCTCCCTAGCAATATCATTAGCAAGTTCCTCCTGGAGAGTACCACGTCGGGCACACCATTGTGCGATTCTTGTGTACTTAGAGAGTCCAATGAGTTTGGAAGCCGCAATAATACCAATATAGGCAACACCAACAACGGGCTGATGATGATGACTACACATACTGCGAAGCTCACTGCGAACAACCAACATACCCTCGTAACGATCTTTGCTGTCGTTGGGAAATGCTGTTGCTTCTGGTGCTGGTTCATATCTTCCTGCCATTATCTCGTTAAAATACATTTTTGCTAATCTACGTGCAGTACCTTTTGAGTTAGGATCTGAATCACGATCGATCAGCAGTCTATCTAATACAGTTTCGAAAGCTTCTGTTGCTTCATTGATTAAATGCTCTTTATCACTTTCAACAAGATAGTCACTGATATTATCTCCAGCCCAAAATCGCTTACCTTCGCGTTTCATTCTAGCTCGAATGGCATCAGAAAGATATGTTTCTTCATATCCTTTGTTACTCATTATTTCACCTGCTTTCACATATACTTTTTGTGGCAGGGGAACGTATTGGTCTTCAAAAGTGTCTTTGATAAATTCTTTATCTATGGGCGCATTAAGCACTGGATCTGGTGTAAATTTTGTTGTCAATTATTATTCTCCGACGTTTAGGCAGTGGATTGCCATTGTTATTATTTTAAGTTCTCAAGTAGTCTATTGCAACTAAAGAAGTTTTCTTTGAGCATATCTACCTGTGTATTTAGGCGAGGTAAGAAAGTCTGATAATTTTCCATGTAGTCAACTATTTTTTCTATGACTAAAGGACGATACTTTTGATATGACTCAAATGACTCAGTCCATTCTGACGGATATTTGAAATCAGGAAGTGCCATTTCACTGTAGCTTAATCTATCCGGAACCATTGGAATAGCGTCAACTAGAGCACCTTCGTACCAGCTGATGCCCAATGTTTCTTGAAGATTTGCTGAGAACACCAATTTAGATTCTCCTAGCAGATTATGATATTCGTTCTTAGTCAATTGTCTTTCTTGACAGACTACGAACTCATATTGCGGTAGATGTTGTTTCAAATCTTCAAAGATTGGAAGTTGCTTTTCTGGAGCGATACGATGCGGAAAAAGGATGAGGTCACGCTTAGGCATGTTCTTATACATTAGCAGTGTATCCTGCATATATTCCATTGGCCAACCTGTGCGAACTATTTTGTAATTTACTTTAATATCTTTCTGTTCGCAAGCCCACAGATTTTTACAGAACATATTAATATGAAAGTCTGTGGCAAAATAATTATGGTCAATGGCACAGAAGAAACTCTTTTCTGCGTGTCTTACCCAGGCAGCATCTCCAATAAGACGCCCTAGAAAGTCTTGAGGATCATAACTGCCTGCATGCCACAGTGCGTGAATCTTGACAGGAATGTCAAGTAGTTCACTCATGTATTTTAGATTTATAATGCCCGGATGCCAAGCATCAGTAAAAATAAAGTGGTCGCCATTAGAAATGCGTCCATCGCAAAATAGTCTGCCAATCTTCTCAACTTGTACAGACTTATAGATATTAGTGCCACCAAAGTTAAGAAAAGCACCTGGAGTGGTAGCCCTGGGAATATCCGTAGGGCCGTCAATAATTTGAACATCGTAACCCGCCTTTCGCAATAACGCAGGCAAGTGGATTTTCCACTCGCCTGTGTATCTTGTCTCGACAGCTTCTAGATCAACGAGAAAAATTTTCATTGCGACCTGATCTGTTGAAATCTCTACGAGGCTTATTAAATCTCGTATTATGGTAAGGACGTTTCGATTGTTGGAACGCCTTGTATTGCGGACTGGTGTACATATCCGCAGGATTAAATGGTAGCAAGTTAAAACGACAATAGTCTAGATAAGCATCCAGATCGTCGAAAATTTTGTTAACTTCGGGCTTCATAGTAAGATACTTGTTGAGCCAAGAAGGATTTGCCATTTGTATTTCCTTAAAAGTTTTGATTAGTATTTGATAAAAGAACCATTTTCTCCGTCTTCGGAGATTTCAATCCAGATCTCGCGATCCGGATATTTTGCTTTGATAATGTCGTGAAGTTCGTCACTCATCATCTCGCAACTTTTATAATCTAGCGACAGTACACCTTGGTCGCTAGAATACAGTTTTTCCAACCATCGTTTGAATTGTATAAATTCCACATCTCGGTCATTGTGGGTGACACTAAGCCATACCCTAAAATGAAAAATATGGCGATGGGGATTAGCCAAAAACGATACATCATATTCATCTCCTGTTGCTAGATTAGGATCAGTTGCGGCTGCAGGATATTTGTGAATACCTTCCTTGCGAAAGGTTACCCAAATCATTTTATTAGGCCGCATATCTTGCTTGATAATCACTTAACTAGTCCTTCACTTAATTGCTTAATTTGGTCGTCTGTAAGAAAAAACTGATATGTAGAACTGCTTTCTACTTCACCGTCTTTAATACATTCTTGAATAAATTCAACACTATTTAGATCATCGGGTCTAAGGCATCGATTTTTCTTAACACGAATTTGAAAAGCCTCACTGCTTCTAACGATAAATTCTGTCATTTTAAACCTTCCATAGTAATAATTTTACCAATCTCATCTCCGAGATCCTTGTCGTCGGTGATGACATATACGCCGCAGCCATTGCGATCTTTACTAATTTCGTAACGACTGACTTCTACAATAGTACCGCCATTGGCCTTTACTACTTTTAAATTAAACCCGCGAGATTCAATTCCTGTGGCCAATTGACCTGCCATTAATGTCCCCATTTTAATTGCCCCTTCCTCTACATAATTTTGCGAGTTTCGTGCTCGATTCCAAGACTCTTTGACTCTATTATCGAACCAGTTATTCAATTTTTGTGTAATCATTTGATTATTTCATCATTTTTATATTGCGACCAGTCTGCGAACTTGCTACGATCCATTAGTGTATGTAGACTGTGGGACCACACACCGGGATTAGTTGCCTTAAAATCTTTGTCGTCAATTTTAAGCATTGTATTATAATTCCATAACTTAATGTAAGGAATTGGCACACGAATCTGCGGAATAAAATTATCATATTCGCAGTATCCGCTTTCATGAAATTCCTCAACCTGGCTCATAGGAATGTCTAATGAACAAAGATAACCTTCTTTGAGAAAATGATAGATCATGTCTTCCCAAGCTTTGTGTTCATCATAATCTACAGGATCGAAACTGTGATTAGCACCAAAGAAAATATGTGTGATGGGATTACCGATAAGTGTCGGATCAAAAATAGCTTTTTCAATATCTTCGATAGATTGAACGCCTACTACAAAAAGAGTATTTTGTCCGTATGCAGGAGTGTGTTCTACTTCTTTACCAACAAAGAAAATGATATCGTCTGACTGACCTGTAGTGTAATCCCTGTTCATAATTTACTCGATAAAGGAGTTGATGGATTGTGCGATTTCGTTGCCTTGATCTTCAGTAAGACCTTCGTCCAGTTTAGAGAATCCTTTGCTGAATTTCTCCCCGTCTAGACGACCATCTGTACCTACGATGCCTTCTTTCATAATTAACATACGAACTTTATAGAGATCGTGATATGAACCTACAAGTTCTTGTAATTCTGGATCAGTGAGGCTGAAAATATCTTTAGTTGTGTTTAGCATTGCTATTTCCTTTAATTATTGTACAACGATTGAATTGAAAAATCAAGACCATTATTATCGATCATCATCGAAATCAACGGTGTCGTGTTCATGTTCCCACTGTAATTTTATCAATCTTGATATTTCATCTTTAAATTGAAGTTTTCTTTTTTTCATTTCCGCTAAAACTTCATCCTTGAAATTTCCTGATTTTTCTAAATCTGAAATCTGTTTGTCTAATAGTCTGTGTGACTCTTCCAAATGTTTGATTCTGCTTTCATACATTTTAGGCCTCCTCTGGCATTAGTTTGCTTTCAAGTTTGCGAAGATCGTCGTCGTCAAACTGATCAAATAACGGCTGTCCATTTGCATCTACACGTAATGGTTTCGCATTATCTTCTGTGAAGAATAACTCATTAAATTGATTATCTGCAGGACCGCCTTGAAGTCTAGCACCCTCTAAAGTAGACAAGAACTGTTTTGCATCTTCAATAAGCTGAAATGCTTCTTGTTTATTTTTAGTATTAAACAAATCTTCAACAAGGGTAGCAAAGTAAAGAATACGATTAGGAACCCAGTCACTGTATTCTTTTTGCTTCTTGCCTTCTATACTCCAGGCTCTCCAGTCAGGTTTAAATCTGTCACATTCGATATCCATTAATTGTTGAGCACGTTGCACAGCAGTGATATGACATTCAACATTATGTCCCATCATTAGTGCGTAACTGAACGAATCCCAGCTGGTCTTGTTAGGAATTTTTCCTAGTTTGTTAAGTTTAGGTGTTACGTGATAGTGCTCGGGATTCAAATGATTGAATTTTACACCATTAAGCTCGGCATCAGTTTTCCTTACTCCGAGATCATAATAGGCGATGTCTTTCATTATCAATCGTTTTCCAAATTCGCTTTCGAATGGGAATGGGATATCGGAGCCTGAAAGAGCCTTGGAATCTGGCGCCTTGTCCATGATGACTGACCATCTCTTGTTAGTATGTTGGGCATTTGTGTAGACGAGCCCTTTGGCTGTTGCAATAAACGGTGAGGCGCAATCAAAAGATATGGTAAGTTCTTCATTGATGTGTTTCCTGATTTGACGTTGAATAAGCGTTAAGTAACAACTCCAATCTAATTGAGCAGTGCCCAAGAAGTGAATCCAATTTTTACCAACTAACATTCCGTCATCTCTCATAGTCATTAGACGTTTGAGAGTGATATCCATTTTGCACATATTAGCGCCACCGAATGCCCAGCCCTCGGCAGCTTTATCTCCCCACACATCTGGATCACTGAATTCTTTAACACGGTTATACCATTTCTCTGCTGTACCCCAGTCGCTGCCTTGCAGTACATTTAAGAACTTAGTTAAGCCTTGACGGTTATTTAGGAAATATTCATTGTTGAATGCTGTTTTTTCTAAACAATCTTCGAATGTCTTGAGACCAGTCTTTGGCGAATGTATGTGATCGCAGGCCCATGTTGGCACGTCTAACATCATAGACCAGTCAGCAGTTAATTCTAACCATTCCAAGATCTTTTTGCGAGTCTTGTTGGCTTCGGGACCTTCGAAATTGAGCCAGTCAAATTTGAGAACACCTTTACCAATCTGATAACCACCGGAGTCACCTAGTATCAGTGTACGACCTCGATCTCGTTGTTGTATCATCGATTCTTGTTCGATAGCTTTTTCGAGATCTAATTGTGCGTGACCTGCAGAATACAAAGCATATTTGTAGGTAAAGTATCCTTGTTCTTCATTTAAGAAGTTCATGCCTTCTATACCGCGATCAAATCCTTCAGGGATACGATCAGCAGATACAAATTCTTCTAATCGCTGCTTGGCAACATACGTACTATAAAAACTACTGATAGCTGGCAGATAGACAGCATAGTCTTTTTGTAATGGTGTTAAGTTAACTGGTGGTTTCTTTATCATTTTCTCTCGCTAAAATTGCTGTAAGTTTTAATTGTGTTTTAGCATTTTCTAGATTATCTAGTGCTATGCGTACTGCTTCGTTATTTGAAGCAAGACTATACCATTCTTGTTCTTGTTGCATCTGTTTGATCGCCCAGGCGATAGCTTTTTCGGCTTCTTGATTTAAACCTACATTAGCACTACCGCCATAAATCTTCATCCAGGTGTTGCCATCATATACTTCTAATTCGCTGCCATTAATACGCATCATTCCCTGTGCGGGATTGTTAGAATTATATGACACATAGGGAAGCGAACTGCCTCCCGCTGCGTAGATATAAGGACTAGAACTCGAAATAGTATTGATCATGTGTTAGCAGGAATGATATACTTGTAAGTAGCTAAACCACTGTCGATAGTGATCTGCAAAGCGCCTTCATTAGAAATACTTAATTCTAATTCTTTACCCGAAGCTGCTTTGAAAATACTTGCGATTGCAACAACTGGCCAAGTCCAGCCGCGATCTAACTTGCCGCTGATGCCAGTTTCAAAAACAAATTCTCCACCGTGTGTGGATGCATCACCGAAAATAAATTTAAGATTTCCGTTGTCAGTTTTGGCAAGAAATGATGGATGCTCACTGTTAGCGCCGACCTGCATATGGAAACGCTGTAATGCAGCCACTGAAGGCTTAACAGTAACGTCCCACTTAACACCGCGGAACTTAACTGTTTTCATTTTTTCATTGATAACTTCAGTGTTCATGAAACGATAATCGTTTTTAAAATCACCTGCTTTGTTTTCAAAATGCAAACCTGTAGGCACAGTTTCGCCATTGCGTTCTGCAGATTGAATGGTGATCTCTGCGCCTTCTTTGTACTCAGGACACTCGAGATTGTATTTTAGTTTGGACATTTGACTCATTCCAAACACACCGATCATGTCCGAATGTGGAGCAATAGTCTCTGCCTCCATAATAACAGTTCTATTTTCAGCCATGGCATTTAAGAAAGTTTTTTCTTCAGTGCCAGTGATTTTGACCATGTCTAGAAGACCTGTGTCATGCGTATGTGCTACGATATCTTTTAAGATGTCTTTCATTAGATTTCTCCAGTAATAAGTGATTATATTTAGATCGTGATAAAAAAACAATGATATTATTCACCGAAATCGAACAGTTTATTAAACGTGTTGTCATTTCTGGTAGAACTGATATCCCATTCCAGTACACCGATCAGGTTTTCTAACTTTTCATCGATAACAGTATTTTCCATTTCTGCATCGTTGAAGGGTAGTTCTTTGAACCAACGGGGCAGTCTAAGCTCATCTACCGGATAAGCCACAGACGTATATCCCATTGGATTGTCTTTTAACTTGCAGACAATTACTTTGGCACCGTCAGTTATTGACATTGAATACTTGTCATCCATCATGCGTTTCAAAGTATTCCAATTCAAACTTGCTCTGACGTGTCCAGGCATGTTTGCTTTGCCTTGTTTGGTTTCTTTTTTCTTGTATTCTGTAATATTGTTGGCACGTTTGGGAGAACCTTTTTCCCAACCAGGTCGCAATTTAAACTCTTGCCTAAATTCGGCGATATAATCCAGAATATCTTCTTTAGGAACTCCGTTTAGTGTTTTAGTTAACACTTCACTTAGGAAGTCTTGAATCACTACAGGGGTATCTGATCTTTTTAGATCTAGTCCCATGGCTTTAATCTTACCTGGCTTACCATCGACATCTGAACGCTTGCCTTCTTTGTCATAATATAGAACAGCATAGCGTTTTTTTGTAATGAACAGTCCTTTGCTAGCGACGATCTCGCGACCTGCCTTGATAACTTCGCCACGAGTCTTAGGACAGTGGAAAGCATCTTGCATAAACTTAATGAATGTTTCATTAACTTCAGAACCAATTTGATCATAAAGCTGTATAACAGTTTCTTTGGTCCATGGCAATTTTCCTGATTCAATGTCTTTCTTAAGGATGGGATAGGCAGAAAAGTAACAGCTATCAGTATCGCCGTAAATGATTGCCTTGCCTACATGATTGAACTCGCCAGTAATGAATTCATTTACTTTACCCGCCATATGTTTAGCAATTGCTCTTCCGGTAAGGGTAGTGGATTGACCAATACGATTGTCAAAGAACCTGCAACCAGGATTAAGAATAGCACCATATAGGCTATTAAGATTAATCTTTTTGACCAGCTGTCGTTTGTCCCAGTATTCTTCTTCGATTGGATTTTCTGCATCTTTAGCTGCCTTTAATTTTGCCTGCATCTCTTTACGTTCGGCATACCAACGTTTGAGTAGACCAGGCACAACTCCTTCATTTTCATAGGTGAAGATAGTTCCATTAGCACTCAATGTCCAGGGCTGATTGCTGTCAAACACCAGATCATATATTTGAGCAGCACTAAGAGTATCACTACCGCCATTCTCCCAATCGATGGTAATCTCACGACCGATTTCTTTGTTCATTACTGCACTGTATTCTAGTGTGCCAAACATATTTTCCCAGGCAGCAGCAAAGCTCTTACCTTTGGCTATTTCGCCTTCGATGTATGCCTTAGTTGCTTCTGGTCGTAATTGGCCCACGATAGTTTCAGGACCCATGTTCAATGCTCTAATAGCGGAAGGATATAGTGAGTTGATATCCAGCGAACCGATCCATTCATGAATACCTTTCTTAGGATAGGCTACGTAAGCACCTGCTGCCTGTGTAGACTCACCTTCGTCTCTTTTAGGACGGTTAGGTACGATCATTCCTCTGCGATGAGCTTCGTTTATGATTGCTTGTTCTGTTACTGCTACCGCACCCATAGTAGTTTGTAGTAACACAGTGTTTTCATGTGCCAGTTTGTTAGCAAGATCTAAAAACTTTAGTTTGTCATCTAGTTTTGCTAACAGCATTGTGTCTTGTCTGTTGTACTCAACGAATCTACGAAAATCTTCGTTGTACAACTGATCTAAGGTACCTTCATAGACTGTTTTATTTTCACCGATTTCCATTTCGGCAATGGCATCTAGTCTATATGTATGACGTTCTTCATATGTGTACTTGCGATACATCTCAAGGCTGTCTAAGTGAACACGACCTACAAAATCATAGGTTACTGCACTGCGTCCATATTTTTCAAATTCTCTTTTCTTAGGAAATTGATCCCACAGGCAGAATCTTCGAGTGTCTTCTTTGCTGAGAACTTTTGTTACCCTGTTAACAGTATACGGAATATCAAAGCCTTCTGAATTCCATCCGCTGATTACATCGACATCGTCGATAAGATTTAGAAATGTATCTAATAGATCTGCTTCTGACTCAAACAGATATGTGTTTTCAAATCCTTTAACACTCTCCTGTGCCTGCACCATCGAAATACTTTTTGGAGGAATAGCCAGGGTAATCAAACTGCCTAACCATTGTAGATAAAGTGTAATAGCAGTGATGGGCATAAATGCATCTTCTGGCGATGCATATCCGCGCTCTGGATCAAAATCTACCTCAATATCAAAGAAACAAACATTAAGTCTTGGTTCTTCTGAATTAAGATAGTTTTCCTCTAGGCAACGGAAGATAGGATTTACATCTGATTCGAACAGTTTATGTCCGTCGTGTGTGCGTAATTCTTTATGGAAGTCTTTGAGATTCTTGCAGGTGATTCTTGATAATGGATCGCCGTAGATTGATTTGTATTTGCCTCTGGAATCTAAGTAATAAAATAGATGCCTGGCAGGATAATCTTTAAACTGTCTATGACCTTTGCCATCACGCTCTACAACGTGTATGGTATCCTGATCGCGATCATAGAACGCATCAACATAACTCATCTTTTCTCCTATGCAATTTATGGCTTGCAAATACCAATTTAATCATTTATGGCTGATCGAACCTTTCTCGAAGATATTTAGTGTGTGTACAGATAATCTGCAATTTTTTCACATAAAATCGCGAAATATAAACCAGATACTAGGATCAATACGACACCTAGACCTAATAGTGTCCAATTGCCGATTATTTGTAAAATGATATTTGCTATCATTGCGCTAGCATTCTCACCAACCCAATTGTATCAATGGTGGTGAGCAGGACGTAGTTAGCCAACATGCCAAAAGATTTCCGAGTCCAAGCAGCCCAAGCATACATAGCACAGCCAGCAATCCAAACAGGATATAAAGCCAGCAGTGGAGGATTGGGAACCGTAAGCGCCATTGTGATGGAGCATCCAATAGATACAGCCCAAGCAAGAAGTTCAACAATAAAACGTAGACGGTTAGATGCCCAATCATCTCTGATCCACTCTATAGTTGGACGAAATATATCATTTATCATTTAATCCTTTTCTGGTAAGTTTTTAGTTACGCCAAGGATCATCTCAATCTCATCCCATTCTTCTTCGTGATTCTTCCAATTATCTTTATGTGCTATCTTGATAGCTTTGTTGATAATACTAGGTTTAATTTGAAGCTCATCTGCTACAGCTTTGACTGTTTCTTTAAGACCTTCCTGCAGATCTTCAACTTCTCTAAGAACATTAGATCCTTCGTTGATTAATCTTTCTAATTTTGCTCTTTCTTCGGGACCATACATTTTTGCCATATAATATTCTCCTATAGGACAATTATATAGCCAACAAAAAAGCCAGTCAACTAATGACTGGCTTTTGTTTACCAAACGTAACGATTACTTTTGATTTTCTGATAAAACATCATACAGCTGGAATTCACCACCATATGATTCATAGACTCTGGCTGCGTATGCATCTGCTTTGATACCAGATCCAACTTTATTTGCTGCAACTCGCTGTGCCCAATTCCAAAGTGCTGAGTCAACAGGATCGATCTGTTGTTGACCACCGCTTTCTTTAACAATTTTTAGGCAGTCGACAAATGATAGTTTTTGTTCAACTGATTCTTTCACTGGACGCTTTTTACCTTTAAGCATCATTTTAGATTCTGACTTAGCTGCGATAGCTTTTTGTAAACCCGGAGGTAGCTTCTTCTGTTTAGCACTAAGACCTTTTGAATCGCTGTCTTTCTTTTCGCCGTCTTTAGCAGCAGGCTTTTTGCCTTTTCCTAAATCATTGGCACCTTTTCCGTCTTGAGCGTAATCTGGAATACCATCTTTGTTAGCATCTGGCTTGGAAGCTTCGTCCATTTTTTCTTCAGCTTTTTTGCCTTTGACTTTTTTATCTTCCTTCTTAGCTTCTACCATTGCATTGAACTTTTTCTTGAATTCACTAGTTTCTTCATCTTCGATTAAAGCATCAACATCTACTTCTGTACTTTCTGCTTTCTTCTTAGCGATCTTAGTAGCAGTAGCATGCATTACCTGCTCGCCCTTTTCACCATATCGCTTTTCAAAACCTTTTTTGTCTTTTTTCATACTCTTAACTACTTCTTCTTTTTTATTTTTTTCGGCAGTAGTTAATTTCTTTTCCATTACAGTTTCTCTGTCGGAAATTCTACGACCCTCTTCGAGAACATTGCTGACGCCAGCTAATACTCGCATTTGAGCGTCTTCGCTGAGTGCTACACGTTCTACAGGTCTTGCCTCTGTGGCTTTACCTTGTGGATTGAACACATTAGTTGGTTCAATTTCTTTAAGTTTTGATACTAATTTATGAAAGTCCATTGGCTTCTCCGTTTATTTCTTTTTACCTGCACAGTGCGCACGTTGACTAAATCCTTTGGGATTATCGCAGTCTATTGATTTTTTATATTTGTCACTCCATTTTTCTTGGAGTTCGTTTTTAACTTTTTCTAATCTCGATTCTTCAAATTCTCTTGGGCCCTTATTGACAGCTTCACTGGCCTTTTGTTCATACTCTAGGTAATGATATACACTAGAAATATAATCAGAAGCTTTGGTGATTTTTGCCTGCACCCAACCATCTAATTCTTGATTTTCGTCGATCATTTTAAAAAGCTTAACAGAGTACTGCGCTAGCTTGTATAGGTCAGCACGAGCCATTTTAGCTTCATGATCGTCTGGTCTTGGAATATCGTGGTTCATAGTGTATTTATCTTCTTACGGCAGTGCCTTTACCAAACAAACTGACAGTTTGATCTAGAGCATTTTTTGCTGTGCCGTCCTTGTTTTTGGGCTGTTTTACTTTGGGCTGTGGTGGTGATTTTGTACCACTTTGTCCGGGTTTTCCAATGTAACTAGGATTTCCTCGTGCCGGACCGGGACTGATATGCGGATTTGGCACTGTGGCAAAATCTGCTGAACTCATTCCTGTAGCCGATTCTAATATTTCTCGAATTTTCATATTAAACTATTTACCGTATTTTGATAGATACTGATATAGCTCTTTTTTTACCTTATTCCAAGCGGTGTCTTTGCTGTATTTTAAAAATCTTCCATAGTATTGAATAGCAGCATACAGAGCATTTAGATTTGGCACCTGTATGATTTTGCTGCCGATCACAGCATAATCTTGTCTCTGTGACTGCTTTAGAATATTATCTAATTTGTCTAGACTTTCTGATCCCAATTTATTGTGTATATCGTTGGCGATTTGACTTATCCACGCATCTTTTTCCATGTTATCCAACATATACAGATAATATTCATCTCGCTTGGTTAGTGCTTTGGGAGGTCTTTTCTTCCATACAGAAGTTTCGAGGTCAAATACTGATTGATCATTTTTTGATCTGTCTATTTGTTTACTGCGTTGGCTGGCGTGATTGAGTTCATGTATCAGCAAAGAACTAAGTCTGTCAACGAAGTTATTTGAACTTTTTTCATCTGTAGGTGCCTGTGCTACATTTACTTCAACAGTAATAAGATGTCTAATGGGATCGCCGGATATTTCGTGTTCAGCTTCAATCGCTGAATATTGACTATCTGGTCTATCTAACAATCTAGGTTTGATTGTTAGAGGTCTTGATAAAACAGAATCTTTCCAAGCTGCTAATTCTTTGCTAGAATTTAAATTTTTAAAAAACTTAGCAAACCATTCTATATCATTGTTGTATGAACCTATGTCACTGACAGCTTTAGCTATCCAGGGACGAACCCAAGCAGATTCTATTCTTTCAATGATAAATTCTGTAGCTCTCATTTTTTGCCACTTTTCATGTTAGCACACCAATGATACATCTTTGCTCTTTCACCTGATGCATTTTTAGCACGTTTTCTAAGATCAGTAACTGAACCAGAACAACTGGCACCCGCACGTTTTACACGACCTGGGCGACTTTTACCTTTAACTCGACCATCAGCAAAGTTTTCTTTTTGAATACCTAAATTAGCACCAGACCAGTTACTGCGCAACATATTGCCTTTGTATGTGATTACAATACTACATTTGTTTAATTTATTTCTTTCGCAGATATCAGTAATCATGTCAGCTGCCTGATGCATCTGTGATTTTAGATCACCTTTAAATCGTCCTGTTAAATCGTATTCTTTAGATTTATCATCCATTGTGATACGTGCTATCATTCGTTCAGGATCTGGCTTGTCCTCCGCCGATGCACCTGTGGCCAATGCTGTGCCTGCTGCACTGGCAGCTCCGAATTTTAAGAAATCTCGTCGACTGATTTCATCTAATTCTACAATAAATTCTTTCGCTCTCATTTCATTGCCACCTTGTAGTTCTGAAATTTTTCTTGTCGACGATCAAGATGTTTCATTCCTGGATTGATAGGTTTAGTTACAGACTTAACGTCTGCGAAATTCATCACTTTATCTCTCACACGTTCTTTCCAATACCATACAGCTACCATGGCAGCGATATCTGGTCTTTCTAATAGCTCTGGCTTTTGCTCTAATGGTAAGCCTAACGCTTCACCAGCTTTACGATAATTGTATCTGCCTGTAAGCTGGATGTATCCTCGACCCTTGTATCTAGCACCGTCGCCCACTTCAGTATTACCTAGTATCTTTGCTTTGCCTGGAGCATACTTGGGATCATATTTTTTAAAATCTAAACTGCCGCCGATTTCAATCATGTGTTTGAAATCTAAAGTTTCGTGGGCGGCCTGAGAAAGAAAGGCAATTAATTCATTGCCTTTGATATTTGCTTTTTCTGCATACTGACGTAGCAATGCCTCGTGACTAGTACCAGTTACGGTCTTGCTTATGTCTAATTTTTTAGATGGTTCTGATTTTTGTACATCTGGTTTAGATGTCTTTTTAGCCTTTGTTGGCTCTACAGGAGTTCCCTTATCGGGAACTTTAACCATTTGTCCTTTTTTCAATTTTGTATTTTTATCAAAATTGTTTAATTTCATTATTACTTTAGGATCAACATTGTTTTGCCTTGCTATAGAATAAACAGTGTCACCTGGTTCGACATATTGTTGTACTATCGTTTTTCCCTGTGCACCTAATGCGGCAGCGCCTAATGCTGCCCCCGCTACCCAATCTTTCCATCCTTCGTCGACATCTTTATCTATTTCTAGATAGCCATCACGTATATCCTGCAATGCATCTTTTAGTATGTAATAAAAATCTTCTCCCCAGTAATGCTCACTGTAGTACTCGTACATGTACTCAAAACCGGGATAATTATCGAACTCTCTGGTGATATTGTATTCACCGTCGTCTAGATAATCCAAAAGAGTGTCGGCGTCGTCAGGACTCAATCCCCAATTGTTGTCTTTGGTGAATTCTTCTTCCTGTTCAACGATAAACTCTTTTGCTCTCATTAGTGCTGTCCGTATGGATTCAATGGTCGATCTTCTTCACCTTGCTGCGGTGGATATACTGGATACTGATCTGGATTTTCTCTATCCTGTTCGGCTAGCTTAGGATCATTCCATAAGTTTCTATTGTGCCAAATTTTTTCTTTGTTCATATACTAAAACTACTCCCACATCCGCAGGTAGTCTGTGCATTTGGATTTTTTATAGTAAATTGACTACCGTGTATATCTTCTACATAATCAATTTCTGCACCTTGAAGATATTGCATGCTCATACTATCAACTAACAGTTTGAAATTATTTTCTAGTGGAAATTCAAAATCGTCTTCGTTTTTGATTTCATCAAATGTAAAACCATACTGAAATCCAGAACAGCCGCCGCCCTGTACAAATGTTCGCAACGATAGATCGGGATTACCTTCTTCATACAGTAAATCTAATATCTTTGTTTTTGCTGATTCTGATACAGTTATCATTTAAACTCCATACTTATTTGGTTTAGGTTTTGCCACTGGACTAACTGCACTAGTTGATTTATTTTCGTGACTAGCATTATCAGCAATTCTTGTGGCTTTTACTCCCATTAGTTTTGAAGCTAATTTAATAGTTTCTTCATCTTCGGGAGTATACATGACCTGAGTTAAATTTTCTGCCCAGGAACTTTCTTGATCAAAATGTACTCCGTGTTCCTTGTGAGCTCTTGCCGCAGCTACGGCTAATGCGTAACGATATTGCATGTAAGGATCAGTATTTCTTAGATCTTTTTGAACAAATACTCCGGGCAATGCATCGCTGACATCCTGTGACATCTTTCCGGCTTTGCCTTGAAATTTAGTTTCATTAATAAATTCTTTAGCTCTCATTCTTATTTCCTACGGGCTTTTCGCCGGTTAGATAAGGCAAGCTAAACCATAATTGAAACCATTCCGGTGTTCCTGGACGAATATTATGTTTCTTTTCTAATTCTTGTTTTTCCATTCCTGTGATAGAAATGTTACTACCTTGATCGATTTGTTGTTGTACTTTATATTCAGTAAGTCTCGCCTGTGCACCAAGACCACCTAGATACTGCAATCTTTTGATTTCGTGTATGGGATCGTTAGGAGCAAGATAGCAGTCATCGGGGCTATCATGATTGATAGAATTTTCAGTAGTAATTTTATATTGTTTAATCACGATCTATTTCCATTCCACCATGTAATTCGTCTGATATTTCTTCCCAGGTACTGCCATACTTATCTTTTACTTCGGCAACGATTTCATTGATAATATCGTCTAGGTCACCCGGATTTAGATAATCCATTAAACTATAACCAGCATTAGTGTCAGTTCTGTCGTCTAGAATTTCATTTTCTAGAGTGTCTATGTTTACTTTAAAATCGATCCAACCGTTTGGTCTTTCTCCGTCGCCTTCGATTTCAACATCTTCTCCATAGAGGATCACGCCTTCGCCGGTGTTTTCTATTCCATACCAACCAGAAAAACCGGGTAATTTAATTTCATCCGCAGACCTAGAATCTTCTGCAATCTTATCTGTAGAGCATACTTCTTTTTCTACTGAATACTTTTTATCCGGAAATTTGCTTTTGAGGTGTTTAAGCATTGTGATGGCTTCCCAGCTGTCCTTATAGGACGCTGCTGGTTTGCCGTTAACAGAAAGAATAAATTTTGATTCTTCTTTTAATTCTTTAATGCGCATTTCAACCCCTTGATTGTTTAGGGCCTTTACGCTCTTTCCATTTTTTATCTGTTGAACAATAGTAACGACCGTAATCTTCTGCTACTTCTTTATTTTTATGTTTTTCGTAACCTTGCTTGGCTGCTTTCTTTTTATCTGTATGTGCGCCAGCGGCTCCACTGCTACGTATACCTTGCAAGGTTTTTGTATTCGGGTCTCGTGGTTTAGGAACTTTTAATTTGGGATCTGCAGATTCTCTTTTCCATTTATGTTCATCTAATTCATATTCTAATTCTAGCAGATCATTATCTATATTACGTAACAAATATTTGAATGGTTCGTCTATTCCATAGACTGCTGACTCTAAAGCGTTCATTGCTTCTTGTGCTTCTTGAATAGCCGACTCTATTTCGCTCTTGTAGCCTTTATCATCGAAGTCAATCTTTTCAGCTAGCTGTTGTATCCTAACTATGATATTTGACACAGTATCATCGTATTTGATTTCGGTAGTGATTTTCTGAGCCTGTTGTGCAAGGCTTGTCAAGAGATCTTTTTGTTGTTCAGCTACAGCGATAAGTTTTTTGAGTTCTTCCACTGGGCGTGGATAATCCTCATCCTGCTGCTCTTCGATTTTGTTAATAAATTCAATAAGTCTCATTCTTATAATCACCTTTATGCATGTGTTCTGTTTGCTCAGTGGCCACTCTTTCTGCTAATTTTTTAATTTCTTCGTCGTTGAATATTTCTTCTTTATACGGCATTAGATCGAATTCTCTACAGTATTCTTCAGCGCATTTTTTTAATGGTTCTATGTAGTGTGTGAATGATTCTGGATGATCTGGATACGCATAGTGATGCTTGACAGCAGGAAATATGTAATTACTCAGCGCCTTATCGCTGTTATCTATCCAAAATTTTAGATCGTTGATATAGTCTACGTCACGATCGAACTTTTTATGTTTTTCATCGTCCGCGGCATTGGGGACTGAAAATAATTCCATTAGACGCATTACCAGCTCCTGCAAGACCAGTAACGTGCTTTCCAACGTGGACCTGGATTTTTACAATTGTGTCTAGCACGGAATGATTTTCTACGTGCTGGATTGGATTTTTTAATACGCATTTTCTTATCGCCAAAATTGACTTTAACGATATTGCCGTTTGGTTTACGTACATATACTTTTGATTTCTTAACATCACCTGGAAGTTTTTTACCTAGGGGTACATTCTTGCCACGATATTCAGCTTCATCCATTCCTTCTTGACTTTCGCCAATCTTAGTGCAGTCATTAGTTCCTACTCTACGATAACCTTTCCAGCAGGCCTTGCCGTGTGTGCCTTTTTTCTTTTCTTCGTCTAGCTCGCCGTCTTCAAAGGTGAATCCTTGCTTAGATAGGAAATCTAGAGAATACTCGTCTAATTCGATCATTACTCCGTCTTCTAGGATGTCTACTATTTCTGTGCAGATTTCTAAATCTTCGGATATGCTGATACCGAATGCATCACCCATTTCAAATACGCCAGCGTCTTTGGCTTCTTTATCTAGATCTGCTTGACGCTGATCTATAGCTTTGACAATTTCGGGTTCTTTAGAAGCCGCAGGATCATTGGCTAGATCTGCTAGTGCTTGTTTTTTAGCATCATAATCTCCCTTGGGATCTTTGGGATTTAATGCTGTTTCATTTAAGATGCTGTCTAATTTTGATAGTAGGTCTCTCATAGTATCTTCCAAACGATGATACTATATTTATCTACTTTGAATTATCAGTGATTGAATCTAATTTCGCGTATAGTGCCCTCTTGCAGTATATAACCTGCACGGACCCATACAAAATTGCCTGTGAAATTGCGATATGCGGAATTGACCAGTGGTGTACTGTCCAGTGCTGTAAGATCTACAGGATTAGAATCGTACACAACATCAAACCAGTCGTCCTCGGCGGGATTTACAGCCAATGTTGCCTGTATTTTTACAGCACCTTTGAAGTTATCAAATAGAAAAACCACGGTGTGTTTACCATCACCGAGGTTGTAATAACCATCAGCTTTTTGTTTTTCTGTATATGTATATCTCGAAAAATCAACTGATCTAGTTGTGGTTTGTGATAAAAGGACTGTACTTTGACTTGGCATAGTAATTATTTATCTGTAATTATGTATTCATAAACCTGCCCGAGCACTTCTGAATTTCTAAGATTCAGCAGTAACAGAGTAGATTTATCTTCAACATACATATAACGTCTATCCCAATTCCAGTCGGTCTCGATAAACCATTTCTTTACAGCATCAGATATTAATACATGTTCTGATTGCGTGGACAGCCAATTTAGATAGATTTTCTTATTAGGGACATCGTGTGCCATTTTGTGCGGACGAAGATATACTTTATATCTATATTTGTTGTGCGGCAGCTTATTGCACATTATAGTTTTTTCATCACTTATTAACAATTCTGGATTTTTAGGTTCAAAAACAGATAATAGCTGAGCTGCAAATTTATTTTGTATATCTTTAGAGATATTTTTATCATTTAGATAAACGTCAATACTGTCACGTTCAATCCTTGTAGCAAATTCATCAGCCGCCAAGCTCTCTAAATAAGCAGCAAGATTGCGAATAGTGTCGCGATTATAGTAAGTGTCTCTAAAGATTCTATTCCAATAATCTGGTTTTTCAGTAGGTCCCGGCCCGGAACAGAATTCTTGGATTTCTGAATAAGATTTCATCCGGAAAATGGCTATACCGCGTACCTGTAAAGATACTTTGTATAGCCATTTATTATAGAATCTACGTTTTGTTTCTTTTACCTTAATCATTTACAGATGTAACATTTACAGCCATGTCTTCGATGTCGTTACTCTTAAGTAACTTACGTTTTGATTCGATAACTTCAAATATAATCTTGCTGTCTTTGACATCAATCACAACCTTACCGCCTGATTGTAATTCTCCAAACAAGATCTTACGACTCAATGGTGACTTAATAGAATTATCTATCAATCTGGCCAAAGGTCTTGCGCCCATTTTACTATCGTAGCCTTTACTTGCTAGGTACTCGATAGCAGAACTGGTAGGAGCCAATTCAACATTCTTATCTTTAAGTTGTAGGCCTAGTTCTTTAATAAACTTGCCAACGATACTCTTGACAGTTTCTGTAGACAATTTGTTGAACTTAATGATAGCATCCAGTCTATTTCTAAATTCCGGTGAAAAGAACTTTTTAGCAGCCTTGTCATCCTCGTCGGTTTTATCTAGACTACCAAATCCGATAGTGTTTTTTTCATTATCGCTGGCACCCAAGTTCGATGTCATAATAAGAATACAGTTTCTGCCATCGGCCTGTTTCCCATTACTACCCGTTACAAATCCATTATCCATGAATTGCAGTAAAATATTGCTGACATCCGGATGAGCTTTTTCGATTTCATCTAAGAGAAGAATACAATTTGGAGTTTCCTGCAATTTTGTAATTAATTGTCCCGCATTATCTTCATAACCAACATATCCAGGAGGAGCTCCAATAAGACGAGCTACACTGTGTTTCTCCTGATATTCGCTCATGTCAAATCTAATTAACGGCATACTCATTTTATCACTGAGCTGACGTGCAGTTTCAGTTTTACCTGTACCAGTTGGGCCCAGAAACAGAAAGCAACCAATTGGTTTATTAGGACTTTTCATTCCGGCCTGCGAAATAAAAATTTTATCTAGCAGATTATCTACAGCATTATCCTGCCCATATACCACAGACTTCATGTTCTTTTCTAGATTAGAAAGATTTTTGCTTTCTTTCTGAGTTACAGTCTCTAGAGGCATATTTGTCATCTTGCTAAGTTCAAACATTACCTGCTCAACGTCTACGATATTAATAACATCGACACCTTCATCCTCGTCCTTCAACTTATAACGAGCGCAGGCGCAGTCAAGAATATCGATAGCCTTATCGGGCAACTTTTTATCACTCATGTATTTGATAGAAAGTTTCACAGCCTGATCAATAGCACCGTCAGTGATCTTGACATTGTGATGTTTCTCGTAATATTTCTTTACACCTTTGAGGATCTTTACAGTGACTTCTGCAGAAGGCTCGTCAATTGTAACTCTTTGGAATCGGCGCATTAGTGCGCGATCGCTTTCAAAGTGTTTGCGATATTCTTCCCAGGTTGTAGATGCTATCAATTTGATTACACCTTTAGTAAGTATCGGCTTTAACATATTTGCCATGTCATTGCTGCTATTATTGGCAGCGCCGGCTCCTTGCATCATGTGAGCTTCGTCTATAAAAAGGATAATTTTACCTTTTCTTTCTAGTGCAGAGAACACAGCCTTAACACGTTCTTCGAAATCACCGCGATATTTAGAACCTGCTAACAGCGCACTGATATCTAACGCATAGACAGTATGATCCTGTATGAACTTAGGTACTTTCTTTTCGTGGATCTTACGTGCCAAGCCTTCGGCAACAGCAGTTTTACCCACACCCGGATCGCCCACCATTAGCACGTTGCTTTTATTGCGTCTTGCCAATACCAATTGGATTTTTTCTATCTCATCTTCCCGTCCAATTACTGGATCAATCTTCTTTTGTTTTGCGGCCAAACTAAGATTGGTGCAATATGTATTGATGATTTTTTCTATTTGATTTGGATTAGTCAATTGATTTTCTTGTTCTTCTTCAGAATCTACGTTAGTGTGGTAAAACTTTACAAACTTATCTTTGATTACTCCGCCTTTGGTAAGGAAGTAAAAGCCAAAACTGTTCTTCTCACTTAAAATACTTATAAGAACATCGCCAGGTTCCATGGTTTGGCGACCACTAAACAGAACCTGTGTAAAGCATCTATTAAGCACACGCTCTACAGAATTAGTTTTTCTAGGCTTGTAGCCTTCGTCGTCGACAATTAGTTCTGTTAAATTATTTTTAACAAAAATTTCAATGTTGTCTTTGATGAATTTTGTATCGGCGCCGAACTTATCTAACAGATCAGCTGTCGGTTGATCCAACATAATACTGTAGACCAAATGCTCGATAGTGATATATTGATGCTTCTGTTCTTTTGCAATGACAATTGCACGTTCAAAAATTTCTTGTAGTGATTGGCTAGGTTCGATCATTTGCTGTTGTGCTTCCTTAGTTTTTTCATAGCTAATTGTAACTTCATCTGGCTGACTCTGTCTACAAAACATACACCGTTAAGGTGATCGTATTCGTGTTGAAAGCATTTGCTAAGATACCCGTCGATTTTAATTTCTCTATTGATACCTTTACTGTCGTAGTATTCTGCTACTATCCAAGAGGGACGTTTGACCATTAGCCATAGACCGGGATAACTTAGGCATCCTTCCTGATCTATTACTAATTCAGTGCTGGATTCTATGATTCGCGGATTAAAGATAGCAAATGGTTTGGGAAATCCTGTGATGTTTTCACTGCCCATTACGAATACAGATTTTGTCAGGCCTACTTGATTAGCAGCCAGCCCAATTCCTTTATTCTCTAGCATGAAGTTAACAAGATCTTGTTCTAATTTTTCAGCATCACCGTCATTAACGAAGTCCCAAGGTGTGCTGACCTCAACGAGGCTGTCATGGGGACCTAGGTTATATTGCATTCTTGATCTGTTCTATGAGTTCTTTTTGTTCCGGAGTTATATTACGTGGTACTGCAACCTTGACCTTAATATACAAGTTACCCCTACGTCCAGTTCTTACATTAGGTAACCCTTCGCCACTGCAATTTAACACGGTATCTGGCTGTGTACCAGCTGGAATACCTATGGTTAATTCTTTGCGTTCTGCTGTTGTGATCTGAATACCTGTACCTAGAATAGCATCCCATACTGGAATTTTATATTCGCAGACTAGATTATCTCCCTCTCTCATAAAGAAATCATCGGGTCTAATACGAATATTAACAATTAAATCACCCGCCGGCAATCCTGCAATACTTGTGTCTCCCATGCCTGTGTACTTTATTTGTTGGCCTTCTTCAACACCGGCAGGTATATTAATCTTTATTAATTTCTTTTGACCCTGGCCTATGGTCAATTCTGCTTCTAGATCTTTGCCTTTTATGACATCTAACAGCGATAGCTCTACAGTAATTGCTACATTAGAATTTTTACGTCTAGCCTGTTGCTGATGCTGTGCTCCAAAGCCAAAGTGTGTAAAGATATCGTTGAAAGGATGTCCAAAACCAAACGGACTATTTCCAGTGTGGAAATGGAATTCTTGGAATCCAGGTCCACCACCGCCTTGGTTTTGTTTCAACGGATCAACTCCCATGTCGACCATTTGTTTCTTTTGAGGGTCGCTTAATATTTCATAAGCCTCATTGATCTTTTTAAATTGAACTTCGTCACCACCTCTATCTGGATGATGTTTCATTGCTGCTTTGCGAAATGCTTTCTTGATCTCGTCAGCAGATGCACCGCGTTGTAATCCTAAAATATTGTAATAATCCATATCTATATTATACAAAAACAAAAGGACCGTGTCAAACAGTCCTTTTATTTACTATAGTTCTAGGCCTTATTATTTTTTCTTGACATCTTCTGGCTTAGTGCCTTCATGTTTTTTGTGTTTTTTCACTTCTCTGCAATCCTGTTTTGGTTTTTTAGTTTTTGGATCAATTACAGGTTTGCCGTCTTTGCCTTGTACGTCTACACATACTTTGACAGTTTCCTTTTTTTCCTCTGCTGCGATTGCAGGATAACTTACGCATAATGCTAGACCTGCTGCAAAAATCAAATGTTTCATTACTATCTCCTTATAGTTCTGGTTGATCTGGTTGCATTGGCATTGGTTTGCCGCTGCTACTGGTCATTACTTGAGCTGTTGATTTGCTGCCAAAGCTGCTTCCGCCAAAGCTAGGAGCAGTGCTTGGTGCTCCGAAACTTGGTGCTGATGGCGCAGCTGGTGTAGATCCGAATGTAGTAGTTACACTTTGGCTAACCGGTTGTAGACCACCATTGTTTGCTCCATTTAGTTTTTCTTGTGTGCGACCAAATGCCGCGATACCTAATACTGCACCCATAGCAATATGGAATAAGCCAGCACCTTGTAGTGTCAGCGGTTGCCATTGTGTGATAGGGCTATGTGTTAATGTTTGTAATAAACTCCATAAGATTGGAAATATGACCATATCCATCATACAGACAACCATATACATCCAACCCATCATTGGACGCCATTTGGCATTCATCCAATCTTCTTTTTTCTTTTCTGCATCACTCATTTTTGCATATTCTTCCGCTGTTGACATTTGTCGCTCCTTAAAAATTTATTTCTTTGGGTGTTTGCCGCCGCAAATTGGACAGCCTTCGTCGTTATTTAAAACCATAAAAATAATCCATTCATACTTAATACAATACCAACGCCTGCTACACCGAAGCTAGCCCAAAACATTGGCATACTCACAGCTAGGATACTTGCTGATAAGACAACGATGGCTAGTTGATATGCAGTACTGGCATATCCGATCCAGGGGCTAGATTTTTTAGCTACCTCTCGATCGTGTTCCATCTTACGGGCATTGACAGCAATTTCTTTCTTATCTGCATCCATACGCTCCGCTTCTGCTTTAAACTCTTTCTTTAATTGAGGATCACTGGTTGTCTTCGACGCAATTTCATAACTAACTAATCGATTGTTCTTGGCCTGATATTGTGCCCAAGCGTTGTTGGCTCCTAGTGTATTATTAAGCACGGTTGAACTTAATTTACCACCATACCAACTGTTGACCGCTAAGAACAGTGCAAATACAGAAATAACCATACCTGCTTTGTCTTTGATCTTTGCTTCACGTTCTGATCGACTTCCTGCTGCCGGTTTTGGAGAGTCTTGATCTTTTGGTTCTTTATTGATTAATTTTAAAATTGATTCATGTAATGACATCGCTGATCCTTTCAAATCTATTTAATTGAATCGTAAATTTTTTGATTTTCCTTATACCACTCGTTCCAGGCTTCAACTTTGGATTTACACTGATGGTACTTGCTGTAATTTTTTACTACTACTTCTAATGTTTTACTCAGTTGAGTTGTGCCTTCTGGAGTTTTGTCTAGTTCAGGACAAGCTTCTGTCAGTTCAGGAGGCACACTAGGAAATTTCATAGCCACTGGAACTGTGGTACTGCATCCTGTTAAGAACAGCAACGAAATAAGTAGATATTTCATTTCGCTTCTCCTGCTGTTGGATCACTGGCTGCTTTGTTTAGAATATCAATAGCTGCTGGATCAACCTCACATTTAGCATCGATTATTTTTTCAACTTCTTTTATTCTGTCAATATATTCGATTTCTTTTTCTTTTATTACTTTGGTTTTGTAGACAATTTTTTCTTTGATTACAGTATTGACTTCTGCACTTTTTTCTTCTGCAATCTTAATCTTACCTTCTAATTCTTTTACTTTATCTCTCCAGGACATTTCTACACCGTATCCGCCGAACAGATAAACACCGCATACTAAAACTGCAATACCTATAATTTCCGCAGGTAGTTTGTACTGCCCCATTAGAGGTATTAATTTAATTAATTTGCTAGCAACATATAGTCCTAGGCCACTGAACATTAAGAGATATGTAATCCAGACAAAGATGCTGTCTGGAATCAAACCAAGCATCCACTGGAATTGCCACATAATCAGTGCGCTCCAAAGATATGTAATGCGTGTTCGTAGTGTTTAATTCTATCTTCTAAACCAATGAATCCGCCGTTAATCTTTCTTGTCATTGTTTTTATATCACCGGCGTCAGCTTCTTTGTTGAGATTGTTTTGTTCCCAGAAAAAACATGCTGACTGAACAGCACCTTCAAAAGTCTGTAGATACTCTGTACATTCTTCTAGATCGATGCCTAATGATCCTGCAAAAAATGTATAATTGTTTTTACCGGTTAGTTGAATTAGACCACGACCGCAGAAACGCCAACCGTCTCCGCTGGCTTCATCGCCGTTGCCCATGCGATTAGCATAAACTCTATTAGCAATTTTTTCTGGTTTGTTTGCGTATGCTGCTGCTGTACCAGCATCCGGAAAATATTTAGGAAAAACTTTTTGTAAGCTGGCTGCTTTATAATTAAGATTTTCTTTAAGGAATTTAAATCCGCCACTTTCATGGGCGCACTGCGCAAGAAAAGCTGCCACACGTTGCGGAGTATCAATGCCATATTCGGGTAATATTTCGTTTAAAGCTTCATACCAATGGTCCAGATAAGGGTTACCTGGAATAAGTTGTTTCAACTGCTGTTTTGTAAATTCAAATGTAAAACTCATTATAATATCCTTTCGATTACCAAAGATTGATTTTTATTTTGTAATAGGAATCTATTTCCTATTTTGGTAATACCGTAATCACCTAATACTTTTGTCAACCAAAAAACTTCGCTCATGCTGCCTGCATCTACCTGAATCGTGTCCTGAGAGTTTTCTAAAATATTATTTTCTGTCGAATCGTAGAGCCTAAATTTAATCTGCTGATTGAATGGTTTTTTTATTGTGATGATGTTTCCCGATAACTCTAGATCATCCATTAAAGTTTTACTGAAAAAACTTTTTATTTCGTTAGTCTTTACACGCAAAATATGTTGTGCATATTTCTGTTTGTCATCTGGAATAATGCTCAGAGATTCTTCTGATAATGGTCTTTCGTCGGCGTCCTGATAATATCTAAATTTCCAGTCTTTGATTCCGGTTAATCTCTGTATTCCGTCTGCGATTTCTTGGATGTAATTTTTTAGTTCTGGTCTTCTTGGTAATTCTACAAATACTGTGTACTGACCTTTTTCGTTTTCACCTGAGCTGACATCTGCATCTAAGACATATTCGTAGCCTTTTTCGATAAATTCCATCATGTCTTTGGCAGGATTACGATCTTTGACGGTGAAACTCATCACGCATACATCTTCATCTTCGCCCATTTTGCTTCGATAGGTATCGATATGAAAAATCGTATCTACTAGATTTTTCAAATCGTCTGATCGAAGTCCTTCAAATAACTGTTTATTCTGTTTCTGGCTGGGCATTTGCTATGTCCTGTATTTGTGCTTCTGATGCATCTTGTTGCATGTTGACCACTGATCTCTGATCTAACATGTCTTGAACTTTGTTCTTGTCTAGTGCTTTGTAACCTTTGTCGATATCATGCATTAGTTTTTTAGGCATTTCAATTCTAACTAACCAAACAGGATAGTGATCAATTTTGCCTTTTCTGGTCCCCGGACGGATATCGTCAGGAGTTTCGATTTTTCGCACTCTAGAAACTTCAGTCTGCTGATAGGATACTTCACAGCCATAATCAGTAAGTCTGATAGCAGCTCTAGGATCTGGCATTTTATTAGCGGGCCACATTAAGGTACATTTGACCCAGTATCTTGATTCTTCTGGGCCTTCTACGATTTCGCCATCGATCCAGTTTTCAAACACGTAGCAATCTAGCTCGTCTATAACACGTTCTAGATCTTTAAGTAGTTTCAGGCTGTTATTTGACCCGTAAATGTTTTCTACATTACGTATCACGTCTTTGATATCAAGCATAATAATCTCCTACTGTATTTATCGATTCAAAAAAGTTATAATAAGTTATAATTTTTACACTTTGGATTTAAATACATTTGTGTTCGGCCACGGACACAGCGGCTAAAGGTCCGTGCCTAACACTTATATAGGAGGCTATCCTTTGAGGAAACAAAGAAAATCCGCAAGAAATCTGGCAGAAAAACCAGTAGATAACGTAGTTCAAATAAATAAATTCCTTCCAAAAAAGAAAACTAGGGTACTGATATATCCTAAGAATCTTAATCAAGAAAACTATCTCTTAAAACTTCAAGAAGCTCAAAAACACATAGTATTTGCAATAGGACCTGCGGGCACCGGTAAAACTATGCTGGCTTGCCAGTGGGCAATCAAGATGTATCAAGAGGGTGAAATTGATAAGATCGTAGTAACAAGACCTGCTGTGTCAGTTGATGAACAGCATGGATTTTTACCGGGGACACTACAGCAAAAAATGGAGCCTTGGACTCGCCCTATTTTTGATGTTTTTGAGGAATATTACTATGCTAAAGAAATTGAGGAACTGGTTAAAGAGGGGGTGATAGAGATCAGTCCATTAGCATATATGAGGGGTAGAACTTTTAAGAAAAGTTTCGTCATTGCAGACGAAATGCAAAATGCAACTCCGAGTCAGATGAAGATGCTGTTGACTAGATTGGGGGAGGGATCTAGGATGATAGTGACTGGAGATTTAAACCAAGCGGATAGGCCCAGCAACAATGGTCTTTTAGAATTCCTAAATTTATATAATGAATTTAAGAATCACAAATATGTAGACGTATGTCATTTTGATCTGAAAGACGTAGAACGTCACGAGGCTGTAAAGGAGATACTAAAGATTTATAAAGATTCTTGAGGCAAATGGGGGGTTAATCGATCCCCCAACAGCTTTTTATAGAAGGTCAACATATCGTCGTAACTGGCCTCTGCATTAAGCCCATTCTTAACGACTTTTTTGTCCTGCAGATCAAGTATCACTTTTGCTGTCTGTAGATGCTTGACTTTTATTGATTTTTTGAATTCAGTAATCTCATCCCATTTACCTGAAGGTTTCTGGTAATAGGTTACTATCATGTATCTTTCAGTCATCGATTTTTTCCACTTCAACACCAGACTTTATAAGAAATTCTATTCCGGAATTATCTCTATAATCTTCACCATAATGAACACGTCGAATGCCTGCTTGATAAATCAGTTTGGCGCAGTCAAGACAGGGGCTATGTGTAACAAATAATTCGGCACCTAATCCACTATTGGTAGATTTTGCCAACTTGGCAATTGCATTAGATTCGGCGTGTAGAACTTCTGGTTTCGTCTTTAGTGCATATCTGTCCCAGATATTGCTGTCTTTGGGAAGCTGTTGTTCTTGATAAGGCCACCGTTCTTCGATTTCGTCTGGATTAAGCCAACCCCCTGCATCGCGTGACATATATTCTTTGTCTTCACAATTGTTATCCCAACCTGCAGGCATACCATTATATCCGTAGCTGATCACGGTATCGTCTTTGACAATTACTGCTCCAACATGTAATCTTCTGGCGTGACTAAGTTGAGCTGCACGTTTAGCCCAATCCATGTACAAATTTTTATACTTTGTTTTCATTGCATACGAGCTAGTTTAATCATAGTAGCACTGAGATTGATTTCTGGATCGACTACAAAATAATGATCTACCAACGCATTCTTTAAAATAAGAATAGCAGAATCTTGTTGATACTCATCCCCAAAGATGCTGACGTTGTTGTATAACCATCTATAGACTTCTACCATTTCTTCCGCACGTAGTTTTGAACACAGCATTTTTCTTGCTTCGAGGATCTTACCGGCTTTGAACAGTTCTGCCATTTCGAACTTCCATTCGATTTCGCCAGCATCAGATTTGTTTGGTTGTGTTAGTTTTTGATCGCTGACATTTTGTTGCACAAAGTTGATGCATTTACGCAAATCTGGATATGTGGCTGACACGTATTCGTCTAGTGTTTCTAGATCAAAGTCAACTTCTTCAGAAACTAGGATAGTAGCTACTCTTGCGGTAAATTCAGTTTTGTCTATTTTTGTAAAATTAAAAGTTTGGCATCTGCTGTGGATAGCATCCATGATCATCCAGGGCTTATTACAGGTTAGAATAAATCTAGCTGTTTCATGATACTCTTCCATTACTCCACGCAGTGCTCCTTGAGCATTATGCGACAGATAATCTGCCTCGTCTAGTAACACAACTTTGAAAGGACCAAACGGGATCATTTGCACGAAGTTAGTAATTTTGTCACGAACATCGTCGACTGAGTTAGTTCTAGATGCGTTGATTTCTAGGACATCATAATCTTCGATACCGATTTCATTGATCAGCATCTTGGCCATTGTGGTTTTTCCGATACCGGGACTGCCCGCTAAAAGCAGATGCGGTATGCTTTTATCTTTGACCCAAGACTCTACCTGCTTTCTCTGACCATCATCTCGCCATACATAATCTTCTAATTTCTTAGGACGATATTTTTCAACCCATAGTGTTTTCATTATTTGCCTTTATATTTTTTCACCACAACTGGGACACTCAAGACCTGAGTAATCTTCATCTGGTAACATTTCATCTTGAGTACCAACCCAACCGCACTCTCCACATTCTATTTTAACCTCTTGAGATTTCTTTTTAAAGATCTGATCCCAGTTGTTGTCAAATGTTTCTTTGTTCACGCTAAATGGTCTTGGTCTTGATCCTTTACCGCTCATTTTTTCTTTCTGCCTTTTTCAAAAATTTTTCTGCCTCAGTATCAATCACACGCTGACGCAGTTCTGTAGTCGAGAATGTATGTTCCCTTTTATTGAAATAAAATTTGATGCCCTTGTTAATACACTCTTGTCTACCAGTAAATTGTTTGTGTTCATATTCCTCTCCTAGTATTCTCACGCTGATAGGATAAGAAAGTAAAATATCAACTAAATCTTTTTCTGTAGCATACACTACGATTTCATCAACATACTTACAGGCCTGCAATTGAACATAGCGTTCAAAAATACTCTGTACAGGTTTATTTTTTTCTGTGGGACGATCTATAGTAGGATCAGTTTGTAATCCTACAATCAAATACTCGCACTGTTGTCGTGCTTCTTTGAGCATTATGATATGACCTGCATGAAACAGATCAAAGGTTGAACAGGTAAATCCAATTTTCATAGTTGTCTGTGTTTTTTATTAATTTCTTGTACGTGGCCTAGCAGTTCGAAGTCTGCTCCTAGATCCTCTGCCTCTTTAATTATAGCAGAAATATCTTTTGGAAAACAATCCCCACCCCACCCACATTTACCATCATTACCTGGCACTTGCTTATGTGTATAGCCGATTCGATCGTCCCAGATTGATAAATCAGTGAGATTCTTAAAATTGACTCCTTCTGCATCTGCTAGTAATTTAAAGTCGTTCATAAAAGTAACCTTGGTCGCTAGATAGCTATTCATCATGTATTTGTATAATGCTGCTGTCTTTATATCTGTTTGGAGAAACTTTTGATGAACCAAAGGAACTCCGTGATTGATTATCATTCGAGCTTTGATGCACCATTCTTCTGAACCACCTAGCACAAAATAACTGCTATTTTGATAATCGGCTATATGATTGGCGGCAGTCAGAAATTCTGGACAGTGTACGATATTTGGATATTCTTTGTGTAATCTTTCATAAACCTCGGGTGTAGCAGTGGTTTTGCAGATTATGGGAATTGCATGGTCTAAGTTTACAAACAACAATTCTTTTAGAGTTTGTTCAAGGATAGAACTGTCACAGTGTCCTGTGGCCGTAGATGGGCTAGGAACGCAGACGAAAATGGCGTCGCACCCAACAAATTGGTCAAGCGAAGCACTGTCTCTTAGTTTAGGATCTCTTACGACAATGTCATCTGTGCGATGTGCAAACGATATCGCTTGGCCGACAAAACCATATCCAATAATTCCAATACGCATTACGCCCTTTCAGGATTTTAGTATTTTAATTATACGTTTTTGTTCTTGTTCTGTCAACCAGTCTTGTTCGAGCGATCCAAAATTTGGACTGCGCTTTAGGGCATTATCAACTATTTCTTTAATTTGATAAAGATCTTTTTTCAATTCAAACGCTGTAAATCCGTCGTTGTATGGACTAGAACATTCTGTAGCAATGGCCTGCACCTGACCAATTACATCTACGATATCCCAGCGTTTTTTGAATCCCATTATTGTTTAATAAAAGGTTTGAGATCTGGAGCGGTCCAGCCTAATGGTTTGAGAACTTTACCATCTTCGCGCTTACGAACTTTACCCGTTTCGCTGTCAATTTTAGCAAAGTTTGTACGCATAACTTCTTTCCATGCACCTTCGGCATCGGCCCCCATTGAATGAATAGCACCAATAGTTACTACTAGGATGTCTATTAGGGCATCCAACTGCTCTACTTTGTCCTTGTTTGTTTCCGCAGTAACCAATTCATTAAATTCTTCTTCGATGAGATTCTTATACATCTCGAATTGCTTGTCGTTGTAATCATCTACTGTTTGATCACACGCCCGCATAAATTTTTCTTGATCACGAAATGGGTTGGTCATTGATTTTCCAATCTATATGCTTCGTTTACATTTGGTGCCGAGACAGCATCGCCGATGCTAGCACCACTGGGTTTTTCTTTAGCCCACATTAAAATACATTTATTGTCTACCATCCTGATAGTGATTGGTTCACTGTCCTCGACTTCTGAGTATTCTATACCTCTAGTCCAACGTCCATGTTCAACTAAAATCCAATCACCGACATTAAATTCTTCATTGTGCTCTGGACCTACAGCATAGACCTGACCCCAACGTGGATATATGCCACGATCTTTGCCATCATCACCTAAAATAACAATACCACCGGAACTGCGCTGCTCACCAAAATGCATGTTGTAGACAATAACCTTGTCTTTTAGCGGTCTAAGTTTTCCTTTTACTGTGGACATTTTAACCTTTCTTTCGTTCTACGATTTCTTCAGCGACTGCTCTGGGATTATTCGCATAATAGTCCTGTAAGATCTGTTCGCGAGTTCTCACGATTTCTCCACCTGGTCCTAGTTCGTCGCCACGTGCATTTACTTTCATGTTACCTACAGCAGGCGTCAGTTCGTGCTTCAATGACAATTTTTCCATGTCAACTTCTTTGCCCTGCATACTTGTATAAATTTTACCCATTTTATTCTCCTTTAAAGAACTCTCCTATAGGGAGATTGTATTTAACACTGTCTATTTTGTGAACCCCTATTAAATAGAGTACATAACTTGCTACAGAACTGCCTCTACCAACTCCCCATACTATTTTATTAGCTCTAAGAGTATCCACGATATACTTCATTGTTTTTAGTACAGGTATCATGTTATATTTTTTGAACAGGGCTAGTTCGGTACTGACACGATATACAAGATTTTCGTTATCTGCATCTACTCTGCTGTAGATCCAATCTTCTATGTCCATGTTTTGATAGTCTTCGGGAATAGACCAATTATTGATATCGAAATCAGTTTTGGGTGTTGGGTAATCTAAGAATTTTTCTGCAAGTATCACAAAATATTGATCTACGTCAATGTTATCTTTATGATAAAGAGAATTGGTTAAGACCTCTGGTCCGTGTTTTAATAAACCTGCTATAAGATCTTCTGTGCTGTTATCTAATTTAATTGACATTTATCAATTGATCCAAATCTCTATCATCTTGTTTTTGTATCTTAGCTCTATATCTTGAACTGAGCTCTTGTCTATACATGTTAACAAATGTAGCGAGTTGTGTCAATAGTTGATGGTGACCTAGACGCTGTGCCATAAAATATTTTTTAGACAATTCTTGAAGTTTTGACTCAACTTCGTTGTCTGACAATTTACTTAGGTCAGTTTCAAAAGGAGTCATTAGCTAAACTGCCCTAGGAGATTCAAATATATCACACCAGTATTATGACGCCAAACTTCTAAGATCAACGGATTTGTGGCAGAATTTAATACGAATGGATTTGGAAAATTTGCGGGTTTTTTGAATACTGTACCACCGGATGCAAGGAAGGTCAATGTTCTATTTTGACCGTCACCGTATAATTCTAATGTAACTTTACCAAGATTATCTGTTGGAAAATTTAGAAAATCTACGGTCACACTGGCAGTAAAACCATAGATCTGATATTCACCGTTGAGGAAATCTATGGTAGTATTGACTTGATTGGCTAATCCACCGTTGTGTTTTTGTGTTTTTGGTGCTTGATATATGCCACCAACTACCTTGGTATTACTTAATCGATTATAATCATCGCGGTCATCTTGTGTAAAACCTGTAAGTTCTGATTTGAGCAACACTTTGCGCTGTAGATCTGTTATCTCAAGACGTGCGTCTTCTAAGCTGGTTTTGATGATATTAAAATTATCTCTAAATTCCTGTGTATCATTATCCTGCCCAGCTAAAGGAAAGTTTTCATTTATAGTTACTGATTTTACATTACTTTGTAATTTTGCCATTTATATCTCCGCGATGTGTTATTTATTAAGGCGTAATTAGGTCATTGTTGGGAAATGGTAGATATCTTTCTTGATCTTGTCCATTTATAAAATCTATCGTATATCTATCAATCTCAAAGTTCAATAATTTGAAACTGAAGTTTAGATTCCAAAATGCCTGTCCTTCGCCCGGTATTTTATTCGAATTTGGCTGTATCGCTGTATAATAAAAACCTTTATACTCTACGCTATCTCCGGTTTGATACGTAGTCGAACTTAACCAGATTCCCCTAGATGCATAATCAGTCTTAAGTTTGATACGAGAGATTAGTTTATCTGCTTCTCCCGGTTTGGTATAACAAAGGATTAGGCATTTTGTATAGCCCGGCTCAACGAAAACAGTTTTATCTTCATCAGTCTGTATACTGCGCATCCATAACGGAAGGAAGGTTCTGTCGGTGTTACCTAACGTCTGCAATCGTGAACGCATATTTTTGATGCTGTTAGGAAATACTCTTTGTACATCTCTATCCGATACTCTGTAATCCCAATCTACAAAATTGCTCTGTGATCCACTATCTACAGTAACATTGTTTTGACTGACTCTCACAGGAGAATTAGTACTGTCTGGCAGTTCGATAATTTTAGAAATACTGGTTTTATCAACTTCTAGTTCGTCAACTACATCAACGAACACTACTTCATATTCGACTTCTTGAGTTTCTGGATTTTTGCCCAAAGCCTTGCGTAGTTGTCCGAGACGGATTTTTTTCCTACCATGGTTACGACTCATTGCCTGTATAAATTTCTCTGCACTTACACTTTCTATACCTGCATACATTAAAATTTTTAAATCAGTTTGTACACCAAACGCAGGATCACCTGTGCGATATAATTTGTTTACGTCAAAAATCGTAGAATCAGTTATAAAATCATACCATTTATCTCGCTTTTCTCTAGTTTGAAAAGCTCGTGCATAGATGTTGCTGTATAGTCTAATGTCATCATCTTTTACAGTGATAGTGAATACTTTGTCTCTAGAAGAAAAGTTCAACGCATCTTTGGCAGTAACTGTGAACGTAAATGTCTTATTAAAGGTAGTGATTCCGTTGTCGAATACAATATTGTATGCTGCCGAGCTTGGATCTGAATCATAAAATCTTGTTATGCCTGACCTTTGTTGATTACCAATCTTGTTTACCTTTCCAATAATATTGCCATTGCTTAGTAACTCTAGACCAGGCGGCAGTGATCCGCTGGTCAAGGTATAGGTAACTGTGCCGCCATATGCAGAACTTGTGGCCTTTACACTGATCATTGAATCTTGTTGTGGTCTAATAGTACCTAGATTTCTATCAGTGATCCAAGATATACCACTTTCAACATCACCAATAATGTCTACTGTAAATGTTCTTGTGGTACTGACAGCACCTATGTTCCAAAAAGATATATCGCTAGGTGGTCTATTTTTGTGTGATTCGAGGCATAGATATAATGCTTCCCCGATACCTTCTCTGATAGCACTATCTTCATAGACCAATGGATCTATGTATTTGACAATGTCTCCTAGATTGTAAGTAGTATCTGGATCCCAATCACCTACTGTATAAAATTGAGTTGATCTAGTCTTTTCTCCAAAACTCACAGCTCTAATAGTAAACTTGTAACGCTTGGTTATTTTAGGCTGATAAGGAATCTTACCAACTAGCTCACCTGTGAGACTGTCTAGTCTTAATCCCGGAGGTAACTCGCTTGGGGTATTATCGGGATTACTATTTTCTAAAAAATACCCAATCGTTAGATTCAGCGTGGGAGGATTATAGATATCTATAAAAACTGTGGCGTAATTGCTAGCTCTAATCTTGCCCAGATATGTAGGAGTGACCCAGAACGGAGTGCGTATATTATTATTATCTGCTCGGAATACCGTAGACGACACCTGGATCACAGCATTGTCTGCACGTAGAAATTCCTCATCGATAACATAGATTTTGAAACTTCTATTTTGTGTTGACAGCCCGTCTGTGACCGTGACTACAAAACTATAAAATCTACTTATGGATTTAGGAAGCTTTGCAGGTTCTGCATAATCAAACGTGTCGTTGTCAAATGTAAATGTGTCAAAGCCCACACTGGATCTAGGACCTAGATCAAATGGAGCAGCATCAAAAATAGTTGTATCGTAATTGCCAGTGGCTTGATTGAATTGTAGTTTAGGTAAAGATTTTGTATATCCTTGTATACGACCGTTCGGCAGTAATGTCAGTCCCGGAGGTAATTCTCCTCCATTGTTTGGTATATAAAATCTTAATTCGTCACCTGCTATTAGATCAGGATCTGTGGCCTCTAACTGAAAATCAACGTATGAATCATCCAACACAAAATATGCGTCATTGTCTCCTACTGGCAAGAAACCTTCTGGAGTAACCCATCTTGGAGCATCTGGTCCTTCTATAATGAAGTTAAATGTTCTATCACTTTTTTCAGATGATGTAGATGCTCTCACTACAAATTTGTACTGAGCAGTATTCTTAAGTTCTACTGTGGTACCTTTTATTGATCCATTTTCTAATCTGAGACCTCGGGGCAGTTTACCTGCTATCAAACTATATGACACTGTCCCCGATGTTGCAGTTGCCTGGATAGGAATGTTAAATGAAGATCGTTCTTCGAATGTTCCTAATGTACCACTAGGAGTGATCCAGGTAATTGCCATATATTAAGATCCAAAGATAGACACATAATATATCAACGAAGTTGCTACACCAGATGCAGTTGTTGTATTAGTGACAGCTCTTAGAGTTAATCCGTTGCTGTTAAAACTAGCGAATGGTGCTGTGCCCTGACTGTGAGTTGATACTGTAGTGACGGACGAAACTCCCGCGATATTTGTAAAGAAAATCTTTGATAACTGTACTCCATTGGCATTTCTAGCAAATACTGTAAATTCCGCTGCGCCTGTTGAAACAGGGAATGTGAATATGTTTGTGGTCTCTGCCGTGTTAGTCACAAGCTGTGTGTATGCACCACTGTTTGCACTTTGCACAACGTCAATGCTAGATGTCAGTGTATCGGCTCTCCATAGCAGTGCCGCTACACCGCTACCGTCATCTGATATCAGTAGAGGTTTAGTGCCAACACCAATGGCGACTGTTTCATTGGCCTGTAGTACAGCAGTTTCTACCACGCCTACTCCACCTGGATCTAATACTAAATTCGCATTCGATACAGTGGTTGAAATCGTATTACCCGAAATTGTCACGCTGTCTAACACCAGTTTCTCAGCGTAGATGTCATTCCATCTATTGCCTGCGGCTCCTAGATTAGTTACTTTATTGCCGGTTGGTACGATATTACCATCTGTTGAAATATTACCTGTGATAGAAATATTACCGTTACTGGATACTGCATTCACAAATACTGTTTGCCAATATTTGCTGCCTGTACCTAGTGTGAAGCTGTTAGAAGTATTAGGAACGATATTAGAATTAATCTCTCCACCAAATGCAACATTATCTGCATCTGTATCTCCTAGATTAATATTCCCTGTGGCAGTAATAGTTCCATTTATATTGATATTACCTGTTCCCAGTATATCAAAATTATTTAGATTAAGATTACTACCTAAATTACCACCCACGACACCAGCTACAACAGGAATGCCACCTGCTGTACTGCCGTTGCCTACATATAGTTTTACTTCTTGTGTATCAAATACTAACTCGCCAGATGCTGGGGTAATAGCAGTGCGCTGGCTAGTATTTCCTCTTCTGATTTTCAATGCCATTTATTTTCTCCGTTATAGTTGACCAGCATCATAGTCGAATGCAGCAGGGGCATCAAACGTGCCAAAATCTATATCCACTACCTGTGAAATGAACGAAACAGTATCTGTTGCTGCTGTACCCAATTGTCCAAGATCGACTGAACCTAAAATATTTTCTAAATTTCTTGTAGTATCGACAGTGATCACTGTTCCATTGGCGGTCACATCAATATTTGTGCCGCCTTGAATAGTTATTTGATCCGAACCACTTATAGCATTTGCTGTAACAGATCCGGATTCTGTAGTAATTGTTCTAAAACCATCGTATTGTGTTGTTCGTATCCTTACCGTATCAGAGGCACCTGTATCCTCTACAATTATTCTACCTTCGCCTATTAACTTTTTAAATTCTAAATTTGCACCAACTTTTTGTTTAAACACTCCGACACCTACACCGCCCGCAGGGATGTTAGAAGCAGTAACAGTTAACTGACCATTTAATTCTGCAAAGTTAGCATTTACCTTTTGAAAAGCCGTGCGTAGATCGTCTCCTAGACCATCATTTACAGCATTTCCTATGTTAATTGTTTGTATAGCCATATTCTGCTCTCTTTATAGTATATTTACCGTTATTGCAGTTGTTCAATTGTACAATATGCCTCACCTGCTACTCCAACACCGGGCATTTCATCTGCTATTATAGTCACTCTATAAATTTTATGGAAGCCACGATCTGTAACGATAAAACTTAAACTATTACCTGGAACAGAAAGATTGCCAACGTTATCCCAGGTAGTATTACCAGCAGTTTTAGTTGTAAAGCCGGAATAAATGTTTAGAGAAGTTGGATACGACCTATACACACTGATGCTTCTTTGCCCCCCGGCATTGCTATATTTTAGTTCTACATCAAGGGTATTGCTGTTATTTGTTAGTCTAACAGATAAATCGCCCCTTGTTGCTGTAACCTGTCCTACTACTATTACAGACGATCCCTCGTGATTATTTGTTATTCCTGGGTAAGCAGTAATCTGCACAGTAGAGTCTGGAAATGTTAATGTGCCATTTTCATTGAATGACCAGTTTTTATTAGTAGTTCCTGCATCACTTCTAATGATAACGTGTCTCTCAGCGGCCAGGATCGCATCATTGGCACCGTCTATTTCAAGACCTGCACTTGAAGTTGTAGATGCTAGTAGCCCAACCAAATCTCCAAATCCATATACTCGTGCGTCAGTTCCAAGTTGTATTGAACCAGGCACTGTTACTAAACCAGTCGCATCGAAAGTCAAAGAATGAGATCCGCCACCTACGCCCGCACCGTTCGATATTATGTTAACATCGGCTACTGATGTAAGAGCAAGATTGCCTGACACTGTGCTAACTTCGGCACCTTGTATCTGTAGTTGATCCCCACCAGTGATAGCAGGAAATAATGTGTAAGGATTTGCACCGCCAAATAGCACAACCTCGTCACCACTACTGGTCAGCCTGTCTACACTACTAACTGATGATCCTGCAACGGTAAGCTGACCTAATTGATTTATTCCTACAGCAGTATTGCCAATATAAATGGTATTGTTGCTTACATACAAATTTTTCCAAGGTCTAGCAGCTGAACCTAGATCTCCACCGTAGGCCACACTAGGCAATAGATCCCCGCCTACTGTTAAGTTGCTGGTAACAGTTGTTGCTTGATCGATAGTAATCGATGAACTGTCTGTGGTAGACATTGTACTATTAGTGAACTCAAATGCACCTAGATTAAGTCCTCCACTGTTTAGACCTAATGCCGTGTATAGTTCGGTAAAATTATCATTTACTTTACCGAACGCAGCTCTTAGGCTATCACCTTTTCTATCGTTGGCCGTTTGGCCTACATTTATGATTTTTTTTGTCATTATGCTCTTCCTACCGCTATTTGAATAGTACCTATGTGATCTGAGTCATAATTTTCAATGGCCTTACCAATCAATGTGCCAACAGCCACAGGACCGTTTGCTGCGATTGCAACTCCTGGAATTCCAGAAGTAACCATTAAATCACCTTTGCGTACTGTACCTATTACTTTACAAGGAACACGACCTACCAAAGCAACACAGGCCTTGTCACCCGGACAATCATTATTCATCACATACGCAGGATCTGTTGATACAACTCCTGCTACTCGATGATCATTCTTTACATTAGATGTAGTGACCTCTTTGTTTCCGCCGAACACTAATACAGTTCCCGGTTCATAGAGTTTGTCGGATTCATAATATTCTGCAAGGTCAGCATAGGTAGCTTCTAATCGTCCATCGATAGACCAACGACCTTTGATTGAACCTGTGTCGGTATTATTAGCTCCCGCTTCTATATTTTGAACTCTGATCCTACCGCCAGTTGAACCGTTAATATCTGTAAAATCATGTCTACTGTTGGCATGTAGAGTCCTATCATTGTTGGTACCGCTGCTTGAGCTGCCCAATGAGATGTAAGGAGCACCTAAACTAAAGCCACTTCTACCTGTAATTTTAGTAACATATCCATTGACTGCCGCTTCATAAGACAATGCAGTATAATCTCCAGTGGCAGCACCGTCGGTGCTGATCTGGAATCCGCCGCGTCCTATAATAAATCTACCTGCAAAATCACCGTTGACATTTCTAGCTACTAATGTAGATGTGCTGACCCCTGTAGATACCGAATCGATTATTTCGTAATCAGAATCTTGGACACTACCGCCCGATAATTTTTGTCTTAGAAAACCAGGATTGGTATACTGTGATTTCTTAACTGCATTACCATCGTTGACCACTGTAGCGAAAGTGACTGCTGTTGGCGAAGCCGCAGCTCCGCTAGCATTACCTATCACAGTCTTATCTGCGATTGATTGTATACTACCTAGTGTAATACCACCACCCTTTAGAGATACATAACCATTTACTACCGTAAATGAACTGGTATCGAATACACTGAGTCCTCTTTCAGCTATCACAGTGCCATTAACAGTACTTGCTGCCAATGCTGCTGGCACTGTGAAACTGACTGCTGTGCTGGATGGTGCAGGACTGGCTAAAACTGTCCAAGTACCATTGTAACCGGCAGGTGTCATTCCACTCACGATAATTCTCCTGCCCTGTGTGAATGGTATAGGATTATTAGCGATCGCCGCAAATGTAATTGTGGCTGTGGTTCCTGAACAGCTAGCACCTGCTACTGTCAATCCTCCTGCTGTGCTACCACCTCCTGTGGTTGAAACTGCTGTGGCAACACTTGTGGTTAGATTTAATTTAGCCTGATCGATTGCCGCGGCTGAATTCACATCTGCGTCAATTATCACGCCAGAATTGATCTGTGCGTTAAGAGTTCTAGTCGCCCTGATAGTACCAAACACTGTGCCCACAGTTAATGTTGTGCCTACAGTGTAGGTAGTTTGAGTGCCAGTACTGGTCAACACGGTATAGGTGCCATTGTATCCGCTAGGAGTCATTCCAGCTACGGTAATGGATTGACCTGTGGTAAATGGAGCAGATCCCTGGGGATCATAAGTGATTGTGGCGGTGTTTGTTGCCCAACTTGCTGCGGTAACAGTAATGGGCGATGATGCGCCGTTTAATGTGATAGCAATATCACCAGTCATCACCGCATTGGTAAATTGATGTTCTGCTGTTACAGACTCGCTGGTATCTTGTACATTGGTACCAGTGAATACCAATAGGTTGCTGTTACCAGGATTTAGACCGACCCAATCCTTATTATGTGGAATACTTAACCATTGTCTCGTGACAGCATTAGCAGGACCAGTTGGATTTAGCAGATTAATAATTCTGCCATTATTGCCCATGTCTAAATTACTGAGCATTGGTAATCCGCCATTTCTTGAAATATATCCCGGACCAATACCGTTAGCAACGTTGGCTCCAGTTCTATCTTGACCCAATCGTCTATCAATATATGTTTGTGTAGCAAGGTCAGTTGTGACGCTGTTATTAGATACGCTGCTAAATCCAGCATCTGAACTGAAGTTAGTGATCTGTTCACCTTGTGCTAACTGGATAGAAGAAATATTGGTTAAACTGATTTTTGCACTTAATTGTGCTTCGCCAGTACTTTGATTAACACCGAACAGTTTACCAACTTTGAAATTACCTTCCTGGTCGATAGTAGTATAGAACACACGTCCTTTGCCAACTTCTTTGGCTTCATTGGCTGGAATTTTTTCGTTAGCCGGCACACCAAAAATATTGTTTGGATAGTTGGTATCAGCATAAGACCCAGTACCGATATCTAGCACGTCGTGTGCTGTAGCTCTGACTGTGGAGATTTTGATTGTGATACTTGCAGGATGATTTTGTTTTACATTCGCAGTAATATAATCAGTGACCGCAGTTTGAGTTGTGGTTTTTTGTGTCTGTGTTGTGACAAAATCATTACGCAGAGCTGTGGTAACCCAACTTGTATCTGGTCTAAATGTAGTCTGTGCAGTCAGTGATAATCCAGTGCCATTGGTAAATGTTGTAATAGCACTACCTCCAATAGTCGCCGACAGTGTAAATGTATTTGTTGCCGGAGTGCTGGCCACGAAGTAAGTAGTACCTTGAACTAGGCCATTGTTTGTGCTATTGGCAGTGACGGTATCATTGACTGATAGATCGTGTGCTGCACTGGTAGTGAATGTACCACCACCTGCAATAGTTGTTATAGTAATTCGATTAGTGTATCCATTGTTTACAGTATCGATCACAGTCTGTACTCTAGCAGTCACAAAGTTAGCCGCAGCCACTGTGCCTGCTGTACCACTGGTGTCTTGTGTTCGAGTATTGCCGGATGATGTTGTTACTGTAGTTGCTTGAGCGATCTGACTTAGAACGGTGCTTAATCTTGTTAGGGTATTAACAGTTGGAGTTAACTGGTATGCAGGTTCAGTGAAGATACCGTAGGTATAATATGATCTTGCAGCTACCTGAGTCTGTGTATTACCTCCGTAGGTTAGATCGTATCTGACCGCATCTAGAATCAATCCAATGTCTCTTTGGCAGGTTAGATAATCATAGGTAAAGCCTGGTGTAAATCCACTTAGGCTACCTGCCTTTTGTACTTCAATCCAGCGATATATTTCTTCGATAATAAATTGTCTGTTAGATTCAATTAGACGTCTAGCATTAAAGAATCCCACCACGCTTGCATTATTTGTACCACTAGTTGGGTCAGTTAATTTATAAACTGGATAGAAATTGATTGCTGTAGTGCTTAATCCTGCAGATAGATTTCTGCTGAGTACTACGGCTGTACCACTTACTGAAATTACAAATGTGTTGCTAGGAATACCTGTGGCAACTGCTAATTGTCCTATTTGGATGCCGGTTCCGCTGGCTACCGTGATGTTAGGGGTTCCACTGGTTCCCGTAGCCGTTGTAGTTGCCTCTGCTGTATTTGTGGCTGCTATCGCTGCTGTGGCCGCTGTAGGACCGTTACTTAATATATTAATTAAATTGTTGAGATTTGTTATTACTCTAGTATCGAATGTACTATCGCTGGCCTGGGCAACTAGAGCATCTCTGGTTTTTGTAAATGCTAAAACAGTGGCAGTCTTTTGTGCTGTGCTAACGATATTAGTAGAAGTTAGATTTCTGTAATACGACAGTGCAGCCTTGATAGTAGCTAGATTGCTGTCAAACATCGCATCAAAACCTACGGCATCGATAACATAACCTACATCTCGTTGGCAAGTGCTGACACTGTATGTGAACCCATCGCCAGGGCCGACCTGCAAGGAATATGCATTAACCAGACCTCTTAGACTTGTCACAAGTGGTATATCTAGATTTACACGTCCGGTAGCCACTCCTGTTTGTGCAGGAGATTCGTAAGACATGATTCGGTAATTTGTTCCTGCGTGACCAAAAACATATTGACCTGTATTCAATTTAGTAATGGTAGTGATGTCTGTAAGTGCGGTAACGCTGATCTGTTTACTACCTACATCACCATGATATACTTTGCCTACTAATTGTTGATCAGTAGATACAGTCAATGCCATGTATGTATAACTGTCACGTAGATTGGCAATAGCTTCACCCGTACCGCCTGCTCTAACATAACCACCAGTTGTATAATTGATTACGGAATATACATTTAATGGATCGTCGTCGTCAAACAGCAAAGCTGTGGAATTTTTCTGTGTGGTGATATCATCTACATCTGTCAGGAACAATTTCTTAGATTGACGGATGGTCACTGGAGTATCGTTTGGTACTGATGCAAACAAACCTGTGGTACCGTCTGATCTAGTTGTTGATGCAAGCACTAGCTTTATCACTCCTGCTGGCAGGCTAGCAGTATTGATACTGTTAATAGTGTATGTCAATATTCTAGGCATCAATCTCACTGTAGGACTGATAGTTCCGCCTGAAGAGTAAGCTGTGGTAGTTGCGTTACTGTAAGAAATGCTGTTAGGTGTTGTGCCAGTAATAATCACTGTGCCGTTATAACCTGCTGGATTGATACCAGATAGATTAACAGTCTGTCCAACTACGAACGGATTGACGTAAGGTCCTGCGATAGTAGCTGTGCCTGTAGGTGTTCCTATTACATTACATCTTACGTCTACATATGTTGTGGTGCAGTCTACTACTTGCCAGAAATCATTGTATCCTGGATAAACAGTAAATCCTGTGACTCTGATTATGCTGCCAACTGTGTAAGGAGCCGATCCCTGAGCACTGGCAAAAGTAAATCTTGCGGTGGTCCCGTTTGACCAGGTAAATGTTGATCCAGCTAGGCTGTTCAATGTTGTTGATGACTGTACAGGGGCGAACGTGACAGTAGCAGTACCGCCTCCGTTGCCGCTGGCTCCTGTTACGGAAATCTGTGTGCCGGTATAGGTTCCTGTTGCTGCACTGGTATCGAAGTTAATAGTGATAGTACCGCCGACGGTGTCTACACTGTCAACAACAAAGACAGTTTTGTTGATATTATAATTTAATAATCCCGACAGTGTTCCGCTGGCGTAAGGTAGACCGTTAATCTGTACATAATCTTGGCTGGCGAAATAACCAGCAGCGACTGATCCAACGGCCAATTGTGTTTTCGTGCCTTTGGTTACTGCATTTACAGTCACACCTGCCTGTGCGTTAGGATTTCTATAATGCAATATTTCAATCTGACTGTCTGCTAGCGGAGTGTAAGTTAAGCCGTCAACATAAAGTTCAACTCCGTTTTGTGCATTAGAATATTGACCTACGTTATAAATTGTTGCAGGTTGATTAAATGGATGTCTGGTTCTCACGGCATCCGGAATTTCTTTAGGGTCACTGCCTTCAGATCTCAGCGCATAAACACCGTTGGCACTTGATCCACCGACTGAACGGATCTGTCCACCATTTAATGCGTAATAGGCGTTATAGCAGTAGTAGGTAAACATACCCACCGCTTCTGACTGACCACCATTGGTTACAAACAGACCATAGCCCATGTCATTTAATTGTGTCCAGTCATTGCTTAGAATACTTCGATTACCAGCAGTAATCAATTCAAATAGATCTGCTACTGTACCGCCAGTGCCCGATGCAGTTTCGCCACTGACAAAACTGACAGTACTGGTAGTACAATCAGTAACTGTCCAAACTCCATTATATCCTGTAGCCGGAGCACCAAATCCCGTTACAGTAATTTGATTGCCCACTACAAACGGAGGATTTACTCTGGTAGCGAAAGTAATCGTTGCAAGACTGCCTGTGCCTGCCACTGTGCAGTTTGTGATCAAACCAGGAATATCATCAGTGTAAGGACTACTGCTGTCTAATACCAAGGTTGCACTAGACCCCATTGGGTTATAGACAAAGTTTCTTAAATAGTTGACCTTGTAACTGATACCTCGCACAGTAAAGATACAGGGCAATTGCGGTCTTCTGAATAACTGATCTACTTCTAATGTAAAGTTATCAGTCTTTTGTTTGACTCTGAAACGTTGATTTCCTGTGTATCCGTCAACGAATATACCGCCGCGGAAACTTTGCTTATTCACGCTGGCACTGAAAACGGAACCTTGCTGTGAATAAGGAGATTTCGTAAGGATCTGTCCTTCTGGATCGAGAACCTGCGCCATGCCTCCGTGTCCCTGAATGGTAATCTGTCTAATAATGTTGGCATCGTTGTTTAAGAAAACATCCATTTCTGCATTGTTCTTAGGGAAATTAACCTGGTTTGGTAAATCCAACATCTGAGAAATAACATTTACTAGCGTAGATAATGTTGTTCTTGCACTGGCAATATTCTGGCTAGGATTGCCAGGTTCTGCTGTTAAAGCGAAATTAATTACCTGGGCAGCATCTGGATCGATATTCAATCTTGTATGCGGAGTGTTTGTAAGAACTTTGTCTGCCAATACTCCTAGATGTGCAATGGCAGCTAATGTCAAAGGTTTCTGTGAATTCGATAAGACTGGAGTTAATCCGGCATCTACACTGCCAGTAAGACCAATAGCTATTAACCCGCTGGCACTTTGATAATATTTTAATGCGGCTTCTACTGATCTTGTATAGCTGCCATATACTAAGTCGTAGGCTAATGCATCTACCATTAATCCTACATCTCTTTCGCAGGTTGCCTGATTATAAGGAACTAATCCAGGGAGAGTATTTACATAAGCGACAACCTCTTTTTGTAAGAAATATCGATTAAGATTTAATAAGGTACTGGCATTATAATTTTTACCAATATTGTTGATAGTAGGCCAAATTGGTCTTGAATTATCTCTCAGATAATGATAGCCATATTCTAGGACTGTGCGTAGATACCAATTACCAGTAGTTGCGGTAGTGGTGCTGGTTAATTCATCATACACCTGCACAGTGAATTGCGTTGGCGACACTATGCTCTTTACAATACCTTCACCACGATTCATTCCAAATACTTTACCTAACCAATTGACATTTGCACTAGCGGTACCAATCGTTACTGTAATTAAACCGTTAATACCACTCGGTGTAGCTGTTGTATTAAGTGTATCTGCGTAGTTTGGACCGCTAAGACCAGTGACTCTAAGATTGTCGATAATCGGATCGCGTCTAAAAAAGATCTGTGTATAGGGGCTGGTACTAATTCCTGGTTTTGGTCTAATTAATGTTCTACGAAATTCTTCACCGATCAACGATATGTTTGCTGGAATTCTCAGAGGTAGATTTTCTTCAAATACACCTGATTCCATTTGGATCGTGATTTGTTTGTTTTTGACTAATTCGCCGTACAATAATTGTTCACCGGGTATAAATTCACCTTGTAAAATACCCACATCAAACATTTCGTTATCGCCTGTTCCTGACGGATATCCATTCGCTGGTGTATCCAACGAAGCACTATGATTAAGAATCTCTGCTACTGCTCCGGAAATTGCACCTTTAATACCTAGACCTTCTCTGATATCTTGAGATCTTGGATCAACACTTTTACTGAAATCTGTCTTGGTGCCGCCAGTGAACACAAACAGTCTAGGTAATCTAGCGGTAACTGTCGGTATAGATGTATAACCAGTACCGCCATCCAATAAGGAAATGGTGGTAATAACACCGTCTGTGACGTTTGCCACAGCACTGGCACCTGAACCACCACCACCTGAAATAGTTACACTGACAGGACCGTAATTTGTACCGCCATTCAAGATTGTTAGTTCTGTAACTCTATATACAAGGTTAAATCTTGCTCCCGCACCGATTGCCACTAAAGGTGATCCTGGTGCAGATGTAGCCACAGTGGCTACATTAGTGGTACCTGGAATGCTGCTGTAATTTCCTGTGCTTAATCTTTGGAAAGTTAGAATAGCTCCGTTAGAAGGATCTATGGTCAATACTCTGTAAGATGCCTGTGCAGTAAATGAACCGCCCTGCACAGTCAGAACGTCTCCCACTCTATATCCAGTACCTGCCGTAGACAATGTCTGCGTTTCAACAGTCATTCTAGCTCTGATGTCTGATCCGCTTCCGCTGTTAGGCGCTGTCTCAATTTTGGTAAGAGTACAGGCTAAACCATCATTATATGTTAGAGTTTTTGCATATACGCTCAGTTCAAATAATGATTCGGTGATAATTCTTTCTGCTTCTTTTACAGCTCTTTCTAGAGTTCTAAAAGCGTATGCAGGAGATCTTCCTTTTCTGTTATCGGGAATGTCTGTTCGATTATCGTTACCACCTAAATTTACATACAAAGATGTTGTACTAGCAAAACTAGCTCCATCGACATACGATTTAGTTGCAGCAATTAATCCACCGTAATTATCGTCATCTTCTGCTCTAGGGTTTCGAGACAATACTAAAGGTCCGGTCATTGTACCCCAGGCTCTGTTTACTAAACCTGTAGCTGCGTCTACGGCATTCACACCCTGTAAACTTAATTTGCCATCCACATAAGATTTCTTTGCAGCGTCATCCGGTGCGACAGGATTTCCTAAATTAATAATTCTTCTAGCAATACCATCTGAAGTAGCATTGAGATTACCGCCCAATGCTGGAGTTTTGTCGTTAACAATACTTTGATTCAAAGCAGTAAATGTAACAGTGCCAGCTGTTTCGTCGTGGACGATGCTTAGACCTGTGCTGGCAATCAATCTGCGGAACTCCATTCCGGTTTGATTATTGTTAACAACTAATATTTTCTGCTGTTGATTGAGATAAGATCCGGGAACTCCATCCAATCCGGTGAATTTTAGTCTTTCACCCAGTCCCAAAGAGCTGTATAGTTCTTGGAAATTATCATTTACCTTTTTAAACGAATCGCGAATACTATCGCCTGTGCCGTCATTATCGGTTAAACCAACGTCAATAATTTTTCTTGCCATGTTAAAATACCCTAGAAAATGGTTGCTTCAATATTTAGCCCAAAGTTTGATAAGCCTAATGTAAATACATTATGTTTTTGGATACCGAAACTGTTGTTACGGAATATACTAGACCAAGTAAGCTAGGAAATTCGCACGTCTATAAAAGAACTAAGACAGTGGCTGTCTTTCGTTGCGATAATTGCAATGATATATTTCGAAGAGATCTAAAGAAAATAGATCGTAAGAGACTGAGCAACAACTATTTCCACGTCTGCTCAAACTGTAATGCTAAGAAATTTGCTCAGAGAAAAGGAGTTGAGCAAAAGAAAATTTGGGATATTCCAGCCAGCAGCAATCTACCAGTTGGAAAATATTAGATTCTAAAACTTTCACCGCACCCGCAACGATCACGTTCGTTGGGATTGATGAAATCAAATCCTTCGTTAAGTCCATTTCGTTTCCAGTCCATTGTTAGATTATCGACAAATGGAAGACTTTTTGGATCTACGAATATATGAATACCGTGGCTTACAAAACTAATATCACTGTCTTTAGGCAAATCTACATATTCTAGGCAGTAGGCATATCCGGAACATCCTGTAGTCTTTACACCCACACGGATTCCTAATCCTTTATTTCGTTGTTCTAATTGTTTTCTTATCTTATCCGCTGCTTTATCAGTTAGTGTGATCATGTGTTATGTAATTTTGTATATAATCTGCTATAAATTTATATCCCTTAGCGGTGGGATGACAGCATTTAGATATAAGCTCTGTTGATTGTTTCTGATTAAAATACCATTCTAGATCTCTAGGAGTTTGTTGCTTTGATGCTAAAATATCCAAAAAACAAGTATCTTTGGTTAAACAATGCGTCCAATCTATATTATCCGAAAGGCAATGTCGATATATTTCTTCACATTTATCAAACGAAAAACCAAAGTAGAAATTTAAATTAGTCTGTTTGCAGAACGCCTGTGCTTCTAAAATGCTTAATACTGTTTCGTTGATGAGCAAATTATCAGTCTGAATATTTTTAACCCACCACTCATAGTTTGTTTTTATTTGGTTATCATCCGTTTCATCTGGAGGCTGCACAGTATAAAATGGTCTATTATTAGATACTGAAAAATCATACGAGAAAAGATCTAATCTTGATATTGATGACAACATAAAAATCATATACCCACCTGTAATTTCGTTCCAGGGTATATTGTTGTAATACAGAGATTTCACAGCAGCTCTATTTCCCGACCCACTGACTCCTAAATTGATTGGAGTTAAAGATAAATCATCTGTTAGTTGTTTGACCCAGCTGCCATTTAATTCTTGTTGGATTATGTCAGGAATCTCGGCTATATCTGAGCCATATCTATAAAAATAATTTCTGTTATTAGGATAATCTTTTGGTCTAAGACTGTCGGGAACTGCACCGACGCCTGCCGTCCAACTGTCTCCAATACCCAATAAAACTTTCATCAGTTACTGTGTTTATTTTTATAATCTACAATTGCTGCCTTAATGGCATCCTCTGCTAGGATAGAACAATGTATTTTAACCGGAGGGAGTGCAAGTTCTTCTGCAATCTCACTATTCTTGATCGTTGCTGCTTGGTCAAGCGTTTTGCCCTTAACCCATTCAGTGACCAATGAACTGCTCGCAATAGCACTTCCGCAGCCATAAGTTTTAAACTTAGCATCTGTGATAATTCCTGTTTCTTGATCAACTTTGATCTGTAGTTTCATTACATCTCCACAGGCTGGAGCACCAACCATGCCAGTGCCAACACCACTATCATTCTTATCAAAAGATCCGACGTTCCTGGGATTTTCATAATGATCGATTACCTTTTCTGAGTATGCCATGGCAAATCCTTATTTTTTAATCATCGCCAATATTTTTTCTTTGATTGCCTTGGCCCAAAATGGCTCGGGAAAATGCCAACCTATGAATGCGCCTACTAACACCCAAAATAATGTATCTAACATGTTATGCTCCTTGTAGTCTTATATTAACTGTGTCCCAGTTAACTATGCGCCATATATTTGTAAGATATTTGGCTTTGTCCTGTTGGTAATCCAGTGCCCAGGCGTGTTCCCAGGCATCTATCAACAGTGCAATCTTCATGGTCTTTTTATATTCGTGATTATGTATTGTGTGCAGTTTGCCGGAGGTATCCATATAGATCCAATTGGATCCTTGAGCGGCCATGAACTCTTTTTCAAAAGCTTCTTTAAATTTTTCAAAATCTCCGTATACATCATCAATTATTTCCTTACTGATTCCTTCTGGCTTGTTTGCGGCTCTGGGAGGGGCCAAATTATCAAAAAACAAATTATGTAGAATAGCGCCGCCGTAGTTAAAGTCAGCATCACCTTCTCCTTTATTGTAACGTTCTGAATACTTTGCAGCTAGTCCGTCATAATGATACTTGATGGTAGCTTCACTCATAACAGGTTCAAGTTCGTCCTTTTTAAACTTAAGACGATTTTGACTCAGTTCTCTTTGATCTTTTGATTCTGTTAAACTTTTTATAAAATGTAGCATAGTCCTATATTTACCGCTAAATAATCCCACAAGGAGATTTAATATGCTTGGATTTATCAAAAAACTTTTTGGCGGTAAAACTGAAGAGGCACCTAAGGCAGAAGCACCCTATAAAGTAGAGGCTCCTGCTCCAGTAGTCGAGCCAGCTCCGGAAGTGAAAGCGGAACCTGTGGCACCAGTAGAAACTGTGGCACCAGCTGCTTGGCCATTTCCAAAAGCTGAACAGCCTGCAGAACAACCCAAGAAGAAAAAATCGCCAGCAAAAAAGGCTGCTCCAAAAATCAAAGCAGCCCCTGCTGAGAAGAAACCACGTACTAAGAAATCAAAGGCCTAAACTTTTAGCTTCTTCGTAGAGTGCAAAGCTGGCTAGATTCTTAGCCTTGCTTTCGCACATGATATCGTGCGTATCTCTAAAACTCAGAGCCCATCTGTTTACTGCTGTGTTCCAGTAGAAATCAGAATGTGCTCTGAGTTTTGCTTTCTTGTGTCCACTTTCCATTAGCGTATTAAGGGAGGGAAAGGTGTCTGTGGCATGGTCAGTAAGATACTCTTCCCGTGACACACTATAATGTATAACAGGCCGAACGCCACGCCAGCTATCAATAATCCTTTTAACACGGTCGTCAGTTGCTTCAATATATTCTCCAGAGTTAATCCAATGATGATGTATGTCTAAGACCAGTGCGCAGTGATCTACTAACTCTAGGCTAGAGTCAATGCCCCAGGTCATTTCGTCATTTTCGATAGTTAGTGTATTGCGAGCTTCGGGTGTCATCCTAGCCAACGCAGCAACGATACCCATTGGGCCTCGTCGACCCGCGATATGAACGTTGATTTTAAAGTCTTGAAACGTTTTACCATATCCCATCCAGCGAGCCATGTCCACATGATATTCAAACTCCTCAATAGAACGATTTACAATATCATCGTTATCACTTGCCAGCACAGTAAACTGACCGGGATGAAAACTAAGGCGAACATTATTCTCACGGGCCAATTCACCAACTCGCGAAAAATGTCTTTCGCAATAGGCTCGGACATCGGGAGTCCGCCAATACCAACTCCAAGTTGGCTCAGTATACACAGGCAGGATATCACTGCTGAGTCGTACCATTCTAAGATTTTCATCAAGTCCTCCTACTCGTTCTACAAGGAGTCGAATGGATTCGATATTTTGTTCCATTAACGACCATAGCTTTTCTACAGCCGCATCCTTGGTCTGTCTATTTAACCAAGCTACAGTGGTAGAGCCGGTATTGTATTTTTTGCAATCGTCTTTAGGCTTGATACCATCTACTTGCGATACATCATCGATCCATTTGCAGGCAAAACCAATTTTACGCATTACTTAATTCCTCAATTCTATCTGCGGCAATAAGAAGCAGCATAGCCAATGCAATATTATCGTTGACACTTTCGCTAGCGGTTTTTAGAGTTTTTATCAATTCTTCATTTGTCATTGGACAGTCCCATGAAAATCAGTTCTCGTTCTGTAACGGTGGCAACGGGTTTAAGCCAACCTCGTTGGATAGATTCTTTAATCACATCAGCATAGGTGTTAGGACATTCTTTACTGATTTCAAATCCTGCTCTAGATGCAACTGCTAATCCATCACTGATCTTGAATCTAGGATCGTCTGAGCGAATGGTTCTAAAAGCAGTCTGTCTAATAGTGTAGGTCATACACTAATATAACAGAGTTATTGCCAGTTGTCAACAATGATAGGATCTTGCACTTCATGGGGATTGGGTGTTCCGTGAAAAGCCAAAATGCAACATCCTTTGGGAACTATAGGATCGTGTACGGTTTTAAATTGATAAGCGCCATTTTTTCTTTCTAATTCAGATTGATTCCGTATTTCCCATTTGTAACTACGTATCCATTCTGAAGGAAAAAATTTTATTGTGTCTTTGTATTGTGACCAAATATATTCCTGATCACCTGCGAACCTACTGCATATATTTGGATCTTGTTCCAGCACCGTCCAAAGACTAGAAAAGTTACCTTCCCAACGCATAACAGCACTGCCCAATTTAGGAGCTCGATGACCAAACACTCTACCTACATCCTCTAAGCCAACAAACTTGCCAGGCTCATAGGAAAAGAAATGATCGATATTCTTGATAATGACCATGTCGAGATCTATGAATAAATTCGTATCAGTCTCGGCAAAATGACCTTTCTTGAATACATATGGTTTCCACCACCAGCCCCTATAATTACCGTGTGGCAGCATTCTAATATCGATTTGGGGATCTAATCCTAATGCATTGTCTGTAAAGCAAACAAAATTATGAGGCAATGTTAGATGCCTAGTGATCATGTTTTTTAGTTTGTTTACATACTCGGGACCGTATTTGTCTCCGTGTTTTAGGCACAATACATTAATCATTACCAGTGCCTGATTACATTTGCAATAATGAACAGGCAGGTGATCACGTGGATGATCACCCAAAATGTTTTTAGAAACAAAGCTATCCTTGCCTCGCGAACAGTGAGTATAGGGACATCGGGACGATCATCATCCGTCTGTCCCATTAAGTGCCCGGTTGCCCGGGCCCATATTTTTTCTAAACTATTCATTCTTTTATAACAGGATTATCACCTACGTAAGTTGCTGAATTACCTGCATGTTCAAATACTTCTACAGATTTAATACGCACTGTGGGATTTAATGGATAACGATGACCACCATTCTTTAGTAACCAATCCATTTTATCATAGCACATCTTAGCAAATAGTTCACAGCCCACACCTGGAACAATTCTTAAATCACATACACCCGATCTACGATACGGTTCTGTTTGTACACGTTCTGGGTTACCGTCGTGCTCAGGATTTGAACTCCAGCCGCTCATTTCCTTAAAACGATCTAATAAAGGATCATCCTCGGCGATAATAGTTGTATGGTCAAACATCCAATCTGCCCATTCTTTGAAATTTTTGAGACCACCGAAGTCCATACCCCAATTCTTTTCATCAAGAGTATCACACTCAAATACTAATTTGATACCAATTGAGTAACCGTGAAGCAGCGAGCAATGACTGTGCGTGGCACGCCATTGACGGAAACAGCAACTAAGACCTCTGTCGTTGCCATATGTTTTTGTTGAAAGATATTTTGCCATCTCTAGTCTCCTTATAAAAGTAGCAAGTTTGATGACATGCAGAATATTTAAAGTGGGATGAACGCCGAAGACCACTAGCCTATAGTTTACAAATTTGCATTGAAAATGTCAATGTCTTTAACAACAACATTATTCAAACTCCATTCTCTAGGCAAAAACCAATCTGAACGATTGTAAATCGTGAAATATTTATTAGGAAAGTGCTTGAATATCTGTGAGATCTGATATACCCAATGACTGTGATCTATAGCGTGACTGTCAACCTTGGAATAGTTTTCCGTGCCCTTGTAAACATTATTGACTTTATCGCCAATGCCATACAGATCAAAACCTATCATCGATATGTTATCTGGTACATCTAATGCTGCAAGATAGACTGCAAAAGGTCCGCTACCCCAATGCCAAGGATCATCTTCACGTTTTGTTCCAAACGTTGGGATTTGTGGCACCAATCTAACCTGTGGAAATTTCTTATAGTTGTCTATCCATTGTGGTCTGGTATAGATAAATGAAATTTTCCTAAGGCTGACCAAAGCTTCGTCTACCATTCTTGAATCTACACATACAAGATGATCTACATAGTAATCTCTAAATATAGCATTACAGCCATATTTGACTGAGTTAATTAGATCTATGTTGGTGTTTTTTCTACTTTCGCCGTTGCCGATTACAAACGTTCTTTGATTTAGCATTACGCTATTTAAGAAAATTTATGACTGATTAAAAATTTGTCCAAATGCTAACCATTGACCGGGGCGACCGGGATTGACACATACCCATCCTACACATTTACCTAGTCCGGGATCAGTATTCCACATAATATCCCCTTTGGTATAACTTCCATCGGATGGCGGTTCGCTGCCTGTAATGTGTAGATTGTTACCGAATTTTATCGAGCCAGCTACCTGTAATTGTACCCTAGGATCGATATTATCTGAATTTATCGCCAGTACCCCGTTTACAGTAACTTTAACTGCCCCGTTGGCTCTATTGCCTAATTCTATATCCCCGTTGGCTTTGACAGTTAATCTGGATGTACTGTCCGTAATGATGTCAAAATCATCGCTGGCAAATGTGCCTATTTGTGCTCTAAACCCTTCGCTCGTGCCTATGATTATTTCTACACCGTTTTCAGCGATACTGATAGCAGCGTTGGGTGAATCTGTTCCGATGCCCAGTCTATCAGAAGTTGCATCATAATATAGATATTCATTTATGATTACATTTCCATCGACTACCAGATTTTTCAATCTACCTACTTCTCTTAGACTGCTCGATGTGATACTTGACCCCAGCGAATTTTCTGATAACACAGGAACATTACCTATACTATAAACTTTATCTTTAGCGATGTCAAAGTTTTCTGTAGTAAACAGTCTATCAGGATTAGATGACACTATCAATTGTTTAGTGATACCTTTGCCTGACCAAATCAAACCTTTACCTACCAGATTGCCATCTTTACCTGCTTTGAATTCTACAAAAGGTATATCTACTAAACTTACCTCCTGAGTTCTTTCTTCTAAAAGATCTCGCAGTGCGGTGGTGATTGTTTCTATATTATTATCTAATGAGCTCATAAGTTAACTATCGCTCCAAATGGTGACCAGGTTCCTGGACTACCTGATTGAGTACAGACCCATCCTACATAGCTGCCAACAAATGGATGATTGTTCCAAACTATATCTCCTCGATCGTAATCTCCTGAGGTAGGACTGTTGTTACCGTATTCGTGCCTGTGACCGTGAAATTTGATAGGACCAGCTACCTGAAGATCTACTTCCGGATCTGGAACATTTACTCTGATAGCAACCTTACCGTGTACATTGACCTGAACAGGTGGTAATTTTGTATTGCCTAATAATATGTTACCATTTGCTGCGATAGAAATCCTTGCAGTATTATCTGTGACTATATCAAATGCTTGTCCTGCGAAAGTCCCTACCATGCCTTGACTGCTGTCTTTGGTACCTAACATTACCTCAACACCATCTTCTGCTACACTTAGAGCAGAATTAGGAGTGTCTATTCCTAGTCCCAATCTATTTGTTATGCTATCAAAAAATACATACTCGCTGATTTCTATATCGCCGTCTACTTTTAGTTCGCGTAATCTGCCTAATGTTTTTAAAGAGCTATTGATTATACTAGGCCCTAATGTATTAGTTGACAGGACACCTATACCACCAATCGAATATGATTTATCTTGGGCTATATCTATATGTTCAGTTGAAAATAATCTATCTGGGTTACCAGACATAACAAATTGTTTAGTAATTCCATATCCGGTCCAAAGCAAGCCCTTACCGTAGGGACTATCACCTTTGACCGCTTTAAATTCTAGTGGACTGGTTTTTTCTAATTTTAAATCAGCTTTAATCTCACCAACTTCTAACACATCTGCTTTCAGTGTTCCTGCTACTGTAAAATTACCCTGTGCCAATACATCACCTTGCAGCTCTGGAATAGTAGCCCGCTGTGCAAGTATGCCGTCATCTCTAATTTCAAGAACTAGATCAGATGCTCTATCTTTAATTCCGGTACTGGCAAAGTTAATAACTTTTCCGCCCGCGATATGATCACCGGTTAAACCTCTTTTAGGCATAGCCGTTACCAGCTCGTTTGGATCTAAAGCTGCTGTATTTGCTATCTTATTAAGGTGTTGTCCGAGATCTTGAAGGATAGAATCAATAGTTTGTTTGGTCATAGTACTGTATTTATTCTACCCTTATTCAAAAAAAAACGCCCGTAAAGGGCGTTTTTTAATTCTAATCGGCAGTTTAGGCCACTTTTAGTAGGATAGTTTCCTCATTAATGCGTCCGTTCATTTTGGTATCGACTGCATTGATGTCCTCTAAGAACTTACGCAGAGCCACTTTACCTGCTGCCTTGAATTCTTTCAGCTTGTCTTCAGGCTTGCGCAGAGTTTTTTGGATGCTGGCATTTTCATTGAACCCTGTAATACCGGTACCTTTCACTCCTAGTTCCATGTATTCATTGGCCACATACTTGCCCAATTTTCTTGTTTTGGTGTTATAAACCCAAAGTTCTTTAGATCCAATGATATCTGCAGGATTGATAGATACCAGTTTCAACGGTTCGAAAGTTTTCAAAAATTTCAACTTTGCAACCAATTTATCTTTACTCACAGCTTTTTTAGCTCGAGGCTTGCGATTGACCTTGGCTTCTTGCATCAACATATCGCAGGCAGTTAAGATATCATTATAGAAGCTGAGAATCTTCTTTACATCAGCTTTGCTAAGGTGTCTATAAGCTTCTTTAAGCTGCTCGCACTTACCTTCTAATACCTCGACATACTCGTCGTGTTGACGTTGGTAGCAGTCCTTGATAACACGAGCATGTGCTGCCTTGGCATCCTTGCCTCGCAGTAGATTGGCTACTTTAAATGCCTTAGGATCAAATTGACCGGGATCTGTAGAAAAATTCTCAAGAGCATCTTCGATCTCTTCGGTCATTCGATAAGCTGCTTCACGTACACGTTCCTGAATACTGATCTGTGGTACAGCAGCGACTTCTTCGGCTTCTGCTACTTCCTCTACATCATCGCGTCCTTCATCTACTACCTTTTGAATAGATTCACGCAGCCAAGTAGCTGTGTTACGACCTTCGTTAAAATCTGCACGGATCGGTGGCATACCTTTCAGCAGGTTGGCAGCGATTGCACCCATTGTAGATCCGCATCGATTATCTTTGGTTTTTTTGAATTCTGCAATCTGACCTTTGGTATAATCATTACGACTCATCCAATCGATTACCTTGGGTTTAAGTTCGCGTCCGGATTTCTCCATGCGATACCATTCCATAGAGATACGGAACTGACGTGCAAATTCTTCGGCACTCCAGTTCTCATGTCCATCCCATTTTGGACTAGTATCACGTGCCTTGTTTTCACGTATAGCCACGGACAGCTTTTTTGTTTTAGTAACCAATGTAATCTCCCAACGGTAAGTTAATCAAAGTATCAGCAGTATAAAACTGAAAATTGGATTTGTCAATCAAGTGCGAACCTTTGATATTCTTCCAAATCGCCGTCATCCGTTTCTTTATAAATCACGGTTTCTGGATAGTTTTCATCTAGATTTTCTTCTGCCATTTCAATCGCCTCTTTAAGGCTTTTGGTTGTATCGATCAGCTGTTCGTGTCCGTCGTTGTCAACGGCCCAGACCTCATAGAGTTCCCAGGTCATTTTATTTCACTTTTCTCCTATTGGTTATTCAAAGTTTTGCCAGTCTCCATCGGGCGCGATAGCCCAACCAAGACGTTTGAGATCAGTCCGGATCTCGTCGGTTATACGGCCTTCTGGCACATATCTATTTACAGTTGCTATTCTAGCTAACTGTTCTTCAGTAAGTTCTTGAGGTTCTTGATCCACTGGAGGATAGATTCCTATATCTCGAATACCACTACAGTACCAATCGATGTAATCACCCTGTTGACGCATATCCGCGATGATGCCGCCCGCATAACGCCAAGAAGCACCCCATTCTTCCTGCTTGAGGATTGGAATCACATCTAGTTTGATGAAGCCGTTGTTACACATTGCCGCATATAGATTCTGCGCATAGGCTTCGTCCGCACGAACTTTCTCCAGGATCCAATCAGTAGTAAGGAGATCATACTCCATGTTATTGATTCTACTTTTGGGATCGTCGAACTTGATTTTGCTATCTTCGATAATTTTTTGAAAATAATCTAGATAGTCTTCGTTGATGGGTTCGTTCTTTTCAGTTTGACGTTTGACATAACCTTCACGTTGGAAAGTATGCCGGTCGGGGCTCTGAGAAACCTTGGTCATACACAGTCTGATTGTTCTGCTAGCTTGCTGGCAACTTGATTTGCTGGATCTTTCTTGCTAAAACGCTCCTGACGAAATTTCTGTACGTCTTTGATTGATTTTTTAATTGTTTCTGCGTAATTAAGGGCGGTCTGCTCTTGCATAGTAATAGTTGATTCTGCACGAACATAGCCCCGAGTCCACAAGGTCCAGGTCAGTTTTAGTCTACGAATTAGACCATTAACGAATCCTTTGACAGCCCACTCTGCTTCCTGCAACCAATCGTTTTCGATGGTGTTGTTGACTTTAACAGGCTCACTCCAATAATCGGTTTTTACAGTGACATAGGTTGTGATATTGACCCCAAAATCATCTGCTTCAATTTCGAGATCGATGTCATGATCTGGATTATGACAATCACAGACAACTTTATACATCATGCTGTGACCCCAATCGCCACTTTTCAAAATACCTTCTGCCGGCTGTTCAGCTTTCATTGTAGATTTCTCCTAGGCATGCCCATTTTAACCAAGTCCTCTAGTTCATCTTCGTTGAAGAATTCTTCTGCAAGATGAGCCAAAATTTCGGGAGGAAGATCATCCGGATCTGCGATCACTCCCATTTCTTTAATTTCGTCTACAGATTTATCTTCGAACATCGCGGTAACTTCTTTGATAAGAGCGTCTAGCTCTTCCTGAGTACCCTCGAAATGATCAAAGCAACCTGGAACAAATTTAATTTTTACTTTATCGTTGGACATTGTGACTTTCTGTATTGAGTTTTGAGCCAATATTTGTATTGTTTCCAATATTCACTGATTTTATATGGTTGCTCGTTGTACGTCAAGTGTTCTTCAACATTTTCAATCCAAAGTTGATAGACGTACATCCTAAATTGGCTAGGTGTTTTTGGAGTTATGTCCATAGTGATTCACGTACTTTAATCAGTCGAATCATCATTTCTTCATCTTCTTTTTCGTACTGTGCTTCAATGACACGAAGCTGTTCTAGGGAATTATCTCTAAATTCAGCTTCTTCTTTGCTGTTAGGTTCCATGTCTAGAAGATGATATCCTTTATCACGACGCATATTACAATAGTCGTGCCAGCCACTGACATCATAAGGATCAGGTCTTTTTGGATAAATTTCTTTCCACCAGGTATAGAGTTCTAGGATTTCTTTAGCAGCCTTGGCCTGATAAGAAGGTTCTTCTTTTTCGCCTTCCTGGATGAAGTCCTTGTTGGTTAAGGTCTTTGCCCATTCGAGATAGGCGATACCTGCTTCTGGACAGCGCCAGGTTCTCAGACGTAGCCAACCTTTGCGCCACCAAGGTGTGCGGTATTTTTTACGTGATTCTTCATCCCACATACAGTGGTGCCAAGCCTGTTCTATTTCAACAAAGTCAACAAGCTCGTTAAAAAGACAAGGAAGGAAGCGGTTGCCAACATCACACCACGTGCCAGGCTTGATGTCTTGAGGGTGTGCAGTAAGAGCATGAGTGCGAGTGACCCAACGATTGTTGATATAGTAGCGTACATCATTTAACCTTTCTGGAATCCAACACCATACATCTTGTAAATGATCTAGTCCTTCTTCAGCGATCCACCATCGAATGGGATATTTGGCTTTTGCAGCCTTTTCCCATTCAGACCATTCCTTACCAGTACCACATTTTAGCTTGGTGGTACCGCGGATCCAGTCTGCAAATTTTGAACAAGTCCAATAGTTTCTCATAGTAATGTAATTATACGTTCTTTTAGAAATACAGTCAACAATCAGATTTTTCTCTGATATCCTGCTAGATTTAATAGGATACTGTATTGTTCGTAGGCCTTTTTAATACCTTCGTTAGAATTTCTATAGAAAGATTCTTCTCTTTCTTTTTCCATTAGTACCTCAAACATATCGATTTGGCCTTTTGAATGTTGCTGAAATTTAAAGAAGCGGCGTTCTAATTCCATTAAAGTTCTTAGTCTACTTTCCGGAATCTCCATGGTTATTACACGTTCAGTTTCGTATTCAACAACATCGTGTCTTACAATATCAGCACGGACTGGTTCTGTAAAATATCTAGGAGGATGATATCTGGCCCTACGTTTTTGATCGTTTAAGATCTTAACTTCATAATTTTGACAGAATTGTTGTAGTTCGTCATTCATGGTTTATCAAACTTTCTGTCATAGGAAAGATCGCAGAGATAGCTTTAGCGCAGGCCAATGCCACTAACTGATGTTCTAACTGTGTTCCGTTACCAGAACGTAATTCAATAAAATGAACCCAACTACGCAGAGTTCCGTTCATGTATAAACGACTCACAGTTAATCCCTCTGGCAACACTGCACGAGCCTGTTCTTTGGCTATGCCCTTAGAGACAGCCCATTCGTATGCTTCTTTGGCCACTCGTATGAGTTCAAGTTGTTTATGCTTCCATTCGTCTTGTATGAGTGCGTGGCCAAGTGTGCCGTCCAGAGGGATACTGTTCTGTCTATTTTTTGGATCTTGAAGTCGTGCTTCTCTAAGTACGAACGACAGGTCTTTAGTAGGATCAGCATATCGCTGACTGAATTCTTGGAAGGAGAATGATCTATGACGTAGGATCTGTCTTGCGATATCTCGAGTGGTTTCGATTTCAACACAGGCTGAAACCATTTCCAGGGGTGACCAGTGTGCGTGTTTAACAAGATATCGTATAAGCTTCTCTGATGTCTCTGTATTGAATTGGTTCGATGGATTGGAGACACGGGCGCAATACGCGATGAGTTCCTGTGCATTATCGATGCCAGATTGTGCAAATTCTGCTGTGGGCTGTGAATAGGATACCAGTTTAACATTCATTTATTGTTCCTTAAAATTTCTATGATCTCTTCTTCCGAATATAATTTAATTGTCTTTACGAATTTTTCAAAATCTTCAAATGACATATTGGCATATGTACTGTCTGGATAGATTTTATGTGCGGGCATTTTTATCAATGTTAATCCAAAATTGTAATCTAATGGATACAATTCAATATCTGTTTCTTTGATAAGATATGCCAACAACTTATAAGAATCTGAGCAATACTTAGATTGGCTCCAAAATTTAGTAGGAGGAACCATGTCGTGAACCAAGATCCATTTTTCACAATGATCTACGCTGTTATTGAAATCTTTCAACACATAATCATAATCATGATTTGCATCGATAAAGATGATATCAAATTTAGCATCGGGATCTAGTTCTTTAAAGAAGTCATCCGTAGTAGCAGTAATTAAGGCTCTGCCATTGATATCAACCGACATCTTGATATTACATTTTATAGAATCAAAATTTTTATTTTGATCTATTCCTAACTCTAGATATGTATAATTTTCAATATCTGGTATGTTATTGATTACAGAGCAAGACATGATTATTCTTGTTTGTCTTCCTTGAATGGAAAGCAAAGTGCTTCCATTGTTTTATAGTGTTCATAGGCTTTTTTAAGTGCTTCAAACTTTTCTAATTTTTCGGGATCAGGAACCAGTATACTTAATCTTTGTTCCATCTTCTCCATAAATTTAGTCAAGCTTCTTTCGCCTATGACTATATCGCCTTCCTTGATTTCCATTCCTCCACTGGTTATCATTACATTAGGAGTAGTGGAATTTATACCTAAATTGTTATAGGTATATCCATTGCTGCCGGTAATGGTATATGAACTACCTGTAAATGAAGTAGTTGAAGTAGTAGGAATGGTTATTGTTCCCATGGTATTCCATGACGGATCTAAAGTGATAGTGTCTAATGCTGAACTGCTGAGTTCATAACTTTCACCGCTATAAACACTATCACCAAGATCGAGAACAATGTCGTTGTTGTCGATCTTGTTGTCTGCCATGTTAAGCTACCTTGGCTTCTTTGCGAGCGTTCTTTTCTTCTGAGATTTCGTTGCGTCTTGCTTTGACTAATTTAGCAACTTCTTGTAGAGCTTTGCGAGCACGAGTACCTGCTGCACCATTACCACTTGAAAATTTTGCATCTTCTGCTAAGAATGCCTCGAATTGAGATTTTAGTTGTTCTACTGTATTTGACATATATTTTCCTTATTATGTTCTCTACTTATCGCAGAGAATGGTGTGGTCGGTAGGATTCGAACCTACAGAGGCTGTGTCTAGGACGGCGCCCCATATCCCAAGTACGTACATGTCCGTACCGGAGGTATACCATGTTCCACTCACGACCACAGTGTAATTATATATTAATAAATTAAAAAGTCAAAAAAATAGGGCACCAAAGTGCCCTATTATTGTCCCATTCTATCTGGATTGATTTGCCAACCTAGTTCTGAGTTTCGTTCTCGTAGTCGTTCGATTTCGTTGGCAGCTTCTTCTAGTAGATCCGAGATACGATCCGGACGACCTTCCTGGACCGATTTACGATCTTGATTCTGCCTACGAATCTCTGCACGTTTTCGCAAACGAAAAACAATACTTTGTTCGCTTACTGGTAAATGACTTTCATCTTTCATACAACCTCCAATTGTTGTCTTACCCAAGCAAGGCGAGCCTGCTCGTCCATTGCGGTATACTCTACGATGTTAGCACGAATAGCGTCCACTAAGGGATAGTATTCTTCGTCTAGATTGTGCTTAATGTCCTTGTTCAAGTCTACTAACTTGTCTGTACGTGGATTGCGAGCAACCCACTTTGAAGTCAAGTAGTATGGTGACTTGATCTTGGCACTTGCGCCATCTTCTGTATAAAATACAAACCCTTCGTGTTTAACAGTTTTAGTCAACTTTATTAGTTCACCAATTGTAGTGTTGAAATATTCAACAGCATGGCAATTCAAAGTGTTGTTAGCGAAGTCTTCCCAAACACCTGCCATCAACATGCCGTAGCCGTGTATCTTAGATTCCCATGAATTTTCACGCCAACCTAAGAAGTACATGCCTGGATTTTCAACAACAATGTGTGGGTCTTTTGGATGCACACACTCAAACATAAAAGTGGTACCCAACGAGTCAGCAGTACCTAATGCCAAGCGCCAGTCTTCTAATGGCATGTGCAATGCCATCATTTCCTTTGCCATGTCTACATAATCATTAGCGGTGCTACCAGTAGTAGACACCAGCAGTTCATTCTTGTAAACAGTCATGGCGACCATAAAGCCGTTGACCTTACGATAAGCAGTAACTTCGGTATCGTCAGCCAACACAGGTGCTTCCTTTTCAATACCATAGTTATAGATCTTTGTAAAAGGACGAGTAACTACATTGAAGTCTTTGTCCACAATGGTTCCTCGACATTCAGCAATAAAGTCGTTCCACAAGTTGTCGTAGAATACACGCTTCTTATATTTGAGCACGTAGATATCTTCCCCAGCTGGTTTCATATTCACCAGTCCTGAAGTTTCTACATACTTTTTCAATTCATCTTTAAACATTTCCTAATCCAATTCTTGCGTATCCGAGTTTACTGCGTGTTTCTCTGCGGTTCTCACGACGATCACCGAAACGTTTTACTCCGGCCCAATAACCAGCGAGATAACTTTCCCAGTCTGGCTTGTTTGGCTCTTTGTTATAGTCACGTCGTACACGTTCAATAAACTCGGGTGTCATTATTCAACCTCAAATAAGATCTTGTCAGCCTCGGTACGAATACGCTGAATCTTACGACCTTCAATTTTCATACCGACTTCAATAAAAGGGCCGCCGCTAGGGTCAACAAAACCTAGATCATTGAAGTCCATTTGTTCTTGCCCCTCACGACCACCGTAACGCCAATATTTCAATTCTCCCACAATCGTGTAGGTATTCTCATTTACCTGAGAAAAACTATATTCATCACCGTAACGATTTTTCATTCTTTAACTCCAAAACAGTCTTTTGATAAAACTAAAAATAACCATAAAGATCGTGAAGTAAGCAGCCGCACCTACCAAGAGTAGACATGCCACAGCCCACCAGCCTGCCTTCTCACCTTCGGTCATTCTGCTCTCCAAATTTCTTTAAAGCCCTCGTCGATAGTAGGCATTTCAAAATTGTCAATCATGCTTCGCATAGCAATGTCCGGGATGCTTTTGCCCGGACGACTGCTTAACCTACGAGTAAGTTCTGCTTCATCGGGAGTTTTAAACACGATGGCAATCTTATCATAATCTGCTAGTAGTTTTAATTTCTTTGCACGACTTTTCGCACTGACATTGGTCTGATCCCAGATGATATCACAGTTTTTTGCCTTAGCTACAGCGATCTGAGTTTCCATCAATTTGGTAGCTGTTTTAATATAGTCATTGAAGATCTCATTATAGGTCTTACCTAGTCGTAGAGCTTCCTCGTCGATAAAACGATCTGAACTTGCAATTACACAATCTCCGGTCCAATCCTGATTAGAGATCCAGGTGCTCTTACCAGCACCCGGAACTCCTACTAACATATATAAATTTGGCATTCAACTTCCTATGTGTTTACGAGCTTCTGCTAACAGGATAGCATCACCTTTGGTCATTACCTCTAACAATAATCTCTTTTCTTCCAAATAGGTCTTAGCAAACTTTTCATCGTGAGCCATGATACTACGGGTGTTAGAGATCAAGTCAGCCAATTTGACTGTTTGTGCTGAGGCAGGTGCCATTGCAGTGTGCGCTCTGTCGATGGCTTTGCGTGTGGCACGATTACCTTGTTCCGGTCGCGACACGTCTGTGAGCCATCCCACCAACTCAGAGATTTCTTCTCCGAACTCTGCTCGAATAGTTTCAATTGTTACTCCTGTATCTTCTACTACATCATGTAACCAGGCGGCTGCTAACATCTCCGGCGTATGGGAAACGGTCTTTACGATACTGACAACTTCCGTAGGATGGACAATGTAAGGCTCATTGGTATACTTACGTAATTGAGCCACAGCACCATGTGCCGCAGTGGCAAATATTCTAGCTTTTTCTACAACGTCCATGTTAACTCCTAAACGTGATGTCCTTTGATTTGACCTTTTAATGCTCTGGTTACAGCATCATCCATTTCTAAAACGATCCAACCTGTGGAATCCATTCCCACATCTAGTGCTCGAAACTTTTCTAATCCACTGGTATTGCCATGCAGGTGACCGTGAAAATGAACAGCACCTCGATGCATTTGATCCCATTCTGCAATAGGATAGTGGAACATAACACACTTAGTACCATTGTAAGTGATATCTAAGTAATCGTGTATTTCCTCAAAGCAAGAGCGGAATACTGGATCGTTCAACAATTTGCGATCGTGGTTTCCTTTAACTAATATTTTAACACCATTGCATCGTTTCATGTATTGTACAGCCTTAGCCGATGGCAAAAATGCAACATCGCCTAAGATATAAACTCGGTCTTCTGGCTCGACTATTTCGTTCCATTCCTTGACCATTTGTTCGTTCATGTAATCTACATCGTTTTTAAATCTTGCTCTCGTGACGGGACAGAACTTCATTATGTTCGTATGTCCGAAATGCAAGTCGCTCGTTATATAAGTTTTCATTTCTTTTCCATTTATCATTATTCTATTATACAGCCAAAAGAAAACCCTGTCAAAAGTATTGACAGGGTGTTGTAATAATACAACATTTAAGGAGTGCTCAGATAATCAACTACTCTATTCTTTTGATGCCATTGAAACATCTCTCCACGGTTAATCCAATCCTGGACTAACTCTGGACTTCCAAAACTACCCCTGGGTGCGTGATGAAGAATATAGTACACAATGTGACCCAATGCTTCTTTGTTCATATGATCAGCCCTACCAATGGCATCAAATACATTTCCAGTTAGCAGTATAGTTAAAAAACTACCAGGAGCATAACCGTGTGTCCAATAACGATCTAATGCATCGATCGTATGTTTCGGAACATTTTTATCATTGTCACCCATTACCAATTCTCCACACTAGAAACTACAACTTCAAAACGCCCAGGTTGATCATTAACTTTTGTCTCTATAGTCATAGTTGTATGACTACCGATTCCAGAACTTCTATCCTGAGTGATTTCAGCTACTTCAACATCGGGAAATTTATTAAAAATTTCCATCATTCGTTTGATATCATCTCTATGTAGGTACATCAAATATCTCCTTCACGTTCTCTACGCTCACGACGTTCTGCCGCTAGTGTAAAAACTTTTTCGTTGTCATTGTTATAGTCCACAGCCTTAGCAGGAACTATGATGCCGCTTTCAGTGGTATAGCCATTGATAGTGTGCGGTTCATTTTCATCATAGGTCCAACCCAAAGCCTTCATCATACGATGCTTGACTAGAAGATTAGGTGAGCGAAAAGCCTCAGCATCGCGGAAGCCTAGCATAACACCGACCTCCGCTACAGCACCTGAACGACAAACACCTGCATGGCAATGCACCACAACATTCATCTTATTTTCAAGAGCATGTTGCAAGAGTCCAACCAGCTTGTTGGCCTGTTCCTGGCTGCAACGCATTGACTCGTCTAATACTTGATCCTTTTCTTCGATATCGAGGAATTTGAACTGATGGGTTTCGCGGAATTGATAACTAGGTTCTGGAAATTCCATGTCTGGATCAACGATCTGAATCAACATAGAATTAAAGCCCGCGTCAATATGAAAACCTTTTTTGATATCGCTGAGCGATACGTTCTGTATCCAAGGGTTCATTGTTTATACCTTCAGTAATGCCCAGAACGCAGTTTTTTCGAGATCAACCTGGAATTCAGGGTAGACAGTTTCGAGCTGACTGCGATCGATGCTCTTATATCCACTTTCTTCTTTCTTGTCAGCTAGTCGTTGCATCTGCCAGTCAACTTCATCCTTGTGGATTTTAGTCTGTAGCTTTTTACCTCGACGACCCCAGAAGCTGACATAGTCACCGTCCCAGTTTCCACCTGTGAGTTTGATTACTCCCCAGATCTTGTCCTTGTTCTGTTTTTCGTCCTTGCACCAACCGATGAATTTATATTCAATTGACATTAACAGATCCAATCATAGAAATTAACAGATACAGCCCGAACAGACCGAGTCCAAAACTCCAGGCGATCATTTTACGGTTTATTTTACCTTCGATCCTATCGATTCGATGGGCACTGTAAAACATTCCGCTCTGGAACACCATTATAGTGCCGCATATCAAGTATATCAATGTCATCTTATCTCCAGAGAAGATCTAAATTACCTTTTAGAACTTGAGAACACTTAGCTCTCTTACCTGTCAAATGATCTTGAACAGAGTCATCCTGGAAACGATATGTGCGGATTTTGTCTCCCCGCATACCAGAACCCACTTGACGCTTTCTATCACTTGCAATGTTATCATTATACTGCCGATTCTGGAGATCGTCAATGCGCCGTTGTATTTCTGCCATAGCTTCATTTAGACTATTCTGACGACTTCTGCATTCTGCTTTGGAAATCACACCTGTGGGAATATGAGTGATGCGGCAACTGTTTTGATGTTTATTGCGATATTGTCCACCAGCACCAGTACCACTATACCATTCAATTTTTAAATCACTTTCTGGAATAGTCACGGATCTGATTTCCGTGGTACGGTCTATGACGGCAACTGTTACAGTGCTGGTATGAACTCTTCCCTTGCGTTCCGTGGGCGGAACACGCTGTATTCTGTGTCCACCGGGCTCATTGTCTAAGCCGGATAAATCTACGCCCTCAACTTCTAAACTACACTCGCCAAGGCGTACATCTATCAGGCGGGTAGTTCAGCCTAGTTTCATTCCCAGTTTGCTATATGCGGTCGCAAGATCGCTGACAAACAATTTGCTATCTTCGCCACCTTCGGCAGCACGAATTTCAATTACACGTTTCATTTTAGGTTCTCCTTGATTTGATTGATAAGGTCATTGGCCTGATCAAAATTAGTTATCTGTTCTTCAACAATAATTGCATTGTTAAGATAATCAAAACCTACAGATTTTTGATACCGGTAATCTTGTTGCCAAGAAATTTTGTTGTTAACAATTTGAATTACGATCGTGTCTCTGTTCATTGCCGTCTCCGTTTCATCCAAGTATATCTAGTACCATCCGGTAAGAATCCTTCCTCCACCGAATCAGAACCAAACACACCAACTAGTTCATACTGTTCGCCTTTGATACTGACAAACACACCGATTTCTTTACTACGCAACATTGCCAAATCTAGTGTTTCAAACACTTCTTCGCAAGCTCTTCCCCTTGCGTCCTTCCAATTTACTTTATACATACTCAAACTTTAACTTCTTTTTTTTCTTTTGTCTATGGTGCTGATGCCCAGGATCGAACTGGGGACCTCATCCTTACCAAGGATGTGCGCTACCTACTGTGCCACATCAGCTCTACTAATTCTCTGTGCGGCCTGATTCCCGGATGACAGTTATCTGGAAAATCATCAGAAGCACTCATAAGATCCAATAATATTTTATGTTTTGCTAACAGACTGTTTTTATACTCTAGACTATCACTGGATTTGTCAATCAAATCTAAATGACAGATCGTATGCACTACAGGTAGAGATCTTGCAAAGATTTTTGATTTCCAATCGTGAATGACTATGTCAGCATTCACGATAGTGTCAAATGAATCCAATAACTGTGCTTGGCCACCTATGACCAAGGATCTGGCTGCTGTGTGAGATCTTAGTCTTTCAAATTCTGTGTAAATCTTTCGAGATACACGATCTACGACATCATCAATATAAAATGATCTTGTTGCGTCTATGAGATGTCTGTCTCGCAGAGATTCGGTATGAAACCAAAATATCCAGTCTAGTGCGATTTCAGTTTGTGATAAAAACTCTTTGGCTCTATTGATAGATTCTAGATTAGATCCACCATTGATAGCAAAATTGTAGACTGTATGCCCGAGATTTTTCAGTAGATATTCTGTATGAAATTCGGGACCTACGCCCGGAGGACCACAATAGTTAGGAACACCCCAACTGTCTCCTAGGATCAATATGTTCATACAGATATTTATGGCCTGCCCGGAGGGATTCGAACCCCCGACCCACAGCTTAGAAGGCTGTTGCTCTATCCATCTGAGCTACGGGCAGAAAAAGTTGGAGCGGGTAGTCGGATTCGAACCGGCTTCATTAGCTTGGAAGGCTAAGTCCTCTCCCAGGAGAATACCCGCAATGAAGTTACTATAACGTCATCTAGTCTTTTCTGCAAGCTCTTTATAGCCCGCCCAGCTAGGATGTATGGCATCTTTCTGCAAACGATCTGTTTTTATCACTGTGTCGCCGCGACTGTTAGCAATTATGTTTACAACATCGTTGACGTGTGGTTTGCAGAATTTATCATTACAAGGAGGCAAAATCCAAAACACACGATCTGCATTAACTCTTGCTCGCATTGCAGAAAGTTCTTTGAATGTGTGTACTCCAGAATGATCGTTAGTGCCCAAACTAATAATCACGGTCTTGGCACCGATATTTTTATCTGAGAATTTTTTATTCCAGCCCCAGGTATTAATACCGCCAACACTGTAGCTGACACATTCTTTACGAACATTGGCTGTGCCTACTGCAATACTGTCACCGATTATCAAGCACTCTAACATATTATTCCTTTGGAGCGGGCGAAGAGATTCGAACTCTCGACATCAACCTTGGCAAGGTTGCACTCTACCAACTGAGTTACGCCCGCATGTTATGACACACTACTTATCACATTGTACGCCATGTGTCAGGGCGAAATTGGTCGGAGTACAAGGATTCGAACCTTGGACCCTCTGGTCCCAAACCAGATGCGCTACCGGGCTGCGCTACACTCCGAAATTGGTTGCGGGTGAAGGATTCGAACCTCCGGCTTCCAGGTTATGAGCCTGGCGGTCTGACCTCTGACGTAACCCGCGATAGACTTTTGTTAATGGCACAGTTTGCTACCCTCTTGCTACCTGATGTTGATCTGTTACGCAGACCAGTTACTAGTATCTCAGGCTTCCCGCTTTAGGCAAGGTTAGGATTGATCGTATCCCCACGAGCTATGCCATTAACAAAAGTGTCTAGCTACTCCCACCACAGGAGCCCTAGACTGAGCTGTTACTCTGTCCACTAGCCTTTCCATTTAGACGGTGCTGAGGTCCGCCTTTGTGATTTCTCAAACAGCCCTAAAGAGGCCTTTGCGGTAGATCCAATGCACCGTGGCGTCTATGGGTTTGCCAATATCCCCCCTTTGTATAACGGGCAAGGGCGCCCGGGGTCTGTTAAATCAGTCCTTCCAATGTCAGTGTTGCTACAACATCGTCACTGAGCGGAATCTCAGTTTTGATGTTTAGTTCCAACACTTCGTCATTGATGGACTGCTTCTGCTTGCGCAGATCATTTAATTGAGCGCGATAACGCTCAATGTCACCTAGACGTAGCACACTGGTTTCAACAGTGTCGCCATATCCATAGATACGGCTACGTGCTTCGTCTTTGAGACTCTTGATTTTCTCAAGTTTACCTTTGACAACTTCAAGATCTATTACGGTATCTTTTCCTACCATTTCAGCCAACTGTGCGATACGCTTGTCAATGAAAGCAGCCTTGGTCAACTTAAGATCGATGCCACTCTGTGCATTAGCGGCACATACCAGTCCGCGAATGTTATACAGTGCGATCAACAGATTGGTTCGACGCAGATCATTTTCTGCAAACTTGAGATTGGCTTTATCAATCTCAGCTTCTGGATTCTGGAACTCGTTCAAAGTCACATTAAACTCAACTTTGATGTTTTTGATAGCATCATTGATGCTATTTTGAATTGCATTTGCTTTTCGTAGTGTAACTTTCATTTGTGCCTCTCTATGTTAACGGGTCGGTAAAAGGTCAAGTAATAGACCGGACAATTGACAAGACCTATTGTGCGATGTCGTCGGTCTAGACAATATGCAATGGACAGGCTACAGGGGCCTGAATATTTCCGATCAGCAAATGACAGGTATATGAGAATCGGATCACTCAAGCACGACAGTTTTCAAGACTGTTTGCCAGAATTAAGTCATTGGCATGAAGCCAATGTATGTCTATCCTAATCTACCCTTTACTTCACCGGCTTTGGTATTGCTACCTCAGCAAACTCTATTATACTTGATTTATTGTTGATGTCAACCAGTTCTCTGGATTAAATGATAACCAAATTGTGTTTGAATCGGAGAACTGACTGCGCCTACCTCTAGATTGAAAACAGCTTCATCAAAAGGTCTTACCATGGCTCCACGACCAAAAAATCCCAAATCACCACCATTGCGGCCACTAGGGCATTTGCTGTAAGTCTGTGCTAGTTCTGAAAAGTCTTCACCTTCAGTGATCCTAGTCTGCAATTGCTGTGCTTCTTCTAGTGTTGGAATTAAAATATGTCTTGCCTTGACCTGATTCATGCTTTCTCCTAATATTGGCTCCACAGGCTGGGATCGAACCAACGACCAAGTGATTAACAGTCACCTGCACTACCGCTGTGCTACTGTGGAATAAATTGGTGCTGCTTGTCTGACTCGAACAGACCACCTATTGCTTACAAGGCAATTGCTCTACCGGATGAGCTAAAGCAGCGTTACTCTTACTTAATTCTAGACTCTAATATACGGATACGATTTTGAATCTTGCTCTTATCCTTGGGTCTAGAACTTTTATCTAACATTTCACGTAATTGTACAAGATTTAGGGGACCTAGTCTAGTCTTTCCTGTACGTGTCTTCATAGGATCTCTACGATCTGATTGTGCCATACTATCCTCTTATTGTTTGGTGGAGGTAACAGGGATTGAACCTGCGACCTTCTGCTTGCAAAGCAGTTGCTCTCCCAACTGAGCTATACCCCCATAATCTTAATTATTCCTCGGCCTTATCTCGATTGCGTCCTTTTGAAGAAACAGGTTTGATCAGTGCAGCTAGTTCTGCTTGGATCATTGCACGTTTCCATTGACCTTTTTTATGTGCATCCATCATTCCTGACAGTGCAAGACTGGTCTTCAAAGGTTTTGACATCTTGTAATTGGCGCTGGGTTTTAACATATTTTTCCTTTTAATAAACTTGGCGGAGTGTATTGGATTCGAACCAATGATACCTGTTTTTGCAGATATGCCTTCTTAGCAGGAAGGTGCCTTCGACCAACTCGGCCAACACTCCTAATTTGGTGCCTCCGGCAGGACTCGAACCTGCACACTCAGGCTTATCTGGCCTGTGCTTTGGCGAGGTATAAGCTCGCTTCTTTACCATTAAGCTACGGAGGCAAACTTGGTGCATCGTGAGAGGGTTGAACTCCCGACCTTGGCCTTGTAAGGGCCCTGCTCTACCACTGAGCTAACGATGCTTATTTCTTACCTTTCTTTTCCTTAGAAACTTTTGTTAGATACTGTTTCATTTCTTTATAGGTAGGAAAATGTAATTTGTCTCCTTGTATTTCTAGAACCCACAATATCTCATCTGGGTCTTGTGGACTTTCAATCTGCTCTACAACAAAATCAACGTCTGGCATTTTCTTTTCGAATGTTGCCATGTCTTTGGTAAATTTATCGAAATCAATCTGTTCCATGATAATCCTTGGTGCCCCAAGAGAGACTCGAACTCTCACGCACTAGGCACTGGCTTCTAAGACCAGCGTGTCTACCATTCCACCATCGGGGCATATGTCTATTATAGCAATTTACTTAGCTGCGTCAAGATCTTTCTGTAATTTTTTTAGAGTATCTTTACGCATTAAAAATTTTCTGTCCTGTCCAACGCGATGAACAATAAGATATTCCACATCATCAATAACCTGAACATCTCGTATGTTTTCGCAAATGAACTTTTCGTGATTAAAAACGTTTTCTAGTGTCACAGGTTTCATAATTATCTCCTTGGGGTGAAAGGGGGAATCGAACCCTCTCTTACTGTTTCACAGACAGCCGTGCAGCCACTACACTACTAACACCATTGTTTTCGTTACCTCCGGGACGTGTGGGGAACAACGACAGTTCCTGCAGGTCTCTCACCATGCACTAGACAACTATGTTGCTATGCTCCCGCCAGGCTATTTGGCAGAGGGTAGTGGAATCGAACCACTGATCACGAGTTCAAAGCCCGTTGTTATACCATTTAACTAACCCCCAACAGTTCTTTATTTGGTGCTGCCTCCAGGGATCGAACCTGGTTCCCGTGCTCTTCAGGCACACGCTATGACCACATCAGCTAAAGCAGCGATAAGATAATGGAACTCATTGCGGGCAGGACTCGAACCTGCATGTGGTGCTTAACTCCACTGGCTCCATAACGAGCCTATGTCTACCATTCCATCACCGCGAGTTCTTGAGGTTAATTACTCCCCAATATGGATGCTACCGGCCGATAGCATTTACCATATAGAAGACAACTGCGAAAACAATGTTGCTAGCCCGGCGTTTGGTCGCGAAAACCTTTCCTTGCTACTTGGCATTGTTAACTGCCAGCTACTAGACTCCAAGGCGCCTTGCGTCCGTGTTCACTGTCAATTGTCTTTTATATGGTAGGAGCACAGGGGCTCGAACCCTGAACCTACCGGTTAAAAGCCGGTTGCTCTAGCCATTGAGCTATACTCCCATATAGTCCGTATTAGATTGATTTACTGTGCCAACCTGAACCATACGGGATTCCAGGCGACACTAGAGTTTACCTCGTTTCATGTCGTTCTCCTTTGTGAACATAATTTAGTTTCATTTCAAATTCTTGTCAATAAAAATTATCAACACTACCAGCATAAAGATAACTGCGATCGCCCCATTTTGTTTTCTCCTTTAAATGGTACCCCTGCTCGGACTCGAACCGAGACTTACTAACACTCCTTTTGAGAGAGCTGCCTTTACCAATTTGGCCACAGGGGCATTTGGTACGAGTGGAGAGACTTGAACTCTCAATCCCAAAGGCAACAGATTTTAAGTCTGCCGTGTATACCATTCCACCACACTCGCTCATTCTTGGCACCCCTGGAAGGAATCGAACCTCCTACTCCGATGTTCGTAGCATCGTACTCTGTCCAATGAGTTACAGGGGTATTGGCCGGCCTGGAGAGATTCGAACTCCCGACAGCTGGTTTCGAAGACCAGAACTCTTCCACTGAGCTACAGGCCGAATTGGTCTGGATGGTAGGATTCGAACCTACAACCTCGATCTTCCAAAGATCGCCGTCTACGCAGATTGACATTACACCCAGGTTAAAGGATTGTAGCCTAGTGTCCTCAGGTTTATCACTAGTGTTTACGCATACAGAGCCGGACTTCCTTATGCGGAGGTTTTCCAGGACATGTTACTTGGGCTACTAAGCCAGGCGCTTCCACTTCAGCTACCGCCCGGAATGGACGGTGGGGAGTCGAACCCCCTCCTACTCTACATTGTATTAAGTTTCGAACCTTTTTACAATGTGCTTTTTACTTGCTAACGCTACAAACTTGGTGCCGCCACGTGGGTTCGAACCACGGACCCCCGCCTTATCAAGACGGTGCTCTGACCAGCTGAGCTATGGAGGCATTATACCATTTGATCTATATTATTACCCTTGCCGTGTTGCTGCGGCTGTCCCATAGAATCATATAAAATTATCTGATATCTTCTGGTTTCAACTACAGTTACATCGTTGCCTTTTTCGTAATCATAGGTAACTCTTTTTTCAACAATTTGATGACCATCACGCCATCCTAAGTAAGTTACTGAACTTATTTCCATTGTAGGATCCTTATGGTGGTAACGATAGGATTCGAACCTATACCTTGCTCCGTATGAAGGAGGTGCACGACCATTATGCTACGTTACCTTTGGCGGTCCCAACGGGATTCGAACCCGTGATCTCCTGCGTGACAGGCAGGCATATTAGGCCAACTATACTATGGAACCAATCTGGCGGAAGCGGTGAGATTCGAACTCACGGAACATTTCTGTTCGTCTGTTTTCAAGACAGGTGCAATAAACCGGACTCTGCCACACTTCCTAAATTTTAAATTTTGTCAAGATATCTGTGCTCCAGCGGTAGGCATAGCTGGTACCATGCTCATTGCTGAAGAATAATTTTCTAGTAAAAGGTAGATCCAAATCTAGAATATAGACGTGATCGGGATCGAATCTAGGATCGTTGAATCCTATGTAAACTTTTGTATCGTACTTCTTAGCTATGTTTTTGTAGCTGTTATAAAAACGTTCATCGAAACCAAAGTATCTTTGGCCGTACATTTCATAGCAGTTTCTTTTTTTAGCATCTATGAAACAGATCTTTTCTGTTTCTTTATTATACAGCACATAGTCGGGAAATTGATCATCGTCTTCGTCGCGATGAATATCTCTGGTATCTATAACTTCCCAGTTAGTATCTGTAAAGTATTGAGCCATCCAGGTTTCCATTTTGGATTCCCAGACTTGACCCACGGCTAACGATTTTCTAAATTTTAATCCCATACCTTAGTTTACAGTACAGAAATAGATTTGTCAATGGAGCACCGGGTAGGATTCGAACCTACGGTTTTGCGGATTTGCAATCCACTGCATTGGGCCTCTCTGCCACCGGTGCATGAAATAGTGCTATGTTCTTTTGCGAGAACTCTAGTTGCAGTCTGAGAGGCATGTAGTCTAGAACCCAGAGGCCGTTCTGCCACAGCGTAAAGCGACACTGTGCATATGGTACACGGTACGGGAATCGAACCCGTCTTTCCGCCTTGAAAGGGCAGCGTCCTCGACCGATAGACGAACCGTGCATAAACTTTGTGGCGTACCGGGAGGGATTCGAACCCCCATCATACAGTTTTGGAGACTGTCGTTCTGCCAGTTGGAACTACCGATACATATGGTGGATGCGGCTGGAGTCGAACCAGCAGTGCCAGAGGCGGCGGATTTACAGTCCACTGGGGTTACCAATTTTCCTACACATCCAAACTATTATGAAACACACTAATCTACCCTGTGTAGCTATGTTGATCAATCAAAGCATCAAGCTCAACCAATGTGTTTTATAATAGTGCCTAAGGTTGAGATTACACCTTAAGCCAATAGTGCCTCTAGCATTATACAGCACCTTGCGAGCACTGCTTCTCTAGACATCCACGTAAGCCATTGCTGTACCTACGTCCACTATCAGCATCGCCGTTTTTAAAGACAGGCAGTAGTCTTGTCGCCATACGCTATTCTGTATCATCTACTCCGTTGACCTTGCGAGCCATTCAAGTGCGCTAACACCTTACGAAACTTCCAATACAAACTAGTATCACCTTGCGAGCTTTACTAGGCTTGATTCACTTGCGTGTCAAGCATTAGATGCTTTTCACGTATGACCGAGGCAGTCTTTGCATTTTATGTACAATGTTGGAATCGAACCAACAGTCTATTTCTTAGAAGGAAATCGCCCTACCATTAGGCTAATTGCAACCTACCGTGATGAGCTACCTCTGTTGCTCAATATACTTTTGATATACCGAATACAACTCACCACATACCTTTTGTCTCGCGGACTACTCAGTGATGTTTCACGACCAGTGTCATGCATCAAAACACGCCACCAACCATTAACAATGCGCTACACCCCTTTGGCGCGACCCATCGGAATATAACACTACCCTTTCTCATACCAACTGACTGATTGGTTTTGTAGTGAAGTCAGCACCACCTGTTACTTTCCACACGCCCAAGTTCCTTGCGGCTTGTCGACATGCGTTCTTTCCACTACATCAGCTTTGCTGTTACATCCACCCGTCTTATAAGTGAACGCACCCTCGCGAGTGTGAGCAGGCTTGTTTACACGAACCATTGCTGGCGCTAGTATGTAGGCATTCTAGCTTTGGGTCAGTCACCTGACTTATTCTTCGTAACGTTGGGCGAACCATACGCTACAGGACAATAAACTGCCCTATGATCTTATTATAAACAAATTCTTTTGTTTGTCAATGTTTTTTGATTAAACACTCTACGGCTATGCCTTTCGACCGCTGTTCAGGCGGTAGGTAGAGTGTGTAGTAAAACATTCTCCTCTATGATTTTAGACACCGTCAAAAGGTGAATGAAGAATGCTTTACTACGAACGGATTTTACACATCTGAGTTATCGCCACAGACTTATCATCCCCGTCGCCGCCCACATTAATAGCCGGATGTTTATAGTGCCCTGCAGGGTCGCGTTCCCTATCACACTTCGCGTTCTACGCAAGTTTATCCTTGCATTCCCGCACTTTGTCTAGCATGTAAAGTATCTTGTACCTTTCAACTTTTTCTTCAATAAGTTTCCTATACTGATCTTCAGTTAGAACAAAACCTTCACTGTGCTCAACTTTGTAATCGTCATCTATCTCAAATTCCATTTTGTCCTTGCTGCAAACAAAAACCCCAGGGTTTTTAATCCTGGGGTCCTTTAGAGTTTGTTGCGTTTGTTGTTTACGCTACAGTCCTCCGGGACCCCGATTCTGGTGTACGATCATTAGATAGACTAATCTCACATACAGACCAATATGAGGGCATAAAGCCTCCCAACTGGGCTATCTGTTTCGCTTGTCTATGTAACGATAGTTGTTTCATTTGCTTTTATTTCCTAGTGCTGTTTCCAGCGATGTCCTTACTATAACAATAGTTGAGAAGCTTGTCAACCTATTTTGGCAATCTTCCTAACTCTTGCAAAAATTATAATGTACTTTTATTTAGCTGTCAATCTAAAAAGCACACTATAATGTGGTTCTTTTGCAACTTTCTAAATATTGTACACGAGTATTTATGTTCTGTAAATACATTGAATTATGAATTATGAACAAATACCCTGGCACAAGATAAAATTATTTGGACAGCAGACAATGCTAGATCGTCAACTGTTCAATGTAAGTTGGATACTTGGAAGGTTCTGTAATTACAAATGTAGTTACTGTTGGCCCTATGCAAGATCCGACAAAGTTGATCATGAATCGCTTGATGTTCTAAAGAATACAGTCGATGAGATCAAACGTCAAGCGAGATTGAACGGATTCACAGACTTTCATTGGAGCTTCAGTGGCGGAGAACCTACTGCATACAAAAGTTTACTTGACCTGGTAAAGCATCTTGATGACGGGCCAACTACGCCCTATCAGAGCATACACATGACAACAAATCTAAGTCCGGGCAGTAAGTGGTGGAAGACCTGGTGCAGTCATACTGAAATGCTACAGCGCAGAAGTATCACTGCCAGTTATCATTCAGAATTTGCTCGAGAACAAGAGTTTGGAGACAAATGTTTACAGTTGATGTATGAACTAGTCCACGTTACAGTGAATCAAGTTATGGTTCCGGATCAGTTCTGGCAGCTCTACGAGCGATGCTGTAGATTACACGAACGAGGAATCAATGTAACTTTGAAGCCGCAAAGCGATCCCACAGCCAGCAGTATTATAGATGGATACACAGATGAAATGATCTCTTTGATGCAGACTGGATTTCCTCAAAGAGCCAATGACGAATTAGTGTATCAGTTGAGATTAAACGATGGAGAGAAAGACTATTTTTTCGATCAGGCAGAACGACTTAATGCATTCGGTTTCAATAAATTTCAAGGATGGCTCTGTAACAGCGGATTTCAAAGCTTGATTATACGAGGGAACGAAGTTAAAAGAGCCTACAGTTGTAAAGAGCGATCCATCGGTACACTAGAAAAGTTTGATCTTTTTGATCAACCAAAGATCTGTATAACAGAAAGCTGTGTCAGCAGTGCTGATAGCAAAATACCAAAACGGAAGATATAATGGAAACGGGAATAGTCAAATGGTACAATGATGCCAAAGGATATGGTTTTATCATCGCAGACAGTGATCGGCAGGAATTATTGGTCCACAAAGCTGATATCAAAACAGATCCACCTGTGATATTTGAATCACAGCCTGTGACATTTACTAGATATCCTCAAGCACAGGGAAAGTCAACGGCCAAAAATGTTAGTACCAACTTGAATGAAGTCAAATACAAAGATCTGCCTAGAATATCTGTTTTTGAAAATGTTTTGAGTTTAGAGTATTGTCAGCAGATTATCAAAAAACACGTCGATGCTGGAATGAATTTCAATTCAGGTGGACAGAGTAGAGTTGAATCATTCGCTCAGGTAACTGAATTGGTAGAGCAGAGAGGTATCAGTCTCGGAGTTGATCCTTATGACTACGATATCTTGGCTACAGTTATAACCAAATATACTAGAGTTCCCTATACGCATATAGAAGCGATTGATATCTACAATTACGAAGAGGGGAGATATCTAGATCTACATCACGACTATCCATATGATCCTAGACAGATACACTATTACAAATACGGTGGGGATAGAGTAGGCACTGGTATATTCTATTTCAATGACGACTTCGAAGGTGGTGAAACATATTTCCCTAAACTCGATGTTGAAATTAAACCCAAGGCTGGTTCTTTATTATATTTCGAACAAGGCTATGATGAAGAAACTAATTGGAGTACCATACACGAAAGCAAAGTGATCACCAAAGGATGTAAATGGATTGCCAGTTGTTTTTTCAGCGACAGACCGAGAGTGGGATATGATCCTAGAAATTTCTAACTGGATACCATTTTACAAGTTTGGTGAAGATGGCCGATTGGCCATGTCACAGCAGACCTATGAACCTTTGATCAGTCCAGATAGAAAAATATTCTGTGCGAACTATGACGCAGATAATCTCTATCAAAAAACAGGAGATCCTAATAGAACAGGGTATACTGCTGAAGTTGTGGAATGGTTTTTTCATAATGAATTAAAGCATTTTGAAAAATTTAAAGACTATCCCTGGTGTCCGGAAATCGTAGACATACAGGATAAGAAAATATTTTTTAAATGGCAAGGTTATACCTGTAATGAGTTAATACATCATCAACAGTTGGATCAGTTATTGCCAGATTGGAAGAAGCAATTAACAAAAATAATGACCGACTGTCACAAAACAGGTACATACAAGTTAACCATGTATCCGCACTGTCACTATATACAAGATGGCATTCTAAAAACATTTGATATGTACGGGTGTGTTGATATTGATAGGCCATTGATTCCTAGATTTGTAATGGATGGCATAGTACACGAAACAGCAAGATTTAGATTAGATGAAACAGATAAAACGGATACAGAATACAATCTAGAAAAAATGTTTAAGAGATCTTTAAGCACACACGTTAAATGGGCAGGGAATGATATGTCCTGGATTCATAAAGAAATATTTGGAGCAGACAATGACTAAATTCGTCGGAACAACAGAAGGGCTGATTGATTGGCAACCTATCATAGACAGTATAGTACCGATGACCGGAGAAATGAATAATGTTACAGAGGTTGTAGACAGATCAGAAGCCACAGCAGTTAATGATGAACAGTTGTTAGGGTATTATCGAGAAGTGATAGGTAGATGGAGAGATGCAGGTTATGATCTCGATAAAATCAAATGGTGGGATTATTATCCTGGTATAGACTTTCCTAAAGAAGTCGAACAAAAATTTGCTGACCTAGTAAACGCCGATCCGCTGAGAGTATTTGTCAGTGAGGTATTACCGGGTCAGTGTGTTCCCTATCATTGGGATGTAGAGGACAAAGAAAAAGAATGGTTACCATTGGGTGATCTAGTAAGATTCGTCTGCTTCATGGACAAGCCTAAATTTGGTCACGTATTGATCATAGAGGATGAATGTTTCTACAATACACCCCAGCATCAGGTCTATCAATGGGACAATTATCGAAATTACCATGCAGGTACCAACTGCGGCACAGAGCCTTACTATCTATTTCATTTTTTAGGAAGACCTAGATGAACGACGAACCAGTATTTACTGAACCATTCTACATTAAAAAATTTATGGAAATACAGCAGCAGAATGTAGTGTTATGGAGATTGCTGTATAGATTACAACAACACAAAGAATTAAAAGAACAGATCGAAAAAGTATTTGGAGATAAGTTCTTTGAAGAACTTAAAAGGGCACCAAGATGAAAATATTAATGACAGGATCGTCTGGATTTATAGGATCACACCTTACTCCATTACTTTCCAAAGAACATGAAGTACATCATTTACAAAGTGATCTTACAGATCATAAAGCAGTACAATTAGAAGTAGTATCAATATCGCCTGATATCATTGTTCATCTAGCAGCTAGAACAGAAGTAGAACAGAGTTTCTATGAACAGATAACCTTTAGTGAGATCAATTATGTTGGTACAGTGAATCTTATTGAAGCTGCGGTTCGTGTGAAAAATCTCAAGAACTTTGTGTTCGCCAGCACCATGGAAGTTTATGGTTGGCAACCTATCAGCGATGATGTCGAGCATAATATCATACCTAAAGAGTTTGTTGCTTTCGATGAACACACACAACCTAACCCAAATGCTCCTTACGCTGTGGCAAAGTATGGCTGCGAAAAATATCTAGAGTATGCACATCGATGCCTTAATCTCCCTTTCACGGCTATTAGGCAGACGAACAGCTACGGACGTAAAGACAACAAATTCTTTGTCACTGAACAGATTATCAGCCAGATGTTGGAAAATCCAAACGAAGTTGGATTTGGTTATGCTGAACCATATAGGAATTTTATCTATATTGACGATCTACTAGATGCTTGGATGACTGTTATCAACAATCCTGATCAGGTTAACAAAGGATATATTTTTACCATAGGTCCAGACGATCCTATTAAAATTAGAGACTATGCAGAAAAAATTGCTAAGAAATTAAATTGGTCGGGAGAAATCAAATGGGGTACAAAATTATTTAGACCTGGTGAAATTTATTGGTTGAACAGTAATCATAATCTTATTACCAAGGTAACAGGCTGGAAACCAAAAATCTCGTTAGATCAGGGGCTAGACGAAACTATAAGTGTATGGAAAAGAATCATCAAATGATCAAATATATAGGAAACAGTTCTGACGTAATCGACTGGAGCTCTGTTATACTCGATATTGAAAATCAAACTCCTGCTTATGTAGGACCTAAACACAAAGCAGGTGATCCTATACCAGAGCTTGCAGAGGTAACTGACATTTGGACTAAGGCAGGATATAAAACTGCATCCGAGGGCGGGACTGTGGCTTGGGATATGTTTTTTCCAGGAGATAATTTTGACTTTGACGTTGCAGTAAAATTCGGTCAGTATGTGGGAGTCGAAAAATTTACCAGTTGTTGGATTAGTAGAATATGGCCAGGATACTTCGCACCTCAGCATTGGGATGTTATGGACGATGAATCATCGATTCCTGATGTCAGAAGATTTCATTGTCACATGGGCCAACCTGCATTTGGACATATTCTTATCGTAGACAATCAATGCCTATACAATCAACCCCAAGGTGCTACCTATGAATGGTCCAGTAGGAAACTTTGGCATGCCGGAACTAATTGCGGTATTGGTCCTAAGTATATTTTTAATTTCTGGTAATGTATGACGTAACTGATTTACACATCGAACTAACTGACAGATGTCAGGCTAGTTGTCCTATGTGTGCTAGAAATTATAACGGAGGGGCAGAACGTCCTTTTGTGAGTCGGCACGAAATAACAATAGATACATTTGAACAATGGTTTGATCCTAGTTGGCTGGCTGGGCTAAAGAATTTTTATGCTTGTGGTAATTACGGTGATCCGATAATCGCTAGAGATTGTTTAGAGATATTTGAATATGTAAGACAACATAATAGTCGAACTAGATTAGCGATTAACACCAATGGTAGCGCCAGGACTATAAGTTGGTGGCAACAGTTAGCCGCACTAAACATAGAAGTTACATTTGGTATAGATGGATTCGAGACAAGTCACAATCTTTATAGAAGAGGCACAGATTGGAATAAGATAATTCAAAATCTCACAGCCTTTGTGCAGGCGGGTGGGAAAGCAAATGTCGACTGTCTGATATTTGCTCATAATCAAAATGAAGTCACAGAATTCGAATCATTTATAAAATCTCTAGGAGTTGAAAAGGTCAATTTCAAATATACAGGTAGATTTTATAATCTTGAAAGTTATCCTGTGCAAGACATACAGGGCAACATAGAATACAGAATACTTCCTAGTTCGATAAAAAAATCATCTATAGACGTGAATTATATTACATTGAATAGAGAAACCTGGACTAAGACTATTAATATCAATCCCAAGTGTGTTAGTAAACAAGAAATATATGTAGATGCCAGAGGTAACGTATTTCCCTGTTGTTGGGTAGGCAGTGATTGGATAGAACAAAATATTACTGAAACTGGAGAATTACAGATCCTAAGAAATCAAATGATCGAAGATACCAAGAGTAAGTTTCAGAATGTAGGAATTACGAATCTGCATTCAACTAAAATACAAGATATACAATGGAGTAACATATCTTCACTCTGGTCTACAGATCATAAACCCTGGGTATGTGCAAAAAACTGTAATGAATAAAATCAAATACTGGCAAGAAACGATAAAGGATAAGACAGGTAGTGATACATTTTGTGTATTACCCTGGATTCATTTTGCAACTAGACCTAATGGTGATATGAGATTATGTTGCTCTGCTAATGCTAGCGGTGCTGGAATTAATCCTACTATTGGGTTAGTTAGAAATGAACGAGGAGTTCCTGCTAACTTTGGCAAAGAAACGCCGATGAGTGCTTGGAACAATGAGTACATGAAATCTGTTAGGCAGACTATGATTTCGGGAAATGTTCCTGCCAGTTGCACAAAATGTTTTGAAGAAGAGAATAGAGGCATTGCTAGTAAACGAATATGGGAAACAGCTTCTTGGTCGTTAGATGATGTAGATCTAGAAGAGCTTGTAAGACAGACATCAGAAGATGGTACTGTTCCAGAAAAATTAGTTTATTTAGATTTAAGATTAGGGCACACTTGCAATTTGAAATGTGTTATGTGCAGCCCACACGACAGTAGTATGTGGGTCCAAGAACACAAGAAAATTTATCCGCTGTTTAAAAGCGAATCTCTTAAACAACAAATGAACTGGGATCAAAATGACTTTAATAATTATTGGCATGAAAATCCTACATTTTGGAAAGAGATGTATCGGCAGATACCGAACCTAAAACAAGTTTATTTCGCAGGCGGCGAACCATTACTAATAAAAGAACACAAAAAATTCTTAGAAGAAATTATAAGACAGGGCTATGCAGATAAAATTCTAGTTAGATATAACACTAACGGATTACTGGTAGATGAATCTATTATAGAGCTATGGTCAAAGTTTAAAAAAGTTAAAGTTGGATTTAGTATTGATGCTATCGGTGATAGAAATTATTACATTAGATATCCCAGCGATTGGGCTACGATAGAAAAGAATCTGCATAGATTAGACAATACTCCAGACAACATACAGGTCAGCATAGCCACTGCCATACAGATATTAAACATCAAGCACCTTCCAGATTTTGCAAAATGGAAAATACAACAAAACTTTAAAAAGATAAACTTTGAAAATGTCATTGGTGGTATACAAGCAGGCGGTGGAATTTTCAATATGCATCTACTATACATTCCAACCTTTCTAAGTATTAAATGTCTGCCACCCGAGGATAAAGCAGAAGTAAGAATCAAGTTCGCAGAATTTGCCAATTGGCTAAATGAAAACTATCGACAAGATGAAGATTTTTGGAAAAAAAATCCCTATGGTTGGAAGAGATGGCAGGCTGTTTTAGATTTTATGGACAGCGAAGATCACACACATCTGCTACCTGCACTTCGAGAATACATACACAATTTAGATACTGTAAGAAAATTAGATTACAGACATTTCTTTCCCGAGTTGAGTTTTATAGATGCCCAACTTTAATTTTATTGATCAAACCAATGATCATCATTCTTTTCAAATAGCTTGGGAATCTACATTAAAGTGCAATTTGGACTGTAGCTATTGCGGTGATGGCCACGACAACAGTGTCGATCATCCCAGTCTCGAAGATAGTCTGCAAACTGTAGATTTTATTTTAGAATATGTCAATCTATACATGATGACTAGGCCCAAGGAAAAACGTTTTGCTAATCTAAATATCCAGGGTGGGGAAAGCATATATCATCCATATATTCTTGAGATACTAAAATATCTCAAATCACAAAAAACAAAATATACAGATTGGAATCTCAACATCGCACTGATCACTAATGGTATTACCAGCAGCAGAAGATGGAGCCAGATCATAGAGTATGTAGACTATTTCACTATGAGTTTTCATTCCGAAAGTCTAGGCAAGCAACAACGAATGTTTAAAGAAAATGTTTTACTTTTGAAAAAACATAATAAAAACTATAAGGTGGCAGTACTGATGCATCCTAGACACTGGAACATATGTATGGACCTGATAACTTGGTGCAAAGATAATCAGATCCCTCATCTGCCAAGACAATTGGATCACAGTTGGTTCGACTTTAGATTTAACTACAATTCTGAACAAACAGAATATCTCACAGGCAACAAACAGATACCGGTTACTACTAAAATCATATCCTTTTTTAAAAATGGTATAGATCTTTCAGCCCAGGGTCGAGCCTGTTGTGGTGGCGAGATATTATGCACAGATGTAGATAGCTCAACTCAATATATAAAAGGAAATAATTTCAAAGGCTGGCACTGTTCAGTGAATCGTTTCTTTTTATATATTAGACAGTCAACTGGAGAAATCTATACCAATAAAGATTGCAGAATGAATCTAGACAGCGAAGTTGGTGTATTAGGTTATCTAGATCAGTCTCGGCAATTGTTAGATGATCTTAGATACAAGATCGAACACAACCTGCTGCCTGCGATCATTTGCAAAAAGTCAAGTTGTTGGTGCGGATTATGTGCTCCTAAGGCCAAAGATGCAACTACCTTTAATCGTATAATGGAAAGATATGTTAACACAGATAATTGAAGGTCGTAAATCAAACGTGCTTACCATAGAATACATGCTGGGGAATCTCTGTAACTATAGATGCTCTTATTGTTTTCCCGGAAGTCACGAAGGAGATCATCCCTGGCCTGATACGGATTTAGTTATAGAAAATATCAGCCATTTGTTTGATACCTATAAACGCATAGGCAAAGATAAGTTTGAATTGTATCTTATAGGCGGAGAACCAACACTGTGGAAAGATCTAGTACGCCTGTGCGAATATCTTAAAAAGAAATATGATGTTGTTATTAGACTGTCCACAAACGGATATAGAAAAGTAGAATGGTGGAACGATCACGGACACCTATTTGATGCTGTTGAGATTAGTGTTCATCACGAATTTGCCGACTGTGATCATATCATTAACGTCTGTGATGCTTTATACAATAATAAAATTAATTTAGTTGCTAATGTCCTAATGGATCCCAATCACTTTGACAAGTGTAGAACAATTCTAGAAAAACTCAAACATAGTAAAAGACGTTGGCCTATTGTTGCCAAATGGGTTCATCTTACTAACGGCACTGTAACTTATACAGATAAACAAAAAAAATATTTAACAAAGCCTCTTAAGAGATTTCCTAATCTATTCTGGTGGTTTGGTCTATCTTATAAAGATAGATATGTTACCTGGGTTGTAGAAAATGGTATTAAGAAAAGAGTGCCAGATAATTATTTCATTGTCAATGGTAAAAATAAATTCCAAGGATGGCTATGTAATCTCGGCCTCGATCATTTGAATATACACAAAGCAGGAAGAATTTCAGGAAACTGCGGACAACTTTTATTTGATCAAAATAATTTTTATAATTTCTATGATCTAGATTTTAAAAATAAATTCAAGCCTAAAATAGCACCAACGATTTGTGAACAGAAAAGTTGTGACTGTGGGTTCGAAACTAATATCAGTAAAGTGGTATGGATAAGAAAGATCTAAAAGCTAGATTAGATTCAGTTGGTCCAGGATTTTGTTTAGCCAAATGGACACAGACTACGATAAATCTAGGAATGGGCGAAACACAAAGCTGCCATCATAATGATTTTCATGTAATCCCATTACAAGAACTGAAACACAACATTTCTGCCCTACATAATACACAGCAGAAAAAACAGCAACGCATACTGATGCTCAACGGTGGTCGTCCCAAGGAGTGCAATTATTGTTGGAAAATCGAAGACAACAGTGATCATTATAGTGATCGTGTTATAATGTCTGAGAAATTCAATGCTTTAAATTATTTTGATCAAATAAAAAATTCAACAGGCGCTGAAGATTTTGATCCCACACAGTTGGAAATAGCATTTAGTAATGTCTGTAACTTTGCCTGTTCATATTGTGGTCCAACATTCAGCAGTAAATGGGTAACCGATATCGCTAGACAAGGACCATATGTTGGCGATTATAATAATATTAACAAGAAATATATTCTTGATAAAGATCATAATCCCTACGTAGATGCATTTTGGAATTACCTACCTAAAGTTTATCCGCAGTTACATACTTTTAGAATTACCGGTGGTGAACCCTTGATGAGTAGACATACTCAAACACTTTTTGATTTTATAAAACAAAATCCAAACAAAGATTTAGTACTAATAATTAATACCAACCTAGGTGTGCCAGATAATATTTTTTATGATTTTATAGAATCTATCAAAGACATATCGAGTAATGTAAAAGAAATACAGATTTCTACCAGTAATGAATCTACCGGGAAACGTGCAGAATATATTAGGGATGGATTAGACTATGATCTCTGGTACGAAAGATGTAGATTTTTATTATCCAATGTAAATGTACACTTAAATTTTATGTGTACCTTTAATGTATTGTGTATCACTTCGTTCACGGCTTTCCTCAAAGACATAGAACTACTCTATAATGAGTTTGGAAATATAGGAGTCAGCGTTAGCAGTCTTACTCAACCAGATTTTATGTCTGCTTCAGTAGCTCCGTTAGAATGGAGACATTATCTAGAAGAATCTCTAGCTTTTATAGAAAAGGTAGCACCGGGAGAAATGGCCGATAGATTCAGGCATGTGATGGCTCATTTTGATTTACCAAGACAACAGCATTTGTTAGACAAGCTATCTAAATTTATTTCTGAGTATGATGCACGTAGAAATAAAAATTTCAAAGAAATATTTCCAGAATATACTTTTATTGACTAGTATAAAGATTCCTTACATTCTTCATTGAGATTTTTTTGTGTGTTAATGTTGGATGTTTTAGAATCTCTAAGAATTGATTATGCTCGGGATGATCTTTTTTCCATATAGCTCGTCGTTCATAGGTATTGTCATCCCAGGTATTCCAATTCACTACTAATTGAAATTCCACAGAATGAAAGTTGGGAAACTTATCTAATATCAATTCCGCATAGGGAACAATTTCTTTGTAGTTGAGATCTTGTATCACATACTGAGTCAGTACATATATGTTAGGATGATCTACAATAAACTGATTTAGATGCTGGCAGTTATTGATTAGAGTATTCCAATCTCCCCCTCTTCTTGTAATATTGTATGTGGCTTCTGTTGCAGCATCAAAACTGATTCTAATAGCTCGAATGTGTTTGTGCCATTGACTTATTCTTTGCCAATTTGTTGGAGTAAGCATAACTCCATTGGTTTGTAGATCTAATATAAGATTAGGCCAAGGGCTTGGGTCAAAGTTATATAAAAAATCTCTGAATATTTTACTGCCGAATGGATCACCACTACCGGTGATATCTAATACAATTTCATCAATGTGTGGTCTAGAAAATACTCCTTGGATAATACTATCCATTAGAGATTTTTTCTTTTCGTAAAAAGAACCGTTATGATCATATATCTTTTCTGTTCTACAACTCGGACAAGTTAAATTGCAGCTTCTATCGTTATTGAAGATCACATGTGTTGGCATATACTTCTTTGCGATGGACATCGATTCGGGCAACAATCTATCGTCGGAGATGTCTCCGCACACATTATGATAACAATAATTGAATGTTTGATCTAAAATACTCTGTCTTATAGTTTCTGCACGTTCCCCATTCCAAATTTCTTCTAAGGTATTTTCGTATAAGTTTCCTATAGTATAAGGTAACCACCAAGCACAGCAAAACCATACGCTGCCGTCCTCGTGTACGGTTATAGATTCAAACGGTTTAGGACAGAATTTTCCTTTAAGATTTTTTACTATACCCAGATTGGCTAGATCTTCAGCCCCGGCTGATTTTATCATTATAGTTTTATTCATAGGATCTTATAGGAATGATGCTTGTATCTTTCCAGATTGATTTAAAATCATCTAGATGTTTTGCCTTGGGAACACACATTCCGCAGCCGCATCTTTGATTAGGACAGATGATAGCAGGCACAGTGTCTTGTGATAGAAATGTTTTAAGATTATCTAAAATTAGTCGTGGTTGTTGCAGATTACCGATAGAACCCCTACCATCGAATTTAGCCTGACAGGTCTGATGATGAAACACATCGCCAGTGTGTTGATCTATATGCATGAAATACCAATTGACAGTGCAATACCAGTCTTTAAACCAGTTGTTTACCATTTTTACTTCTTGCCATTGATCATCTACTTTCCCCATTAGACATCTACCACCGCAACAGGATCTGCCAACATTTGTTCCTTCTGTTGATGTAGATGAAGTTTTATCTATACCCATAAACTTGTAGAACCAATTTTGTTGTTCTGCGGTGTATTCATGACTGGTACGTCGATTCTTACCTTCTGAATCAATGAACCATCCTTTTCTTATATTCACACCATCGCCTATTGGAACTGGATTAACTTTGATTACACCGTTTGATCTTAGATTTTCACATACCTCTACAGCCTCGTCGAAATGATCACAGTGCAACATCACATTGGCCTGCACACTTTTTCCTGCTTGATGCAGAGCCATTATGTTTCGCCAACTACGTAATTTCAATTTGATATCTGCTTCTGTATGATAACTTACAGTGACATGAATAAAATTGTCCAGTACCTTTTGTGTAAACTGCGGACCCCAGGTACCGTTAGTAGTCAATCCTAGATTATAATTTCCTTGACTTTTAATGTAATCGATCAACGGCCAAAAATTAGGATTAGCTGTAGGTTCTCCGCCGGTAAAGTCAATATTTGTCGCAGAAGCACATATTCTTTTAGAATTGTAAAGATCGGTATACTGTTTGATAAAGTCAAAGGTAGTTTTAAGTTCCTCTAGACCTGGATAAGGACTGTAATTATTATGTCTTGTGCTTTCACAATATGTACAGTCAAGATTACACCTTCGTAGGATTTCCCAGGTTACCATAAACTCTGTGGGATTTTTTAATTTTATAGCAGTGGTATCAAACATTTTTGTATTTGGTGATTGGTATGTCAGCGGCACAAGTGCACCAATCTCTTGTGCAGATTATTGTGCCTGTGGGAGCGACAAAAGTTCCTTGGTATATATTGCCAAGACTGCCACCGACTCTGCATGTAGCACGATGCACTTCACCGTCCCAGTTTATCATTAAACTTTCAAGACCTGCATTACAATGCCATCCTTTGAATTGATTAAGATGCAATTTTATTACATCGTTGGCATGCACAATATGTTCATCATCGATCCTACAATTGGGTTTTGCTGTAGTATGCTCTTGCAAAATCCATTCTAAATCATTTCCGTCGTATCTTAAATCATCAAAAATATTGTGATCACCTTCGGTCCACCGAATACGTCGAACAGCATATTTGATACCTAGTTGTTTGAATTTGTTAACAACAAGTTTTACAGAGTGCATATGACTGTGATGCGCCATTACATTTACTAAAAATTCTCGTTCGGTATTGTCATAATATCTCAAGATAGTATCGAAAATTCTCATCCACTCGTGTTCAAAATGCAAACTGAAAACAATATGATTCCAGAACATTTCGTTATCGAGATACCACTTGTATCCTCTTGTCCCATTAGTGGTCATGTTGACCCAAAATACACTTTTTCTTTTTAGGTATTCCAAAAAATCTTCAATGTCTGGATGCACACACGGCTCGCCGCCAGTTAAACTTATTCTTAAAGGTTTTCCTAGATCGCAAAGTTTATCTACTGTGCTTTCTAATATGTTTATATCAGTATGAGGGCTGAAGTTGTCGTGTATTTCACTAGGACAATATGAACAGTCATAGTTACATCTTTTGCCTAAATTCCATTCCACCTTTAATTGATCTTGATGCGGCCAAGACGAAGTAATTTTATTCATGATACTTTGCAAACTCCGGTACGGCAGTAAATAAATTTTGATTTCTTGTTAGATCTAATTTACGATTAAATTCTAAGAAGTCTGGCCATAGGTGGCTTTGATCTTTGGCTCTTAGATAATTTTGATTGTCTCGAATCTGTCCTTCCAGAAAAGATCGAAGTCTGTGATCCGTTTTAGTTGAACTAAATCTTGTAAGTTTGTGCTTTACTGATTCTAGTCTATCATAGGCTAGATTTTTAAGTTCTTCAGGAAGCACCTGTGCAGATAAACAATTAGGGTAACTGACACGATGACTATAGAAAATTATTCCCATAGTCTCAGTAAAATATTCTATACATTCAGCTGCCTGCAAAATGTTTCCAGCCTGCGCGGTAAATGCTCCCACAACTCTACTGACGTTTGATATCTTTTTTATTTCTGCAACATTCTTCTCAACTTGATTAAAGTCACTGTTACCGCGAATGTGATTGTAAACATCGTGAATCCCGTCAATGCTGACATTAACGGCAACTGATCTAAAATAAGGCCAATAGTCATGTATAGTTCTTCCTTTACTAATTCCTAATGTAGTTCCGTTAGTTGCATATTTGATTTCTATATTTTTACCAAACGGCTTGAGCATATCGAGTATTTTATAGTGCTGCGGATCCATTAAAGGTTCGCCGCCCGCAAATTCTACTCTACGAAAATATGGCAGCAATTTATCAAATCCTTCCCACCAGTTGGGACTATCCTCAAACGGACATAGATATCTACTGGTTGTCAGTCCTAGATTATCTATCACAGGGACAAGATAATTGTTTTCTTTTTTATAAAAATCCTTAACTTCGTTCCAATCGTTCCAGCTAGTACTGTCCATAGGATGGCACATACGGCATTTTAGATTGCAAAGATTGTTTAGTTTGATTTCCATAGTAGGAAATTCAAACGGCATTATCTCTTTTAATTCAGTGTTAGGATATAGATTAATACGTGCTTCTGGAATGACACCATTGATGTGCCGTTGTCTTAGACTTTCTACGCCCTGATCTTCGAGACTAAAGCAAGGTTCACATTCAGGCGGTCTTTCGTTGTTCAGCACCTGCCTACGTATGCGCTGCATTGTATCATTGTTCCATATGTTTTCTAGACCTGCATCCTGTATAAAGCCAATGGGATGACTGCGGCAGCAAACTTTTATTGCACCATCTTCTCTAGTAGCTAATCCTGTAAAAGGATGCATACAAAATGTTTTACTTTGATTGTTCAATTGCCCACTCTCGTTCTTTACACCAAAAACATTCACCGCATACAGGCACATATTGATAGGGTTTGTAATTCTTATAATCTAAATTTGGTATCGTGCCTTCGCAACTTCTAGTAATGTTTAACAGATCCTCTAATCCTAGATCATAGTATTTTTTGATAATATCTTTTTTCTCGATAAATCTAAAAGGATGAAGGCTCCATTTTTCCATGTGCTTTGTTTTGCACAGGCTGATGTTGTCTTCAGTCGGTTCTATATCTCTTGTTGGCATACCTTTGAAATCCACGTTTCTTGGATTCCTAGTGACTCCATTATAGTATGCATCTATTTTATTATGATAGCATATGTATTCCGCAAATGATCTTAACTCTATATTATCACCACTGACCAATCTACCTTGTTCGTCAATTATATTGGGACCTTTGTCGGCCCATTCTAGATCTGGGGGTACGAAATTAACATGTCGTTGGAATTTTAATTTTGTAAAATTTTGCACCAGCCAATTATAAACTTTTAGACTGTCGTATTGCTGCCAGGGCTTAGTTTTCCAACATCTTGTATGACTGATAACATGAACGACAACGTGCTCTGAATTGGACTTCCAAATTTTATCGCATATCAAATAGGCAAGAAGCGCACTGTCTGCACCTCCGCTAAGACTGATAGCCACAGCGTTCCAATTTGGTTCAAAATAGATTTCAAGATTCATAAGGTATTTACTGGATTATAATAGCATATAAATATTTTATGATCAAAAAAACCCAGCACTGTATCGATGCACATTTAATCAGATCTTTGAAAACAGATATCAGTGCCTTTGATGGTAAAACGGCTATCAATAAACCCACTGGTGATTTCTTTTATGATCCTTGGACTATACAAGATCAATACAGAGGATCAATCTGGCAAGATATCCTGTTTAGTCTTCCCGTGAGTCAAGGAGAGGCTAGGTTAATTTGTCTGCAACCTGGTCAGAGTTACATGGCACACGCAGATATAGATGACAGATATCATTTGAATATATCTGGAAACAACTCATTTCTAATAGATATAGAATCACAGACCATGTATAAAACTGAGTTAGACGGTATATGGTATGAAATGAATGCAGGTAGAATACATGCAGCTACTAACTATGGTTCGATTCCTAGGCTGCAATTGGTAGTAAGAAAGTTATTGATTAATCCAATACTTGTTGATACTGTCAAAATTAAGATATTGCCTAATTGTCAAAAGCATGATTATAGATATCAATTTGATAACTTAATAAGCCCCTGGTTGAATGCAAAAAATAAACAAGAAAAATTAAGAAACTTTAGATATAACGATAATATAGTTGAGTTTGAATTAATTAGAGACAGTCTAGATGAATTAATGCAGATGAATAAAGGTGAGTTTAATATAACATATGAATAAAAAATGTTTTATTACAGGTGATACTAGCGGCATAGGAAAAGTTTTTCGAGATTACTTCTATTCTAAAGGATGGATAGTTGTAGGATTCAATAGGCATACAGGTATAGAAAATGTAATCAAGGATTCGTTTGGTTGTAATTTGTTTATAAACAACGCCTATCTAGATGGTAAGCAAATAGAATATCTTAATAAGTTACATCAATGGGTAGATAAAATGATCGTTTGCGGCAGTGTCGCTGCATTTAATCCAGACCCTGCTTTGCCAGAATACAGTCAACATAAAAAAGAACTAGCGGCAAGAGTAAAAGAGCTAAACAAAAGCAATATATTAATGCTGCATCTAAGTGCTAAGGGATATAATGATAGCGAGGGTCTTATTAAAATTGTAGACACATGGTTAGATCATCCTAGCTTCGTAGAAGTAATGTTTGACCCTACAGGATTACCAAATGGATAAAAAAATTGTAATAACTGGACACACCAATGGCATCGGCAAGGCCATTTATGACAAGTTCAATGAAATAAGCTGTAGACAGATTGTAGGAATGAGTCGTAGAAACGGCTATGATATAGACAAAGACTTTGACAGAATAGTAGAAGAGTCCAACGGCGCAGAACTGTTTATCAATAATGCCTACAGAGATCAACAGCAACTTAAATTATTTCATGCTTTAAAAAATAAAGTAGACATGATGGTAGTTATGGGATCAGTCAGTCGTTTGTATCCGGAGCTAATACCAACACAATATGTCAAAGACAAACAAGACCTCGCCGAGGCTTGTAGACTAGAAAGCATTAATCCCAAAGGCATTCCTATTCTACATTTAGATCTTGGATTCATAGAAGGGACAACAATAGACACAAATGATCCCACAGCATTTGTCAGTGACTATACTACTTCCTATTCTGATATTGTTGAAACTATAATCTTCTGGGCACAGAAACCATCGATTAGACAGATAGAATTTCGATGGAAACTAACCCCTTATGTATTAGAACAACTGAAAAGAATCAATCCAAATTTAGATCCATCTAGGATAACGTTCTAAATTTTCAAAAAACTTATCAGCATTGATTCTCCATACAGTTTGATCTGTATGTCTATACTTCACATCTTTGATTCTATTAACTATGCCAAGTTTTTCTAGTGTAGGAAAATAATGTCTATGAACTAGTCTCTGGCTGGCCACTGTGCTGTCATTTGAAGTAGCGTAGATGTTATCTTTACCGGTCCAGGATATACAGGCTGGTAAAAGAAATTGATCAGTTAGATTTTGATGTTCAGCAATTAGTCTTTTCGTAGTAATTAAACCTGTGGTGGGTCGAGCTGTTCCAAATGTGCAGGTTCTAGCCAATACTCTAAAGCTGCCATATCCCATTACATCATCGAATGTATGTGCGACCACACTGCCGATGGCTTGATCGTTCTGATACAATATCCATGCTTTCCATAATTTTTCATTTCGAAAGCAGTCTATCATAACTTTTTGACTGCTGTTATTCTTAAATCCTCTCTGTTCTGCTTCTGCATAGAACGCAGATAGATCTAAAGTTTCATTCCACTCTTGTAATCTGTACATATTTTTTCTTTAGGAAAACAGTTTCTGGTGTTTTGGTAAATTTATTTTCTCTGTTGGGACACATATCGCATTCATTAATAGACCTATACTTGGTATCGGAAAAGAATTTAATATCTCCTTCGTCACAGTTTGTTAGATCCAATGGTTCATAGGATAGATACTTCTTCCAATCATCGTCATTCAATACCTTATGAAAATTTAAAAACTTTTCTAAAGTCCCCAGGGCAGCACATTTGAACAATTTTTTATCTAAAAGAAAACTACAGAACGGACTACAACATCCGTTTCTATATGACGACTCAGAATCACCAGATGCGAAAGGTTTAGGTTTATAATCTTCATTAATAAAATAATGCTGATCGAAAGTGTCTTGTGGTCTAATAAAAATTCCCCAACGATCTTTGAGATATAAATGACTACGAGTAAAAGATGGATCTATAGTTCCCCTTTCCTGAATAAATCTTTGCCAGGACGGATCTGTATTTTTCCAGTTCATTACTCTATAAAAGAATTCATTAGCATCTATTTCTGGTAGATCTAATTTGTCTGCAATTGTCTTTGTTGATTTATATAATTTATTAGATCTATTTTGGTTATCAAAGGCTGAGAAATGATCACAGACTATTACTAATACTTTATATTCTTCTATTAATTTTAGAACTATATCGCTATTTTTATCTAGACCCACACCATTGGTTGGAATGATTATTGTCGTGTCTTTATCAAAGTCGCGTATAAATCTAACTATTGCTAAAACTTTGTCAATATACATTAGGGGCTCGCCGCCCAATAAAGAATAGTTTTCAATAAAAAACTTTTCTTTGGCTAATAATATACCTTGTTTTATGTTTTCAATATCTGGATCATTGTGAGAATCGCGTATGATATCACTTCTGGTATCACAGAAGTCACAGGCTAGATTACACTGATTACCTATAAAGATATCTAAAATTTTAAGACTGTACATAAATCCGCTTTGCCTGTTCCATGAAGTCTGAGGGAAAGTTAGTTTTAAAACTTTCAAATGCCAGCATTTGTATATCTTTAAAAGGTGTTTTAGTATCAACATTTATACCCATTGCTTGCATTTTAGGAAATAGATCTTGTTGTCTTTCTTCACTGATGTGACTCATTACTTCTCTAAGACTGATCTCTGTGTCATTATCTTTATAACAAAAAAAATAATTGATACTTTTTAATTTTCCATCGACTATAAAATAACTGCTAGGATGAAGGCTATACTTGTATATGCCTAAAAATTTATAGGCACTAAAAATTTCGAGCATCTGTTCGCGCCAGGTCGGCAACACCGAATCGTAATCCTGTTTGAGCGGATCTGCTTGTTGCCAAAAATCCGCACCGTCAATTTGCAGATAAATTTTTCTTTGAGAATAGTCTATGTCTAGTATCTTAGGAATGTGCATAGGAAAAGATCCATCCATTACTTTTAAAAAGTAAACTTCTCTTTCCCATTTTTCTTCCATAAGTTCGGGATCTACTACTTGATTCTGTCCTTTATGATACTCAGTGTCGTTATAATACCACTGAACAAAGGTTTTTTTATCTTTGCTGATAAGACTGGTATAGATTAAATTGTTTCTACAAAGACCCTTGCCCGGTACGTCATTATAGTAATATTCAAACTCAGTTTTCATACTCATACTTAGCGGATAAGTATCTGTATGATTAAAGGTATTGGCGGTCGGCCCTATATTAATTTAGATCCTTTTTTGGACGTAAGTGCATTTATTGATCTGCATGCAGAAATCTGTAAAGGTTTTGCATTAGCACGAGATTATGCCAAAGAAGGCACCTGGATGGCTCCAGGATTTGATCAGAGTAGAGGAAGTTATAAGTGGGACTGGAAACCTATCTACAAAGCCCACGAAGAATATCTGGCTCTAGCAGAAGATCATCCTATAAAGATACAGGGCAGAGAAATATATCCCAATGACTTTAAAAACTACAAACAACGAAATCTGTTCACACGTTATCTGAAAAGTGCATTGGGCGCCAACGATCCTTACATATATTACTTCTTATGGAACGAAGGTGATTGGAACGAGCGCAATGCTGAGCGTCAAAAAACAGAGGAGAGTCAATACTTTCCGGGAGTCGTGCGTTGGGTTGAAAATCTACAGCATCAGGGAATAATAGATCGTATAGGTCGTGTGATATTTTTCTTATGTGACCATAATGGCAAAGCATTTGAACACAGAGATCTTGATGCCAAGAATGGTGTATTTGAAAATGACTTCTATACTCCGCATAACAATGAATTCATACATATAAGATATCGCACCAAACGTGGATTTTATATATGGGATCCTGATACACAAGACAAACACTATGTCAATTCACATGCTGCATTCTGGAACGATCAGGATTGGCACGGCGGTGAATCTAGTCTGGAGCAGGAATACGGTCTTCGAATAGATTGCAAATTTACCGATAATTTTAGAAGTAAGATAGGTATAAAACATCTAGGTAGTTATTAATGAATGATTCATATTGTCCATTACCTTGGATTGGATTGAATATATTACCGGGATATGTTGCTCCCTGCTGTCAATGGCACGGTCAAGGAGTCAATACTGATAATATTGTAAAAATAGAATTTGCAAATCAATCCGAGCTGTTTGATAAAACTAGAAAAGCCATGTTGGCAAATGAAACCGTAGAAGGTTGTCAACAATGCAAATTGGCAGAAGCGGCAGGGGTGAGTTCTAGAAGATTAGAAGCTATAGCAGAGTACGGATGCCCTACAGAAATAAAAATCGAATTATTAGACATAAGTTTTGACAATATCTGTAATTTAAAATGTAGAGGTTGTGCAAGTGCATCTAGTCATTTATGGTATGCCGATGAAAAAGAATTGTATGGAAAAACTTTTATAGATAAAAAATACATAGATCATGACATCGATATCGATGTAGACAATCTATCTTTTATCAATATCAGCGGAGGAGAACCTTTTCTTAGTAAAAAATTTATTAAATTTGCCGAAAAAATCAAATCGAAAAATATATTAGATAATTTGTTTTTGTCAATATCCACAAATGGAACGGTTTTGCCCCCACAAGAAGTTTATGAAATATTGTTAAAAGCTAATCGCACCGCTATATCAATCAGTATCGATGGGATAGGGAAGTTAAATGAATTTTTTAGGAGTGGTAGCAGGTTTGAAGATTGTTTAAAAACGATAGATTTTTTCAAAGATCTCAAATCACATCGAGGTAATAAATGGACTCACTTACAAATACACAGCACTGTAAGTATCTATAATGTAAATCTTTTACCGGAAATAGAAAAATATTTTCAAATAAATTATCCGGATTTTGAATTTTCTCATAGAATTTTATATTGGCCAGAGCAGTTGAGTATAAAAAATCTTCCATTGGATTATAAAGAGCTGATTTACCCAATCATAGACAAATACGACTCAAAGTATATTGATGTTAAAACCGAGTTACACTCTGAAGGTCAGGATTTATTTGATCATTTTCTTAATTTTCATAATAAATTGAATGACCTAAGACAAGAAAACTTTGACGGTTGTAACAAGTTACTGCAAGATTATATTAACAGTTATCACGTTAAACCTTTAGACAGCAAAGTTTTTTTCTTAAAACAAATGGATATACTGCAATGATATTCGTAGGTAACTATAGAAACTTCATAGATCCGTTATGGGAACATTTGATTTTGACTAGAACAGGACAAGCGCGACCTAGGGATTGGCCTCCATTAAATGCAGCAGAATCTGCAGAATATTTAAAATATCAATCGGCAGGATATGATCTAAGTGCGGTCAATTGGTGGGTCTATGAAGAAATAGATCTTGGTATAGATATAATCCCGCCCTGGACTAATGGTAATATACATTGGTGGTTTACTAAACTTTTACCAGGACAATTCATGCCTATACATAAAGATCCACACGTGGTAGATCAAAAGTGTAATAGATATTGGATGCCTTTACAGGATTATGTTTCTGGTCACGTTTTTATCTACGAGGATAAAATGATATCAGACTATAAATTAGGAGATGTGTTTCAGTTTGATAATGCCGATGCTATCCACGGTGCTGCAAATATAGGCCATACTCCAAGAATTATGCTATTGATTACCGAATATGAAAGATAATTTGTACTGTCCATATATGTTTAATGGGGCTAGTTTACAGCCTAATAATATCGTATTGCCTTGCGGACAATATATGCACGTAGAACCATTTAAGAAAATAGTTCCTATCAAAGAAGCTAGGCACAGTGAATACATGAATAACACCAGACAGGATATGTTAAACGGTATTCCCGGCAAGGGCTGTCAATGTCCTGCCGAAGAAAAAGCAGGAATAGGTTCAATGAGACAGTCTGCAATTAAAAGGTTTGGTGTTGACTTAAGCACTGATCTCAAAGTAGTAGAAATTTTCTTCGATAATGTCTGCAATTTAAAATGTAGATCCTGTGGTAGTAACAATAGTCATCTATGGTACGAAGATGAAAAACGACTGTATGGCGAAACTCTAATACCAAACAAGTATGTAAAGAATTACATTTATAAAGATCTCGATCATACAAAATTACAGGTGGTAGATTTGTATGGTGGGGAACCTATGTTGAGTCAGGATGCAGACGATTTCCTCAAAATGCTTGTAGCTGACAGCACCATAAAACAAATAGAATTAGATCTCAGTACCAACGGTACGATCCTACCCAAAGAAAATATGCTCAAAGCATTGTTGTTAGCTAAAAAAATCAAACTGCAAATCAGTATAGATGCCCACGGACCACTAAATGATTTTATTAGACACGGATCCGATTTCGATCAACTTGTAGAAAATTTAAATTTTTATAAAACCCTGTTGACACAAAGACCAGAAGGTTCTTCGTCAATAAGAATACACAGTGCTGTGAGTATATACAATGTGAATATGCTTGACCGTATTGATAAATTTGTGCAAGACAACTATCCTGAATTTTTACATACAGTTCAGGTAGTGCAATTTCCGGTATTTCTCAGTATAAAAAACACTCCTGCCGAGTATAAGGCAATGATCAGAGACACATTAGATAACATCAAATATAAGCATATTATTGAATACTTGATGCAGCCTGGTGAAAATCATTTCGGTCATTTTATAAACTTTCATAATCAATTAAATCAGATTCGTAACGAGAATTTTAAAGATCTTAACAGACTACTATCTGATTATATTTCTAATTACAAACAAGTTCCACAGGATAGCAAAGTTTTCTTTATAGAAAAATTAAGACAATTACAGAGCGATCCTATACTCGATTGATTCGCCAGGTAGGAATTTTATCAAGTGGATCGGCTGTCAGTGAAGAAAATATCACAGCATCTGGTAACCTTCTCTTTATCTTATTGATCAACTCTTCTTCTTTGTATCTTCTATATTCAATACTATAGAAAAAATTTGTACCTTCGTAATTAAAAATATTACTTAGATTAATAAATGTAGTTAACGATGGATCTAGTCTGTCTACAAAGTCTGAATTGATCAATAGATCACATAAAACAAATTCATGCTTAATCTGCGAAGTATCATAACAGATAGAGCTCCAATAATCTAAACTTTTTTGATTATAATCATAGTAGATAATTCTGGTATACGTATCTAAATAAGGCTGATACCAATTTCCGCTAGCCGGAGTAACTATTTGTTGATATGATCTTAAGGGAGTATCTACAGTTTCTGTCGAATTTTTATGAACGAATTCTGTTCTACAATGATTTAATCGATGATACTGCCAACTCAATTGTTTGTAGAAATCAATGGGACTTTCGGGATACATGTGTATTTTACTATCTCTAATATTTTGATCGAATACTAGAACGGGTAGTCTTTTCTCAAATGCTATTCCTAATATATGCCAGCCGTGACATTTGTGATGGTATTGTTTTATATCATCTGAGTAATCTATCCACACTGGTGTATAGTCGTCGTGATAATTTTCAATGCTGCGTCGAGGAGTTATCTGTGTATGCCTGCTGCCTAATTGCTGTAATCCTACAGGCGGCTTTCCTAGCTTTTTATAAAGTTCTAGATTCATAACATAGCATTGGTGATGCAGTTCGTAATATGCGTCGCCCCTATCAAGGATATGACCTGCTAAGAAAAAATCTTTTGACATCAGCATTTCTAATTCGTCGAAGAATCTCTGTCCTCCGATAAACTCCGTGCCGGTGCTAAAGACCACCGCGTGAGAACTGTCTGTGTCAGCCGCAGCTGATAGCAGAGTGTCTTCGTCTGTCCATTGGATTACCTTATAACCTTTGTTGTAGATATTAACTAAAACACTTTCTGCCTGATTTATGATCAGTGATCTAATGTCTGATTGATAATGTCTGGTGTTATCAACCATACAAAATACTACATTAGTTTTCCATTTACGATCAAATTCTATCACGTTCATATTGTTTATGATAACTTCTGGCCACTAGCTCACAAAATTTTTGTTTTTTATTTTCTAATTTACCGTGTGCTATAAGATGTATGCGAGAGTGATTAGAAAAATTAATAACACTATGTCTATTTCGTATATTGATTATAAAAGCACGACCTTCTACAAATGGTACACATCCGAATCCTTCTAAAGTCATGTGACAGCTATCTGGATGATAAAGCGCAATATTGATAGGCACGCCGAAAGATAATGCATCAAAATTTTCTTCGCCTGGTAGTTTTCCTGGACGATCACTGTGCGGATCAATACACCCGCCGGGCATTACTTCCATAAACCTAATTCTTCTATATGAATCATAGGGAAACTCAGACCAAAAGTTTTTGATACTAGGTGTGATGTTGCTTAATTCTGTCCATTTATATGGCACAGTGTTTTCGTCAGTATATCCATAGTTGGTCCAAGCACCGGTGGCGGCAACGTCAATACCGTGTATGCAGGCACTGTTCCAGCCATTACTATCGCTTTCTCGATGAGGGACTAGATAAGATCTAGCTGCATCTGCTTCATTTTTCCAAGCTGCTAAATCAAATTTAATATCTAGTTCTAGCCAACCGAAATTACTTTTGTTCAACAACCAATCGGCCACTGCTACATCATCCGTGATTCCCTCTGGAAGTTTTGGAATGATAGATCTTAGATCTTTATTCCTATTATAGAAGTCTAGAGATTTTTGGTGTATCATAAAGTTAATTAGCAAAAAACAGCGCACTTAAATACAGTTATGGCAAAGCTTGAAATATCTCATATCGAATGGCACGTAGCTCACGCTTGTAATTTTACCTGCGAGGGATGCGCCCATTTTTCAAACCATGATCATAAAGGAGTGGTAGATAAAGAAACTCTGATAGAATGGTATAAACCTTGGACTGATAGATTACTACCCAAGGAGATCGATCTGTTAGGTGGCGAGCCATTATTAAACAAAGATATATTAGAAATTATCAAAGTTACTAAAACTATGTGGCCAGACAGTCAGATTAGATTGGTAACAAATGGTGTTCTACTACACAAGTATCCAGACTTACCTAAAGTATTAAAGCAAACAGACACAATATTAGTTCTAAGTACACATGGCGACAACGACCGTTATAACCAGATTATGGAAGATGTGCAAGAATTAGTAGATTCTTGGATAGTCGAATACGGAATAAGAACTAAAAATTTTGACAGTTACAATGTATGGATGAATCTGTATAAAGGATACGGCGATCAAATGCAGCCATTTGAAGACGACGACCCAGAACAGAGTTGGGAAAATTGTATAACTGGACAAGATTGTTTTCAATTGTTTGAAGGAAAAATTTATAAATGTTCGCCGTTGGCTTATCTACAGATACAGAAGCATCTATACAAATTATCCGATAAGTGGGATCATTATCTAACCTATCAACCGTTGACAGCAGAGTGCAGCGATCAACAGTTAGTTGAGTTTTTCTCTAGACAGGCAGAAAGTTTTTGTTCAATGTGTCCATCTAATCCTGAATATTTTCATAAAAAAAATCCACTATTGCCTCGCAAGTATTACAAGTTGAGTATTGTAAATGACTAATCTCGATAAACGTCATTTGCCTTATGGCAATGCCAGCGCCATACAAGATAAAAATGTTGTAGAATTTTTATCAACCATGCAGTTTAATGTAAATTCAATATTACATAGTCAAACAATACACAAAGATTTTCTCGAAAAGTATTTCGCTTGGATACAATCTACAAAGAATAATAAAATCTTAGGTATTGAAAATTTCTCATATAAGTGTATGTCCAATGCCACATCGGAAATCTTTGATAAATTTTATCTCAAAAATCAACACAGAAGATTCAGATGCTTTAAAGCAGAGTATGTCTATCATAAATTAGCCTGGAAAGAAATGTGCAACGAATGGTGCTATATCGAAGACTGTGATTTAGATCCAATGGATGCTGTAGTTATTAGTTTACCATTTGCTAACACAGGTAACGAACACAAACGTATGCGTGAAGTATTGTCGATCTGTGATAATTTGCATATTCCTGTGTTAATAGATTGTGCATATTTTGGAGCCTGTGCAGACATAGAATTTGATTTCAGTTATAAATGTATCACAGATATATCCTTCAGTCTTTCTAAAACATTTCCTGTAGCCAATTGTAGAATAGGAATGCGATTGACCAAAGAAGATAATGACGATACGCTTTTCGTCTATGACAAGATATCATACGTCAACAAAATATCTGCTCACATTGGATTAAAATTAATTGAAAATTTTTCCAGTGATTACATCTACGATACCTACAAAGATAGACAATCACTGTTATGCGATAGATTAGATGTAATACCCAGTAAGACAGTTTTATTCGGAATAGGCAACGAACTGTGGAGAGACTACGATAGAGGCGGAGACACAAATCGATTGAGCTTTCATCGATATCTACATCTTGATTCTAAGGAATTAATTAATGAAGTCGTCTAAAGCTCGTATTGTTAATTTTGAACTAATTTGGGATATCCACGACGATCCTTATCCTGTTACCTATAAGTTCGTAATGGATGACATTCAAAAAGCAGCCGCAGAGGGTTGTAATATAATCGTTGGAATTTTAATTGTTGAAGGTCTACGTCCGTATGTCAATTCAAGCTTCGATGAGTTGATCAAACAAATTAACACAGATTCAAAAAAATTAGGTATTGATAAAGTTATTCTAGTTTCGGGATTATTATCAAAATCAAAATATATAAAATCTTCTAATCAAATCATTTTTGTTGATATAAATCTATTAGGACTTTGTAGCAGTGGACGAGCACAGATTGAATCTGATTCAACATTCGAAAGTAATAAAGGCTTCTTATTCTTGGTAGGCAATCCTGCAAGAAAAAATAGAATCGGTCTAATGAGTAGATTACATGACGAACATTTACTTGCCAATAATATCTGGTCATTTACTGCACCATCTAGCATTGAAGATCAAGATATCTGTAGGAAAATTTGCCAGAAATATACAGACGAACAATACACAGAGTTTTTGAATAAATGCCAAAGAGCTATCGATGGCTCGTACAAAGAATATGCAGAATTACAAAATGAAAATTCATCAGGCAATATTCAAAAATGGTTGAAGATGACTGAAATTGATTTTACAAAGGTTCATCCATTTGTAAAATCAGATATATTTGCCGCAACTTCGTTCAGTATTGTTTCCGAAGGTATAAATCATTGGTCCGACCAATATTCGTATATCACAGAAAAAACGTGGAGACCTATACTGCATAAACACGCATTTATATTTGCAGGGCATCCAGACCAATACAGATATATAAAATCTCTCGGATTAAAAACTTTTGAAGAATATCTTTTAATACCCGATTATGCCTACATAGAAAATGAAGACCAAAGATTAGATGCAGTGATAGAAAATGTAAAATATTTCTTAGCACATCATCGTCAGTATGAAATGCAAATTAAACAAGACACAGAGCACAACTTTAAGATTTTGCTAGAACACAAAAATAAAATGGACAAAATTTTATCAGTATTGAATACCATTTATGGAGTTCCCGAATCGGAAATAGAGTATTGGTTGAAAAATCCATCGCTGAGTAAAGTAATAAGGACTCCATAATGAAGGGCAAAATAGTAAATTTCGAATGGCTCAGAGATGGTAATCATTATTCTTTCGATGAATTCGAACTTATAAAGTATGAAAGAATCACACAGGAACTTGCTTCAGCAGCAGCACAGGGATGTAACTTAGTCATAGGCATTTATCTAATGGACGGATTTCTTCCTTTTGAATCTAGCTATTTTGTAGATCACATAAATGAGATAAGAAAAATAGGCAGGAAACAAGGAATAGAAAGAATAATTATTTTGTCAGGACACGGAGAACATATTCAAGGATTAGACGACTATGTTTTTTTAGATTACACATTACGAATGACATACAATGCCTATAAAGACAGTCCAGAACAATCTTGGAATCCAGACAGTTACGATTTTTTATTATTAGGTGGGTCACCATCTAGACCAAATAGGATCGGATTATTCAGTAAATTCTACGATAAAAAATTGTTCGATAACGCTGTATGGACATTCTTCGCACCCTGGGCAGATAATGATAAAACATACTGTAGGAACTATCTTCGCCATTACAATGACAGCCAGTATGATGCATTTATAAAATTTTGTGATAGATCATTAGATAACAAATACACAGATGTAAAACCTTTCCTTGGAGATTATACAAACGCAGGTACGGATATTTCTTTTTATGACATTGTAGAAAAAGAGTGGACCAAGAACATAGCCTATATCGAACCTCTTGTATTTCAACAGACCTGTGTGAGCGTTATTACAGAAGGTCCCAATTATTGGAACGATAGGAATAGTTTTATCACCGAAAAAACCTGGCGTACAATAATGTTGAATCACCCTTTCATATTTGCTGGACATCCTGATCAGTTTAGGTATCTTAAACTACAGGGCTTTAAAACTTTTGATGACTTTATGTTGATCAAAGACTATGCATACATAGAAGATGAGGACGAAAGATTAGACGCTATTGTCACTAATACAGAATATTTTATTGCAAATAAGAATTCATGTATCAATGAAATACAAAAAGATATAGAATACAATAGTATCAGATTGAAAGAAATAATCAACAAACAAAATCGATTCCTTGACGACTTAGAAAACCAATTTTCAATATCGAGGGAAGACATAAATTATTATGTTGAAAAAACAGGTTATGATCAATTGATTAGGAATCCAAAAAATGAAATCTAAATGTGCCGCTTTTTGGATGCATACTAATATAAGATCTGGTGATCGAGTATTTCCTTGCTGTAGATTTAAAAATCCTATCTTTACATTTGATGGCGATTTAGAAAAAATATTATTAACGCCGGAGTATCAGGATCTTAGATCAAAATCATCGAATGGAGATTATATACCGGGCTGTGAAAAATGCTACGAAGAAGAATCATTAGGCAAGGAAAGCCTCAGACAAAAGTTTAACAATGAATATGTAAATGATAATATCAATTTAGAATTTTTAGAAATTGGGTTTGATAATATCTGTAATCTTACCTGTGATGGTTGTTATCCTGAGTTCAGTTCGGCCTGGAGTAAAAAGCTAAACAATAATACAATTTATATTCAATCTACAAAAGAAATCACCAGCATACCCAAGACTATTAAGAAGGTTCTGTTTTTAGGCGGCGAACCTTTAATGACAAATAGGCATCAAAAATTTTTAAAATTGATTGACAAACCAGAAAATGTAGAAGTCACATATAACACTAATGCAACTTTCTTGCTCGATGATATTACCATTGCTCTCTTACAGAACTTTGCTAAGGTCAAGTTCATAGTCAGCATTGACGGATATGCAGAACTAAACGAAACAGTTAGATCTGGCAGTGACTGGACAGAGGTAATCTCTTTTATTCAACAGATAAAGTCTTTGCAATTTGATATCAGCGTAAACACAGTTGTTCATAAAAACAATTGGTTTGGTTTGAAAACTCTAGAAACATTTATTGTTAAAGAACAACTGCCCTGGACAGTAAATTTTCTAACATATCCTAGAAATTTAGACATTCAAACACTAGATAATAAACAGGAATTGATCGAAATGTTTGAATCCATACACGCAGTAGATCTATCCCATTTGATCAAGAGGATCAAGAATGAAATTATTTGATATACAAAATTATAAAAATTCTGATCTGATTTATACTCTTTTTGAGAAATTTAAAAACATTGACAGCAATATAAATTATGCTGAACTTGAACAGTATCTATTGTCATCTGTAAAAGATCAATACGATGATGAAACTTGGTTTGTGGTAAAATTAACCAACGGACATAGATATTTTACAACTAATAATTTATCAGACGAAGCTGTTGAAATAGATCATAATCAACCGTTGAGCAGTGCCTGTTGGATGTTCATTAATTTATTTGATATCACCCATAATTCAAATACTCAAAGAGATAAGAAAATAGAACTGTTATTTGTTGACCTTATATCAGAATTATCCAATATTCCCGGACTGATAGTTGCCGGAATTCATTATGCAGATAAACAGACTATTGTAAGTCCTCATGCTGATTATTCAGAAAATGATCACTTTGTGAATGTAGTATTAGTATCAAGGTCAACACCCGATACATCGATAAATTTACCAGATCATAAATATAATCTTTTTGCTGGTCAAATCTTTTGTTTTGATGCTAGCCAAATCCACAGTGTTGAAAACTTAACTGATCAAGAATTTGTAGCTCTTACATTAAGAATCAAAAAGGATCAATTCGATGAGATACATTGAAAATGAAAAACTATCTGTCTTAGTCGACTCCTTTGAAAAAGAAATGGGCTCGTTTAACGATATCAAATCTATGTTTATAAATGTATTAGATTTCGATGACTCTAGAGACCTAACCGAAATTCATCCCAAAGATAGAGATAATGTGTCTGTACACGTTATGTTTTTATGGGATCAACATTTCGATGCTGATATAACCGTACAAGAAAGATTCAAAGATACAAGAGCATTAGCTGTAAATTTACCAGGCGTTGATACAATAAAGATCATTGCAGTTGGACCAAATAGCATCGTTCCGTTACATTTGGATGACATGGAAAGGCCTGCATTTGATCTGAATTCTTGGTATAGTGTGTTAGTAGGAGTAATAGTTCCTAGCAGCGACCAAAATCTATTGGCATTACAGAGTGACGATAAGGTATACAATCACGCCTATAAACAGTGCATAATTTTTGATACACAGATTCCCCATCAAGCCTGGAATCATACAAATCAATGGTGGTTGATGCTTAGACTAAGTATAAAGAAAGAATTTTTTGTAGAATGAAAATATCCACAAACAATCATTGGGACCCGTTACAAGAAGTAATAGTAGGTATAGCTACTAATGCTCGGGTTCCTACAGTTGATTCTAGCACGATGAGTATGTGCTACACCAACTATGATATAGAAAAAATTAAGCCATTAGAAGGTCCCTATCCCCAATGGTTGATAGATGAAGCCAACGAGGATATGCAGTTTCTAGCAGATGCATTGACTTCATTGGGTATAAAAGTACATAGACCAAAATCTCTGGATCACAGTAAGATGATTACTACCCCGGAGTGGTCTAGCTCTGGTTGGTACACCTGGTGCCCTAGAGATCTGTTATTACCTTTGGATAATCTCATAATAGAAACTCCGAGTCCAATGCGGGCAAGATATTTCGAAACCAGAGCCTATCATGACATAATGCTAGAGGCTGTGCGTGATGGGGTAGAATGGATAGCTGCACCTAAACCGATATTATCTGATCAAAGCTATCAGTTTAATGATATACGCAACAAACCCAGTCTTAATAATTTAGAACCTATCTTTGATGCTCCTAATTGTGTAAGACTAGGCAGAGATATTCTATTTCAAATTTCTAACACAGGTAATCATCTAGGAATGCAATGGTTAAGAAATGTCTTAGAACGTAGAGGCTACAGAATACATGCCGCTGAACATATCTACAGTTATGCGCACATGGACAGTACCATAATTCCTTTACGTCCTGGATTGGTACTATTGAACAGCACTAGAGTCAATCCTGGTAATTGTCCTAAGTTATTTGAAAAATGGGACAAAATATATTTCGAGGATGTTGCCCAGACTGCGACTCCAGATTCGGGTCCAGGTTCTGTTAGTCCGTGTAGTCCATACATCGGTATGAATATCCTAAGTGTTGATCCATATACTGTTGTAGTTGGCAAAGATCAAATCAATCTAATACGTATTTTAGAAAATAGAGGCTTTACAGTTATAGCCTGTCCAATGAGGCACGCTCGTACACTCAGTGGTGGATTTCATTGTGCTACGCTGGATTTGGTTAGAAAAGGTCAGTTAGAGGATTATTTTTCGTGAAAGGTTTTGTTACAACTATAGAAGACTTTTGGTCAGAATATCTAGCCAATTATGAATATAAACACGAAACCTCGTATTCTAATATGCGAGACGAATGGCATATAAATTTTAAACAGGGCAATCTTCTACAAAGTTTTGATGATGAACTTCCTCCAGTATGGACCAGATTCAAAAAAGAACTTAAAATCTCAGTAGGTACAGTTAGTTGGATTAATCTAAGACCTAATCAGATTATTGCGCCGCATACGGATAATTTTTACAATCTACGTCAGAAAGAAAATACACAGATAGAAAATTGTATAAGATATCTTGTTTTTTTAGAAGATTGGAAATTTGGTCAGTGTGTTGATTTTCAAGATCTTACAATTAGAAATTGGAAAAGGGGCGATACCTGGTATTTCGATTCTACTGAAAAACACATGGCCGTGAATGCTAGTAACTTTGACTTTCAAACCTGTCAAGTGAATACAATTAAATAATAAGATGAATAACTTATACTTTTTTCAACCGCAGTACACGGCAAAGATTGGTGACATATATCAATATTGGTTGCCCTATTCCGTAGGATGCCTATGGGCCTACGCACAGCAATTTGAGGATATCAAGAAGAACTGGTCAGTAGGAAAAAAATTCTACAAAAGAGATCCCATAGAACAAGTATTAGCAAATCTAGATAATCCTGCTGTCTGTGCATTCAGTTGCTATTGCTGGAACGAACAGTATAATCTACAGATAGCGAAGATCATAAAAGACAAGTGGCCAAATACTGTGATAGTGTTTGGTGGTCCTCAGACCGGCAGCAATCATCTTAAACACGAATTTATAGATGCGATCATTTTTGGTGAAGGAGAAGAAAGTTTTCTAGAAATACTCAGAACAGTAGATAAAGGTAAAAAACCAGAACAGTTCTATACCAAGAAACGTTTAGAAAATTTAGACATCCCCAGTCCATATCTTATAGGTTTCTTTGATGATATTATTGCCGAAGCTGAACCCGGAGTATATTTTCAATCTATATTAGAAACTAATAGAGGTTGTCCATACTCTTGCACATTTTGTGATTGGGGCAGTACTACCTACGGTAAGGTAAAGAAATTCGATCTTACAAGAATAGAAGGTGAAATTAAATGGATCACTTCAAATCCTATCACAACACTTTTTATAGCTGATGCCAATTTTGGAATCTTCAAGGAAAGAGATCATCAGATAGCTAAGATGTTATCTGCGTACAGCAAAGGATCTAAGTTAGAATATCTCAACATTACCTATGCTAAGATGAGTAATGAAAACGTTTTTCGTATTGCCAAATCTCTCGGTAGTCTACAACGAGGAGTAACGCTCAGCGTTCAGAGTATGAATCCCGATACTCTTAAAGCAATTAAAAGAGATAACATGGCCAGCAATGATCTAAAGAAGATGTATGCTCTGGCTCACAAATACGAACTGTCTACCTATACTGAAATGATTTTAGGATTGCCAGATGAAACCTATCAATCATTCGTAGATGGATTATGCGAAATTTTAGAATTAGGTCAGCACACACAATGTGAAATGTATCTGGCCAATCTTATGGAAAACACAGAGTTGAATAAGATTCAAAAATTACAGTACAGTATCAAAACTGTAAGATCGGAAAACTATCAACCATTTTCATTTTTAGATCAGAGCGGTATTCCCGAATATACTGATCTCGTCTGCGAAACAAATACTATGTCAAAAGACGACATGGCCGATGCTTTTATGTTTCATTGGATGCTGCAAAATTTTCACTGGCTAGGGTACAGTCAAATTTTAGCTAAGTATTCTAGATTTACATTAGGTGTAAGTTATAAAGAATACTATGAAAAGTTTTTAGAACTACTTCAGAACGATCAAGGCGAATTAGGTAACGAATTTAGAAGAATACATGGTCTTGTTCGTAATTTAATGGATACCGGATCGCTGGGTGTTGATACACCAATTCATACGTTGAACGGTGTCAGCATGTCCATGATTTATTCCAACATAGAACAGGCACTCGAATTATCTAAACAATGTACAGAATATTTCGGTGAACTGGATCAAACTGTTTTAGAAATACAAAAAAGATTCGTTTATAATGATTATTATCCACCAGTTGATATCTTAGACAGCAACTATGATATTGACACCTGGGAAAAAGTTAACACTCCATATAAGATAGAATGTCAGATTAAAAACTTTAAATCAACATCTCAAGGAATTTGGCTACTACGAAGATCTGGAAAGATCAAAAATAAAATTATTAATCTTTCCGAGTCGCTGGTTATTAGTTAAGATTGTAATAGGGGAAGGCGTAATCTGTGCCTTCTATATTGATCTTCAAGTAACCTACTGCACCAGCTGCTACATTTACCTGATCGGCATTCACAGTATTATCGGCAACACGAATTTTAGCACGTTCATCGATTCCGAACGCAGTTACTCTTCTAGCATCGTCTGTAATAATATCAATTTTATAAGTTCCCGGCACTACCTGATCACGTATAGTTCCTGATGTTCCGGCAATAACTAAAACCGACGGCCGATATGTTGTACCATCATGACCTAAATAAGCAGTTGTTAGAAAATTATCACCGGACTGCACACTGGTAGGATTTTCGTTTGTTCCTCTAGATCGTATGATAAGAACTGCTTGACCTTCACTGTCATCGGTGGCATTCTGCACTCTGGCAAAATCCTGATCGTCATTTTGACTTAAATTACTTTCAAAAGCAAAACCTGCTTTTGGACCAACTAAGTTGATCGATTCAGATATGATATTGCCACGAATTTTATCTTCTTCAATATCAAAAATGGGTTGATTGAATTTACCTAACAATGATCCACGTACATCACCGTTATGTAATCCAGTAGTGTTTCCAACGACATTTCCTACAAAGCTCGAACCTGCTAGGGCTGTAACAACGCCAGTTATATTACCTGTTACATTGCCTTGTACATTACCTACAATGTCATTGTTTAGTGGCTCTTGAATTTGATCAAGAGCTGCTTTTACATCAATCGGAACATTATCTGCAAATGTTACTCTGCCAGTTTTATCCAGCTTTATGCAGGGGATTTGATTAACTCCACCGTAGGTACCGGGTGTTACTCCAGATATTGAAATTTGAAAATTAGACATGTATGCGATCCAAAATATATAGTGTATTTATCTTGGATTATAACAAAGAACGATGGCAGACTTTACCCTCGGAAATAGCGTCTAAATTTTGTGCTATCATTTTAAGCAGCCGTTTAAAGGGCTGATCATTATAGAACCAGTAATAGTAGTCAGCAAGATAGCAGTCTTGTTTTACTGCTTCTTCAAGATCGTTTAATTTTATCGCTGCCCGATTCCCGTACATTCTATAGAAATTATGTGCTATGTTAACTGAATAGGCAAACATCTCATCTGGATCAAGATAATAATCTCTTTCCGCTACACCAGAGCCCACATAACTGCTTTCCTTGCCTCGAAGATGAAACTGCTTTCTGTGGATGCTTTCATGACAAAGCGTGTCTGCTATGTCATTTATCAGTGTTCTTTTAAGCTTTGTACTGATAGGAATCTTTTTCTTATAGCTAGAACAACAAACTTCTATTTCTATATCTTTGATATAATCACTGTCAAAATAACCATTGATTCCAAAACAATCTTTTAATGCTTTGGCTCTTCTGTAAGTGATTTTAATACCTGTACCTGAGGGCAACATCTGTCTTAGCACAGTTATTAGTTCTTCTGTGCTGATAACCTTGATAGGTTTAAGTCGTAGAGCAAGAAATCCTATGACCTTGTTAGGATCAATTATTTCATTTTCGGTAAACAATTCTTCCCTTGGTAAGGTCATATGGGCTCATCTCCAATGTTACCGCATCGCCTAATAATATCTTAATATTATTTTGGCGTATTTTTCCGCTGGAATACGCGAAAATTTCCTGCCCTGTTTCTAACTTAACTCTGTATGTAGTGTTAGGTAAAACTTCTGTTACTTTGCCTGAAATATTTAATACTGATTCTTTAGCCATATTTATTATAAGATGTGATCTGCAACTCCAAGGTCAATTAGTTCGTCTGCCTTAAGATAAACATCACTGGGTGGTAATAGTTTAACTTTGATTTTAGAAACTGTCAACCCCGTGCTGTCCTTTAGCACATTGATCATTTTTTGATTGCAAAGATCATTCTCTCTCATCGTTGCCTTGAGATCGTGATATTTGTTGTCCATGGTCTCTGTAAATTGATGACACATAAAACTACAATTACGGGCGGCATAGCGTTCTCCATTAGTACCGCAGGAAAAAATTAAAAACGCTGCGCTCATTACTGATCCAATACCGATAGTTCTAATTTGATGTGTACTAGAACGCATGACATCAATCAGAGCAAATGCATCGTACAGATTACCACCTGTTGAATTTATGTATAAAGTCAGAACCTTGGTTTTACTGGTATCTAGATTTTCGTAGATAATCCATTTGATACAGTTGTTAATATTTTCTTCGCCGATTTCACCGACTAAGAAATGGACAGAATTTTCCAGTAGTTTTATATCTACGCGATCGCTGGCATTAAATTCATTGAAGTTTTTCACAGAAGCCTCTTTAAGTGCTACTTTTACTTATCAGTAATCCAATCATCTGATTCCATGAATAGCGAAACTTGAAATTGAGCTTCTTGCAAATTTTGAGCTATTACAGAAACTCTAGCAATCCCGTCTTTGATATGTATATCAAACGGAGCAACACCGCAGGGCATCCAATTTTCTTGTACTCTTAATTTAAGATCAAATTTTTTGGCTGCTTTTGCTCGATCGATAAGTTGATCGGTTATTTCTTTGGCTGTTGACATTGTCATCCTTTCATTAGAAGTTGTTTATTTACTCAACGGAATCGAACTGAATTATTTTTATCCTTAACTGTATTCGTAGGGAGTCGAAGGATGTCCGTAATCTACGGGAATGTTATCTCCCTTGATTTCATCATACTGCTGAAAATAAGTTTCGTTAGGATGGACTATACGAAAATCATTCAAATACTTCAAACCTGCCATTGTGACATCGGGTTTATTCAACAGATCACATATAATGAAAGGACTGCTACAACGACCGTATATAGTTTTAAATGGACTGTGTTTGAATTCATTTGTCTGCAGAGCCTTATGAAACTTAGTACTCGGTCTAAACATCACTCGTGTGATACCCAACTTCTGATTACGAAGTCTGTATTTGTCAACTAGGGTGAGATTTGAAATTGTAGCTTCGTTAGTATCGCTGATCTGCAACAGCACATCTTTGACTTTGATGCTACCTTTGGTATGATTGTTGTCTGGTGTTTCTTTGGTACTCCAAGGAACAGAACAATCAACGTGATTTACATAAAGAGTTTCACCATGGAATTTTAAGACCCACATGGGAATGGTCTGATCTTCTAAGTGTTTTTTATTAAAATGGAACACTACATCCTTACAAGCATATTCAATCTATTTGGCCATTTGGCTTCTCCTTAAAAAAGTATTTATAGTGTACAAAAAATAATAGGATCAGTCAAGATCCTATACTGGTTATTTGTCCTACTCTACGCCACCAGCAGGGCGAGTTCTCTATGACCAGTATTTGCTATTGTCTATACGGTCCCAGTATTCTTTATTGTTTCTATTTATAAAATTTTTGATCAAATACCAAGCCATTCCAAAATAGCCCATTTTCTTGAATCTACGACTGTCCTGTCCAAAATAATGATCGAGTATCCTAAACTTTTTTGGACTGTATTTTCTAGATAAAAAGAAATCTTCAGATGTGGAAAATTCTTCTGGAAAGCCCCCATACTCTTCAAATCGATCTCTACGGGTCAGCATAAAAGCACCTACTGCGAAAGGAGAGAAATATTTTAAAACGTTGTTTACGATATTGAACATCACGAACCCAGCGGCGGCGATGCGGTCATTGTCATAGCATTTGGCATTAAGTCCAACTAGATCGAGGTCCTGTTGCTCTAGGACGTCGACAGCATCCTGTATAGTGTGATGTGTGAAAAATCTAACATCGGCATCTATAAACAGTATATAAGGTGTAGTTACTAGACTGGCCGCACGATTCCTTGCTATTGATACAGGGCCGCCGTCGATGATTTCGATATTCAATCCCACACCCTGTTCACGAATAACTTCCCTAGTGCGATCTGTAGAACAGTCCGCGATAATTATTCTAGCACCAGACAGTCCTTGAAATCTGAGATCATCCAGTAATCTGTGTATGTATAGTTCTTCGTTTTTACAGGGAACGACAATGGTAATTTTTTCACTTAACTTATTTTCTGACATTTGCCTTCTACCTTAAATGAATCGAATTTTAACCAATAGGTCATCGTAGATAAAGATTGTTCACATTGTTGCTGTGTTTGAAACTGAAGTATTACTCGTCCTGGTATGTCGTTTGGATTGTTTAGGTGTACGGCTATCAATATCATCAACCACATCGTCTCGCTCCTTTGTCCAGGTTACTATTTCCCAACGACCGTCCCAATGTTCTACCAATGCAGTCATCGACTCTACCCAATCTCCGTCGTTCATATACATAATGCCACCTATGTCTTTGATTTCTGCGTGATGAATATGACCACAGATAACTCCATCATACCCACGCTTCTGACAATAGGATACAAGATTTTTTTCAAATTGAAAGATAAAGTCTACGGCTTTTTTTACTCTGCCTTTGAGAAACTTACTGAGGCTCCAATAGCCAAAACCCATACGATGTCTTAGCCAATTAAATTTACTGTTCAATGACAGCACAAAATCATAGGCACGATCACCAAGAAACGAAATCCAGGGCGCAAGTCTTGTGATACCATCAAATAGATCTCCGTGTACTACTAGATAATGTTTAGTGTCTATGCCAATGTGTTCTATTTGATTGACTACTTCTACATTGCCGAATCCAATACCGTATGGCATCAATGGTCTTAGAAATTCGTCGTGGTTACCTGCCACATATATCACGCGGGTGCCTCTCTTGGCAAAGCCTAGAATGCGCCTAACTACGTTGGTATGGCTCTGTTTCCAGCGCCATTTGTTTTGTTGTATTCGCCAAGCATCAATTATATCTCCCACGAGATATAGAGTTTCACAGGTATTATTTTTGAGGAAATTATTGAGCTGCTCTGCTTTGCAGTCGCGTGTGCCAAGATGCACATCGGAAATAAAAATGGAACGATAAGTTCGCTGCATAGCAGTATTTATCGTTCCCTACTGTGTGTAAGATTACAGTTCGATTAAATCTGAACCACGGTCCAACGGTGTGTAAAATGCTTACCTTCGGCCTTGCGTTTCGCGATTTTGCGGAATTCCTCTTTCTGAAGTTCCGCTAGTTTCTTGGCGTCGTGGTCGAAGCAAGCCTTGTACAGTTCCGCTATGAGCTTTTTCTGTTTCATAGTCTTGCCCCTCCTTGTAATAGTATTTACGCAAAGATCTCTAAAGCAGTACCACATTCCTGGCAAAACTTGGCATTAAATTTGTTCTGTTTACCGCAGGTTACACATTTTGGCTTATGCTTGACTGTGATAGGGTTGGGCATAGTGCCCCCGAACAATTTAAACACCATTGAATGTTTAACACTTTCTAAAGCACCAACATAGGTGGTTTGGAACTTCTGAGTGCTGTGGCTTCCTGGTACCGTGATACCCACATCGTTGTTGCTGTAGTTCACACCGGCGGATGTAGCAGTAGAACAGGTTATATCATAACTAGGGCCTGCCCAATCTCCAGTAGAACCTACGCCTGACATTTTACTACCACGCATTATTCCGCCCTGTGGATAGATATTGTTAGATCCGCTGGCAGTAATCCAACCGGGATTAATTACTGGACGTGGTTGTTCAAATTGAAACTCCACACGCACCAGTCCATCTTCGATACCGATACCGCGATGCTGTTCTACAGAACCTGTGCGTTCGATAAACTTAAAGCGATTACCTTCGGTGAGATTACCGTTCTTAACCCAACGCTCAAGATCGACTTCTCGACCCGGGTCTATGACCAATCCGCCAGGAACGGTATCGTCACCGTCGATAAACACGTTTACTACAGCACGAGTAGTATTGAGATTTTTTAGTAGGATAGTGTATTCACTTCCGAACGGAATGTGAACTGTGTCCTTGAATTCACGTAGGACTTTGCCGTTTACTTTGATTGCCGCGGCGAGCTTTGATTCATACATCATGATTTCTCCTTGTTACGGTACACACTCTAAGTACCTAGTGTTTAAAGAGTGTCGGCTTTGTAGCACCTGCTACAAATTTATTTATCGATCACTGGAAACTCGATCTGAGGATCTGATTTTAAACTACGTCTAACATCTTTGATAAGATAGTGTAATCGATCTGCATTTTCGCGAATGCTTTCAGACAGTGAGCCTTTGCCAATCCCTTGTTCGATTTGACGAGCAATATCATGCAGTTGTATAACACGTTCTTGTAGGTTCATCATCAAAACTTTCAGTAATTGTATAGAGAATAGGATAATGAGATTCTAATTCGAAATCTTTAACGTAATTCATTGCTTCTTCAGTGGTGTAATGATAAGATGTAAAAATATCGCCAGCACTATCAATATCTAATTTTAACATACTATTCTATTTGTTAGTTGGTGCGTCCAGTGGGAATCGAACCCACGCTTGGAGGTTTTAGAGGCCCCTGCCTTTCCATTTGGCGATAGACGCATTATTCTGTTTCATTTGGATAAGTTGCTCTAAGCATCTTAATCAGTTGCTCACAGGCATCTTGATTCATACTCAGTGTCATAGAGTTTCCGTGATCTGCAATTAGGGTTAAAGTAGTCATACCCTGATCGTCAAATCCCACTCTGTAATGTTCTTTGGGCTTGGGTGGTTCTACGGGTTTGATATAATCAACTGGTAGACTGACTATATTTTTTGGATCAGCATTTTCTAAGTTCTTTTTAAATTTGAAAAAATCAAACATGACTATGCTCCGTAATAACCCCGGTGCTGTTCTTGTTTTCGATCCTTGAGCCGATCGTCAAGACGCTTAATTGCATCCAGTCGTTCCTGCTCTGTCATCTCGTAACACTTAGGATTACGCTGTGGATCACGCATTAAAGGATATTGATGATTGGGTCTTGATTGAAACAGTTTTAGAATCATTCTTCAACTCCGAAGATATATGCGGACATTTTCTTTTCGGCTACAGCTTTGCTTTCAGGTGTGGCCATCGCACAATCAAAACAGATCTGTTCATCATTTGCTCCATAGGGTCTGCACTCATCTAGCTTGCCACAGAGTTCACAAAACTGCGGAGGCTCTTCCATGATTACACCACGACCACTCATTGCTGTTCCTTTTTCTCTTGTTTCTTTTCTTGTTCAACTACTTCGGGTTTCCAAATCTGTTCTTTAATATAGTTGGCTCCAAACCAACCCCAGGCTGAAAAAAATCCCCAGGTCATTATCTCTAATATCACTCGTAGACCTCTAAAAAATAATCCCATCCTTTTCCGCCCAATGCTTCAAGGACTTCGTACTTCTCTGCTTCTTCCACGCATTTACGTGGTTGACCGATACTTCCTACCACTGCAAAACAAGTCTCACAGCGATAGGAAATACCAGAGTCTTCATCGAATCTAGCGATACCTCCGCAGGGCAATCGCATCAGATCCATTACTTGGGCAACATCAAACTGGTCATGTTAGACGGCACAACGATAGTCTGTACCTTGCCGTTCTTAATGCCTTCTGAAATATTCAGTGCGGCCTGTGCATTCATGAACGCGATAGAACTGGCTGAGTTATTAGCCAGAGCAGCCATACGACGAGCTTCAGCTTCAGCAGTCTTTACTTCAACTTCTTTCTGCTTGAGTTCGTTCTTGGCTTTGACTAGATCGTTAGCACTGGCAACTACTGAATCAGCAGGCACAATGTTACGGATCAATACTTGACTGATCATAATACTGCCGTCCAACTTTTCTTCAGCAAGATTCTTTTGAATCTCTTCTTGGACCTGCCGTTCCATCTGCTCGCGATTGTCTGCCATATCCAGTGCTTCATACTTACGAGCGGCCTTGTAGATAGCATTACGAGCGTTTTGGACGATATAGTTATACATCACATAAGTGTCGCCCTTAAACTCTGCGTGGAAACTTTTGTTCTTGGTAGAATAAAGTTCAGCGACCTGTTGCGGATTGATGTTGTAGACGACCACAGCATCAAAGTCCTTCATAGTCGAGTTGTCTTTGGCCACCGGAGTCATATCGTTAAGCGTGACATTGACATCCTTGACAGGGAATGTAATCACATCGCCGATCAAAACCTGATTGAAAGAGCCGGGCAAGAGTTCGCCGGGTTGGACCTGTTTGTCAAAGCCTACACGCACACCGACTTCGCCGGTTTCGATACGAGTACAGCCAGTGGCTAGAACAGCCGCGGCCAAAAGACTAAGTGTTGCAATACGTTTCATTTAGATAACTCCGTGTGTTAAAAGATAAACTGCGATGATAAAACCAAGAGTCACATATGCGATGCGACCCAAAACCTCAACGATGATTTGTTTAGGTATCATTGAAATCCTTAAAATAGTACAACCAGTAACGTCATTGCTAGGATTGCTAGCAATGCAACTAGTATACTATATCCTAGACTTTTTGTCAAGGACCATTTTTCTTTACCGTTGAGTTTTCGCCAACCAGAAATTCCAAAATGCAAAAGCACAGCTAAGATAATAAAAACTAACCAAAGCCTAACCATTGTTGTTCCTTGTGTCATCTACAAATAAATGAAACTCTTCCTCGCCTTTTTGACAGGTGGCTACAAACAGCCAATTGCCGCTGAGATCAATCGTTTCGTTGGTTTTGGCAATCTTGAATGTACGATCTTCAGTGTCTTCAGAATTTTCATCTACGATCGCGTAACTATAGATTTCTTCATCTTGAAAATCTGCTGAAATAAACACAGCACCTTTTGGCACGTGAACCTGTAGTTGAGGCGCTTGCCGAATTGGCATTTTCCAAATCATTGTCATTTGTTTTTTCCTTTTTTCTGTTTCTTAATTTTTTTCACAGACTCATTAACCGGGCCACGTTCCCCATCAGAGAAATCATATTCCGGCTGAATGTCGTCTAGTTGTTCGCGTATTTTAATTTCATCAATAGCGGCCCGCAATGCCATTTCTACAAATTGATTGAACGTCATATCACGCTCATGTGCCATCTTCATGTAGACAAGCAGTTCTTCGTCTGAGAAGTCCACAGGCACCTGCACCCGAGTATCGTAATCTTCATCGGCCTTGATCGCTAGGCATTTTTGAATGAAATCGTCATCTACATCTAGATCCACGTAATTCACAGAACTGCCATCATCTCGTTCCCAAGCGGTATCGAGTACATCACGATCTTGACATTCAGAATCAAAAGCATCTTTGAATTCTGGGTTAGTCATTCGATATGCACGTTCACGTTTATAGTCAAATGCTTCCACCTGATAGACCGTTTGATTACGAGTATCAAATAGGATACTAAAAGTATGTCCTTCATGATCGCCATTCCAACTGTCTAGTCGATAGGCATCGTGGCCGAAGCAATGCCATTGATAATCACTACCTTCGGTGATACGGTAGTCGACGATTTCCATAAATTCTTTGATACTGATCATTTGTCACTTTCTTTGATTGTGTTAAAAAGATTCTGTTTTTCTTCTTTATATTTGTTCCACTGAGATTTTGCACCATCCCATATCAGCCATTTAGACATGAAAGAAAACACTACAAACATCGGAACTAGGGAAAGATATTGATTATAAGGAGCCGGTGCTACCAGTGCTGCACCAAAAAATGCAGAACTACCCACGAAGCACTTTTGCCAAAATTCATACTTGTTCCATTGCCATTGTATAAAGTTAACTATGTCTTTAAACATTTTCTCGCTCCTTGGTAAGTTTACACATAAGAATAAAATGATCGTAGGCTTTGCGCACACTTTCATTCTGCATCAGTTTATCAGCTTCTTTCATCATTGCTTTGACTCCGGCTTCAGCTACATCACGAATAGCGGGACGGACAAGACTACGAGCTTCTTCACCCCATACTTCTATAAGATTATTCCAAGCATCAATCTCTGCCTGTGTCATAGCTCTACGCTGTGGTCGCACTTCTGTGGCCTTAGACAAAGCTGTACAGATAGCATCTTCTGCTACGCGACCTGCGGCTATCATAGACGCATAAGCAGGATCAATATTAAACCGGCGACTACTGCCTCCGGGATAGACCATAACCAGATGAGTGCCTTTTGGAAAGCTATCCAAATAGTCGCTGTCATATTCCGAAACTGGAACATATCTACGTCCTTTCTTTTCGTAGTAGATCTTTTTCATACTTGTATTATACGATCAAACAATCAGAATCGCAAGTATCCCTACATAAGTTAAGAAATGTGCCAATTGATCCAGGCCTAACCAAAACCAAAACTGTCGATCCTGCGGAGTAAGATTCATGTTTCGATTGATAGTCATCTTGGCCCAATCAATATGATAGTGTACCAATCCATCCAATAGCGCAATGATAAGAGCGCCAGGCAATTCTATGAAGAAAAACAGAACTACTAATGTCAGTGCCGCATGAATTGCACTGTGATGTACTCCGCCTGCTTGGCCATAGTAGCCCTTTTGTTGGACCATGTAGTCGTATTGCCAAACGAAATCTGCTAGGAAATGTTTTAATCCTAGCAGAGAAAGAAGAACTACGATTTCAACAGCGGTCATTTCTTATCTACCTTTTTTGCATCTTCAGATAGTTCCATGTACACAGGAGGATTAAAAGCCTTCCAACTTTCCGGAGTGAATAGTTTTACAGGTTTCCAATACTTGTGTAATATATTATTGATAATCACGATTCCTGCCACTACTACGATAAATCCTAACATTGTTAGAATGCTACCAGCCAGAAAGATAGAGCTCTGTTCAATGCTCATTGTTGTTCTCCATATTCCTCATTGCCTACATAATAACGATCTGCTTCTACATTCCAATGTCGTGCATCATAGAAATTAAAATGTACATTATAACCGAATAGTCCTAGTTCTAGATCTAAGCCAGCGTGACTTTGTCGAATAGTCCAATTAAACATAAACGTTATCAGAGTAAAATCTCTAGTAACTTCCAGTTCAATAAATTTGTTTTCGAAAGGAGTATCGAAAGAACGACACCATAGATTTTCAAATCTATTGCTCCAGGGATTACGTAGATTGAAGTTAAGGCTGATCATTGAAAAGCATCCATTGCTTCATTATCTACGTTGGCGACCATGTGCAACATAAATCGATATTTTTCCCAAGCTGCCTTGACACCTTCGTGATCAGTATGTTCAGTAGGAAACATATCTACCCATACAGCATTTTCAGGCTGCATATGCCGACGGATGCCCTGTAGTCTAGGTTGCAGCAGTTTATTGTCATCCCAAAGAGCTTGAGCAACTTCCAAGCATTTATCGTAAGGCAGTCCTAATAGATAACCGGGCTCACCCATGTACACGGAAATCACGTTTTCCATGTGTTTGGGATCTTGCATAGCTGTGGCAGTGATAATAAAAGCTACATCGTCGATGGCAACGTCTCCGTTGACAATATCACGGATGCAACGACCAAAACTAAAACCAATTTTCATTTTACTGCTCCTGCTTGAGGTAGGTTAATCTTTCTGGTGTACTGACTGTTGATGCTATTATCTGCTTCAGGTGCAGGATATTTCACATCGCTTGTTACTCCGAGTCCAAATGCACGACGGATATTTTTTTTGTCTGCTTGACTGCCGCAGATCTGCGCACATTCTTCTGCGACTAGTTCAGCAAACTTCTTTAAGAATACTTCTTGTAGATCGTTAGCAAAGTCAAATCCCGGAAGAGGATTGTATCCGGCCAGCTCAGCAAGTTCTCGAATTCGTTCGTTCATTTTTTAAATTCCATATGCGGTGCAATATCATTATCAAAGATCTGTGACATTTGATTCCATAATGCTTCACGTTCTTCTTTGGTCATACCTGACGATATAGTATCAGCAAAACCTGTACCAATTTGCTTATCTAGTCCATAATCATGCCGCCAAGTATAACACATATTTGTAATGATTAGGTCACGTGCTTCCTTGTCAATTTCGCCATCTTTGATTTTCCAACTATCGGGCATAGTCCAAGGACGTTCTGGAATATTCTCTACGCCTAGCAGTTGACCAATCTGCTTGACCAGATCTCGCTGATGACTGTTACTTGTATAGGCATAGTCATAGGCGATCGAGATAAACTCAAAAGGTTCTACACCGGGTGCCATGTGTTGTATCATCACACGTACGGTTCCTAGAAAGTCTTTTTCGAACCAAACTTCCGTAGGGTAGATATGTTCAATAGTAGCAGTTTCGATTTTCATTATTGATCCGTGTATCGTTTTTGACGTTTAGCTTCGTGTTCATCACAGAGCGTCTTGATCCAACCACCGGATCTGGACCTGCCAGGCTTGCCACATTCTTCGCAGGTATTGCTTGCCCATTGCTCAGCCATGGTAATCATACCTCTAATGCATTCATCTCCGCCCTGATAATAGAATCTAAGTCCGCCAAACTTTTCTTTGACCTGTTCAACAATCACCTGTGGTACCATGTCTGGAATGCTGTGATTGTGTGGGTTGTCTTTCAGCAACGCAAACCTAGTGTTGTTGCGCCATTTGGTGTAAGCATCAATTTGCTGACAGAGAGACTGCAGAATGGGCCACCATCCTGGTCCTACAGCAAATCCGCCATAGCGATTAGCAAACATTTCTGGATAGCGCATTTCCATTTCTTTGGCAAATGCTTCGTATTGGTCTTCGTCGTACATTTTAAATCCAAACGTTGTTAAGTCGTTAGTATAACATCATTTAAATTTAAGTGCAAACAATACCTTATCTGATTCTTTATAAAAATAAAAACTGGCAATCTCGTCGTAGAGGAGAGTGGCGTCGCTGACATCAGTGACGTCCATCCAAACAAAACTTTCAGTGTTAGCTAAACACCATTTTTTAATTTTCCAAAAAGGATATCCTGCTTTCTTGGATTCTTCGTCAGTGATTAGAATTTGATGACATTGTTGTAAAATGTTATCGGGAGGTTTGAATTTTTTCCATTCGTCGGAATACACGTACATCATTTACTCCATTTTAAAGCGAACAGTGTGGCATCCTGTTCGTTTTGAAAATACCATGCTCTGCAATCATCTTCGCGGATATCACGAAATTTCTGCTGACAGTGCTGCATACACCAGGATAATTTATCGTTAAAGTCATCGTCTCGATCTAGTCTCACGATATGATATCCAGATAATATCTGCATCAACTTGTCGTTCTCCATAAGAACAACGCCAAGTTTTTTATGTGCTATGCTTTCTAAAACGCTTTTGCCGTCGGTCATTTACTGCTTCTAAGGAGATATTCTGTCAAGGACGGGCCTACAAATTTGGCACGTATCTGATATCGATATCCGTAGGTAACTGCATCGGCCATTCTATGCCAGGTAGGAGTATCTGCGGCATTCTTCATTACCCATTGGCCTATGTCACTCTTTTCCCATTCGTATAAAGGTTGGGCTGCGTAGAGATCGGGATCCTCTACATCTCCCATTGAAAATGAATGAACAACAAATTCTTTGACTTCTTCCACGCGATCTCCTAGGACAATATACTTAGTGCGAGGTGGCATGTGAAGGCGGGGAGAATGATGCTGAAAATAAGTTTCAGATAATTTTTGATTTATCACAGATGTATAATCGGGGGCGTCGGGCCAGGAATGATTTTTAATCTTGGCCATGTTTTAAAATTTCGAAAAGTTCTGCATATTCCACGTGCGGTTCCATGTGAAAGCCTGTGCCCCATACTACCCAATATTTCCTTTTATATATTTTCCTTAACCAAATATATTTTTTAGAAATTGTCTGCACAGGCCAAAAGGCAAAAGTCTGGCGCCAAGGATAGCAGTCACAGCCATCATAGATACGTTGTGTGATTTCCATTTTTACATGATCTCCCATGCCCGGAGTTCTAATCCAGTATCTGGTATTACCTGCTTTGAGCACATCAGTCATTTCCAATCCCTGGCAAAACTGAAGGTCTTGTCTTCTAAGATGTATTCGCTGAACGCGATACTGAACATGAATGCAGCATTGCGATCTTCAAATTGTATCAATGGTATCTCTTTACGATCTTCGTGTGTAGGCTGTCCATAGTTGCGTATCACATGAAAACGCTGAAAAGGACCGTTCAAGGGATACTGTTCACACCACGTGAACATTTCTGTGGTCATCTGTTTTAAGGTGAAGCGATAGGTAAAGTCTGGACGATTATTACCACCGCTGGTAAAATAAAATTCCATTATCGTCCCCAGCGTAAAGCAAACAACACAGCATCTTTTTCAGATTCAAATTCTATAAATTTAGTAGTAGTCCAACCTGGGTTATGATAATAAGGATGTTGACAATTATCTTCTAGCCAGCAATCAACTAACCAATCTAAATAACTGCGTTGGCTAGCTGCCGGTACATCATCGACAGTTTTGGCATAAACGATCCTATATAGACTCATGACCACCTCAAAACAAACATCATGTATTTCTGTTCATCGACGACTTTGAAGTCTGTAAGACGCCACTGAACACCAAAGCCCACAGGCCTTTGTTCTTCTTCAAGGATCATGTCTACACCATTGTCTACCAGCATATAGTGAAAGAACTTATCATTGCTTGGATTACCTGTGATAACACGAGCCTCACTGGGAATAGGAAGATTATCACAACCACCTAATCGGTAGCGAATCGCCATCTTTCTAAATTTATTAAGATCCATCATAACCACCTCAGACTAAACCACATACGCTGTTGTTCAGTTTCAAACCACCATTGATAAGTGCTGGGTGCCATCTCTACTCTGGTGCCGCCCCAAAACAAACACCAAGTACCCGAACGATTACCCACTGCTTCCCATCTTGGTCCCCATTGCTCTATGCACCATCGCTCAGCATCGTGTATGATCTTTTTGTCCGTTTGGACTCCATAGGGCAGTTGTTTCATAACCACCTCAATGCAAATAGTGTTGCATGTGCAGGATTAGCAAACCACATTTTATATCCTGGACCCGGTTGCATATGCCAGTAATGTTCAGTGGCTGGACGACCATAGGCACTGTCGTTCGGTGGACCTAGGTTCTCTTCGCACCACCGCCACCACACAGGTACTCCTTGAGCATTGTAGACAAATCGATGTTGGATCGGAACCGTTACAGCATTCATTATGACCACCTTAACAACCACATAGTTTCTTCTCTAGGATCTTCGAATCGTAGTCTTAGATCTATTTTCATTGTTTTAGGATTATAGAACTGTTCTACACGATATGGGCCAGGATATTTGATCTGCATCCACTTATATGCATTGTTCACAATGTCCGCTTCTGTGATAGTTTTGCTACGCTCTGATACACCATTAAGACCGTTGCCCAATCTACGCAGATAACTCTGCCAGTTGTCTGGTCTTGGCACATTGAATATTCCGCCAGTGTATCCCATAGGTTGAACTCCGGCGATTGCGTTGGCTATCTGTGTAGGCACAGTTTTTCTTAGTTGATCGATTATGTCTTGTTGACTCATGTCCACCTCAATGATATCATTATAGCATCTTCTTCGCTGTTGGTTGCCACAAACACTTGATCTTGTTCGTGCCTTAGATCACAGAGATGAAAACAGCCATCCCATTGATCTCTAAATCCTCGGGCAAAATAGAATACTGCATTGTCTCCTAGTTGTCTCTGCGGATATAGATACTGCCTAAATTCTTTGCAAGGTACCCAACCAAAAGGTTCGCTTTGATCAAATACTTCGATGCTAACTGGAACAATATATCTAAAATGCATAAACATATTCTCGATAGTGTTAGCACGTGACACTATATTTTGATCGCGCCACTTGATCCATTCGCGATCCTGTTTGCTTAGACCAGTTCGCCAGGTCAACCATTTATCGATAACTGTATCAATCAAATCCATCGTAGAGTAAAGTTAATAGCATCACCTTCGTTTAGAAATACAAAAGTATGTTCTCTATGTTGGAATGGATGTTTGATATGTTCGTCACACCATTGTAGAATATTAATCACAGATTTACGATTATGTATCTTGGTGAGAACCACTTTCTTCCAACCCAGCTGAACTAACATTCCCACTAGGATTTCGAAATCCATTTCGTCGCGGATAGCCGTTGATAGATCGTTGGCTATCTGTTCTTCTAGATCATTTGCCATTGTAACCTTTATTTCCATTTTAACAAGAATAGCATTCTCTGTTGATCATCTCGCACACGCCAAACATCCAACCCGTTAACACCATATTTGTGGCCTTCTAGTTGTATACCTTGACTTTCTGCCCAATTCCACACCTGTTCACGAATGTATGAACTTAATACAATGTCACGCTTATCAATGTGAAGCATATAACCATTACCTATATCGATGATCATTTCGCCCACATCATTGTCAGTAGAGTAGCATATTTTCCATGCTTGCGTCTAATCTTGATAGTCAGTTGATCGTGATCTGCATCCTTGCCTACAAATCCCCAATCCCAATCCCACTTCTGACGACCCACGTGTTTTTCTAACCAGGGACGATAATGATCATTGGGATCAGTGCTTTCGTATTCTACACGAACGGCTCCAACATCATACCATCGAGGATCATTGTGATCTATGACTATTACACCTTTCGGCCAGCGTAACTTGATCACTACGCCAGGTACGAATCTCCACCAGAGCTGTTCAAAGATATTGAGTCCGCAGGGCATAAAATGCGTAAACCTTTTGCTCTTCCACACAAATAGTTTCTTGACTTCTCGTTTCATGACCATTTAAGACTAAACATCAGAGCGTCTTTGTCGTTGCGGAAATAATAATCTGTTTTCTCAAAATGGTAAACAACATTCCATCTGTCTTTGAACGCTCCAAAAGAATTACCCAACCATAATTCTACCTGCTCTGCAATCTCTCTGTTATCTATAGTGACCTTCGCAGGCCATAGTTCTTTTTTCAATCTTCTCATGACCATTTAAGGCTGAATAGCACAGCATCTCGTTCGTCTCGGAAATAAAAAAAGGAATTACCAAACATTGATTCGATCTTCCATTTATGGTCTGTCAGTGCCATAGGTACCTGCCATCCGCCCGAGCCTATATTATTCTTGCACCAAAGTATCATTTCATTTTGTTGATGATAGCGATCTTTACCAAATTCTACACAGATCATTTGAGCTTATTTCCTTCTGCTGTGCTCCAGCGTAGCGTAAACATAAAAGCATCTTTTTCGTTTTCGAATTGCCAATATAGGGCGTGGGTAGTTTCGGCACGCCACAGCCCTTCACAGTTTTCTTCACACCACCACTTCATTGAGTCTAAGTTGAGATAACCTACAGTTTCGAAGTTGATCCTATGACTGTAAGTGGCTCTAGCTCTAGTGGATAGGATCCGCTGTAATCTACTGCCAAGTTCTGTGTTTTTCAGCGATCCATTCGAGGCCATCATATTCCTCTATCGTCCATTCTACTTCTGCAGGTACTTCTACAATTTTTAATTGTGAATACTCACCATTGGCCTTTTCTCCCAATTCAAAAACTGCTCTAACAAGATAGGGATCATCTCGAGGAACTTCTCTATCATAAAATACCTGTTGTGAGTATTTTTGATTGTGTGCCTGCCTTTCCTGCAAGGTCATGTCTGCCCACTCCTGCGAGCTAGGATCCTCTAATCGATCGGGACCAGGAGGTACTAACCAATATTTGAATGGCATCAAAGAGTTCTGTTCTTCAACCCATACAGGAGTGTTAGACAGTTCTAGATACCGTAAAATAGCTTCTTTACTTAAACCAAATCCGCCGTGGCATTTGTTAATGACTATTCGGCGGATTCCTTTAATCTCTTCAAACAATTTTTGTTTTGTCATATAGGAATACCGATTGGTGGAGGTGGTTCTGGTTCAATTATTTCTTTATCGTCCAAATGATTATACATTAGATCTTTGATTAGGTCAATACGTTGCGTGAAACTGTGGGCACCAAGAATCACTAACGTATATTTTTGATTTGCTTTTTCTACAACCATTGCTATACATTTGCCCGCTCTACTCGTATAGCCTGTTTTGGTAATTAGAACATTATCAAATTCAAATAAGATCGGACTGTTAGTATTGTTTAAATTAATTTTACGGATTTTCTTTTTGTATTGTACTTCTACATAGGTATGCTTCTTAATGCTGATCTTTTTGATGAGATCGTATTTTAGGGTATATTTAAGCAATACACTTAGATCCGTCGCGGTAGATATATTATTAGCAGACAGTCCGGTAGGATCGTCAAAGTGAGTATCTTTCATTCCAAGATCTCGAGCTTTCTGATTCATTGCTATGAGAAACGCAGCTCGGCCACCTGGATAATTTTCTGCGATAGTTTCTGCACTGCCATTGTCCGATCTCACTAACATGGCGTTGAGAATATCTCCTCGTGTATATTTCTGTCTAGGCAAACTACTGCCAGCTCGTTTACTCAACATCAATTTTTCACTTAGATCCTTTGTGTAGTCTAAAGACACTACGGCGGTCATAAGTTTTGTGATACTGGCGATTGGACGCACTGCGTCGCTGTGATTGGATACTACAGAATCGTTTTTAGTAATGTTGTAAAGATAAACGGTGTGCGGCTGGCTCTTGGCCTGCGCGGAGCAAAAGAAACACAAGCTCCACAAAAAGAGTAATCTATTCATATCTTATCCTAAATCAAAATGTTGTTTATTTACACTTCGATTAAGATATCGGGGTTCCAGCCTGTGTCCTCGTTGTAATGTCCAGATTCATATCCTCTCGGATTACATACCACTCTAGTAGTTCCTACCATATAGTCAAATGGTTGATGCATATGTCCGTGAGTCCATAACGCAATCTGTGGATGATCTAAAATCATTTCAGATAGTTCGCTGTAGTAGGCACCATTCATTACATAGTCTTGACGATAATAATCACTAACACTTTGATAGGTAGGTGCATGATGTGTGACTACTACACATTTTTTATCTGCATTTTGTTTGAGGATAAGTTCGATATATTCTTTAGTTCGAATATGTCGTTCCGCAGTATCAGAAGGCTTAAGATTTACATATCCGGACTTATCATTTCTTATGGCTCTATAATCATTCATCATGTCACGTATGGCATGCATTGTGATAGGATCACCACGATTGAGATCAGTCCATAGTGTTCCGCCAATGAAAACTATGTCATCTATTACTTTGGTATCACGTTCAAGAAAATAGATATTATCGTAAACACCGCAGGCAGCTCTGAGAATGTCAATACCTTCGAAAAATTTACCGCTGTCATAGAACTCGTGATTCCCTGCTACATAGATCACGTGAGGAAATTGAAAGCTGCAACGTTTTAAAAACTCTCGAAAGCGCACACCTTGTTCACTCAACGGTTTTAATACTTTACTGGCCACAAGAATATCACCGCTGAGAATCAACACATCGTAATTCTGATCATTTTTAATCAGGATATCCGAAAATTCTAGATGTAGATCTGATACAAGTTTTATGCGCATAGCTGATTTTTGTTAAGAAATATACGCATATTATATAGCCTGATAATTTGAGTGTCAAGTAGTTAAATACACATATAACAATAGGAGCGGGAGCGAATGAATGAAGTCTTCAAAATCATAGGAGATCTAGGATTTCCTATAGCAGCAGCACTAGCTGGCGGCTATTTTGTATATCTAACCATTAAATTATTGCTACAGGGTGTTCTTGGCAGTATCAAAGGAATGGCTGGCATAATTACCGCTCTGGATAATCGCGTTAAAACAATGAATCACGATGTGGTACGTATTGATACCATTGTAAGTAATGCGTTGGGATTGCGTCCTGATGTTGATCGTATCGCTCGCGCAGACGGAAAAAATGACGCAAGAAGGGATTAATAATGCTTTATATTGATTACACCTGGGATTGCAGCCCACAAGGAATTATTTTAGATGAAGAATTCAATTCTGATAAACTGGGTTGGAAAGGTGGGGATTATTTTCAATTGATTAATGTTAATGGTAGACAGATATTGCGTAAAGTTGACCCGTTAGTTAAATTTATCAAAGACGGAGAGAAGTGCGATGTTCGAGAAAAATAAATGGTCAGCGTGGTATGACAGTCAACCACAACATATCAAGGAATGGTATGATCAACCTAGAGCTATTTGGTATGATAGCGATATGTTCAAAGCATTTCTATTTGGTATATTTTTCGGGGTGCTGATCGGACTATGTATGTAGACGGATATATGTTGTTGGCAATTTATTTCATTGCTGTACTGGCACTGGCAGTTAGCGCATATTCTTTATGGTCGCTTGAAGAAATTAGAAAATATTATGAGAATAAGAATTTATCCCAAAAAAATTACAATGAATGGAAGAGTAGACCTCCAATCAAGGTAGATAGACAAAAAGGTCATTGGGACTAAGGAGAATTAAATGGATGTAGTAATGTTAATCAACAAATATGGATTTCCGATAGTGATGGCAGTCGGCATGGGATTCATAATTAAAATGGTTTGGGAATGGTGCACCAAAGAAGTCAAACCTGTAATATCAGATGCCAACACTGTGTTGATAGCACTTATAGATCGTATCCGTATGCTAGATAATGATTTGATCCGTCTTAATCAAAAGGTCAATACTGTACTACATCTACGTGGTAAGACAATTGAATACGAACGTGTAGAAGCAGAAAAAGAAATCAATAAATTACAAAAGAAAGAGGACGATAAGTCAGCAGCGTCCGGTGAAAGTTAATTCTTAATTAGATTATCAACAAAATCTAATAACAGTTCGTGATGGCGACCATCATGATATTTGCCATTCATCCAACTCCATCCTGTATACCAATGTGGTTCGCTTTCGGGATGACAACCTATTAATCCTAATTTACCTTGTATAATTGCCATAGGATCGCCGTTGGGATATAGACTCCATATGTTGCAGCTATCTAGGCCCTGTCCATAAAAAGCACAACCATCGTAGAAAAACATATTTTCCAATTGTCCCTTCCATAGCACAGATTGATTTTTTGCGTGTGGTCGTCTAGTATCTGCTCCCGGTCTAGTGATATATTGCTCTGCATCTACATCGACTAGAAGATTAAGATAATTTTCTGCTGCCCAGTATGCTCCCATACAGATACCTAGGTATCTTCCACCTCGCTTGACAAATCTCCTGATACGAGATTCGTGGTCTTTCATAAGATATCTGTAGCTTTCACTGTCCCCAATGCCTCCAGGAACGCAAACGATATCCACATCATCAAAGAAATCTTCTTCAACCTCGTGTTTGGTAAAGATCTTAAATGTGTAATGTGGACTCAGTGCTCGGATAATTCCGTTTCCGCTTTGTACAGAACACTTAGGTTGATGCACGAATAAGGCTATTCTGCCTCGCATTTTTATCCTTTACAGATGTTATAACTTTTGATTCCATTGAGGCTAAAGCATTTGAGATATTCTTCCATGCCTTCGCCCATACCGATTATTTTTGCAGGCATCATAAATTTGAATTGCAACATTAACCACACATTATAATCAATCCACCAATCAATAGGAGTGTACATCATTTTTCGTGTGCAACGAATTCGCCGTTCCAGTTGTCCGGTAGGTCCTGTTGTTTCATAAAGTCACAGCGTTCTATCCAGATCTTATAATACTTGTCCATTTGTCCGCCAAATGTGCCTTTTAACTTCTTACACAGGTCTGCGGCTTCGTCGAACTTCTTAGCTCTATATAGAGACTGCATTTCGTTATACTTTACTAAGTCTTTTGACCAATCTGCTCCCTTGGGACGTAGTGCTGTGTAGATTAAGTCTGCTACTGATTTGCCCTTAGGCTGTAAGTTATCAATACACAAGTAGAAGAAATCATCTTTGGTACGGTTGTATGTTTCTGCACCGATGATACATAGCACACCATAGGCCTTACAACGTGCTTCTAAACGTGCCGCTGTGCTTACCATATCACCTAGAATGTCGTAACTGTGACGCTCTGTTGATCCCATCTCACCAATAAAGCCAATTCCTGTGTTACAGCCCCAGCCCATTGCTGCTGGAGGTAAACCTTGTGCTTCCATCTCTTTAGTGTATGCATCAACAGCATCTAACATTTCTAAACCCACTTGCACAATTGTACGAGCGTGATTAGGATCATCTATAGGTGCACCGTGTATGTGCATCGAAGCGTCACCTACATATTTAATGACCATGCCTTTGTTGTTCATTATAGGTTTTGAGATAGCATCCATGTAGCCATTCATGTATTTTCCTAGACCTGCTACATCATCTCCATAGTGTTCTCCGATAGGAGTAAATCCGCGTAGGTCTGAGAACATTACCGACACATCTTTACGAACACCGCGCTTGATTAAGTCTGGATCTTTCTGTAACATCTCCACAACTTCTTTAGAGCAGTATCCTGCAAACTGTTTCTTGATTGCCTGCTTCTGTAAGAACTCGCTTACAAACTTAACACCGTAGGCATGCAGAGCGACCAGGATTGTGCCACTTGCAAAGGCAGTAATGTCAAATAAGAATAAAAAGTTAGTGAAAGCATACTGACTAGCAAAATAACTGCCGCCAGCAATAATAACTGTCGTTGCCAACCCTGCATATACATACCTCGTTAAAAACAATAAAATTATACCTGCTACTGCTATGGCGAGTATTTCTAATCCATCTGCATAGTCAGGACGTTGAATAACAACTTCGTTGACCATTGTGCCCAATACCGCAGCCTGGGCTTCGTGAGGCCATACTGCACCTTTGCTGGTTGGTAATGGATTTCCTATACCCGCAGCAGTTGGTCCCACTATAACGATAGCACCTGCTAGATCTTTAGGTAACTCTGTTAGACTAAAACTGCGGGACTCTTGACTCCAATCAATCCATACACGCCCTAAACTGTCTGTAGTAATAGGACCGAACTTAGGAATACGCATCTTCTCAACACCGTATTCATTTAATTTTATTTGAAAGGAAGGATCACCTGCGGCTGTTCGTAGAGTCTCCATTGCTAGACTAGGATAGAGGTTATCGTCAACTGATACCACTAAGGGGATTCGTCTATTGACTCCGTCGATTTCTGGCAGTGTTGAAACTATACCAACGCCCACAGCTGAGTTTTCTAGATTAGGTACATTGGCAATCAGTCCGGGATACTGTACTATTCGATCTTGCCATTCCGGACCCATTATCACTGCACCTGGCTTTCGGGGAGTGTTTTTAGTCTTATCGCTGGGAACGGAGGTTAGGATTACTGGATACTGTTTTAATGCATTTGCAAGAGCACCATCGCCACCACTGCGATCAGGATCAGCCATGATAACATTGAGCACAACAAGACCAGCACCACGATCGTACAGATCTTTAATAATTTTAGCATATTCTGCTCTAGGTAACGGCCACTGTCCGTATTTGTCTAGACTGGATTCGTCTATATTGACAGTGACTATGTTATTAACCGTAGGTTCTTTGGCAGTTATTAACGTGTCAAAATAACGCAACCTAACGCTTTCAACAAAAGCAGGGTCCGCAAAACGTATGCCCACTATCAACGCTAAGGTTGCTAGAGCGGTCCAAGGGCTCAACAGTATTTTTTTTAACATCAACTATTTATTTGATGTTAAACAGGAGCTCCGAGTAATAGTTTGCTATCAGTGCCTACACCGAGAATACAGGCAACATCAGAAGTAAATTGTATGAGAGTCCAGGACCCTTCTTTGTCATTAACAAATAACGAAAATCGAGTATTATCCACAGGATTTATTGCCATCCAAATTGGTTTTTCGTTGTAGTTTTCGGTTAAACTTTTTACTAATGTTTGAATGCTATCGCAAAGTACGGGTTTTCTAGCTTCAAAAGCTTGGGCGTAGGCTATAGAGCTGGTTAGGCAGAATAGGAACGCCACGACAATCTTGTTCATGGCATACTCCTTAAAATATTATTTATTGTCCCTGTGTCACTGTAATAGCCGCACAATTTGATTGTGCGCAATTATGTGTGATAGAATAGTACTGCTGGGTCGATCCGCTCTGTGTTGTGGTAATTGATGTTGCTCCGCCAGTAAGAGTAATGTTTGCCATGTGTGCAGCAGATCCTTGCTGTAGAAGATTTACTGACTTATTCCCGCCGCTGACGGCTATTTCAGCATAATGATTACCGTTATCTTTCTGTTGGACGGTTATCGAATTACCGCTATTATTTACGGTGGTTGTAATACCTTTTGTTCCGCCTGTGCTTTGTTGTGTTAGATTAACAGTATTAGAGCTTCCTATAACATCTAATTCTATATAATTGGTAGCCGTGGCGATGGTACTGGTTTGTGTTGTATTAGTGATGTTATTACTACCACTAACATAAATCTCACTGTAATTATTTTTAGTTCCGCTTTGAATTACAGTAGCAGAGTTATTGTTACCAATTTGAGTAATAGTTACAACAGTATCTTGTAACGGTCTATTTTGAAATGTTGTTACATTAGTTGTGAACTGTGTATTTGCATTGAATGGTGCATTTGTTCCGCCGCAGCAAAAACTGCCCGGATTGGCCACAGATCCTGTGCCTGTGTCAGTAGATGTGGTAGTGACTGATGAATCATAATAATAAGTTATTTCAGCTATCTGCATACTGTTACAATCTAAACCGCAACCATCACCTGCCTTGGTAGTAGGAAAGAAAATATAGTAGTAGACATAAGATGTAGTATTGGTCACAGTTATCATTGAACTGGTAGTAAATCTGTTATCGCTGAGATTCAATGATCCTTCACTAATTAACGTCCAGGTAGTTCCATTATTAGAACCGTATAGCTTATAACTGGTTGGATCTCGACCAGGAAAGTCGTTAGCTGTAGTTAAAGTAAAGCCTGTGACTATTCTACCTACGTTTAATTTTACAGTAACTCCAGCATTATACTTGTCAAAGTTAAGATATTTGGTATTAGGATCGTTATCAAATGCTTTCGCTGCATCTTCTCCCGGAGGACTGTTATTGCTGGTAGGATAATGATTAGTGATGTAAACCCCACTACTATTATTGTAGATAGCGGTAGGTGTTGGTGTAGGAGCAGGTGCAGCACCTGTAGGACTCGATGTGGTCATTGTTGAATTATAACCACCTGCCGTACCTGATGTAGTTCCACCATTAGGATCTGGTCCACCACCATTTTGGTTTGCCACTAGACCTGTCGTACTAGTTCCTGGTGTGCCTGAACTGTTAGCAATACAAGGATTTGATCCGCCCCAGGCCCCTTGACAGGCACCGAGTGCAGGACTAATAGTCCAGCCTTGTGCGGCTATGTTATTGTAAGGTCCAAATTCTGGATTATATGCCATGTTGGCTCCGCCGTCGAATGTAAATGTAGGAGCACGATACCAAGGTCCATAATCACCTGCCCAATAACTGCCGTCAATACCGTAGAAACTTATTTTAGCATAGGCTACTGTTGAAGCCTGTGCTTGAGTTAGTGTTGCACTGATAGTTAAAGTTGTCCAAGGTACAGCAGGGTCAATACAGGGATTACCACAGACGTTATTAGGATTAGGTAAGTTAGAAGAATGATTAGTTTGTACCTGTGTAACTAATGTACCCGTGCTGGTATAGAACTGTATTCTTACGTTGGCAGTATCTGATTGTCCTGCACGACCGCCACCATTGTGTGCTAGAACGCTGAGTTCGAAAGTACCACCCTGTTGCATTGTGCTGTTAAAAACAACGTTTTGACTGATAGTGGTAGTAACATAAGCGGTAGCAATACTATTGTACATTTCTTGCGCATAACTATTCGAAAAAACTATTGCTGTATACATTATAAGAATTTGAAAAATACGTTTCATCGATTCCAGATCCTTACAGTAACTTTATTTGATCCATCGCCTACCGTTTTGGTGTCAACGTCGTTAGAATTAATACTGATGTTATATGTAGTATTATCCATTTTTTCACCGCTTTTCACCACAATGGTATTACCTCGGTCGTCGTCCTTTCTGTAATACCAATTCAGTCCTTTTTCATTACCGCAATCATTAAACGGCCAGCAAGGATTAGTAGCTGGTGTTCCTAGCTGTTGATTGTTACCGGCATTCAATCCGATTAATTTTGTTTCTTCATTATCTTTATTGTTTTTTTCCACAAAATGTTTTTCGTTAACTTCTCGAGATATTTTCTTTTCATCCTCGTTGGTTTTACTCTTATCTTTATGTTCTTCTTTTCGTCGATCTCTTTCAATTTCAAGTCTAGCAATAGGTTCTGGTTTTTTGATAATACTTTCGTTACTCACAGACACCGGATCAATTCTCACCGGAGGTAAAGGAGCTTGATTAGCATCAGTTACATAGGTGGCTGTATAAGCCTGTGTTAGAGTTACTAATCCTACATCGGTGCTAACATCAATCTGTCCAACTTTACAATTTCCGGATATTTCAAAACTTAATAATTTTTTGTCATCATCACAGCTAGGTAACAGTGCCACCATACTACGACCAGCTTCATCGACAGTCATAGCAAAATCTGTTCCGCGAACAGCTATAGTTGCTGTGGGTGTTTTGATATTGACCTGTTGTGGATTATTCTTAGCAATTTGACCGGAAGCCATTCTAACGGTTCCTAGTGCTACTTTCATTCCTAATTTTCCTGCGTCGGAATTTTTAGGATCGTAGACAAAATCGTCTATGACTAATTTTGAATTCTCTGTAATTTTAACCTTGCTGTTGTCAACAAAGGTAATACCTACTTGAGATTTTGATCCAACAGATATTGAATCCATGGATTCAATGCCTGTATTTGACCTTCCTGCTATTGCTGATTGTTTTCTTTTGATTTCAATGGCTGTACCCTGAACTTGATCCATTGTGCCTATTGCAGCAATGGCGTTCAGGGGTATCGACAATGTCAAAAGCCATAGATATTTCATTAGTTCCCAGTCGAAACTGTCACGCTATTACTATTACCGGTAGTGGTTACATTTACAGTAGTATTCACTGAACCACTTTGAGTGATATTATGTGTATTACTTGTTCCTGTAACCGAAGCTACTAGATAATGACCAGACCCAGCACTGGCACCTGTCATTGAACTTGTAAGTGTATTACTGTCTCCTAATATAGTAATGTTGCTTGAAGAATTACTGGTTGTGATAGTTTGAGTAACTGCGTTACTGTCACCTGTAATATTAAGCGTATTGGTAATACCTGTACCTTTTAGAGTACTGGTAATAGTATTTAGATTACCAGTAAGATTCATGGTACTATTAACATTACTGCAACTTGTTGTTCCGTCGCCGCAGATAAAAGTTATCTGATTGGTGTCACCAGATACCGTTTTACTAATAGTATTACCACTACCGATTACCGTATAATCTATTGTGTTGCCACTACCTGTTTGTGAAGTAGTGAGTGTGTTATTGCTGCCTGTGATTTTACTTTCTTGATTAAGTCCACTGTTTCCAACCCTATTGGTACCACCAACTTGTGTAATAGAGACTGTATTACTTGAACCAACCTGTTCTATGTAAACCTTATTCTCAGCCAGCACTGCCGTTACTGGCATCGCAGCCAGTACTAGCATTGTGAATAATTTTCTCGACAATCCACCATCGCCTGTTCTGCTACTCATTTTTTATCGCTCCTTGGGGGGCTTCCCCGTTTTCGTTTAATCCTTTACTCAATTAAAAACTTTATTATCGCCCTTTTGATCATTGGGGCCTAACTGCTCGGCTTTCTCCTTCAGATTTTCTAGTATCGGGCTCGTTCGTCTGTGTTTGTGTGTTTTCTGGAGATCCTTGACTTTCGGTCTTCTTTTGAACCAGCTCATCTTTTTTCTCCTCCTCTTTTACTGCACCAGGATTAACAGCCTGGGGTCTTTCTGCAGACTTGCTGTTTGATTCAGATTTATATGCCCAATGTCCTTTACGGGCACCATCTTGAATCAATTCAATTACTGCGGCGTGTATAGCTAACTGTACAGCCTTATTCATACTTTCATTAGTTGCAGACCCAGTTTCTAATTCTAGTGATTTTGTACCTGCATCATAGAATCGTAATATTCCTAATTTATCCATGAAGCTGTAAACTTTCTTATTGGAGTTTACTACTACTAGAACTTCACCGGTTGCAACACTAACTGCTCTTAAACTAACAGTTACTTCATCTTGCTGATATTGTGTACTGGCACCAATACCTAAAAGTCTAGCTCCGGAACCGCCACTCATTGTATTAGAATCGTAACCTATTATGCCGCCTTCTAAAATTATTCCTGCAAACATCATTGGCGGTAAGGGTTGTGCCTTATCGCCTTGATACAGCTCGCGCATCTGACGTATTAATTGACGTTCTTTAATTAGATTATCTAATCCACCTCGTTCCAATACTTTAAACCAGCGTCCATTTCCCACTTCTTGCAGACTCTTTACTAGATATGCATCTGCACCTTGTGTCACTGCTGAACTTAAACTAGCAATGTTCTGACTAGATTTACGTTGACCTGTTAAATCACGGAAATTATAAACCGCAACAGCTATAGCACCATTAGATGGTTCCTTTAATTCTGTTTCAGTCTTCAAAGAAGGTTTAACAATTGTGGGATCATCAAATGAACGAACTTGATTGCCTAAAGTACCACAGCCTGTTAATAAAATTGCCAACGCCAAAGGCGTTAATTTAATCAAGGAGTTAGCCATCCGAAATCTCCTATAGGTACAGTCATTGTGGTAACAGATCCATCAGGACCAGTTATGGTCACTGCTATGCTATTACCTGTTTTTGTATATGTTATTGTTCCGCCGTTAAATGCAAATGTTCCCGATGCCTGTGCGCCGGTACCTTCAAACAATTTTTCAGTTATTTGTCTAGCTAACTCGTTGTAGACTCTGCTTTCTAGGTTAGCTATAAACTTTGCTTGAGTAGTATTTTTTGCATCTTGTTCGGCTTTTAATAGTTCAGCCTTTTGTTCCGCAGCAATAGCCAATTTACGACTTAATTCTTGACTGTAAATTGTTAATGTGTGAGAACTATATCCTATACCAGAAAAGGAAGGACTATTGAATTGATGTACTAATTCAGCTGCCGACACTAAAGAAGGCAACAGAATTAATGTTGTTATTATAATGGTCTTCATCGATTCGCTCCCGGAATACCGTATTAGTATTTAGAACGAAACGATCAAAAATTAAACTATATGATTATTTGGTTGGAGTCCAAACACGCTGAACTACAAAAGGATGTAGATATTTGATAAAACTATCAAAATCTTTTATTTCAGGTATACTAGTAAATGTATCGTAATACCACTGATCCGGGTATTGACTAACATATTGCTGACCTCTGTCATTGGTCTTGACATGTTTTGAGATAAAATCTTTTTTATCGGGAGGAATAGGACCACTAAACCCGCCATAGTGTATAGCTATTGGACGAGGTTTATATTTGGTTTTTTTGATTTTTTCTAGATCACTGAGTCGCATCTAGTATTTATTTAATTTCTGGGAACAGACAATCCTGTATAAAAACACGCACATCATCTTCTGCTAATCCTAAACTGGTCATAACTCTAGGAGTATGAGGATTTTGTTTTTGATTTTGTGCATAAAAATTCTGTTCAAACGTGGTATCTGCGACTTTATTATTAGTTTCACCTACTGTTTCTAAGTAATGGTTAATCAGTATATGAGCCAGGCTTTCTATCTGATTCAGCTCTGATTCATCATTTACATTACCAGCTGCTACCATGTGTGAACTAAAAATACGTTGTGCCCATTCAGGAAGTTCACGTTTACGAATCCATTCGTATCTGCTGACTTCTTCGGCAAAATAATCTATCATAGGATGGTTATGATCAGTAGTAGGACTGTAATCTATAAAGCAACCTGTGATCTTGTTCTTGCCAGCGATTACATCAAAACCAAATATGGGTGCCGGGTTATGGATATGTGGAAATACGCAGCAGTGCATCATCCAAAGGCCCTTTGTTGTTCGGGCATCGACTACATCGATATGAGCTCTGCGATAATTACCGCTGGTCCATACACGATTTACCCAACCCGGCTGATTGAATCTTTCCATGCCAGGTTCATACGTTTCAATACCTGTCTCGGAAAACTTTTGTTCTAATAACTGTTGGATGTCGATTAAAGTATTCCAAACTTTACTCACGATATTTTTTATCCAATGCGTTGAAAATATCAATAGTCATATCGAAACTGAGATTTGCTTCGTCTGCGAGATCATCAGTGAGATGTGAACGTAGAGTTTCTTTTAATTGTTTGGCATTTTCAAAACTATACCATCTAGCTTCACCCGGCACAACTTTAGCAATCATCTGTCCGCCATACAAATCTCCTAGGTATCTTGTATATTGATGTGCTCTTAACAGATGATACTTTCCTGGACCATTCAAGTTCATGATATGATTCCAATATTTGTGAGTTTCTGGTAACCATTCATATTCACGATCGCCCTTTAACTCTAACCAATCTGCGTAGATATATGGACTACGTTGTAATCCCTGCAGATCCTGTAGCAGTCCGTTTTGAGCACAGGCTGTTTCCAATCCTGTATAGATCAGGAACATTTGATACAGATAGTCTGCGTATATGTGTTCAGGCAAAATGCCTGATACTAATTTTTGTGAGAATGCTGTTTCTTCAGCTTCTTTGTGTTTTTGTGCGGTAAGGTCTCGTAAGCTCATAGTTGATTATTTACTTGGGTCCGTACTTTAGCAGCATCATCGTGGCATCTGCTTCTCTATCTAACTTGATGCAAAAAGTGTGTACGGTTTTTTCGTACTGCCATCGTTCACCTAACGGTCCTAATATTTGTGAAAAAAAATCTAAAAAGTTTTTTCTGCCTTTTTTTCCTAGATTATATCTTCTTAAATCGTGGAATATTACCCAAAAAGAAAACCGACCAGTTTCGGCGTTCATATATCTTATGAACCTAAACTCGTCGGCTGTCATTTATTTGTCTTCTTCAATAGTGATTTGTAATGGAAAACCGTTTTCACGTGCAACAGAGGTAGCATCAATACCTTTTTGTTCTGCAACCTCGTGTGTATAAAGACCAACTACTGCACTACCAGTATTATGGATCTCCATTGTTAATTCTTCAGCAGTTTGTAGATCGTGTCTAAAAATAGTGGTCAGCAATTCAACTACAAAATGCATTGGTGTTTGATCGTCATTGAGAAACAGTACCTTCCATTTACTAGGTGGCGCCAATACTACTTTGGTTGTTTTCTCAATTTGAACTTCAGTTGTCATGTTTTCTCCGAGATATAAGGGGGAATTGCCTTCCCCCTTATTATATTACTTCACATCCACAATGTCAATGACTTTAGGTTTGGCTGATTCTGGAATATTACGAACTAGCTTCACTGTCAGCATACCATTTTGAGTTTCTGCTCCTACTACTTCAATGTGCTCGGCCAATGGAAACTCCTTGGTAAAATCACGAGTAGCTAGACCACGATACAGATATGCTTCGGGTGCATAGTCAGTGGTCATGCTTTCTCCTTTAACAATAAGGACATTGTTCTCTACAGTCACAGCGATTTCACTTTTATTGAACCCTGTTACTGCAATTTGAATGGCATACTCGTTTTCTCCGATTCGGAGAATATTATGCGGTGGATAATTATTCGCAGCGGCATTTGCAAAACGACGTTCTAAAGTATCAAACATCGTATCAAATCCGATAAGAGCTCTATTAAGAGCATTAGTGTCTAAACGTACTAAATGTTGATTCATGATAATCTCCTTGTAAAGTAAGAATCAATGAGCTTTGTGCTCAATTGCAACTACCCATTAGGTGTAGTTGCAATTTTATTTACTAACAATTACTTGTTAGTTTCTTTAAATTCTGCATCGATGACTTCGCCTTGTGCTGTACCATTGTCTGCAGATTGATTAGCTGTTGCTTCTGCCGCCTCACGCTTGGCTTTGATTTTGTCAAATACCGGCTTGGCAACATCTGCAATCTTAAAGACTTCTGTCTTCATCGCTTCGCCGTCCTCACTGGTCTTGACAAAATCCAAAGCTGCTTGCTTGGCTTCTTCAATAGCTTTCCATTCTTCTTCAGAAGCTAGATCTTTTTCTGCTTCTAGTTCCTTCATCATTGAGTAGACTTCTGCTTCCCACTTGTTGCGAGATTCAACAGTTGTCTTATACTTCTTATCATCTTCGGCAAATTCTTCTGCTTCTTTGATCATCCGCTGGATTTCTTCATCTGAAATACCACTGTTTGCCTTGATAGTGATCTTGTTTTCTTTGCCTGTATTTTTATCCTTAGCACTAACATTCAAGATACCGTTGGCATCAATATCGAAGGTAACTTCAATTTGTGGCATTCCGCGAGGTGCTGGATCGATTCCTTCTAAATGGAATTCACCAAGCATCTTGTTAGCACTGGCACGTTCACGTTCACCCTGGAATACGCGGATTGTAACCGCAGGCTGATTATCTTCTGCTGTGCTAAATGTCTGGCTGGCCTTGGTAGGAATAGTTGTGTTTTTGTTCACAACCTTGGCCATGATACCACCGAGTGTTTCAATGCCAAGACTCAACGGAGTCACGTCAAGCAGTAATACGTCTTTTCGATCACCACCTAACACTGCGCCCTGGATAGCTGCACCAGCGGCAACTGCTTCGTCTGGGTTAACATCCTTTCGTGGTGCTTTGCCAAACAGTTGTTCAACCGCTTCTTGCACCTTGGGCATACGTGTCATACCACCGACTAGAATAACTTCGTCGATATCTGCAGGAGTCACATTAGCATCTTTCATTGCGATCTTGCAGGGCTCTATTGAACGCTGGATTAATTGATCTACGATGCTTTCTAACTTAGCACGGCTGAGCTTTACAACCAAATGCTTCGGACCACTTGCATCAGCTGTGACGTATGGGAGATTGACTTCTGTCTGGCTAGAGCTTGAAAGTTCAATCTTAGCTTTTTCAGCAGCATCCTTTAGGCGCTGCAATGCCAAGACATCTTTGCTCAAATCGACGCCCTGTTCTTTCTTAAACTCGTCGATGATGTAATCCATGATGCGCTGGTCGAAGTCTTCACCGCCTAGGAATGTGTCGCCGTTTGTTGATAGAACTTCGATCTGCTTGTCGCCGTCAACTTCTGCGATCTCAATAATAGATACGTCAAAAGTACCACCGCCCAAGTCATAGACAGCAACCTTACGGTCTTTGCCGTCTTTCTTGTCTACACCATAGGCTAATGCGGCCGCGGTTGGTTCGTTAATGATGCGCAGAACTTCAAGACCTGCGATCTTACCAGCATCCTTGGTAGCCTGACGTTGGCTATCATTAAAGTATGCAGGCACAGTAATGACCGCTTTGTCTACAGTTCCACCTAGATAAGCCTCTGCGGTTTCTTTCATCTTTCTTAGAACTTCTGCACTGACCTGTGGTGGTGCAAGTTCTTTGCCATTGGCCTTTACCCAGGCATCGCCGTTTTTGGCTTCGACTATTTCATATGGCATCAGATCGATGTCTTTTTGTACAGCCTCTTCTTTGAACTTACGTCCAATTAGACGCTTGGCTGCATAAATTGTATTTTTTGGATTAGTAACAGATTGGCGTTTGGCACTAGCACCAACGAGGATGTCACTTTCTGTATAGGCGACAATACTAGGTGTAGTTCTAGCACCTTCTGAATTTTCTATGATTTTGGGGATTCCGTTCTCGATAACACTCACGCAAGAGTTGGTGGTGCCGAGGTCAATACCGATGATTCTAGACATGTTTATCTCCTTATAAAGTAAGAATCGTTTGAGCTTTTGCTCTACAGCAAGCCCATTAGGTGCTTACTGCAAATTTATTTATCTCTTAATACTGAGACAAAGGCGAAATATATTCACTACCTAATGTAGCACATCGTAGCTTACGAAATACATTTTGAACGCCGATAGCTTGATTATAAGCGTCGTGCAAAGCGTGATGTTTTAATACTTCTGGACGATCTGGGTTGATTCCAATATCGTAAATGGTTCTAGTATCGCGTACCTGCCAAAAACTCCAGGGATAGCCTTTGCCTATACGTCTAAATGCAGTTTCTAAAATCACAATGTCAAATCCTGCACCGTGGCTCCAAACACGCTTGGCGCCCCAACAGAACTTGTAAAGTTGATTCAGTGCGTCTGTGATGGGTACTCGTCCTTCTGTTCCAAATGCTTCCTCTTGTGCGGCCGCATCTTGCTGTGCCCACCAATTGATGGTGTCATCTGCGGTAATCAAACCAATTTGATGACAGCTATCTAAATCTACTTTGAGATAAAAGCTGTCCATTTCTGGTTCTTTGAGTTCTTGGCCAAAAGGATCAAATTTCACTGCGCCAATAGTTAAGATAGCACTATCCGGGGATGTCGCTAGTGTTTCAAGGTCAATCATAATATCAGTATTCATACTGTAAGTTTACTTTCTTTTTAGTTAAATTGCAAATCATTTAATGAATACATCATTAATCTGTCTATTGACGCGAATAAAGGTTGTGCATTTTGATAATTGTTTAAGACTAGGCGCACCAACATATGTGCAGGTACTTCTGATACCCCCCAGTATATCAAGCACAGTATCATTTACTGGACCTTTGTATGGAATTTTAACAGTACGACCTTCTGAACTGCGATATTCTGCTACTCCACCGCTGTGTTTGTTCATTGCCGTGTCAGAACTCATTCCATAAAATACTACCTTAGGATCTTCTCCTTCTTCTTTTACTATGGTTCCGCCGCCCTCGTCGTGTCCTGCCAGCATCCCGCCTAGCATAACGAAGTCCGCACCAGCGCCGAAAGCCTTAGCAACATCGCCGGGGCAAACACATCCACCATCAGCAATGATATGAGCGCCAAGACCATGAGCGGCATCGGCACACTCAATGATAGCACTAAGCTGTGGATAGCCCACCCCAGTTTGCACACGAGTAGTGCAAACGCTACCAGGGCCAATGCCCACTTTAACAATATCCGCGCCACGTAATATTAATTCCTGTGTCATGTCTGCGGTAACTACATTACCTGCGATAATTGTATGTGTAGGATAGTGTTGGCGAACCTGTGCAACAAAGTCACCAAAATGTTCACTATACCCGTTTGCAATATCAATACAAATAAAATGAACGTCTGGACAACTATCTAGAACTGTAACAAGTTTAGCGAAATCGCGTTCACCTGTACCAGTGCTAACTGCTAGATAGTTACCACCAATCTTACCCAATGTTTCAGTGTAGTCATGATAGTTGTAACTTTTTACAAGACAGGTAAACATGCGATGTTTATACAATGCTTGAGCCATTTCAAGTGTGCCGACTCCATCCATGTTAGCGGCCATTATTGGCACACCTGACCATTCTGTTTTACTGTGTTTGAACTTGTAGGTTCTAGATAAGTCTACTTCTTTTCTACTAGAAAGAGTAGATCTTTTGGGGCGAATGAGTACATCCTTGAAGTCAAGTTTGACTTCGTCTTCAATGCGCATGGGATACCTTTCTTAGAAGTTTTTCTTAGGCAGTTGTTGATCACGTAATTTTTTAAGCCAGCGAGCACGAGCCGCGCCTTTTTTACGCTTTCTGGTAGTTGTTGGTTTTTCGTAGGACTCTTTTTTTCTAAGAGCGTCTAGTACTCCGCTCTCCTCTACTTTTTTCTTAAAGCGTCTAAGGGCACGATTGACATCTTCGCCTTCCTTGAGAACTACTGTTGATCCGGATGTTTTGTTATAATTTTTGTACATAAGTGTCTATATGATTTTTTAAAATTGTAAAACAAGTTTCAGTATCATATATATCTCTATCATTTACTAATGATAAATTTTTCAATGGTCCAAAATAATATGAATTGGCCTGAGCAGCCATGTATCCACATACTTCTCCGTTGTATGAACAACCATTGAAAATTATCAAATCGCTTTTGGGTTTCTTGTCAAAAAGCCACTCAAGTGGCTCTCCTTCTCGCCATACATAGATAACTGTATTTGGAAGATTCTTCTGTTGAGTAAGAGCCGTAGACACAATTTGATCTTGGTCAACAGATAGTCCTACACAAAGAATTCTCATTGCATCCTGCAATATATCATCAGGGGCTGTGACAAGAGTGATTTTATTCATTAGATTTTTGTAAGTATCTCTGCAATGATTTCTGCATCCGTTTCGGACAATTCTTCTGGCCGTAAATTCCTTGCACGTAAACGTTTGATTAGTTCTAAGATTCTAGTAAGTTCCGGATCATCCTGATCATAAATTTCTAGATCAAGAGCACCCAAATTATCTTTGCTGAGATTCCTGTAGATTCTGTCTAAGGGCAAAAAATTATCCGGCTTTGAATTTTTCTTTTCTTGGACTCTCTTCCAAATAGTACTAGTAGACTGTTCACTATTTTGTTGATAGATTATTTCTCTACTTTCCGCAGCACCTGCTGTTTCCCGTCCTTCTCCAGATAAGTCATTTCTTTTTTTTTAGATTCTTCTTCTGCTAGTGCTGCTTGTTCTTCTGCCCATTTGATAGCTTCTTCAGCAGCCTCATCCTTAACCTTGTCCGATGAACGTTTGGCTTCCTCGGCAGCTTCTTTTTCAGCTTCCTCGATCATTTTGTTCCATTGCTCAAGTGCCCATTCCTGTTCAGCCTCTTTGACTTTTTCTTCTACACGCTCTTGAGCCTTAGCCAATAAATCAGGTTCTAGATCAGGCACTTTTTCAACGATTGGTTGTTCATCCTTTTTTACCTTGAATGGCCAAAAGTCTCCGGGAGCCCAAGAAGACTTGTCAGTTGATTCTTCTGGATAAAGATCTTTGTCCTCTGCTAGGAATTTAAAACCATCGTCTTCGTATTTCTGTTCTTGTTTCTTCGGATCGGAATTTCTCTTTGCTATTGCTTCTTTAATGCTGACTTGTGCGGCAATTAGAAGCACGATAGCTAAAGGATCAAAGACAAAAATAAGAGTGATAATGACCCAGGTCACTGCCTTTTCTAAAATAGATTGATCAGTATCGCCATAAAAGAAATTAGCAATGTATTTGATAGGTCCTACTTCAGCCTCGACCTTGCGGAGTTCTTTGGCGATCGGGGCACGTTCATTATTGAGTTTCGCAATCTCTGCCTGTGCTCTGCCAATGTCAGTTTGTAGTTGATTACGTTCCTTCTGCTGCGTCCTTCTAAGGGCAGCGGCTTTGTCTGCGCCTTTTTCGTCTGTGGATCTAGCCATAACCTGATCAACAGACTCGTCCATTTGACGAAGAGCTTTACGATATGCATCGATGTTCTCCTTCTGCGTTTTGATCTTTTCATCTATCAACGCAACTTTATCTGCGATATCGCCAGTAGGTACACTTTGATCCATGTGGGCTTTGGACAAGAAGCCAAAGATACCCATTGAAGTTACTAGCATTAGTACCACCAATGCTGTACTCAAATAAATTTTAATTAATCGAGGAGCAGTCTTCCAATTTTGATGTAACCAAACAACAGTTACTAATTTTCCAACTTCAAGCGATACTCCCATAATAATAATGGCCAATGCCGCCGCGGAGAAAATGGCCGTCAAACCTACTACAGAGTAGTAAATTGCGACGACCGAAATGGATAGAGCACTTAAGAGTGTAAGTAATCCTACTAGCATTAAATTAGTTTAATGTCTTATTCGACAAAGGTCAATAGTCTGCTGTTACCAATGTGGTAGTAGTGATTAACGATACAGTGACATCAGTATGAGCGACTACAGGAGTTACTGGAGATGCAACTGTAAGTTTCTCCTGTCCGCCTGATAGACCATCATATATTCTAGCAGATTTAGTAAACACATCTAGACTAGAGCTTACCGCTGTTCCTGGTGCTGTATAATCTCTATAACCTTTGGTAATTCCTCTAACTACTAATTCTTGAATTGCTAGAGCGGTTGTAGAACAGGTTGTTGCGCTGCCTAAAGTAGCATTATCTGAAAGTTTAGCAACACCGCCGCTAACTCTACCTTCTGCTATAAGCATTGCCTGCACTGCTGGTAGAACGAAAGCATCTCTTTCGTACATAACAGTAAATGCCAGTCCTGTCGTTACATCATCAGCTACATCTAGTGGATTAGATGCACCTTCAGTGGATGTAACGTCTAAAATCTTGCAATCGCCAAATCTTTGCAGTGATTGTAAAATAGCATCCCAACGCAAATTGCCTCTGGCACGTCGTTGAGAATTGGCCAAAGTGGTGTTCAACGTAGCAAATGAATCATTGCTATCTACTTCGACACCACCTGCTGTCGTATTGGCCGCTGTAGAATCGTAACCAGTTAGGTCAATAGAAATTCTGAAAAAGTTTGGGTTTAGCTGATTGGTATCTTGCTGAAATCCTGAAGCCATATAATTATCTCCTTGATATGTTATTTATCGCGGAGCCAACGCCAACGGCCATCTGCATTACTGAAACAGATAGTCTTTGACGATACATTTTGCTGGTCAAAAGCCCACACACTAACGTGAATACGCTTGCAAAAACCCTGGCTGCTAGGAATCACAGCCACCGGTACAGCAAAACCGCTAGCATCACCGCTTTTCCAGGACACTTTTTGCCCTGTTTTTGCTTCTTTTATCGCTTTGATCACAGCGATATTATGAGCTTCTTGTTGACTGGGTTCTAGCTTTCTAAATGGGTTAAACAGTCGTGTCCAGATACTTGTATCAGTTTGATTTGAATAATCTAACAGAAAGATATCCTCTGCCTTGTATTTGTCATCAGCAAACTGATCAATCTGCGGACTGGTATCAAACTGCTCCCACACACGATCGGGCAACAGACATGACGCACTATTAGGATTTTGATTACCATAGCCTTTAGCCGATAGGGCACAATTGGCAGCAAGACCTAATCCCTTAGTTCTACCATCAGTATCAATGCAGGTAGTTTCCTGTAGTTTAGTCACTATCTGTCTACCATTTTCGTCCTGACTGATAATAGTCTTTTCTTTGATAGAACAGATATTAGACTGTGCCAATACCACGCCAGGTATTAGACACAGCCCCACTAGAAACGATTTCATCGTACTGGTTGATTAGTTACTGCATCAAGTTCGCGGAATGCTTCGGTAGAACGACGACCAGATTCACGACGCATCTCAGTTTCAACTTTTTGTTTCTTAAGTTGGTTAGCCTCACCAAAAGGCATAGCTACTAACACATAGGTACGGTAGCGTGTGCCTTCTGTAATGCGGCGAGTCTCTACAACTTCTGCACCAGTCATGTCAACTTTGCGGCACATACTACGGATAGCCATTTCGCTGTTTTCATTTGAACTGTCACCGATGTCATTACGGAAGACTCGGCTCTGCTTATCAACTTCGCCACCTGCGCTCATACATAGCTTACCAAACGCAATGACTTTGGCCTTTTCATCAGCCATAGACATATCTGCGCTGACAGCAGTACCATTAGAATAAACAGCCGCGGTAGACTTGGGCAGTTCAGTCATCCACTTAGGAGCCTTGTCTAATGAACGTTCGACATATTTTTCTTGACGTTCGCGTTCATTGTCGGCACGTTTCTGATATGGATCAGTTGATCCACAAGCAGCCAAAACAGCCACCATCGGAAGAGTAAGTAAAAGTTTATTCATTATTTGCCACCCATTTTGTCTTTGGTCCATTCAGCAGCACTGGTAAGATCCTTGCCAGCACCTGCTACCGTAGAGCAAGCAGTGACATTCAATGCTAAAATTAAAATTACAATTGCCTTCATATGTTGCCTTTCTGTGTGTGTTAAAAACAAAACCTCTACAGCATTACTATACTGTAGAGGTCTAAGGCTGTCAACCTGTTTTGGTAATCGTTATTTGAAAAATATCAATGCCATCATTGTGGCCTGTAAGATAAATCCAAATCCGATGGTAGCAACATTTAGCATATCCTTGATCAATACTGCTCGGAAGAACAGCAGAGTCAAACCGCCCCATACCATTAGAATGATATCTACGCCGGGTAATTTGTCGCTCAGACCCATCATTACGGCTAGGAACGTAGGCAGGGTAGAAGCATGAATAACGATAGTAGCTAGCCAACCCAAAGCTTCACTACTGATACGACTTAATTTGGTTGCTAAAAATTCCCTGCAAGTATTAAACAACTGTTCAAATTTTTCCATTTCTAACCTTTACTTGTAAAATATGTGTCTGCCAATTTTGCCAATCTTTTCTCTGCCCCACTTAGGATTGACATAGTCAGCGTGATAATACAGTGCTTCCTTCATTACGTCAAGTCTAAAGTTTTCAAGTAGAACCTTCTTGGCAACACGATACGATTCATCATACATTTCTTTGCTACGGATTGGTGGCTTGCCGCCATTTTCGCAGTACCATGAGAATTGGCATACGACCTTTTCGTAGAAAACATTTTTCTGATAAACTACTGCGCATACATCATTTGGGAATTTACCACTTGTAGCTCGATTCATAGTAACCTGTGCTACTGCAACTTTTCCTTCAAATGGTTCTGACGCAGCTTCGTGATAGATGTTTTTTGCCAGGCAGTCTAATTGACGTTCACGTTCGCGGATCGTGATAATGTCACCGCTGTAAACCCCTGCTGACAATTTAAGTTGATTGATTTTATTGTTGGTAACGGCCTGAATACCTGCCGTTGTCAAAATCAATCCAATAACCAAAATAATTGGTCTGATTAGTGCTTCCATATTGTATCTCCTTTCATTTGGTGTCAACATACTATCATCAGTACATAGACATTACATTAAGGGAGTTAACTTCACGAGGCTCATTGAAAGAACCCTGGGTTCGTGTAGTTGTCTCCATTGGACGCATGATCTCATAACTCATGTGCCTTTGGAGCCTTGACCGCCCGAATCTCACGGGTTTCTCATAGGCCAAGACTCGCGGATCCTTTTCAGCTTTTGACATACTTCGGACCTACTATCTTAGTTTCTTTGCGAAACGTA